>OLQV01000350.1_pt1 | contig 45948 bp, 31 predicted proteins | sample 1672371 | NCBI WGS metagenome assembly OLQV01 (sample SAMEA3136676, study PRJEB25190) | human gut metagenome
GTTTGCAGGCCGAGCGGTATTTTCTCCGCCGCACATGTCGCCGGAGAAAATGATTTGACTTTTTTCGCCGCTCCGGCGGCGAAACTCTACGAGGTTCTTTGACAGGCTGACGCGGATGCAGAGTGGCTGCACCCGCGTTTTTAGGCGCGCATATACGAAAAGGAGCGCTCGCCAGGATGTGCGAGCGCTCCTTTTCGTCTTTGTAAACCAGCCCTGTCATGAAAGAATATCCGTCAGCTGCTCCAGCCGCGTGATGCGCAGATCCGCCTGCGGCGGCATGGCGCTGCCACGATCATCCGGGTCGAACCAGCAGGTGTGCATCCCCGCTGCCCTGCCGCCCGCAATATCCGCCGTGAGCGAGTCGCCGATCATGAGGCACTGCTCCGGGCGCACCCCGGGCAAGCGCTCCATACAGCGGTCAAAAAACACCGTGCTCGGCTTTTCCGCGCCGATCTGCCCGGAAATGAAGAGCGTCTCGAAAAAATCATACATCCCCGCGCGGCGCAGCCGGTTCACCTGCTGCGCATAGGGGCCGTTGCTCGCAGCGCACAGGCGGTATTTTCCGTGCAGATGCTCCAGCATCTCCCGCGCACCCGCGACCGGCACGGCACTCTCGTGCAGCCGGATGCGAAACGCATCCTCCATTGCTGCACCGTCCGCCTCAAGACCGAGGCAGGAAAGGATCGTCTGCCAGCGCACATCGCGCAGCCCCGCGATCGTCAGTTCCCCGCGCTCAATGCGCGCCCAGAGCTTGTCGTTTTCCGTCTGGAACACGCCGAACATCTCCGGGGTATACGCAAGACCCGCCTCTAGAAAAATGGCCTCCATGGACTGCATTGCCCCGGCCGTGAAGTCCAGCAGTGTGTTGTCGATATCGAATAAGAGCACACGGTACGTTTCCATGGTCATGTCCTCCCTGATCATGTGCGTCCGGACGTCAGGCGGCGCTTTCGCACGTTCATGACGCGAAACACCGTCGACACCAGCAGAATACCGACTGCAAGACTGCCCGCGATGCCGGCCGTCTCGAGTCCCTTTTGCAGCGCCTCCTGCACCGCGCCCGAAAGCCCGATACTCATCGTATAATAAATGCCCGCGCCGGGCAGCAACGGAATGCTCGAAATGACGAGATAGGATGTGACCGGGCACTTACGCCAGCGCCCCATGGCCTCGGAATAAAACGCGGCCACGACCTCGGAAAAGAAGTTGGCACTGTAAACCGTGTGCCCCGCACGAATGCACAGGAGATACACGATCCACGTCAGTGCGCTGCCGAGCGCACACAAAACGCGCCCCCAGTCGTGGACGTTAAACAGGATCACGAAGCCGAAGCAGGCAACAAACGTCGCGATTGCCTGCACCCAGAGCGGATATGTCAGCGCTGCGGCCGTCTCCGCATGACCATAGAGCGGCGCGGTGACATGCCACGCAGCCGCCGTACCGAGCGCAATGGCAAACGCCGAGAGCAGCACCTGCACGATGCGGCTGACGCCGGAGCTCGTGTCACCATAGATGATGTCGCGCATGGAGTTTGTGATCAAAAGCCCCGGCACGAGCAGCATCAGCGCGCCGATGATGACCACGGCCACGCAGTCGAGCCAGCCCAACCCGGCCGCGATATATGCCGGCAGGGCCATGAGAAATGACGCCGCAATGGTGCTGAAAAACTGGTTGACCTCGAGCCGGTCGAGCCAGCGCGTGACAAAGCCGATGATCAGACCGCTCAGCCCCGCCCAAAGCCAGTCGCGTACCGTGCCGCCGAAGACGCAGCAAAAGCCCGCTGCGGCAATGAAGTTGCCGAGATAGTAGACACCCGTGGCGTAGCTGCGCACGCCCGCCACTGTCTCCTTGAGCCAGTGCTGCGCCTCGGCCAGTTCCGGCACCTCGGCGCAGATGCGCCGGCTGAGCGCGTTGAGCTTTTCAATGCGCTCAAGGTCATTGCCGTGGTAGCCGACGCGCTTCATGATCGTCAGCGGCTTTGTATTTTGCGCCACGAAACTCACGGCGACACAGTTCGGGATGGCGAACGCCTGCCCCTCCGTGCCATACGCCGCGATCACGCGGCGCATCGTCTCCTCGACGCGATACGTCTCCGCACCGGCGATCGCAAGCTCATAGCCGATCTGCACCGTCATATCTGCCAAAAGATAATAATCCATAGTCGTCTTTCCATTCGCGTTGATTTCCCGGCTGAGGCCGGACTCTTTCGCGCAGACAGCGTACCACATTTTGCGGCGCAAATCAACGCGTTTTTCGTCTGCCCAGCCATCCAGATCGGCGGCACGCGGCGCTGATTTGTGCGCACGTCACCTGAAATTTGTGGAGTTTTTACGAAGCGGAGCAGACAACAACGCCGAAATGCAATCATTTTCCCTGTGCAATGCGGATCGGACGTGGTAATATAAAAAGTTAGAAATAGTGAGATCAAATATCTCGATATTTCTATTTTTCATTTTGGAGGGTAACCATGCGCACATACAAAACACTCGGCGGCGCGCTCGCCGCCATTCTATCGCTCATCCTGACGCAGCTGATCGCGCAGGGAGCAGCCGGTCTGCTCGCCATGATCAAGCTCCCGGCCGGGGTCTGCAACATCATCGCCGGCATCCTGTATGCAGGTCTCGCCTACGCTGCGCTGCGGCTGCTGAGCGAAAAGGTGCTGCACGAGCATACGGCCGCACTCGGGATGCCGAAGCTGCACATTCAGCCCCGCTGGGCAATCACGGCGGTGCTCCTGCCGCTGGCTGTAACCGGCTGCTATCTGCTGCTCTTTCGCGGCACATTTGTGCGCGCGGATATGCGCGGCGGTGAGGTGTTCAGTACCCTCAGCGCCGGGATCGCGTTCACCGGCATCGCCGCCGGTTTCGTGGAGGAAATGGTCTTTCGCGGCGTGATCCTGAACCTCTTTGCGCAGCGTTGGAACAAGGTCGTCGCCGTCATTGTGCCGTCGCTACTGTTTGGCATTTTGCACATTCTGGGCGCGGATTTTACGCTTGGAAGCTGTCTGCTCGTCATCCTCGCCGGAACGATGGTCGGCGTGATGTTTTCGCTCATTGCGCTGCAAAGCGGCTCTGTCTGGAACAGCGGGATCGTGCACGTCGTCTGGAACATCGTGATCATCGGCGGCGGGCTCTCGATCGGCGAGGCAGCAGATGCGCACGCCGTTGTGAGCTATGTGCTCGAGTCAGACAGCTTCGCCGTCACGGGCGGGCAATTCGGCATTGAGGCGTCTGTGATCTCACTTGCCGGGTACTGCATCGTCGCCGTGATCGCATATGCGCAGCTGCGCGCAGACAACGCGAAGCGCAGTTAACCGAAACCTGATAACAAACGGCGGGCTGTCCGAGATGGGCAGCCCGCCGCTTTGTCTTATCGAGGCATCTAAAAAAAACTCTCCCCCGGCAAAGCCGGAGGAGAATTTCAAAGCGATGAATTACTCGTTGATGGCGATGACAACACCGGAACCAACGGTACGGCCGCCTTCACGGATAGCGAAACGCAGGCCGGGCTCGATGGCGATCGGGGTGATCAGCTCGACGTCCATGTCGACGTTGTCGCCGGGCATGCACATCTCAACACCCTCGGGGAGGCTGATGACGCCGGTCACGTCGGTGGTACGGAAGTAGAACTGCGGACGGTAGTTGTTGAAGAACGGGGTGTGACGGCCGCCCTCTTCCTTGGACAGGACGTAAACCTGGCCCTTGAACTTGGTGTGGGGGTGGATGGACTTCGGAGCAGCGAGAACCTGGCCACGCTCAACGCCCTTCTTGTCGATGCCGCGGAGCAGGCAGCCGACGTTGTCGCCAGCCTCAGCGAACTCGAGGGTCTTGTGGAACATCTCGGTGCCGGTGACGGTGGTCTCCTGGGTGTCCTTGATGCCGACGATCTCAACCTTATCGCCAACCTTGACAACACCACGCTCGACACGGCCGGTAACGACGGTGCCACGGCCGGAGATGGTGAACACGTCCTCGATGGGCATCAGGAACGGCTTGTCAGCGGCACGCTCCGGGGTCTTGATCCAGGTGTCAACAGCGTCCATGAGCTCCCAGATGCAGGCATACTCGGGGGCCTTCGGATCGGTGGACTCGGAGATCAGGGCGTTCAGAGCGGAGCCCTTGATGATCGGGGTGTCGTCGCCCGGGAAATCGTACTTGTCGAGCAGCTCACGGACTTCCATCTCGACGAGCTCGAGCAGCTCGGGATCGTCGACCTGGTCGACCTTGTTCAGGAAGACGAGCACGTACGGAACGTTGACCTGACGGGCGAGCAGCAGGTGCTCACGGGTCTGAGCCATCGGGCCGTCGGAAGCGGCAATGACGAGGATCGCGCCGTCCATCTGAGCAGCGCCGGTGATCATGTTCTTGATATAGTCGGCGTGGCCCGGGCAGTCAACGTGCGCATAGTGGCGGCCCTTGATCTCGGTGCCGTCGGCGCCGATGCGGTCGTCGGTCTGGTACTCAACGTGAGCGGTGTTGATCGTGATACCACGAGCCTTCTCCTCCGGAGCCTTATCGATCTGGTCGTAGGCGGCGAACTCGGCGCTGTTCGGGTCGGACAGGGACAGAACCTTCGTGATCGCAGCGGTCAGGGTGGTCTTGCCGTGGTCGATATGGCCGATGGTGCCGATATTGACATGGGGCTTGCTTCTATTGAACATCTGCTTTGCCATTAGAATATCCTCCTAATTCTAAAATAATGTTGTGACTTACTTCTTATAAGGCACATTGTGCCGGTTGCGCAGGTCAGTTGCTGCCGTGGATGATCTTCTCCTGAAGAGACTTCGGCAGCTCTACGAAATGACTGGGCTCCATGCTGTAGGTTGCACGACCCTGCGTCTTGCTGCGCAGGTCGGTCGCGTAGCCGAACATGGATGCCAGCGGCACGTTTGCAGTGACGATCGCCGCACCGTTGCGGATGTCCGTACCGGCGATCTGTCCGCGGCGGGCATTGATATCGCCCATGACGTCGCCCATGTAGCTTTCCGGCGCCGTAACGACGACCTTCATGATGGGCTCGAGGAGCGTGGGGCCCGCCTTCTGGCAGGCTTCCTTGAATGCCATACTGCCGCAGATCTTAAACGCCATCTCGGACGAGTCGACCTCGTGATACGAGCCGTCGATGAGCGTGACCTTCACGTCCACGACCTCATAGCCCGCAAGCACGCCGGCCTGCATCGCGCCCTGGATGCCCTGATCCACACAGGGGATAAACTCTTTCGGGATTGCACCGCCGGTGATCGCATTGACGAACTCGTAACCCTTGCCGGGCTCGTTGGGCTCGATCGTGAGCTTGACGTGTGCAAACTGGCCTTTGCCGCCGGTCTGGCGCGCGTAGCGCGTGTCCACCGTAGCGGCCTTGGTGATGGTCTCCTTATAGGAAACCTGAGGTCTGCCGACATTCGCCTCGACGCGGAACTCGCGCAGAAGGCGATCGACGATGATCTCCAGATGGAGCTCGCCCATGCCGGCGATAATGGTCTGGCCCGTCTCCTCGTCCGTGTAGGCCTTGAAGGTGGGATCCTCCTCGGCGAGCTTCGCCAGAGCGATGTCCATCTTCTCCTGTCCGGCCTTGGTCTTGGGCTCGATAGCTACGCGGATAACCGGCTCCGGGAACTCCATCGACTCGAGAACGATCGGGTTCTTCTCGTCGCAGAGCGTGTCGCCGGTCGTGGTGTTCTTCAGGCCGACCGCCGCCGCGATGTCACCGGAATAGACCTGCGTGATATCCTCGCGGTGGTTGGCGTGCATCAAAAGGATGCGGCCCAGACGCTCACGCTGGCCCTTCGTGGAGTTCAGGACGGATTTGCCGGCTTCGATCGTGCCGGAATAGACACGGAAGAACGCCAGACGGCCGACGTAGGGGTCGGTCATGATCTTGAAGGCCAGAGCGGAGAACGGCGCGGAATCGTCCGCGGCGCGGTGCTCGACCTCGTCCGTCTTGGGCACGGTGCCGGTGATTGGCGGGATGTCCAGCGGGGACGGCATATAATCGACGATGGCGTCCAGCAGCTTCTGCACACCCTTATTCTTATAGGACGTGCCGCACACGATCGGGACGAACTTGACCTGCGTCGTGGCCTTGCGAATGGCCGCTCTGATCTTTTCGGTGGGCACCTGCTCACCCTCAAGATACAGCTCCATGATCTCGTCGTCGAAATCGGCGACCGCCTCAATCAGCTGCGTGCGGTACTCTTCAGCCTCGTCGCGCATATCCTCGGGGATCTCCTCGACGCGCATATCCTTGCCGAGATCGTCGTAGTAGACGTCCGCCTTCATATCGATCAGGTCGATGATGCCGCGGAAATCTGCCTCGGAGCCGATCGGCAGCTGGATCGGAACAGCATTGCAGCGCAGGCGATCATGCACCATGTCCACAACGTTGTAGAAGTTCGCGCCCATGATGTCCATCTTGTTGATGTAGATCATGCGGGGAACATTGTAATGGTCAGCCTGTCTCCAGACCGTCTCGGACTGCGGCTCAACGCCGCCCTTGGCACAGAGGACCGTCACACAGCCGTCGAGCACGCGCAGGCTGCGCTCGACCTCAACGGTGAAGTCGACGTGGCCCGGAGTGTCGATGATGTTGATGCGGTTGCCCTTCCAGAAGCAAGTGGTCGCAGCGCTCGTGATCGTGATGCCGCGCTCCTGCTCCTGCGCCATCCAGTCCATGGTGGCGGTGCCTTCATGGGTCTCACCGAGCTTGTGGTTGACGCCCGTGTAGAACAGAATGCGTTCCGTCGTGGTCGTCTTACCGGCGTCGATGTGCGCCATGATGCCAATGTTTCTTGTGTTTTCAAGGGAATATTGTCTGGGCATAATTGATAGCTCCTAGTCGGAAGATTACCAGCGGAAGTGTGCGAACGCCTTGTTGGACTCGGCCATCTTGTGCGTGTCTTCGCGCTTCTTCACAGCAGCGCCGGTGTTGTTGCAGGCATCCATGATCTCGCCTGCGAGGCGCTCCTTCATGGTCTTTTCACTGCGCTTGCGGGCATAGCCCGTCAGCCAGCGCAGGCCGAGCGTCTGGCGTCTCTCAGGACGCACTTCCATAGGAACCTGGTAGGTTGCGCCGCCGACGCGGCGAGCCTTGACTTCGAGGCTCGGCATGATGTTGTTCAGGGCTTCGGTAAACGCGTCAAGCGGTTCCTTGCCGGTCTTTTCCTTGATGATGTCAAAAGCATCGTACACGACCTTCTGAGCAACACCCTTTTTGCCGTCGAGCATCACGCTGTTGACGAGCTTCGTCACCAAAACGCTGTTGTACATCGGATCCGGCAAAACTTCTCTTTTGGGAACGTTACCTCTTCTGGGCACTATACTTCCCTCCTTCATTAAAAAATGACTTCACAGGTACTCGAAGATGCAGCGCATCTCCGTCTGCGCCCCGAGGTCAACGATAATATATATCAGTTAACAACAGGGCAAAAAATGCTGTTGGAACTTACTTCTTTCCTGCCTTCGGCCGCTTGGCACCGTACTTGGAACGGGCCTGCATACGTCCGGAAACGCCCTGCGTATCGAGGGTGCCGCGGATGATGTGGTAACGAACGCCAGGAAGGTCCTTGACACGGCCGCCGCGGATCATAACGACGCTATGCTCCTGCAGGTTGTGACCGATGCCCGGGATGTAGGCGGTTACCTCGTAGCCGTTGGTCAGACGCACACGGGCGATCTTACGAAGCGCGGAGTTCGGCTTCTTGGGGGTAGAGGTACGCACGGCAGTGCAGACGCCTCTCTTCTGAGGAGCGCTCAGATCGGTCTCGCGGTTCTTCAGGGTGTTGAGACCCTTCTGCATGGCGGGAGACGCAGACTTGTAGGTAGCCTTTTCTCTGCCCTTTCTCACCAACTGGTTAAAAGTAGGCATGGTTTTCCTCCTTTCCTCGAAAAATGATTTATTTATACGATGCCAAAAAGCAGCACCGGATAAACCGTGATTCTGCCGGAATTATTTCGGAAAACTCCGGACTTTTTGTGCTTTTTACACAGGCACGGCAAAGCAGTGGGCGCACGCCCACGCAAAATAGGATTTTAGCATATTGCACAAGATTCGTCAAGTATTTTTATTCAAGTCGAAAGCGAAAATTTCACCGGGATATGCGAGCATATCCCGGTGAAACAATTGGTATTCGGCGATCAGAGCGCGTTGGAGATATTGGCGAGATCGGACAGATCCACACCGTCGTCCTCGGGCTCAGCGGGAGCGATCGGCTCCTCGTTCGTCTCAAAGTTGCGGTAGCAGGCAAGGCCGCTGCCGGCGGGGATGAGCTTACCGATGATGACGTTCTCCTTCAGGCCGACCAGATGGTCGATCTTGCCCTTGATGGCAGCATCGGTGAGCACCTTCGTCGTCTCCTGGAAGGAGGCCGCCGACAGGAAGCTCTCGGTCGCGAGCGAGGCCTTGGTGATACCCATGAGCACGTGCTCGGCCGTGGCGGGCACAAGATCGGTCTCCCCTGCCGCGATGCGCTCGGCGATGGCGCGGTTGGCTGCTCGGAACTCATGCAGGTCCACGATCGCGCCGGACAGCAGATCCGTGCTGCCGGAATCGTCGATGCGGACCTTGCGCATCATCTGACGGACGATGATCTCGATGTGCTTGTCGTTGATGTCAACGCCCTGCTGACGGTAGACCTTCTGGACCTCCTGAATGATATACTGCTGGCAGGCGTCCACGCCGCAGATGCGCAGCACGTCATGCGGGCTGTACGCGCCGCTCGAGAGCGGCTGGCCCTTCGTGACCGTGTCGCCGTTGGCAACCAGGATGCCGGCAGAGTACGGCAGGTTGTAAGTGACGGTCTCGCCATCGACCGGGTTGGTGATCGTGACGGCGTAGATGGAGGTCTTCTTCGTCTCCTCGACGCTGACGATGCCGGGGATCTCGGCGAGGGTGGCCATCTTCTTCGGCTTGCGCGCCTCGAACAGCTCCTCGACGCGGGGAAGGCCCTGCGTGATATCGTCGCCGGCGACGCCGCCGGTGTGGAAGGTTCGCATGGTCAGCTGCGTGCCCGGCTCGCCGATGGACTGGGCGGCGATGACGCCGACCGCCTCGCCGGCGTTGACCGGCTGGCCGATAGCCAGGTTGATACCATAGCACTTGGCACAGACACCGCTGCGCGCCTCGCAGGTCATGACGCTGCGGATCTTGACTTCCTCAATGCCGTGCTCGTCGAGCACCTTGGCATCGTCGGGCATGAGCATATGGTCGGTATCGAACAGCACCTCGCCGGTCTTGGGCGACACGACGGGCTCGGCCGGGTAGCGGCCGTGGATGCTCTCGCCGAGGCTCTGGACCTCCTGTCCCTTGTCGAACACGGCGCGCGCCATGATGCCGTCGGTCGTACCGCAGTCGGGCTCGCGGATGATGACATCCTGCGAAACGTCGACCAGACGACGGGTCAGGTAACCGGAGTCGGCGGTACGCAGTGCGGTATCGGCCAGGCCCTTACGAGCGCCTCGGGACGAGATGAAGTACTCGAGGACGGACAGACCCTCGCGGTAGTTGGCCTTGATCGGGATCTCGATGGTCTTACCGGCAGTGTTCGCGATCAGGCCGCGCATACCGGCAAGCTGACGGATCTGTGCCATGGAGCCACGGGCGCCGGAGTCGGCCATCATATAGATCGGGTTGAACTCATCGAGGCAGTTCTGCAGGGCCGAGGTGACGTCCTTGGTGGTCTTTTCCCACTCGGACACGGCCAGACGGTAGCGCTCGTCTTCCGTAATGAAGCCGCGCTTATACTGCTTTTCAATGCTGATGACTTTCTTCTCCGTGGCGGCGATGAGGGTCTTCTTCTCGTCCGGGACGGTCATGTCCGCGATGGAGATCGTGATGGCGCCGATGGTGGAGTACTTGTAGCCGAGCGCCTTGACGTTATCGAGCACCTCGGTCGCAACGGTGAAGCCGTGCTTCTCGATGCAGCGGTCAATGATCTTGCCGAGCTGCTTCTTGCCGACCTTGAAGCTGACCTCAAGATCGAACATGTGCTCGGGATCGGTGCGGTCAACGTAGCCGAGATCCTGCGGGATGGGCTCGTTGTAGATGATGCGACCGACGGTCGTCTCGATCGTGCGGTGCAGCAGCTCACCGTCAACCTCGCGCGCAACGCGCACAAGGATCGGCGCGTGCAGGCCGACATCGCCGTAGTTATAGGCCATGATGGCCTCGTTCGGATCGCGGTACACCTTGAGCGGCTTGTAGCTCGGCGGCGTCTTGCCGTCGGCCTCGGCCTGCTTGTGCGCGGCGACAAAGTCGTCGGCATCCACGATCTCATTCACCGGCAGATCGGTGTCACCGGCATCGGTCACGAACACCTGCTCGGCGCCCTTCTCGGCCTTACCGAGGCGAACGTAGGTCAGGTAATACGCGCCGAGGATCATATCCTGCGTCGGCACGGTGACGGGGTGGCCGTCCTGCGGGCGGAGGAGGTTGTTGGCCGAGAGCATGAGGATGCGCGCCTCAGCCTGCGCCTCCGCGGACAGCGGGACGTGGATTGCCATCTGGTCGCCGTCAAAGTCAGCGTTGAATGCGGTGCAGCACAGGGGGTGCAGCTTGAGCGCACGGCCCTCGACAAGCACGGGCTCGAACGCCTGGATGCCCAGACGGTGGAGCGTCGGCGCACGGTTGAGCATGACCGGGTGATCCTTGATGACGACCTCGAGTGCGTCCCAGACCTCGGTACGCTGCTTGTCGACCATCTTCTTGGCGGACTTGATGTTGTTGGCAACGCCGTCCTCGACGAGCTTTTTCATGACGAACGGGCGGAAGAGCTCGATGGCCATTTCCTTCGGCACGCCGCACTGATAGAGCTTCAGATCCGGGCCGACGACGATAACGCTTCGGCCGGAGTAGTCGACACGCTTGCCGAGCAGGTTCTGACGGAAGCGGCCCTGCTTGCCCTTGAGCATATCGGACAGGGACTTGAGCGCGCGGGAGTTGGCGCCGGTGACGGCGCGGCCGCGGCGGCCGTTGTCGATCAGAGCGTCAACGGCTTCCTGCAGCATACGCTTCTCGTTGCGGACGATGATGTCCGGCGCGTTGAGCTGCATGAGGCGCTTGAGACGGTTGTTGCGGTTGATGACGCGGCGGTACAGGTCATTGAGGTCGGACGTGGCAAAGCGGCCGCCGTCGAGCTGCACCATGGGGCGGATCTCGGGCGGGATGACCGGCAGCACGTCAATGATCATCCACTCAGGGCGGTTGCCGCTGCGGTGGAAGGCCTCGACGACCTCCAGACGCTTGACGATCTTGGCCTTCTTCTGACCGCTGGCCTCCTCAAGCTCGGCGCGCAGCTGCTCAGAGAGCTTGGCGCAGTCGATCTGCTGCAGGAGCTTCTTGATGGCCTCGGCACCCATGCCGGCCTCAAAATCGTCCTCATACTTCTCGCGCATATCGCGGTACTCTTTTTCGGACAGGATCTGGCAGCGCTGCAGCGGCGTCATGCCGGGGTCGGTGACGATGTACGCACCGAAGTACAGCACCTTTTCCAGAATGCGCGGGGTCAGATCGAGGATCAGGCCCATGCGCGACGGGATGCCCTTGAAGTACCAGATGTGGCTCACGGGCGCGGCCAGCTCGATGTGGCCCATGCGCTCGCGGCGGACCTTTGCGCGCGTGACTTCCACGCCGCAACGGTCGCAGATCTTGCCCTTATAGCGGATCTTCTTATACTTTCCGCAGTGGCATTCCCAGTCCTTCGTGGGTCCGAAAATGCGCTCGCAGAACAGGCCGTCACGCTCGGGCTTGAGCGTGCGGTAGTTGATGGTCTCCGGCTTTTTCACTTCGCCGGAGGACCAGGAAAGGATCATCTCAGGGGAGGCAATGCCGATCTGAATTGCATCAAACGGGGTGTAGCTCATGTTTTATTCCTCCTCCTTATCAGCGTCATCCGTGTAGTCGTCACCGTCATTGGCGGAAAATGTGCCGAGGTCATCGTCCTCATCGACCGGCACGTCCTCGATCGTAAAGCCGCTGCCGGTGATCTCGTCATCGTCGGACTTGTAGGACATCTCGTCACGCATACCGGGGATGAAATCGTCCTCGTCGTCCTTGAGCTCGATCTCGTCGCCGTTCTCGTCGAGGATGCGCACATCCAGGCACAGGGACTGCAGCTCCTTGATGAGCACCTTGAACGACTCGGGCACGCCCGGCTGCGGGATGTTCTCGCCCTTGACGATGGCTTCGTACGTGCGCACGCGGCCGGTCACGTCGTCGGACTTCACCGTCAGGATCTCCTGCAGGGTGTAAGCCGCGCCGTAGGCCTCGAGCGCCCAGACTTCCATTTCGCCGAAGCGCTGGCCGCCGAACTGCGCCTTGCCGCCGAGCGGCTGCTGCGTGACGAGGCTGTACGGGCCGGTGCTGCGGGCGTGGATCTTATCATCGACGAGGTGGTGGAGCTTGAGGAAGTAGACCCAGCCGACCGTGACGTCGTTATCGAATTTCTGACCGGTGCGGCCGTCATAGAGCTCGCTCTTGCCGTCCTCACGCAGACCGGCCTTGACGAGCGTCTCGCGGATTGTTTCCTCGTTCGCGCCGTTGAAAACCGGCGTAGCGACCTTCCAGCCGAGCGCCTGCGCCGCATAGCCGAGGTGCACCTCGAGCATCTGACCAATGTTCATACGGGAAGGCACGCCCAGCGGGTTGAGCACGATGTCGAGCGGCGTGCCGTCCGGCAGGTACGGCATATCCTCACGCGGGAGGATGCGGGACACGACACCCTTGTTACCGTGGCGGCCTGCCATCTTGTCGCCGACGGAGATCTTACGCTTCTGCGCAATGTACACGCGCACGACCTCATTGACACCCGGGGACATCTCGTCGCCGTTTTCGCGGGTGAAGCGCTTGACGTCGACCACGATGCCGGCCTCGCCGTGCGGGACCTTGAGCGAGGTGTCGCGGACCTCTCTCGCCTTTTCACCGAAGATGGCGCGCAGCAGGCGCTCCTCGGCGGTCAGATCGGTCTCGCCCTTCGGCGTGACCTTACCGACCAGAATATCACCGCTGCGCACCTCTGCACCGACGCAGATGATGCCGCGGTCGTCGAGATACTTGAGCGCATCGTCGCCGACGCCGGGGATGTCACGGGTGATCTCCTCAGGGCCGAGCTTCGTGTCGCGCGCGTCGCACTCGAACTCTTCAATATGAATGGAGGTATAGACGTCCTCCATGACCAGACGCTCGTTGATGAGAACGGCGTCCTCGTAGTTATAGCCTTCCCAGGTCATGAAGCCGACCAGCAGGTTCTTGCCGAGCGCGATCTCGCCCTGCGAGGTGGCCGGGCCGTCGGCAATGACGTCGCCCTCGCTCAGACGGTCGCCGACGGCGACGATCGGGCGCTGGTTGATGCACGTGCCCTGGTTGGAGCGGGCAAACTTGATGAGCTTGTAGTCCTTGATCTCGCCGCTGTCGTAGCGCACCTTGACGTTGTCGGCCGACACGGCCAGCACAACGCCATCGCCCTCGGCGAGAACGACCACGCCGGAGTCCACGCACAGCTTGTGCTCGATGCCGGTGGCGACGATCGGCGCCTGCGTGACCATCAGCGGCACGGCCTGACGCTGCATGTTCGCGCCCATGAGGGCACGGTTCGCGTCGTCGTTTTCAAGGAACGGGATCATGGCCGTCGCGATGGAGACCATCATGCGCGGGGAGATGTCGATGTAATCGACACGGTCGCGGTCGACCTCAACGATCTCGTCGCGGTGGCGGCAGGTGATACGGTCGTTGATGAGGCAGCCGTTTTCATCGACAGGCTCGCTCGCCTGCGCGACGATGTAGCGGTCCTCGACGTCCGCCGTCATGTACTCGACGTCGTCGGTCACGCGGCAGGTGCCCTTTTCCACGCGGCGGAACGGCGTCACCAGGAAGCCGTACTCGTTCACGCGGGCGTAGGACGCGAGGTAGCTGATCAGGCCGATGTTCGGACCTTCCGGCGTCTCGATCGGGCACATACGGCCGTAGTGGCTGTAGTGCACGTCACGCACGTCGAAGCTTGCGCGCTCACGCGACAGACCGCCGGGGCCGAGTGCGGAGATGCGGCGCTTGTGCGTCAGCTCTGCCAGCGGGTTGGTCTGGTCCATGAACTGGGACAGCGGGCTGCTGCCGAAAAACTCCTTGATGGAGGCCGTCACGGGACGGATGTTGATGAGCGACTGCGGGGTGACCACGTCGAGATCCTGCAGCGTCATGCGCTCGCGGATCACGCGCTCCATGCGGCTGAAGCCGATGCGGAACTGGTTCTGCAGCAGCTCGCCCACGCTGCGCACGCGGCGGTTGCCGAGGTGGTCGATGTCATCCGGCTCGCCGATGCCGTGCGCCAGGCAGCACAGATAGTTGACGGACGCGAACATATCGTCGGCGATGATGTGCTTCGGGATGAGCAGGTCGATGTTCTCCTCAATGGCCTCCTTGAGCGCGTCGCCCTCGTACTGCTCCATGAGCTGGCGCAGGATGATGCCGCGCACGAGCTCCTTGATGCCGAGCTCGGCAGGGTCGAAATCAACATAGTGCTTCATGTCGACCATGCCGTTGCCGAACACGCGGATGGACTTGCCGTCGACGTCCAGATAGACGTCGTTGACGCCGGCCTCGGCGATCTCCTCGGCGCGCTCGCGCGTGAGCACCTCGCCCGCCTCGGCGATGATCTCGCCGGTCATCGGATCGACGACCGGAGCGGCCAGCATATGGCCGGCGATGCGGCTGCGCAGGCCGAGCTTTTTGTTGAACTTATAGCGGCCGACATTGGAAATGTCGTAGCGGCGGCGGTCGTAGAACAGGCCCTCAAGCAGGGACTCGGAGCTCTCCACCGTCGGGGGATCGCCCGGACGGAGCTTGCGGTAGATCTCGACGAGCGCCTCCTCGCGGGAGTTGCAGGTGTCCTTGTCGAGGGTGGCGACGATGCGCGCATCGTTATCGAACACTTCCTTGATCTGCTCGTTGGTGACGACACCGGTCGTCATATCCGGGATGCAGGACAGCCAGGTGTTCGGGTTATCCGCTTTGTACGCGCCCATGGCCTTGATGAACCAGGTCACCGGCAGCTTGCGGTTTTTATCGATGCGGCAGTTGAAGATGTCGTTGAGGTCGGTCTCGTACTCGAGCCATGCGCCGTGGTACGGGATGACCGTCGTGCCGTAGGTAGAGTTGTAGGCCTTGTCGGTCTTCTTGTCATAATACACGCCGGGGGAACGCACGATCTGCGAGACGATGACACGCTCCGCGCCGTTGATGACGAAGGTGCCGCTGGGCGTCATGATCGGGAAATCGCCCATGAAGATCTCCTGCTCTTTGATCTCCTCGGTCTCCTTGTTGCGCAGCCGGACGCTGACCTTCAGCGGGGCCGCATACGTGGCGTCGCGTGCTTTGCACTCCTCCTCGGTGTACTTCGGATTCTCGTCCATGGCGTAATCCACGAAGCGCAGCTCGAGGTTGCCGGAGTAGTCGGTGATGACGTCCACATCCTTGAACACATCACGCAGACCCTCTTCGAGGAACCATTTGTACGAATTCTTCTGGATCTCCAGAAGATTCGGCATACTCTGGATCTCCTCGTGACGGGCAAAGCTCATTCGTTCGGTTTTTCCGTAGGTGACTGCCTTTGGCATGGCGAACACTCCTTCTTTTGAGACTGTGAACACCCGGTAGGGTTGTGAAATACTTTTTTGACCTGTTGCATTTTTACGGTCAATCCGCTAAAATAATCTTGTAAGTTGCGGAAGTAGTTTCTTCCGCTTTCAAGACACATAGCGTGATATTTTACCATTTACGCGCGCTGGTTGTCAAGTGTTATTTTGTGAATTTTCCGCCGGCAGGAGCGTATCGCCCTGCCGCTTTTTTGTATCTTCGGAGGGATGGCCATGGATATCCGCATCTGTCTGCTTCTCGCCGCCGAGGCCGGGCTTGCGCTGGTACTGCTGTGGCGCACCGGTGTGCTGCCGAAACCGGCGCACGTACTGTGCGCTGCGCTGCTGCTGACGGCGGCGTTTGTGCTGCGCGGTGCGTGCCTGAACTACGTCACGGACGACTACCGGAATTTTCTGAGCGCGTGGGTCGATTTCTTCCGCGCGCACGGCGGTCTTGCCGCGCTGCGCGCGCCGGTCGGAAATTATAATGTACCGTATCTGACGGTGCTGGCGCTCATCAGCGGCAGTTCCCTGCCAGATCTGCACCTCATCAAACTCTTCAGCATTCTGTTTGACGTGCTGCTTGCGTGGTCCGTCATGCAGCTCGTGGGGCTGTTTCGCCGGAGTGCCGCATGGAAGCTCGCGGCATTTTTCCTTGTGCTCTTCTGGCCGACCGTTGTGCTCAACGGCGCGCTCTGGGGGCAGTGCGACAGCGTGTATGCAGCCCTCGCCGTGCTGAGCGTCTATCTTGTCCTGTCCGGGCACCCTCTGCTCGGCGTGGTCAGCATCGGCGCGTCGTTCGCCTTCAAGCTCCAGGCGGTGTTCGTCATGCCGGTCTTTTTGCTCTTCTGGCTCACACGGCGCGTCAAGCTCCGCCACGCGCTCGCCTTCCCCGCCGTGTGCGTGGTCATGGTGCTCCCGGCCGTCATCGCGGGGCGCGGGCTGTGGGACGCGCTGACGATCCCGTTTCAGCAGACGGGCAGCATCGGCACGGGGCTCAACTACAATTCCCCGTCCGTCTTTGCGCTCTTTCGGGATGTGGCAAACCCAGATGCCGCAGCCAGGCTCGGCATCGGTGCGGCCGCGCTCGTGATCGCGGCGCTTGCCGTCTGGTTCTGGCTGCATCGGGACGATTGCTCCGACCGCGCGCTGCTGCTGGCGGCGGCGGTGCTCGCCGCTGCGATCCCGTTTTTCCTGCCGCACATGCACGACCGCTATTTTTTCGCCGCCGATGCGCTCACACTCGCCCTTGCAGCCGCGTGGCCGCAGCTCGCGCTCCCGGCGCTGCTGTGCGAGTTTGCCTCCCTGCTCGGCTACCACGCCTACCTGCGTATGCGCTACCTGCTGCCGATGGCTGACGGTGCGCTCGCGCTCATCGCAGCGCTCGCCATTCTGACGGCCGTTCTGGTGACGGAGACGCGCCAAACTGCCCCTGCGGAGAGAAAAACAAAAAAATCGACCTGAGTCGAAAATTTGTGGTTGACATTCCGCGCGTATCTGTTATAATAACTCATGCATTTGACAAGTGCATATGCGTATGCGGGAGTGCTGGAATCGGTAGACAGGCAGGCTTGAGGTGCCTGTGTCCAACCATAGACGTGTGGGTTCAAGTCCCATCTCCCGCACCAAAAACGCCAAGGTACATTGTACCTTGGCGTTTTTGTTTTTCCCGGGCGCATAAAAAGGCCTCCGGCGGAAGATTCGCCGGAGGCTTTCTGCATTTATGAAGAGCGGCACAGGTTATCCAACGATGAAGTACAGAACCATGAGCGCGCACAGCAGGTACATGATCGGGTGGATCTCCTTGGCCTTGCCGCGCACGAGCTTGACGAGCACGTGCACGATGATGCCGGCACCGAGGCCGTTGGTGATGGTGCCGGTGAAAGCCGTGAACATCATCATGACGCACGGGCCGATGGACTCATCGTAATCCGTGAAGTCGATCTCCGTGAAGCCCTTGAGCATGAGGAAGCCGACGTAGATCAGCGCCGGGCCGGTCGCGGCATACGGGATGGCGACGAACAGCGGCGCGAGGAAGATGGTCAGCAGGAACATGATGCCTGCGACGAGCGCGGTCAAACCGGTGCGGCCGCCGGCCTCCACGCCGGAGGTGGATTCAACAAAGGTCGTGATGGTGGTGTTGCCGGTCAGCGCGCCGACGCAGGTGCCGATGGCATCGACGAGGAACGGGCGCTCAATGCCGGGCAGATTGCCGTGCTCATCGAGCATATTGGCACGGTTGGCAACGGCGAGCACCGTGCCGAGCGTGGAGAAGAAATCACCGAAGAAGCACACAAACACGAGGATCAGGCCGCTCGCGGTGAATACGCCCTTGAAATCGAGGTTGAACATGACGTTGCCGAGGTCGCCGAAATCCGGCATGGCCGCGACGCCATTGAGCGTCGTCACGCCGAGCGGGATGCCGATAAGCGTGGTGGCGATGATGCTGATGAGGATCGCGCCTTTGACGTGCAGGGCGTTGAGCACGATGATGAGCAGCAGTCCGCCAATGGCCAGCAGCACGGCGGGATCGGCGAGGTTTCCGAGGGCGATGCCGTTTTCAAACGAACCGATGCCGCAATTCTGGAAGCCGAGATAGGCGATGAAAAAGCCGATGGATGCAGAGATCGCGATCTTGATGTTCTTGGGGATGACGCGCACGATCAGGTCGCGCAGGCCGAAAACCGTCAGCAGCACGAACACGATGCCGGAGATGAGCGTGATCGCCATGGCGGCACCGAAGCTCAGCGCCTGCGACTGGATGAGTGCGCCGAGGATGAAGTTCGAGCCCATGCCGGTCGAAAGCGCAAAGGGGAAGTTCGTGTAAAAGGCCATCAGCAGCGTGATGAGGCCGGACACGAGTGCGCAGGTGATCATGATGGCGGACTTGGTGATAACAACGCCGTTGACGTCCGTGATGTACGCCTCGCCGCCGCAGATCGCAGCCGGCTGGACAGCCAGCACATACGCCATGGTCATAAAGGTGGTCAGGCCCGCGATGATCTCGGTTTTTTTATCCGTACCGCGCAGGCCGAGCTTGAAGAATTTCTCCATCAAATACTCCTTATCCTTTCTCGTTAGCCGATTCGTTTATGCTTCCGCATCCGCAAACACGGGTACGAACGTCTGGTTTGTGCCGTTGACGAGGCCCATATCCGTAATGACCACGCTCGGCAGCACCGGCAGCGCCATGACGGCGGTCGCCAGCAGGGTGAGCCGTCCGCCGCTGATGGCATCGAGCGCAGCCTGCACGGCCGCGATCTCGTCCGCGACCTCGGCGCAGGGCTTCTGGCTCATGAGGCCGGCAGCCGGGAGCGCAATGTGCGTCTCCTCTGCCCCATCGATCACGCAGACACCGCCGCCGCATGCACGCAGGATCTCGGCGGCACGGAAGGCGTCCTTCGGATCGTGGTAGCTGACGGTGAAGTTGTGGCTGTCGTGCGAGACGGTGGACGCGAGCGCGCCGCGCTCGAGCCCGAAGTCGCGATAGACGGCGATCGTCTTGCCGCCGCGCCCGTAGCGGTTGGCGCAGCAGACGAACACGAGCGTCGGATCGCCGCTGATGTCGACCGCGCCGTCACGCACCGGCAGCTCCACCGGCTCGACGTGGCGCAGAATGCGGTTGCCGTCCTCGGACACCATGACGTTGACGCGGATCGTGTCGCCGGTGTAGCCCTCAGGCACACGCAGCACGAAGGATTCCGGCCCGGTGATCTGCGGCATGTTGACCGTGTTCGGCAGGTCATAGTCAGCCGTTTTGCAGTCGCCGCCGAGATACTTGCCGTCCTCCGCGACGAGCACGCCCTCGGTGAACACGGCCTTCGGCCGGCTGCCGTCGAGCGCGTCGACCAGCTGGATATCGGCGATGTAGCCCGGCGCGATCGCGCCGAGATCGTTGAAGCCATACTCACGCGCGGCGTTGAGCGTCGCCATCTTGACGACCTCGCGGCCGTCGAGCCCGGAGGCGACCGCCTTGCGCACGACGTTGTTGATGTGGCCGACAGTGAGCAGATCCTTGGCGTGCACGTCGTCCGTGCAGACGGACACGAAATCGCGCCACGGCTGATCCTTGCAGCCGTCGACCAGGAAGGAGAGGTTATCGATGAGCGAGCTTGCGCGGAGGTTGATGTGCATACCGGCGCGAAGCTTACCGCGCACCTCGTCGGCGTTCACGCTCTCGTGGTCGGACACAGGGCCGCCGATCAGGTAGGCCGCGAGCTCACGACCGGAGCAGTACGGCGCATGGCCCTGCAGGAACATGGCGCGGCGCAGGCCCTCATCGATGATGGTGTGCATACGCTCGCTGTCGTGCATGACGCCGACATAGTCCATGATCTCGGCAATGCCGACAACGTCGTCCATGTCGAGCAGTTCGCCGACCTCCTCGGCATGAAACTCCGCGCCGGCGTTTTCCATCCCGGGCAGGGACGGCACGCACGACGGGGCGAGCACATACTGGCGCAGCTTGGACTTCTTCGCGTTTTCAAGCATGAAGCGCACACCGTCGAGCCCCATGACGTTGCCAATCTCATGCGGGTCGGTGCAGACGGTCGTCGTGCCCCACGGCAAAATGGCGCGGGCGAGGTTCTCGGGGATCATCATCGTGCTCTCGACGTGCATATGCGTGTCGATGTAGCCGGGGATCAGATAGCGTCCCTGACCATCGTAGTACGACCTGGACGGAAGGATCGCCTCCTGGCCCTCCTCACGCACCAAAACAACAAATCCGTCCAGTATGTCGACACTGGCCGGATAGATTTCTCCCGTAATGACATTGAAAAACTGTACGTTGCCGATCGTCAGATCGCACGGTATCTGACCCAGAGCCGCCTGCATGAGGCGCGCGCGATCCTTGGCCTTGCGAGTACGCATCAATAACCCTCCTTGAAAATCGATCCATAAAAAGCGTTTTCGCTCTTTATCCAAACAAAAAACGGCGGAGCGTCTTTGACACTCCACCGAAACGGCAAAACTCACACAGCGATTATTAGCTGTGTGTGCTGCATTCCGGTAGTCGGGCAATTCAAGGGCTGCCCGGTAGAGACGCGGGGCCCATGTGACTTCCCCGCCTATACCTGAAAGTATCTGTGTGCACTTATTGGAACGCCTTGATTATAAATCTCGCGGCACCAAAAAGCAATTATTCAAGAATCTGAAACATACCGGCGCTTTCGTTTTTTCTCTATCCATTTCGACGAATTCGCGCACCCCGGGCAGGAAAAGTGCCCGGCGATGCGCAAATCCGCACCGCCGGGCACCGCATTTTCTCTTATGCGCCGCGCAGCATCGCGACCGCTGTGCGCGCCGCCGACGCCGCATCCGGGCAATAGGCGTCCGCGCCGATCTCGTCGCTGTACCCCTGTGTGATGGGCGCGCCGCCGACAAAGATCTTCACCTGATCGCGGATGCCGCGCGCCTTGCTCAGCTCCACGACCGCGCGCATTTCCGGCATCGTCGTCGTCAGCAGCGAGGAGCAGGCGATGATATCGCAGTGCTGCGCGATTGCCGTGTCCACGAACTGCTCCGCCGAGACATCCACGCCGAGATCCACGACCTCGAGCCCGCTGCCCTCCATCATGATCTTGACGAGGTTTTTGCCGATGTCGTGCATATCGCCGCGCACCGTGCCGAGACAGACGCGGCCGACCGTCTCGCTGCTCTCCCCCGCCATGTGCGGCTTGAGCAGCTCCGTCGCCGCCGCCATGCAGCGCGCCGCGATGAGCATTTCCGGCACGAAGGCGCGGTTGGCCGAAAAGTCCTCGCCGAGCAGGTTCATGCCGCGCACGAGCCCGTCGGTAAGGATCTGCTGCGCGTCATGCCCCGCGTCGAGCGCCTCGGTGCACAGCTGCAGCACGCGCTTTTGCTGTCCGCGCACGAGCGCCGCCGCGATGCGCGCGAACACGTCGCCCTGCGGCTGCTCCGGCTCGGACGCGGGCGCGGCCTGTGCCGCCGCTGCGTGCACGCTCCGGCGCGGCACGGGCGGCAGGTGCATATCCGGCACGTGCAGCACCACGTTGTATTCGTCGATCGCCTGATTGAGATAGGTGTCCACGTGCGGATAGACCGTGCCCGCAAGACCGTAGGTGATCGACGGGATGAAATGCCCGCCCGGGCAGTCACGCCGCAGCACGTCACGCGCATAGGTCAGGATCTCCTCGGGCGCTGCGTCCTTGCGGTCGATGGCCGCGCCGAAGCCGCCCATGAGCGTGAGCCGGCCATTGAGGTGCCGCTGCAGCGCGGGGATGTCGTTTTCCGGCAGGACGCCCTGCCAGACCTGAATGCCGATCTCGGCCATATCATCCACGATCGGCACGAGATAGGAGTCGGCGTGGTGGATGGCGATGACGCCGCGCGAGCGGATATAGCCGTAAAAGCGGCGGTACGGCTCTTTGAAGAATTCCCGCCACATCTCCGGCTTCATGAACAGGGCGTTTTTCGTGCCCCAGTCGTCGTGCGAGAAGATGACGTCCGGCTGCAGATTGTCGATGAGCATGCGCACATACGTCAGGCGATACTCGGTGATGTAGTCGATGAGCGCGTGCATCTCGTCCGGATGTGCATAGAGGTTCGTGAGCGTATCCTCAAAGCCCATGAGAAAGTGGCACTGCTCGAAAATGCCCGTGCCCATAAAGCCGGCCAGCAGGTGATCCGGACCGCAGGCAGCGCGTGCCTCAGCACGGCAGGCCTCCCATCCCTCCGTACAGGCGGCCTCCAGATCGGGGGCGTGCACCGTCTCGCGCCAGCGCGTGATATCCGGGCAGACGGCGAGACCCTCACGCGTGTCCGGCATCGGGCCGGGCGCATCCTCGGGAAACAGGATCGTCGTGCCCCAGCGGTCCTTGCTCGTCGTGCCGCGCTTGCGGTTGCCGCGCAGGTAGGTGTTGCACGGGTCGGTAAGGCACATGTGCAGCGCCTCATACTGGCGCAGCTGGCGCTCGGGCTGGCCGTCGGGCCGGATGAGCTCGAGGAAGATCTCTTTCGGTGTGGACATGGTTTTCACTCCTTGTTGTACAAAACGCAGGATGTATACGTCATGGTGCGCGCCCCGTAGTTGTAGGCGAGCTCCGAGCGCGTGCACACATCGCTCACAAGCAGGCCATACGCCTCCATGGACGACAGGCGCTTGGTCGGATAGCGGCACGGCCGGTCGGGATATGTGCAGCGCGCGCAGAGCGTGCACGACCCCGCCGTCAGCGGCAGGCAGCCCGGATAGGTGCGCCGCATCTGGCGGGCAAAGCCGGCGAAGCGCCGCTTGTGCGCCGCACCGACGGCCTCGATGGTCGCATAGTCAAAATCGTCCTGCAGCGTTCCGGTCGTCTGCACGAGGATGCCGCAGGCATAGCCCGCGATGCGGTGCGCAGCCGTCTCAAGGCTGCCACAGCCGGGCGGACACGCCCAGTTGTGCCCGTAGCGGCCGCAGCGGTCGGCCGCGCACATATCGCGCACCTCCGCCAGCGGCACTGCCGCCGCCATATTCATCTGTGCCCAGTGGGAAAAGCCGTTTTCGGCCGCGAGCGTCTCCGGATCGATCATACGCAAAGCCTCTTGACAAAGCAAAGTTTCGCTGCTTAGAATGTGTGTATCTTATCTTATAAGGGGGCGGCGGCCATGTCAAGCATCCATATTGAACAAAACGGCGTGACGCGCACCCTGTCTGTTCCGGCGGACGAGACGCTGCTGTCCGCTTTGCGGCGCGCGGGCTATTCCATTCCCGCCGCCTGCGGCGGAAAAGGGCGCTGCGGCAAGTGCCGTGTGCCAGTCAACGGTGTGCCGCGTCTCGCGTGCCGGGTCTACCCCGCGGACGGCGACACCGTCACGCTGCCGGAGAGCGCCGGCGGTGCGATCCTCACGCGCACGCTGCCGCTGCCCGCCTGTCAACCGGGGCGCACGGGCTGCGCCGCCGCCGTCGATCTCGGCACGACGACCGTCGTCGCGCGGCTGTATGATCTCGCATCCGGCGCGGAGCTCGCCACCGAGAGCGACTGGAACGCACAAGCGCCCTACGGGGCGGATGTCATCAGCCGCATCCAATATACGCTCGAGCAGCCGGACGGGCTGCAGGAGCTCTCGCAGCGCAGCCGCGAACAGGTCTGGGCACTGATCGAACGCGCACTCGCGCGCTGCGGACGTGAAGCGGACACGCTGCGCGAGATCACGCTCGTCGGCAACACCGTCATGCAGCATCTCTTCGCCGGGTACAGCGTGCGCGGCATCGCCGCCGCGCCGTTTCAGCCGGAAACGCTCTTTGACGCGTCCGAAACCGTCCTGCTGCACGGCGTGCCGGTGCACTTAGCCCCCTGTGTGGCGGGCTATGTCGGCGGGGATATCACGGCCGGCCTGCTGGCCGCAGGCCTTGCGGAGCTGCCGGGCGAGCATCTGTTTCTCGACATCGGCACAAACGGCGAGATGGCGCTCGGCGGGCGCGGCGGCTTCACCTGCTGCGCCGTGGCATCCGGCCCTGCATTCGAGGGCGCGGGCATCTCGTGCGGTATGCCCGGCGTGGACGGCGCCGTCAGCCGTGTGCGGTATGACCGCGGCTTTGTATATGACGCGATCGGCGGCGGCACACCGAAAGGGCTGTGCGGCTCCGGACTGCTCGACCTGACGGCTGTGCTGCTGCGCCTCGGCGCGATCGCCCCGGGCGGGCGGCTGCTGCCGCCGGAGCAAGCGCCGGCTGCGCTGCGCCGCCACCTCACACATGACGCTGACGGCAACGGCTGCTTTCACCTGACGCCGGAGGTATCGCTCACAGCAGCGGATGTGCGCAATCTGCAGCTCGCCAAGGCCGCCGTTGCAGCGGGCATCCGGGTGCTGCTGCAGCAGCGCGGTCTGACGCCCGGGCAGCTCGACGGCGTGTACCTCGCCGGCGGCTTCGGCAGCTATCTCGACCCCGAGAGCGCCGCGGCGATCGGGATGCTCCCGCGCGCGTGCGCGGGAAAGCTGCACGCACTCGGCAACACCGCACTTGCCGGAGCCGCCGTGCTCACGCTCGACGGTGCGCAGTGGCAGTGCATCCGCAGCATTTCCCGGGCATGCAGCTATCTTGAGCTCTCCGGCCGCGCAGACTTCGCCGCGGCCTTTACCGAAAATCTTTCGTTCCCGCAGCCATAACATTTCACGGAGGTTACGACCATGGAGATCCGTTTTCCCCTCATTCTTGACGGTGCGACCGGCACCGAACTGCAAAAGCACGGCTACACCGGCGATGTGAGCGCCGAGCAGTGGACGCTCGCGCACCCGGACATCATGCGCGAGATCCAGCGCGGCTATGTTGCCGCCGGGAGCCAGGTGCTCTACACGCCGACCTTCGGCGCAAACCGCCAGAAGCTCGAAGAGCGCGGCATCTTCAACCGCACGGCAGATTTTAACCGCCGCCTTGCCGCGCTCTCGCGCGAAGCGGCAGACGGCAAGGCATGGATCGCGGGCGATCTCGCGCCGACGGGACTCTTTCTCGCCCCGCTCGGTGAGGCATCGTTCGAGGATCTTGTCGACATCTACACCGAGCAGGCCGCCGGTCTTGAGGCGGCCGGGGTCGACCTGTTCGTCATTGAGACGATGATGACGCTCTCGGACGCGCGCGCCGCGGTGCTGGCCGTGCGCAGCGTGAGTGACAAGCCCATCTTCGTGTCCTTCACCTGTGACGAGAGCGGCAGAAGCCTCTCCGGAACGGATGTGACCGCCGCGCTGACCGTGCTGCAGGGCATGGGCATCAGCGCCTTCGGGCTCAACTGCTCGACCGGTCCGGAGCAGATGCTCGTGCAGCTGCGCCGCCTGCATGAATATGCCCGCGTGCCGCTGATCGCAAAGCCCAACGCCGGTATGCCCATCACCGTCGGCGGCAAGACCGTGTATGACTGCACGCCGGAGGATTTCACGGCATTCGTGCCCGCGATGCTTGAGGCGGGCGTGGCCGTCTTCGGCGGCTGCTGCGGCACGACGGCGGCGCACATCGCCGCACTGCGCGGCGCCCTGAAAGGCGCGGAATTCGTCCCGCCCGCCCCGCAGCACACCGATCTGCTCCCCGCCGCGACGGAAAAGCTCCCCTGCTATCTGCCGGTAGACGCGGGACACGGCGCGGTCCTGACGGCCGGCGCCGATCTCGAGGATCGGCTGGAAGATGCGCTCGACGACGACGCGCCCATGGTCGCGCTGCGCATCGACACATGGGAGGATATTGACGCTCTGACCGACGTGCAGTACCTGCTCACGAAGCCCCTGTGCCTCGTCTGCGACGATGCGGATCTGCTCGAGGCCGCGCTGCGCGTCTATCAGGGGCGCGCGCTGTATGAGGGTGCGCTCCCGGAGGCAGCGCTGCTGCCCCTGTGCGACCGGTACGGCCTGCTGATCTGAACGCGCGCCGTCAAGACAAGCAGGGATGCGGGAGGCCGCCGCACATGTCGGGCCATCCGCGCAGAAATGCACATTTTCTTAGCACAATTGTGACGGGAAAGTGCAAAATCGCAGCACTTTTCGGTTGACATTGCAGCGATTTTATGAAATAATCACAGTGTACTACGTTGGTACATCCGGTGCTGTGGGGTACACCGCGTGGGACAACCGTTATGAGAGGACACCCCCTCATAAACAGGAACGGAGCAGATACATCCCCCCGTATCTGCTCCGTTTTTCTTTTTAAATCATTCCGGAAGCCGCTCAGTGTGCCGCTTGCCGCCGAAGGACAGCACCGCCAGCATTGCAAAAACCGCCGCAAAGCCCAGCGCATCCCACAGTGTAAAGGGTGTGCTGAGCAGTGCCACGGCCAGGATCGCCGCCGTGACTGGCTCGGAAAAGCCGTAGAGAACGCTCTTTTCCGGTCCGATGAGCTTCACGCCCGACATATACAGGTTGAAGGCCAGCAGATTGCCGAAGAACACTACGAACAAAATACCGCCCACGCCGCGCAGCGTCGGCGTATAGCCGAGCGTCCACGGGTGCATCGTGAGCGCAAAGAGCACCGCGCCCATCAAAAACGCCCATGACTGCAGCAGACTGACCGGATACGCGCGCAGCTCCTGCCGCGGACCGAGACAGTTATAAACCGTCACGCACACCGCACTGCCGACGCCCGCGATCAGCGCGACCGGCGACACGGCAAACGTGGTCAGGTCTCCGTGCGTGGTCAGCAGCGTCACGCCGAGCAGCGCGAGCACGATGCTCACGAGCTCATACAGGCGCGGCTTTCTGCGCGCAGCCGCGCAGGCGACCAGCAGCACCATCACCGGCGACAGATCCTGCATGATCGTGCCGACGGCGGCATTGGAAAACTGAATGGTCAGAAAATAGAGAAACTGGCTCAGGCTGATGCCGAACACGCCGTAGAGCACAAGCATCAAGGCGCTGCCGCGCTGCCGCCACGGCGCGAAGAGGAGCTTGCGATCCTTCACCAGCCAATACGCAAACAGAAGCAGCCCCGCCAGCGACAGCCTGATCGGGATGAGCCACGTGGTATGCATTGCCTCGTGCGTAAAAAGATACTGCCCCATCGTGCCGGAGATACCCCAGCAGATACCGCCGCCCGCCGCCATCAGCGCACCCTTGCATTGTCTGCTCATGAAAAGCACCGACCTCTCTGACCCGAATACGCGCTATTATAGCAGACCACGCAGGCCGCTTCAAGGAGTGTTTTCACGTTTTTTCGTCGTCATATGCTGCACGTTTCCCTCCCTCCTGCCCCGAAAGCGGAAAGAGCGCCCGGCCGGACGCCGGACGCTCTTTCCTTCAGGGGGATGAAAGAAACATGAGAGAAGAGAGGATTTACAGACCAAGTACGCGCATTACTCGATCTCGAGGTGCTTGGACTCCGGCTTCACCGGGGCTTTCTTCGGCATGGTCAGGGTCAGGACGCCGTTTTCATAAGCGGCCTTGATGCCCTCGACATCGATCTCGGAGACGTTGAAGCTTCTGGTGTAGGCACCGTAGTAACGCTCGCGGCGGATGTAGCTGTCCTTGTCGCCGCCCTCATCCTTGGACTCGGTGTGCTCGGCCTTGATGGTCAGAATATCATCATCAATGTCGATGTGGATATCTTCCTTGCAAAAGCCCGGCAGATCGGCCTCGAGCTTGTAGCCGTCGGCAGTCTCGGAAATATCCGTACGGAAGGGGTTGACCTGCTGCTCGCCCCAGAAGGACTTCTCCATCTGTTCGAGCTCGCGCAGCGGATTGTAGCAGCTCATACGGTAGGTTCTGCGGTCAAAAGGCATGATTTCAAACATTTTATATTCCTCCTTGAATTCTATACAAAGTAATGATTTTATCGAGCGTTCGATTTATTTCTCTCGCTCTTTACGATATATAAATTACTATACAAATATGAACAATAAAGTATATTTCGTGAATAAAATGTAAACGTTAGCACTCTTTTGCGACGAGTGCTAACGTTTTTCATGCTTTTTTATAGATCATGAGGGCAAACTCGGTCTCTGTGGTCAGGGTGTCGAGCGCGCGGAGCTTTGCCTGATCGCGCGCGCCTGTCTTATAATAATACGGCGTCATACAAAACAGTGCCTCGATCTCGGCCTGTGAGCGCAGCATAACCGTGCCGCGCAGCTCCCGCCGGGCGGTGAGCACAAAGCCGGGCAGCGCCGGGTCGGGCACTTCGTTTTCATACGGCCGGTCGTACACCGCGCACTTGAGCCCCCACAGATGCCGCTCGAGCGGGATGACCCGCAGCAGCTCGCCTTGCGGACGCAGCACGCGCGCAAACTCATCCGCATCATGCGGGGCGAATACGTTCAGCAGCAGATCGCAGCTTGCGTCCGCGACCGGCAGATGCGCGATGCTGGCCACGGCCAGCGTCAACTCCGGTGCGCGGCGGTGCGCGCAGATGAGCGCGTCGCGCGAAATGTCCACGCCGCAGACGGAGGGCGTTCTCCCCTGCTGCTGCAGCGTATGCAGCACCTGCGCCGTATAGTACCCCTCGCCGCAGCCGGCGTCGAGCACGTCGGCATCACCGGATGTAAACTCCGCCGCAGCCGCCGCAATGGCGTCGCGCAGCGGCGCATAATACCCCGCGTCGAGAAACGCGGTGCGTGCGGCCACCATGCGCTTATCGTCGCCGTGGCGCTTGGACTTGGACTGATTCGAGCGCAGCAGGTTCACATACCCCTGCCGCGCGATGTCATAGCAATGCCCCGCGCCGCAGCGCAGGGAACGCTCCTCCCGGTGCAGCACGCCGCCGCAGACGGGACAGGTCAGTTCCGGCATCTTGACTCCTTTCCGCAGAAAACCGCGCAGCCGGGTGGCTGCGCGGTCGGGGTATCAGCTTACAGCACCTTGGACAAAAAGTCCTGCAGGCGCGCGCACTGCGGATGCTCGAAGATGTCCTTCGGTGTACCGGACTCGGCGATCTTACCGTCGGCCATGAACAGCACGCGATCACCCACCTCGCGGGCAAAGCCCATCTCGTGCGTGACGACGACCATCGTCATACCCTCATGCGCAAGCTCCTTCATGACGTCGAGCACTTCGCCGACCATCTCGGGATCAAGCGCGCTCGTCGGCTCATCAAAGAGCATGACCTTCGGGTGCATGGCGAGCGAGCGCACGATGGCGATGCGCTGCTTCTGCCCGCCGGAGAGCGCCGACGGATAGCTGTCGCCCCGGTCGGCCAGACCGACGCGGGCAAGCAGCTTGTCCGCCTCTGCATCCGCCTCCGCCTGCGACATGAGCTTTGTCTGCACGGGCGCAAGCGTAATGTTGCGGCGCACGGTCATGTTCGGGAACAGGTTGAAGTGCTGGAACACCATCCCCATCTGGCGACGCATGGCGTCGATGTTCACCTTCGGGTCGGTGATCTCCGTGCCGTCAAAGACAATGGTGCCCTCAGTCGGCTGCTCAAGCAGGTTCAGGCAGCGCAGAAACGTCGACTTGCCGGAGCCGGAAGGGCCGATGACGACCACGTTTTCACCGGGGCTGACGTGCTCGGAAATGTCGTCGAGCACGAGGTGGTCGCCGAACGATTTGGACAGATGTTTAACGTCGATCACTTTGACGCAGCCTCCTTTCGAGCACGCTCAGCAGCTTGGAAAACAGCATGACGAGCAGCAGATACATCAGCGCGATGCCGAACAGCGGGAACAGGCCCTGATACGTCTTGGCGATGACCGCCTTGGCAGCATACGTCATCTCCTTGCCGCCGATGACCGTGATGAGCGACGTATCCTTGAGCAGGGTGATGAACTCGTTGCCGAGCGCGGGCAGGATGTTCTTGACCGCCTGCGGAATGACGACGAAGCGCATGGTCGTGAAGTAGTTCAGACCGAGGCTGCGCCCGGCCTCCATCTGACCGGGATCGACCGACATGAGTCCGCTGCGCACGATCTCCGAGACGTAAGCGCCGGAGTTGATGCCAAGCGTCAGGATGCCGATCATGGTATAGTTGCGGCTGCTTGCAAAGACCACGAGGCTCATGATCAGCAGCTGCACCATCATCGGCGTGCCGCGGATGACGGTCGTATAGATCTTGCAGATGGCGTTGAACACGCCGAGGAGCACGTTCTTATGTCCGGCGCGCTGCTGATCGTGCGCCGTGCGGACAACGGCTACGATCAAGCCGAGCGCAACGCCCAGCAGCAGCGCCAGGACCGTCGCCTCAAGCGTGGTGAGCAGACCGTCGAGATACAGTTTCCAACGGCCGGCGGCGAAAAAGCTCTGGTAAAAGCCGACGAAGGCGTTGTCCCAGAAGCTCAGGGGCTGACCGGCTTGTGCCTGTGCCGTCAGATCCGCATAGAGCTGTGCCCAATTACCCATAGAGGAACCTCTTTCTTTCTACGCACGCAAAGGGCGGCTGACTGCCGCCCTTACGCGCTTTGCGTTATGATGCGATTACTTCGCAGGGATGTACTTGTCGATGATGGACTGGATCGTGCCGTCGGCCTTGAGCTCGGCCAGCGCCTTGTTCAGGGCTTCCTGCAGCGCGGTGTTGTCCTTGGCGATACCGATGGCGTAGTCCTCATTGGCGTACTCCGTGTCGAGAATGGTCAGACCGGGGTTTGCCTTCACATACTCCTGTGCGGGGGCGTTGTCGATGACGACGCAGTCGATCTTGCCGGCCTTGAGGTTCTGCACGGCGGTCGCGCCGTCGTCGAAGCCGATGACGTTGTCATCACCGAAGTCATCACTGCAGTAGAGGAAACCGGTGGTGCCGCGCTGGGTGCCGATCTTCTTGCCCTGGAGATCGTCGATGCTCTTGATGTCGGAGCCTTCCTTCACGATGACGACCTGCACGCCGTTGGCGTAGCTGTCGGTGAAGCTCATGGCGTTGAGACGGTCGGGCGTGACGGTCACGCCGGCGGCGACCATGTCGCTCTTGCCGGTCTGGACGGCGCTGAGCGCAGCGTCAAAGTCCATGTTGTCAACGACCAGCTCCAGACCCAGCTTCTGTGCGAGCGCATAAGCGATCTCGATGTCGATGCCCTCATAGCCGGTGCCCTGGAAGCCCTTGCCGTCATCGGCGACGTACTCATACGGCGCAAACTCGGCGTTGGTGGACATGATGAGTTTTCCTTTGGTCACGGTCTGAAGATCAGAACCCGTACCCTTCTGGCCACAGGCGCACAGCGATGCGACCATGAGAACCGCCAGAAGCAGTGCAACAAATTTCTTCATTTTATTAGCCTCTTCCTCAACAAAATAGATTTGGACTTGCGTCCTGTTTGGTATGGTCGTATGATAGCACGCCAAAGCGCGCGTGTCAAGGACTTTTTGAATGTTTATTCGCGTTTTTTCTTCGTATATTCATTATTTCGGCGAATATTCATAGCTTTAGTGAATATTCAGAGCCGCTTTTGCGTTTTTGCACAATCTGTCAGCGCCGCGTGTTTGAAACATTGACGGATCTGTGATATCCTGTTTTCGAACACATTCAAAGAAAACGGGTAATATTTATGAATAAACGGCACTATGTCTATCTTCTGCGCTGCGCCGACGGCTCGCTCTACACGGGCATGACGCCGGACATCGCGCGCCGCCTGCGCCAGCATGTGGAGCATCTGCCGGGCTGCGCAAAATATACGCGCAGCCACCCGGTCACGGCGCTGGCGCTGCTGCTGACGACCGACACCGCCACGACCGCGCGGCAGCTTGAGGCGCGCATCAAGCGCCTGACGCGCCCGCAAAAGGACGCGCTCATCGCAGACCCGGCAAAGATCACAGACCTCTGCCCCGCACTCGCCGGGGCGGACATCCGGCTCGTCCCGGATGCAGCGCTCGCAGACTACCTCCCCAACACGGAAAACCCGGCAGACGCCTGAGCGTCTGCCGGGTTTGGAGACTGTCAAAAAATATTCCTTTTTGACAAAGAGATTTGCGGCCTGACTGCATCGCACGCGCTGTCCGCCTCCGGTGGGCAGCGCGCACGTTTGCAGGCCGAGAAGTATTTTCTTCGCCGCACATGTCGCCGAAGAAAATGATCGGACTTTCTTTCGCCGCGCCGGCGGCGAAAGGTTACGAGGTTTTTTGATAAGCTGAAAAACCGGCAGACGCCTGAGCGTCTGCCGGTTTCCTGTCTCCGGTTCAGCGCAGGCCGCGCAGCTCCAGATAGCGGAGCGTGAGCTGGACAACGTCGCTGATATTCATATTGCCGGTGTTGATGCACAGGTCATAGCCCTGCGCATCGCCCCAGCGCTTGGAGGAAAAGAAGTTATAGTACGATGCGCGCTCCTTGTCCACCTGGCGGATGCGCTTTTCCGCCTGGATGGGCGTGGTGTTCGTGCGCGCGCTCTCGCGGCGGATGCGCGCCGCCATCGGCGCATGGACAAACAGGTTCACAAGCGCCGCGTTCGGATCGTCGCGCAGGACATAATCGGCGCAGCGTCCGACGATGACGCACGACTCGCGCGCCGCGATCGCGCGGATGACCTCCGACTGTGCCTGAAAGATCTGCACCGGAAACGGCTGCTCGTCAGAAATGACGCCGCCGCCCGTCACGAGCGAATACAAAAAGCTGCCCGGACGCTGCTCCTCATGCGACTGGACAAAGCTCTCGGCAAAGCCGCTCGCTTTTGCGGTCTCATTGATGAGCTCCGAATCATAGCACTTGACGCCCAGCGCCTCCGCCAGCTCGCTGCCGAGCTGACGGCCGCCGCTGCCGCTCTCTCTTCCGATCGTAATCACAAGATTGGCCATAGTAAGATCTCCTCCTGTTTTCATTTGCCGGTGACGACGGCGTTGACGCGCCACTGGTCAAAGCGGTGCAGAATCGCCGCCGCTTCCGCCCGCGTGGCCGTACCTTGCGGGCGCAGATACACGCCGTCGCTCTCTTTCACGCCGCTGATGAGCGTGTTGGCAACGGCCCAGCCCATTTCGGCCTCCGCCCAGGACGAGACGTCCCCGCCGTCCGGGAACGCACTCAGGTCGGCGACCGCCATTGTGTTGTAGTCCATATATACAGCATACCCGTAAAACATCGTCATCATCTGCTCACGCGTGATGCTCACCATCGGTGCAAAGGTCGTCGGGCTCATGCCGCTGACGACGCCGCAGTTATATGCCCAGGTGACTGCATCCGTGTACCAGGCATCGCCCGGCACATCCTGAAACGGCATGGTCATGCCCGCGACGCTCGGCGAACCGTTCATCCGGTAGAGCACTGTGACGAGCATGGCGCGGCTCATCTCTCCGTCCGGTGAGAAGGTCATCGTGCCGGTGCCGACCATGAGGTCATTGCGCGTGACATAGGCGACGTCCTCGTAGTACCACGCAGTGCTGCGCACGTCACGATAAGGATTTTTCCACTTGTCGACCGGCTCGGTCTTGGGAATGTACTCATAGCGCAGCTTGGCGCAGCGCTGGCAGGTGTAGGTGATGACGCCGACGGTCTTTTCGGTCGGCTGCTGCCGCGCGGTCTCGACCCATATATGGCCGAGCGCGGGCACGTAGCTGCTCTGTTCAATATACGTATCGCCGCAGGCGCAGGTGTAGCGCGTGTAGCCCTGCTCTTCACAGGTCGGCTCGACCTTCGCGGGGAGGTGATTGTGGATGTGCTCCAGCTTCGGGATCTTGGCGTCCTGCCGCTCGCCGCAGGTCTTGCAGATGCGGTGCTTCAGGCCATCCGCCTGATCGGTCTCCTGCTGGTCAACGATCCAGTCGCCCCAGTCGTGGCCGAGCGCCGGCTTGCGCACGAGCTTGACATCCTTGCAGCGGCCGCAGACATAATACTCCGAGCCCGGCTGCGTGCAGTCCGGCTCTTTGCTCTTATCCGCCTGAAGCTCGTAGTCATGCCCCAGCTGCGAGAGGATCTCCGTATAGGTGTCGCCGCAGCGTGTGCAGTGGTATTCCTTCAGGCCGGTCGTGGTGCACGTCGGCTCGATGATCGTGGTGATGCCGCTGTCGCCGCTGTAGTCGTGGCCGAGCGCCGGAGTGCGGCTGCCCTCGACAACGTAGTGCTCGCCGCACGGCATATCCGCCTTGTTGATGCAGCGGTACTCGGTGTAGCCCTGCTCGGTGCAGGTCGGCTGGACGACGTGCTTTTTCATAGTGTGCTCGTGGTGGGCGCTCGGGATGGCATACGTCTCCACCTCACCGCAGCGTGTGCACGTGCGGTGCTTGATACCGTCGGTGCGCGAGGTGGCCTCGAGATCGACCTCCCAATCGCCCCAGCTGTGGCCGAGTGCAGGCGTTTTCTTCTCATACCAGTAGCTGCACTGCGAGCACATGTAGCGCACATAGCCCGACTGCGTGCACGTAGCATCGTGCCCGGAGGAGACCAGCTTGTGGCCGGTCGCGGGCAGCACGACCCGGTCTGTCGCGCCGCAGTCCTTGCACACGGAGACGATGGAGCCGTCCACCGTGCAGGTCGGCTCGGTGCGCGTCGTCTCCCATGTGTGTTTGTTGAGATAGACGAAGTTAATATGGAAACCCGTGTCCGTGCGCGTGACCTGCGCGTCATAGTGCTGCAGCGTCGTCGTGGTGAGGACATAGGTGATCTCATTGCCGTTGTCATCACGGATCGGCAGATTCTCAAAGACCGCCACGCCATCCTCGGGAGCGGACGAGCGGTGCGCAACGACGGCAGCGTCGCTGTTGCGGCTCAACTCCATGTACACGCTCGACGGGCGATCCTTCGTGTAGAGCTCATCGGGCGCGATCAGCTCATTTGTCCACTCGAACGTCACCGTGAGCGAGCGCAGCTCGCTCGGGGCGGCCGTGCGATAGTGCAGCGTGTGGTTCAGCTGCAGCTTGCCGTCCTGCACATCGGGCAGGACGCGCGAGCCGTCGCTGATGATATATGCAACGGTCGCATCGGACGCTGTGCGCGTCTGGATGTAATACGTACCATACGGCACCGTGCCGAAGCCGACAAAACCATAGGCGTCGGACACCGCGGTGCGCTCGATGTGCTCGCCGTTGCCGGCCGTGCCGGTGAGCTCAAACGTCACCCCGGCCGGGACGGGCGCGCCGCTCTCGGCGTCGACGGCATAGTACCACGCGACATCGGACGAGGCGCTCAGCGGTGAGGAAGCCGCCGTCGGCTTTTCGTCCTGCAGATAGTCAAACGTGGAATACCTTGCCGGCGACCACGTCTTGTTCTGGAAATTCGTGACGAGCTCAGACTTGTCACCATTCGACTTGCGGATCTCCAGCCGCTCGAGCAGCGTCGTCAGATAGGCCGTGCCGCCGCGCGTGACGGTAAAGGAGATATTCGCCATGACCTGCGGCGCCGCCGTGGCAAACACGCCGCCGGCCGATGTCGTGAACGAATCGCTGAACACAAAGTCGCCCGCGTTGTTCTTCGTCGAGGCAGACGACATATTCGGGAACTTGCACCCGTCGGCATTGACCGTCAGGCACTGGCTGTCATACAGCACATGCCCCGTGATCTTGTTGACCGAGCCGCTCGTCAGCCGAAACCAATAGGTATACGAAAATGTATCGCCGACATGGAATGTCCGCGTTGCGCCGGAGCGCGTGTAGACGACCAGCTCGTCACCGGTATCCGCCGTGGTATCGCCATTGGCGGCAAACGCCTGCAGACCGCAGACAGAAACGAGCATCACCAGCGTCAGCAGCAGCGCCAGAAAACGTTTCATTGCATAACCTCCTCTTTCGGTCGCACCGAATGATGCATGGATAAAGGCTCACGCTTATCATACCAAGGATTGCCGCGTCTTGCAAACAAAAACTGCAGAATGTCTCAAAATCAGAACAAACTCATCTGGCTGCTGTCCGGCATCTCGCCGAGCGCGCCCATATTGCGCAGCTGCTCCAGGTGCGTCTGGCTGACCTTCGGGCAGGCGGCCGAGAGCTCCTCGACCGACACGAACTCACGCCCGCCCTCGCGGCAGGCCACGAGATTCCACGCCGCGCTCTCGCCGAGGCCGGAGATGGCCACGAACGGCGGCAGGAGCTTTCCGTCACGGATGAGAAACTTCGTCGCATCGCTCTCATACAGGCTCATGGGCGCAAACTCAAAGCCGCGGAGGTTGAACTCATACACCGCCTCCATCGTCACGAGCAGGTCCTCTTCCTTGGCCGTGAGCGCGGGCTTGCTGCGCAGCTCGTTGATCTTGCGGCGGGTGTAGTCGAGGCCGCGCGTCATCATATCGGCGTCGAACGAGTCCTTCTGGCTGCGGCGGTAAAAATACGCGCTGTAAAATGCCAGCGGCTCGTGCACCTTGAACCACGCGATGCGAAACGCCATCATGACGTAGGCGACCGCGTGCGCCTTCGGGAACAGGTAGGCGATCTTGCTCAGGGACGTGATGTACCACTCCGGCACGCCGTGCTCCTGCATCGTCTCGACCCAGCCGTCCTGAAAGCCGCCGCGCTTGACCTTGCCCTTGCGCACGCTCTCCATGATCTTGAACGAAAGCTTGGCGTCCATGCCGCGGCTGATGAGATAGAGCATGATATCGTCACGGCAGCCGACCGTCTGATTGACCGTCGCCGTGCCGGACATGATGAGATCCTTGGCGTTGCCGAGCCACACGTCCGTACCGTGCGAGAAGCCGGACAGCCGCACGAGGATATCAAAGCCCTTCGGCTGCGTGTCGACGAGCATCTGGCGCGTGAAGCCGGTGCCGAACTCCGGGATGCCGATCGTGCCGGTCTTGCCGACGATCGGGTCGTCATCCGTCAGGCCGAGCGGCGCCGCGCTGCAGAAGATGCCCATCGTCTCCGGGTCGTCGAGCGGGATCTCGCGCGCGTTGACGCCGGTCATATCCTCGAGCATACGGATCATGGTCGGGTCATCGTGGCCGAGCTCGTCGAGCTTGAGGAGGTTTGCCTCCATGCAGTGGTATTCAAAATGGGTGGTGATGATGTCGCTGTTCGGATCGTCGGCCGGGTGCTGCACGGGGCAGAAATCCGTGACGTCCTTATCCTGCGGGATGACGACGAGACCGCCGGGATGCTGACCGGTCGTGCGCTTGACGCCGACGCAGCCGAGCGCAAGGCGGTTCATCTCCGCCTTCGGCAGCGTCTTGCCGCGCTCCTCGAGATACTTGAGCACATAGCCATAGGCCGTCTTTTCGGCCAGCGTGCCGATCGTTCCAGCGCGGAACACGTGATCCGAGCCGAAGAGCTCCTCCGTATATTTGTGCGCCTTGCCCTGATATTCGCCCGAGAAGTTCAGGTCGATATCGGGCACCTTGTCGCCGCCGAAGCCAAGGAAGGTCTCAAACGGGATGTCAAACCCATCCTTGCGCAGCTTCGTGCCGCACTTGGGGCACACCTTGTCCGGCATATCCGCGCCGCAGCCAAAGCCCGCACCGGAGTCAAAATCCGTATACTTGCACTGCGGGCAGACATAGTGCGGCGGGAGGGAGTTGACCTCCGTGATGCCAGAGAAATACGCCACGAGCGACGAGCCGACGCTGCCTCGGCTGCCGACCAGATAGCCGTGCTCGAGAGAGTTGGCGACGAGCTTCTGCGCGCTCATGTAAATGACATCGTACCCGCGCGAGAGGATGTCGTGCAGCTCGGTCTCGACGCGGTCGGTGATGAGCTTCGGCGGGTGCTCGCCGTAGATGGCCGTCATCTTGCCGTAGACGAGGTCCTTGAGCTGCTGGGCGGAGTTTTCGATCTTCGGCGGGTAGAGATCCTTCGGCAGGAGCTCGAACACCTCGACGCTGTCGGCGATGGCGTTTGTGTTCGTGACGACGACCTCGTGCGCCTTTTCGGCACCGAGATACGAAAACTCGTCGAGCATCTCCTCCGTCGTGCGGTAATAGAGCGGCATGGGCTTGTCCGCGTCGGAGAATTTCTTGGCCGCCAGCAGGATGCGGCGAAAGATCTCCTGCTCGGGATCGAGAAAATGCACGTCGCATGTTGCGACAACGGGCTTGCCGAGCTCCTCGCCGAGCTGCACGATGCGGCGGTTGAGGTTGCGCAGAGATTCCTCGCTGCGCACGGTGCCGTTGTCGAGCAGGAAGCGGTTATTTGCCAGCGGCATGATTTCAAAATAGTCGTAAAACGAGGCGATGCGTCGGAGCTCCGCGTCACTCTTGCCGCGCAGCACCGCCTCAAATACCTCGCCCGCCTCGCACGCTGAGCCGATGATGAGTCCCTCACGGTACTCCATGAGCAGGCTCTTGGGGATGGTGGGGTTGCGCTTAAAATGCTCCAGATACGACCGGGAGATGATCTCGTAGAGATTTTTCAGTCCGGTCTTATTGCGCACGAGAATGGAGATGTGGTGCGTGCGGCGCTTTTCCTTCAGGCCGCCGCGCACGAGCGCGTTGAGATCGTCGAGCGTCTGCGCGCCCTTCGCCGCAAGCATGGGCAGGAACTTGTCCATGATGCGCGCGACGACCATCGCATCGTCACACGCGCGGTGATGGTTGAAGTCCGGCAGGCTCAGCCGATTCGAGACCTGATCGAGCTTGTGGTGCTTGAGATCCGGCAGCAGATACTGCGCGAGCACGAGCGTGTCGAGATACACCGGCTCAAACGGGATGCCCGCCCGGCGGCAGGCCGCGCTCATGAAGCCGGTATCAAAGTCTGCATTGTGCGCGATGATCGGCCGCCCGCCCACGAAGTCAAGAAACTGCCGCATGGCCTCCGCCTCATCGGGCGCGCCGGCCACATCGGCGTCCGTGATGCCGGTCAACCGCGTGATCTCGGCCGGGATGGGCATGTGCGGGTTGACGAACGTGTCGAACTCCGCCTTGATCTCGCCGCCGGAAAAGAGCACCGCGCCGATCTCGGTCATGCGGTTCGTATCGAGGTGCAGGCCGGTCGTCTCGATGTCGAAGGCGACGAACTCCGTGTCGAGCGGCAGCGCGCTCTGCCCGTGCACGGCGAGCGTGCCGTCCACGTCGTTGACGAGGTAGCCCTCCTCGCCGTAGATGATCTTCACGCCGTATTTTTTCGACGCCTTCCACATATCCGGGAACGCCTGCGCCACACCGTGATCCGTCACAGCGATGGCCGGATGCCCCCAATAGGCCGCGCGCGCCACGAGATCCGCGGGGTCGGAGATGGCGTCGAGCGCCGAGTAGCGCGTATGTAAGTGCAGCTCCACACGCTTTTCCGGCGCGTTGTCGGGACGGATGACCTTCTCCCCCTGCACGATGTTGCGCGGCTCGAGCACCATGTCTTCATCGTATTTGCTGTAGTTGATCTTGCCCTGCACACGCAGCCACATCCCCTCGTGGATGAGGCCGACGATGGTCTGGTCGTCCTCGGCGCGCAAAAAGCGCGACACGCGCACGCTGCCCGTGCTGTCGGTCATGTCAAACGAAAGCACGGCAGAGCCGTACTTTGCGATCTCGCGGCTGCTGACGGCAAAGACCTCGCCCTCAAGCGTGACGTTGCCGCTCTCGAGCGTGAGCTCGTTCATGGGCGTGACGTCCGCGCGCTTCGGGATGGGCTTGCCCATGAGCACCTTGGCCTTGGCCTTCTGCTCGGCCTTTTTCTGCTCCGGTGCAGGGTATTCCGCCTGGATCTGTACGCCGCGCAGCCGAAACTGCGCCGCGAGCAGCTGCTCAATATTCGTGCGCTCGACCGGCGCCGGCATACGCGCAAACCACGTGTGCAGCAGCATCGTCATGCTCTCGCGCTCGATGAGCACGTCGAGCACCTCCGCCTTGTCAAGACCGCCGCAGCTATCCTGCAGGGACGCACAGTCGGGGAACATATCGAGAAACGGGATTTTTTCGCTCATAGTTTCCTCACTTTTCGCTTAGAATCAGATCCACCAGCGCATCGGCCAGCTTGTCCGCGGGGTACTTGCCGAGGATCTCGCCGCGGCGAAACAGCAGCCCGCAGTCCTTGCCGCCGGCAATGCCGTAGTCCGCTTCGTGCGCCTCGCCGGGACCGTTGACGACACAGCCCATCACGGCGACCGTGATCTCACGCTCAATGCCCTGCAGCCGCTGCTCGACCTCCTGTGCAAGCGCGATGAGGTCGATCTGCGTGCGCCCGCACGTCGGGCACGAGACAAAGCGCACACCCTCGCGGCGCAGCCCGGCCGCCTTCAAAATGGCGATGCCGGCGCGCACCTCCTCCGCGGGGTCAGCCGTGAGCGAGACGCGGATCGTATCGCCGATGCCCTCGGACAGCAGCGTGCCGATGCCGACGGCGGAGCGGATGATGCCGTTATACGCCGTGCCGGTCTCCGTGACACCGACGTGCAGCGGATACGGGAAGCGCTCGGCCGCGAGCCGGTAGGCCGCGATCGTCAGCGGTACGGTGGAGCTCTTCATCGACAGGGCAATGTCGTCAAAATCATACCGGTGCAGCAGGTCAATGTGCCCCTGTGCGCTCTCGACGAGTGCCTCCGGCGTCGGGTGACCGTACTTTTCGAGCAGACGCTTTTCCAGACTGCCGCCATTGACGCCGATGCGGATGGGGATGCCGCGCTCCCGGCAGGCTTCAGCCACCTTGCGGACATTGTCCGGCTCGCCGATGTTGCCGGGGTTGATGCGGATCTTGTGCACGCCCGCCTTCGCCGCTGCGAGCGCAAGGCGGTAGTCAAAGTGGATGTCGGCCACGACCGGGATGGGCGCGGCGCGCACGATCTCGGGCAGCGCGTCCGCCGCGGCCTGATCCGGCACGGCCAGACGGATGATCTCACACCCGGCGTCATGCAGCCGGGCGATCTGCTCGATGGTCGCGTGCGCGTCCGAGGTGTGCGTGTTGCACATGGACTGCACCGCGACCGGCGCGCCGCCGCCGATGGCGACGGAGCCGACATGGATCTGTTTTGTCTGCGTTCTGTTCATAAGCACTCCTATCTCTCTCCAAGGTGGCCGAAGCCGTAAAAAAACCGAGGCGGACAAATCCGCCCCGGCTCAGGTGACAAGTTTGGAAATGTCGTTATACATGACGTAAGCCATCAGCGCCAGCAGCAGCACGAGCCCTGCCGTGTGGATATACCCCTCATACTTGGGGTCGATCTTTTTGCGGGTGAGCCGCTCGAGCACCCATGTGACGAGCAGGCAGAACACACGCCCGCCGTCAAGCGCCGGCAGCGGCAGCATATTCATGACCGCAAGGTTCACGGCGATGAACGCCGAGAAATACGCAAGGTTGGAAAACGCGGCCGCCTTCGTGGCCGACTCCTTGCCGACCTCGCTCATCATGCTCACGATGCCGACCGGACCGGACAAATCCTTCATGCCGACCGCGCCCGCGAGCAGGTCGCCGAGGCCGCGCCAGACCATACGCACGAAATCCAGCGCGCTGTACCACGCATTCTGGAGCTTCGCGCCGAACGTCGCCGGCTGCGTGCCGAAATAAAAGCCGTACATCTTGCTGCTCTGTCCCGGATATTCCCGTGCGACGAGATAGAAATCATCGAGATGCACCTTTGCGCCGTCACGCTTGACGACGATGTCATGCGTGTCACCGCCGCGGGAAAGATATTCGCTGACGTTGGTCGTGAAATAGATGCGGTGTCCGTCAATGCTCCAGATCGTGTCGCCCACCTGCAGGGCGTTCTCCCCCTGATACGGGCAGCCGTCCATGAAGTCTGTGAGTGTCGGCGTGGAGAAGCTCTTTGCCTGCGCAAACACAAGCAAAAGCAGCAGAAGTCCGAACACGAAGTTCATGAATGCGCCAGCACAGAGGATCAAAAACCGCTTCCACGCCGGCTGGCTCGTGAACGCGCGCGGATCGTCGATCGCCTCATCCTCGCCCGCCATGGCGCAAAAGCCGCCGATCGGCAGGCAGCGGACGGCGTAGAGCGTCTCCCCCTTCTGCTTTTTCCAGATGGCCGGGCCCATGCCGATGGCGAATTCATCCACGCGCACCCCGCAGGCTTTGGCCACGAGAAAATGGCCGAGCTCATGCACGGCGATGAGGATACCGAAGACGAGAATTGCGAACAGAATATACATGTGCTGTCCTTTCAGAAACGGAAATAAGACCGGACGAAGGCACGCGCCTCCTGATCGGCCGCGCGGATAACGTCCAGATCGGGCGCAGCGACGGGTGCGATGGCCTCCACCGCCGCCGCAACGCTTTCATAAATAGAATGATACCCGATCTTGTGGCCCAAAAACAGGCCAACGGCAATTTCGTTGGCTGCGTTCATGACCGTCGGCGCGGTGCCGCCGGTGCGCGCGCAGCGCATGGCAAGCGCCAGACACGGCAGCGCCTCGAGATCGGGCGCGTAGAAATGCAGCCCATTGGGATAGGCCGTCAGATCCAGCCGGTCGCTGCGGCTGGGCTTGCGCTCCGGATACGTGAGCGCATACTGGATGGGCAGGCCCATATCCGGCACGCCGAGCTGGGCGATGACCGTCCCGTCGAGCAGCTCGACCATCGAGTGCACGACGCTCTCGGGGTGGATAAGCACCTGAATATCATCCGGCGTTACGCCGAACAGGTGCATGGCCTCAATAAATTCCAGACCCTTATTCATCATGGTCGCAGAGTCAACGCTGATCTTCGCGCCCATGCTCCAGTTCGGATGACTGACAGCCATCTCGGGCGTGACATCGCGCGTCTGCTCGCGCGTCCAGCCGCGAAACGGTCCGCCGGAGCCGGTGAGCAGGATCTTGTGCAGCTCGCCCGTGCGCCCGGTCAGGCACTGAAAGATGGCCGAGTGCTCGGAATCCACCGGCACGATCTCCGCGCCGCATTCCCGGGCACGGCGCATGACGATGTCACCCGCGCACACGAGTGTCTCCTTATTGGCCAGCGCGATGCGCCGTCCCTTTTCGATGGCCGCAAGCGTCGGGCGCAGACCGACCGCGCCGGACACCGCCGTGACGACCGCGTCCGTATCGGAGATGACCGCCGCCTCGCACAGTGCGTTTTCTCCGCCGCCGACGGCGATGTCCGTATCGGCGAGCGCGATGCGCAGTGCCTTGGCAGACGCCTCATCCGTCACGGCGACGAACGCCGGATGCAGGCGGCGCGCCTGCTCCTCGGCAAGCTGGATGTTGCGGTTCGTCGTCAGCGCGCGGACGTTCAGTCCCAGATGCTCCGCGACGGCAACGGTCTGCCGGCCGATGCTGCCGGTAGAACCGAGAATGGAAATCGAATGTACCATAGCTATGCTCCTTTACTGCGCCACGACCGCGATCGCCGGTGCCAGCAGCACCAGCAGCTCGAGCATGGGCGCGGTGAAGATGGTGCTGTCAAACCGGTCGAGCATACCGCCGTGACCGGGCAGCAGATTGCTGTAGTCCTTCACGCCGTGCTCACGCTTGACGGCGGAAAATGCAAGGTCGCCCGCCTGACCGGCAAGGCTGCCGAAAAAGCCGTAGATGGCAAGGATGCCGATCTGCACGCGATAGCCGCACCAGTGCAGGATGAGACCGTAGAGCATGGCGGCCGCGATCGCGCACACAAAGCCGCCGATGCAGCCTTCGACCGTCTTGTGCGGGCTCAGCGCCGGGGCAAGCTTGGTCTTGCCGAGGCTGCGGCCGACGAAAAACGCGCCGGAGTCGCTCATCCACGTGATGACGAACGGCAGCAGCAGATACGGTGCCTTCGGGTCATTCAGACCAAGGCGCACGAGCGACGAGAGCATCCACGGGATGACGATACCCGCCGTGAACACGAGCGCCAGATCCTGAAACGGAACGCGCTCGGCTTTGTGAAACGAGATCATCATCTCCACAAACATGGTCACAAACAGCGCATACGCCGCGATCTTGAACACGAGCTCTGACAGGCCGAACGCAGCGCCAAGCACGATGGCCGCGCCGCACACGCCGGCATACACCGCAAAGCGCGGCACGAACTTCGGCATGGCCGTGTGCAGCAGCTCCCACGCGCAAAACGACGCCATGACGGCCACCACGATGCCCCAGCCCCAGATCGGGGTGAAGAAGATCACAGCCAGCAGCGCCGGGATGCCGATCGCCGCAACGATGAGTCTGTTTTTCATGATAGGTTCCTCCCGTTTGTCTTTCTCTCGGGTGCGGCGGTCATTTCACGCCGCCAAAGCGCCGGTCGCGCCGCTGAAACTCCGCCAGCGCCGCGTCCATGTCGCGCTCGGTAAAGTCCGGCCAGAGCACATCGGTGAAATAGAGCTCGGAATACGCGCCCTGCCAGGGCAGGAAGTTGCTCAGGCGCTGCTCGCCGCTCGTGCGGATGATGAGGTCGGGATCCGGAATGCCGCCGGAATACAGGTAGCTGCTGATGAGCTCCTCCGTGAGCTCGGGCGCAGTGCCGGCCTTGTATTCCTCGGCGTAGCGGCGCACGGCATGCAGGATCTCATCGCGGCCGCCGTAGTTGATGCACAGGTTCATCTGGCAGCCGTCATAGTGCGTGCTCTTTTCCTCGGCCGCGTCCATCAGGCGCTGCAGCTCCGGCGAGAGGCCGGTGCGCTCGCCGAAAAAGCGCATCTTGAACTTGTCGCGCTCCATGATCGAGAGCGCTTCCTTCATGTATTTATCGAAGATGTTCATGATCGTGCGCACTTCCTCGGGCGGACGGCGCCAGTTTTCCGTGGAAAAGGCGTAGACCGTGAGGTATTCGATGCCGATGGCCTTGCAGTAGTTGCCGATGCGTCGAAACGCCTCAGCGCCGTAAGCGTGACCGGCCGTGCGCGGCAGACCGCGCTTTTTCGCCCAGCGGCCGTTGCCGTCAAGAATGATCGCCACGTGGCGCGGCAGGCGCGAAAAATCCACCTGCGGCGCTGCGGCCGTTTTGTTGTTTGCCATAATGCCTCCTGCGCTGCCTGCACGGGCGCGCTCATAGACAGGATATTCAAACGGGGGGATGTTCGATCCCCCCGTTTCCGATTGCGGGTACGAAAGCGAGCGCGAAACTCAGATCTCCATGAGCTCCTTCTCTTTTTCGTCGGCGATGCGCTCGACTTCCTTGATGTAGTCGTCGGTCAGCTTCTGCATATCCTTCTCGATGACCTTGAAATCGTCCTCGGTGATCTCGGACTTTTTCTTCTGCGCCTTGAATTTTTCCATCGCGTCGCGGCGGATGTTGCGCACGGCGACCTTGGCGTCCTCGCTGTACTTCTTGACCTGCTTGGCAAGGTCGCGGCGGCGCTCCTCGGTCAGTGCCGGGAAGACAAGGCGGATGGCGCGGCCATCGTTCTGCGGGTTGATGCCGAGGTCGGACGCGAGAATGGCCTTCTCAATGCCCTTGAGCACAGAGGCGTCCCACGGCTGGATGAGCAGCGAACGGGCGTCCGGCGTGCTCACCGACGCGATCTGCTGGATGGGCGTGGGAGAGCCGTAGTAATCGACCGTGATGCGGTCGAGCACGGCGGGGTTGGCCTTGCCCGCGCGCACGGAGTCATACTGCTCGGTGAGGACCGAAGCGGTCTTTTTCATCTTGGATTCAAACTCGGTATAATCGGTAGACATATGATATCCTCCTATCGGGTTTTTACTTGACTTGTTATTTCGTCACGACCGTGCCGACGGCCTCGCCCATCACGGCACGGACAATATTCTGCGGATCAGCCAGCGCAAAAACGACGACCGGAATGTCGTTTTCCATGGCCAGCGACGTTGCGGTCAGATCCATGACGGCCAGATGCTTTGCCAGCACCTCGTCATAGGTGATCGCATCGTACTTCACGGCGCTCGGGTCAATATGCGGGTCGGCGCTGTAGACGCCGTCAATGTTCTTGGCAAGCAGGATCGCGTCCGCGCCGATCTCGGCCGCGCGCAGCACTGCTGCCGTGTCGGTCGAAAAATACGGGCAGCCGCTGCCGGCGCCGAAGAGCACGACCTTGCCCTCTTCCAGATGCGCAATGGCACGCTCCCACGTGTAGTGCTCGGCAAAGGCCGGCATCTCGACCGCCGTCTGCACGCGCACGGGAATGCCCTTTTGCTCCATCACATCGGACACGGCAAGGCAGTTCATCACGGTCGCCAGCATGCCCATGTGGTCGGCGCGCGAGCGGGCCATTTTGCCCTCGCCGTTTTTCACGCCGCGCCAGAAGTTGCCGCCGCCGATGACGACGCCC
>OLQV01000357.1_pt1 | contig 45623 bp, 38 predicted proteins | sample 1672371 | NCBI WGS metagenome assembly OLQV01 (sample SAMEA3136676, study PRJEB25190) | human gut metagenome
AGCTTCGCCTGGTAATAGCGTTTTCTGACATTGCTGATTCCTCTCTATATGCATCTCGCGTCATCGTCTTCGCTCCCCTTTGATGCTCTATCGCTCACGCCGCATCTTCTGCCTGCTCGGCAACGATGCCGATGAGCAGATCGCACAGGCAAACGTAGAAGTTCGCCTCGCTTCCCAGATTGATAAGGCGTCTGCGATACGCGGTAAGCCAATTGAACCTCTCGGAGAGAAACGTTCGCGCCTCGTCCACCATTCCGCTCCTCAGAAGCACCGCGACCATGTCAAGCTCGAGAGCCAGATGGTCGGGGCAATCGGAGAACTCGGACGGAATGCCGAACCCCAGCTGCTCCGCGAGCGCGGACATGTAGCGGGCGGAAGCGCCCAGATACATCCCCTTGCCGTCGACGGGCGAAAGCAGGTCGCCTGCCTTGGCAGTGTTCACGTAAAGCGACTCGATAGGAAGCGCCGATTCGGGCAGGCCTCCCGTGAAGTGGCGGGCAGCGAACTGCCGCTTCTCTTCGTAGGTAGGAGGGCAGAACAGCGCGCAGACCTCGCACTCCGACAGGAAATCCTGCAAAGGCGCGTGGTTGCCGCGACGGTAGTCCGCGGGGCTCTTGTCAAGCCCGAGACTTCCGCCGTTCTGAAGGATGAAACGTGCGCCATCGAGAAACTCGGCCCACGCCTTGCGCGCGGACAGATTCTCCCATTCCGCCTTATCGACGGGAGCAAAGCACTTCGAGAGAATCGAGAACACCGCTGCGTCGTCCAACATCGTCTGTTCGCTCCTTTCCGAATCGATCGTTTGACTTACTTACCTTGCATCAGCGGGAAGCCGACGCTTACGCAGAGACGAGCGTGGTCGTGCGAACGACGCCCATGTCGATGCACTTCTGCGCGATATCTTCCCAATCGATGAACTGGATGGCACCGTTGGGGCACTGCTCTGCGCAGCGGCCGCAGGAGATGCACTTCGTGGAAACGCCCGTTTCGGTATCGATGCGAGGCATGTTCCAGGGGCAAGCCTGCGCGCACATGCCGCAACCGATGCAAAGCTTCGGGTCGACCGTGCGAGCGCCCGTCTTCTCGTCGGGCTTGATAGCATGGACCGGGCAGTACTTCATGCACCACGCGTCGGCGCACTGCTTGCAGTGCTCGACGGTGAATTCGCATGCGCCCGGGTTGCCGTCGCCGAACGAGCCTTCGCCCGTGTCGGGGCTGGTACCCCAGTTGTAGTTATCCCAAACGCGGACGCGCGCGATGTTCTGGCACACGCGGCCATCGTTCTTCAAGGTGCACATCATTTCGCAGCGCTGGCATCCGGAGCAACGGGCGCGATCGGTGACGATCATCTTGGTTGCAGTGTGACGGATGTCGATACGGCCCGATGCGATCGACTGACTCGTGACGCCCCACGACGCCAGCACGCCGCCCACAACGAGACCGGCGACGCCGCAGCCTGCCATTGCAAGCACCTGGCGACGGGTCATCGCATGCTTCGGCTTTGCTTCCACAGCTTCAGTTTGCTCGACGGCGTTCGTCGGGCTCTCTTCAGGGGCGCTGCCGTTGATATTGGTATCTGACATTTTTGGTACTCCCCCTCACATATCGGTGAGTCTCTTCCTTCGGCCCCGGTTTCCTCACGCACCTTTATATAGAGGTACGCATCCCGGTGGCTCCCCCTCTTCTTTTTGGCCTTGATAGGTCACGCAACAGTAAGCAGTATGCCCTCCCAAGAAAACCCCTCGTACCCTCTTTCGGGGACAAAACTGCGTTTACCTGCAATTTTGCCCAATTACCCTCAAAGAGGGTACAGGGGTATTGCACCCAGGTGAGAGACTTCGCCCGACGAGTTTGTATCGTCTGCAACCCCAAGTCGCCTTGACGTGTCACGCAACGCACGATAAGCGAGAGATTTGGAGATGCAACAATGGCTGACACGAAGTCATATGGCTGGGCCGGCAAGATCTTGCGCGTGAACCTCACGACTGGATCCATCACCACCGAGCCGACCGCACCCTATGAGGACTATATCGGCGGCATGGGCCTGGCTAACAAAATCATCTACGATGAGGTCGCCCCGGGCACTGATCCTCTGAGCGAGGATGCGAAGATCGTTTACGCTGTCGGTCCTCTGACCGCAACCGGTGTGCCGCTGGCTGGCCGCACCACGATTTGCTTCCTTTCCACCTACACCACCGACTACCAGGTTGTCGACGCCCACTGCGGCGGCATGTTCGGCGCAAAGGTTAAGATGGCTGGCTATGATGCCATCATCGTCGAGGGCAAGTCTGACAAGCCGGTCTACCTTAACATCAAGAATGACAAGGTCGAGATCAAGGACGGCTCGATGGTGTGGGGCCTTGGCACCCGCGCTACGACCGAGGTCTTGAACCGCCTCGAGGGCGTCAGCGCCTGCGTCGCGACCATCGGCCCTGCAGGCGAGAACCTACTCCCCTATGCCTGCATGATGAATTCCCGCAACCACTCCGCAGGCGCGGGTCTCGGCACCGTCATGGGCTCTAAGAAACTCAAGGCGCTCGTCGTCGAGGGCAGCGGCACCGTTAACGTGAAGGATCCGCAGGCTCTGGCCGACCTGTCCGACTACATGCTGCGCGAAATCGTCGGCTCCAACAACAACCATGTCGTGCCTTCCACCCAGCAGGAATGGGCTGAATACTACGACAAGGGCACCCGTTGGACCGCACGCAAGGGCCTTTACTGGGCCGACGCCGAGGGCGAGCCGATCGAGACCGGCGAGCCGAAGCCGGGCGAGATCAACACGGTTGGCTATCGCTGCATGAAGACCACCAAGGACGAGGGTCCCGAGGCCGAGAAGTACACCATCAAGATGAACGGTTGCCACAGCTGCCCGATTCACTGCTACTCCGACATGCGCGTCCCGAACTCCAAGGCCAACGGCGGCTACGAGATCACGGGCAACACCTGCGTGCCGAACTTCCCGTTCTCCGTCTACATGACGAAGATCCTGGGCGAGCACACTTCCGTCAAGGCATCTACCGAAGACGGCCTCATTTGGGACCAGGTTGTCGGCGGCACGATGGACGATTTGGGCATGTGGTGCAACTACGCGCAGATTTATCGTGACATCGCGCACTGCGTCTCTGCGGGCATCTTCGAGAAGAACCTGCCGGCCGATGAGTACAACATGTTCGACTGGAAGAAGTTCGAGAACAACGATCCGACTATCATGGTCGAGCTGCTCACGCACATCGCCAAGAACGACAACGAGATGTCCTATCTCGGCCATGGCCCGATCGTGTGGTGCAAGCGCTGGAACGACATGGAGTGGTTCGACACCACGGCAAGCTGCCTCATCAACTACCGCGGCTGGCCGGTCCATCACGCCATTGAGTCCTATGGTCAGGTCGGCGGCCTGCTGAACATGATCTTCAACCGCGACCCGATGATCCACTCGCATCAGAACATGCTGCAGTGCGGCCTTCCGCATGAGCTCAAGCAGGAAATCGCAGCCGAGCTGTGGGGCGGCGAGGATGCGCTTGACCAGGCGAAGAACTACACGCCCATCAACGACCACAAGATCAACTTCTGCTGGTGGTCCATCGTCACCGACGTGCTACATGACTCGCTCACGCTGTGCAACTGGGTGTGGCCGATGGCTCAGAGCCCGTCGAAGAGCCGCAACTACCGTGGCGACCTCGACCTCGAGGCGAAGTTCTACAAGGCAGCCACTGGCAAGGACGTCACGACTGACGACCTGTACAAGGCTGCCGCGAAGATCATCACGCTGCAGCGCGCGAACACCGCTCGCGGCATGAAGGATAAGAACGGCAACATGGGTTGCAACGACTTCCGCAACATCCACGACGTCATGACCGAATGGCCGTTCACGAAGGACCCGGACAAGCAGCCCTTCACCGAAGGCACCGACAAGATGGAGAAGCAAGACTTCCAGAAGGGCCTCACCATGCTCTACGAGAAGTTCGGTTGGGACAGCGAACTTGGTTGCCCGACGGCCGACTGCCTCGAGTACTATGGCATGTCCGACGTTGAGGAAGACCTCAAGAATCTGAACCTTCTTCCGTAAGCGATGCGACGAAGGCGGCGGCTTGCATGGCGCGAAGCCACGAGCCGCCGCAACCTCCCCAATGAGTCGCATCCGGCGTAGAGGGTAGCCCTACCCGCAAGAAGAGCCTCTTCGGAGGCTCTTCTTGTTGTATTAGGAGGAAGATGCGAGCGGCGCGCCGCTTCGGGCGTCCACACCCCCATCAGGCACCCGTCACCCTACGCCCGCAACCCCGCCCGGTGCTCGACATCTTGAACGTCCGCGAACCCAACAAGAGCAGGCGCCCGCCGCTCGCTGCCATTCCCATGCGCAGAATGCGAGGATATCGCGGACAGATCTTTGCTTGCCCGCCCCTTCAAGCTACGATCGAAGGTGAAATCGCACAAAAACCTGAGAGGCACGCGAATGAAAACCATCGACGTTGTAGCAGCCATCATCGAGAAGGATGGCGAAATCCTTGCGCACATCGAAAACGTCGATTGGCTTCCCGCCGACGTGAAAGTGGTTCGCGCTCTGGAGAAGCGCGGCGAGCTCTAGCCGCGGGCGGCGCCGAGAAGACGCAGGCAGCGAGATGGGCGCGCAGGAGCTTAGCGCCCACCAGCTGCCATGCGGTTGCTACACGTTCGAGAGGCGCTCCACCGACCGGTATTCCGCAAGGGACTCGGCAAGCGTGCGATCCATATAAAGCGTCGAGAAGAAGTAGACGTCGCCGTTCGAGGCTTCGCAGCGCTCGATGTCGGGGTACTCACCCGACTTCTGAAGCTCGGCCCACGTGTCCTCAACCTTGCTTTTGCTCATATGGAAAGGAGGGTTGGCCAGGTCTTCCGCAGCAAATGGACGCGGATAGACGCGCCCATCCTCGCGGACGCAGTCGACAAATGTGGCCATCGGATTGTCCTCGGCCGCCAGAAAAGCCCAGTGCGCATAGCTCTTCGTCATGAGGTCGGAGTCGTACAGGTAGTAGCTGTGTTGCCCCACCAGCGTGACGATATGCTCGCAGTGGATTTCCTTCTTCACCGGTGTCGCGTCCTCGTCGGGCACCAGCACATATTCCCCTTCAAGCTCCACGAGCTTGTAGCCTTCGGGAAGCTTGAGGTCTGCAAAGGGGTCGTCGCCGGAGGCTGCACCATCCTTCGAAAGCTCCGCGGGCGCTGCGGAAGCCGCCTCGCTCGCATGAGGCGCAAAGACATCCACGGCCTCAGCTCGCACGGAGGAGGCGGACTCGGCCGCGACCTCGGACGACGCGAGGGCCCCAGAAGGAGCCGCAGCGTCAACAGCACCGCCAAGCGTAATCGCGGCATCGGGGGCAGCGGATTCGCCTGCGGAAGCCGTCGTCTCGTCGGCTCCAGACGCCGAAGCAGCCGTGCCTGCCTCGGACGCTTCGCGCGCAGCCTTCTGCGCAGCCGCCTTCTCGTCCTCCTCGATCTGCTTCAGCCGACGATTGGGAATCTTTGGGGGAACGCCCACGGCGCGCGTAGCCGACCGGATGGAGCTCGCTTTACGCGCACGCTCCGCCTTTTCCGCTGCGATCTCGTCTTTATGGTCGCGACGATAGTCCTCGAGATACTCGTAGACGAGCATCTCGAACTCGTCAGAGGTCATATGCCCAGGCACCAACCCCAGTTCAACCCACCTGCTCGGGACAACGAGCTGGCTATCAGAGGATTGACGTCGAACATCGTCGAACACGTCGGCGAGTGCATTGTTTTCCGCGAGCTCACGCTCTTCGGGCGTAGGCTCAGCCTGTTGCGCTTCGGCGGCGTCGCTGCCTTCGCCCGCCGCCTCACCTGCGCCCGATGCGTCGGTCGCGCCAACCGAAACGCCGCCAGCAGTGCCCGCCACGCCCGCAACGCCGGAAGCGGCAGCCGCTTCGTTCGCGCCAACCCCAGGAGTCTTGCCAGCCTCGGTATCCGCACCTTCCCCGCAAGGAGTCGCGTCGGGACAACCGGAGACCGCATCGGGGGCCTTCCCGCAGGAGGCCCCCGTCAAGTTTTCCTGTGAGAGATCTTCCTCAGGCGCCGCCACCGCAACCTGCGTGTCCTCGGCAGCCATTACGCGTTCGCCGCCTTCGCACGCGCTTCATCGACCATCATGTCGAGGCGCGTGTCACGCAACGAGCAGTGCTCGCACAGAAGGCACGCGACCGAGCTCGTATCGCACGGCAACTTCTCGTTGAGTTCGGCAAGCGTTATGCCGCTGCGGTAATACCAGTCGCCAACCAAACCACGCACGCCCTCTACCGCGAACACTGTGGTATGCGCCTTGTCGTAGGGCACGCCGTCAACGGCCGCCTTCACGTCGTCGGGCGCAATGGCAAGCGCCTCTGTGAAGGTCTTGCCCTCGATCATCGTGCAGATGACGCTTGCACAGGCGGTCATGGCAAGGCACCCGCGCGTCTTGAACCCAGCGCGCAAAAAACGCGGCTCGCCGCCATCTTCGGGCTCGCCAACAACGGCGAACAAGCGCAGCGCCACTTCGCCGCGCTTCGACTTGCCTACCATGGATTCCGCGTTATAACCCTCCGGCTTGCCGGAGTTGGTGAAGTTCGCAACGATCGACAGCAGCGTGTCGGAATAGCCCGCAACCCCCTCGTCAAGATTCGTTTGATACACATCGGCGGTGCGAATCAGCGCACGCTCTGCCGGCTCGTGAAATACGTCTCGTCCGTCCCCCATAGCTTCCCCTCTCACTCAACCGAGAACCTTGATTTGCAGATAATCATGTCAAGACTCCGAATCGAAACAAATTGATGCTATCATGGTGGCTGTTTTTGATAAGAGGATATACCCTCTTTGGGGATAAAAAACGATAATACCTGTTCACAGGCTACCACGAAAGCAGGGGATAACATGGTCGGAAAGACGAACCAATCGTCGCCTTCCCCTTTGTGCGCCCCAAACCAAAAGACCCCTTCCGAAAAAGCCACCCCTACAAGCGAACAATCGGAAAATGTCGGAGCCATAATTGCCCGGCATAAGCCGCTCGCTTGGTCGATTTTAGGACTCGCTTTTTGCCGCGCGGGGCTCATCGTCGGTAGCTACGGCGGCTACCGCTACAGCGACGAGGGCGTCTATTCCGACGGAGTCATGCTCGTCGCGCTCGCGGTTTTGGCAGTGCTGTGGCTCCTGATTGCCATCACGAAGTGCCGTCTCTCGCATCGCGTCGTGAGGAGCATCGCCTTTGCGTCGATACTCATTGAGGCGTTCTCCCTTATCATGACTGGCATGCTGGAAATCGCGCCGCCCGAGATCGACGCAGCTGCAAGCCACTTCCTCGCAAGCACGCTTTGTACGCTAGGCGGCCTTGCCTGCATGTCGTATTGGCTGCGCCGCGCGCGCGACTGCGCCGCCATAACCGCGATCATATACGCATTCGGCGCGCTGTTCGTAAGCGAGTTGCTCATCTTCGCCTCGATATTCATGTCGGAAGGCGTCTCCTGCTTCTACGCTGCAGCGCTTGTCCTGCTGCAGCTCCCCTGCATGACGCTCGCCAGGAAGAAACCCCTCGCCTGTGACATCAAGACGATTTCCAGCGAGAACGACTTCTTCAATTTCACCAAGAACACCATGACGTCGAAGGTCTTCCTCGCCACCATCTGCGTGAGCATCGGCGTGCTTGCGTGCGCCGACGGCTTTTTGCGCGGGTACCCCAATGGATTGCCAATCGCATTTCGAGCGACAACGCGATTCGCCGATCTTGTACTTATCCTCGCATTTTGCGTCGCAATCATCGTTTTCACGTGCAGGCAGCACCATCGCGTTATGACTGTCGGCATCTTCGTCACCATGGAGGCGCTCGCCTGCATTGCGCTGCTGTGTTATTCGGCCTGGCCCGACGCACTCGACATCGGCGCCATCTTCACGACCAACCTCAATGCGTTGCTCGTCGGCTTCTCGTGGTACATCATCCTCGCGTTCATGAGCTACGGCTGGCGTTGCCCCTACTATTACGCCATCGCCGGATGGATCGTCTGGCTCGGATGCCGAGGAATCGCCCGCATCACACTCATCAATGTGACGGCAGTGTCGCAAAACGACCTTCTGATGCTCGCCGCCGTGTTCACGATGATCGTCATATCGACCCAGGTTGCGTTCGTCAACTTCCTGAACGTGCGCAAATTCGAGGCCGTCCCCGAAGAGGAGTTAACCCACCAGCAGAAAGCCGTGCAGACAAGCCCTGTCGTGAAGGCCCTGGGGCTCGACGACCATCATGAGAGCCTGGCAGACGTGCGGCAGGCCACCATGCGCCACAACGCCGAAGAGGTCGGCAAGCAGTTCCTGCTTTCCGAGCGCGAGGTCGAGGTACTTTCGCTTTACGCGCTCGGCTGGACGCAAAAGCGCGTGGCAGAGGAGCTATTCATCAGCCCGGGAACCGCTCATGCGCACATCAAGCGCATCTACGCGAAAACTGGCCTGCACTCACGCCAGGAAATCCTCGATTACATGGAAAAGTACACATCCTAAGGTTTCAAACTCAGAGGGACACAATCCTGGATGCGTCGCGACGCCCAATCCGGGATTGTGTCCCTCGGAGGCGCCCAGAACCTAAGACAATCGGCCCGAAAAGCTCGCAATCTGGAGGCGGCAACGAAAGAGCGCCGAGGCGAGCGACCGGGCAACAAAAAGGGCGGCTCGCGACTATGAACAGGCACGCCGCGAACCGCCCTCGATCGAAAACCTTGACGAGCTACTTATATTCCTCCATAAGCGCTTTGAAAGCGGGCATAGAGCGCTTGATGACATCGGCGGACACGCAGTAGCTGATGCGCACCCAGCCATGGGACTTGAAGCACGTTGCGGGCACGAGCAGAAGTTCATGGGCCTTCGCCTTCTCGCAAAACGCCTCGTCATCGGGCTCAAGCGCACGAACCCACAGATAGAACGCTCCATCGGGCTCGACGAACTCGTAGCCCAACTCGGAAAGACCCTTCGTGAGCAGCTCGCGATTCGCGCGATACGCCTTGACGTCGGAAGGTTCATTCACGCACTTCTCCATCACACGCTGGAACAGCACTGCCGTGCAGATGAAGCCGAGCGCGCGACCCGCACCGCTCACCGCCGTGTAGACTTCCTTCGCGTTGTCCATGAGGTTGGACACGTAGATGTAGCCGATGCGCTCGCCAGGAAGCGACAGCGACTTAGAATACGAGTAGCAGACGATGGTGCGCTTGTAGAGCGTAGGGACGTAGGGAACCTCGGCGCCATAGGTGATCTCACGGTACGGCTCGTCGCTGATCAGGTAAATCGGATGCCCGTACTCCTCTTCCTTGCGGGAAAGCAGTGCGGCGAGCGCCTCAAGGTTCTCGCGCGTGTAGACAGCGCCCACCGGGTTGTTCGGCGAGTTGATGATGATACCTGCGGTCTTCGGCGTGAAAGCGGCGTCGATGGCATCGATATCCATCTGGAAGTCGGGCTCGTGCGCCGGAACCTCGATCGTCGTGCAGCCGGCGGTCTCGGCCCACACGGCATACTCGGGAAAGTACGGGGCGATCACCATGATCTCGTCCCCGGGATTGGTGATCGCATAGATGCTGATGGCGAGGCCGGCGGCGGCGCCGGCGGTAAGATAGACCTGATCGGCCGTAGCATCGATGCCGAAACGGCGGCTGATATTGTCGGCCACTGCCTGGCGCGGGCCAGCGGCGCCGGGGGATGGCGTGTAGCCATGGAGCGCACAGGGCGGCTCCTTGATGAGCTCGGCGATGGACTCGGCCACGGCATCAGGCGCCGGAACGCTCGGGTTGCCGATGGAGAAGTCAAACACGTTCTCCTCACCGATTTCGGCCTTGCGCTTAAGGCCGTAGGCGAAAAGCTCGCGAATCTTGTTGGGGGCGGAGCCGAGCTCGGTTGCGCGTTGGTTGAGCATGAAGGGCCTTTCTAACTACGCCTTGACGACATGAACGTCGCAGCGGACAGTGCGAATGAGATACTTCGAGACGCTGCCGACAAAGGCGTACTGCATATTGGACAGGCCGCGCTCGCCACAGATGACAAGGTCGGGCTTGAAGGGCTCGATGAGCTGCTCGGTCAGCGTGTCGGTGATGCGGCCGGCGCGCACCTGAAGATCGACCGACTTGATATCGGGGTTCTTCCTCGCCTCTTCCAGGATATCGGCGAGATCGGCCTCGAGCTGCTCTTTACGCGACTCGCACAGCGCGTCGAAGTCGGCGCCGTTCGCCTCGAACGGAACGGAGTCGACGACGTGGCCGAACAGCAGGTCGGCGTTATTGGCAGCGGCGATCGCAACGGCACGACGCGCGACGATATCCTGCGTAGACCCGCCGTCAAGCGAAGCGAACACGCGCGGGAACAAGTGAATGGCAGACATGGCAGTCCCCTTTCGTTAGAGCCTTGAATCTAGAACGCCATTGTACGACTAAATGGGGTCCATCACAGAAAAGTTTCCCGAGCGAAATAATCGGGTTGGAGCAAGAAGGGTCAACAAAAACGTCGAGCAATCCACCTTTACCTACCCAGCAGCCAATCGATGACGTTTACTATGGCGACCCCCTCTTCAGTCACGCCGCATCGAAGGCGATCAGCTGTCAAGATAAACTTGGGCCACGAGTCGCCAATTAAGAGGAGGGGGGATATTTCTCGTTCGAACACTCCCTGGTCAACAAGTGACTCCGTCACCTGTATATACATTCGTTTCTGTGCACGTTCGACGACGAAGTCGACTTCCCCAGCGCGAAGCGAGCCCACCGTCACGCTCCAACCTCGTCGCAGAAGTTCGTTGTAAACTACATTCTCAATCTGAAAGCCAATATCTCCCGAGACAAATCCACTTGCGAGGTTTCTCAATCCCGTATCCACCGGGTAGAACTTACGCTGCGGACGCAAAATGTCCTTACCCGACAGCCCGACCTGTTCGCACGCGTGAAGAATCAAGGCATCGACCAACGCACGTAAATATGCCTCCACCGTTTCGATTCGAGTCTTGCGGCCGTAGCTTGTCAGCGTGTTGGCAATCTTGTTCGCTGAGAAGAGAGAGCCCGAGGTTGTGAACACGTAGCGAACGAGCTTCGAAAGCAGGTCCACATCGCCTATTTTCGTGCGTTCCACCACGTCATTGAGGATAATCGTTTCATACACCGTACGCAGCAGCTGGGCAATACGATCCTGATCCCGCTCTTTCAGATGAAACAAGGCTGGCATGCCCCCGTAACGCAAGTATTCGGCAAACGCCGAGTCCTCATTCGGAAAACGCACGTCGTAATAGGAAGAGAAAGAAAGATACTCGGAAAACGAAAGCGGTTGCACCCTCATCTCCACATAGCGCCCCCCGATAAGCGTTGTAAGATCGGAAGAGAGGACATAGGCATTTGACCCCGTGATATACACATCGGTATTCGGCCTTGTGTGCAGCTGGCGAACAACGCGTTCCCAGCCGTCTACGTCCTGAATCTCATCGAGGAGCACATAGAACGGCTTGAGGGGGTCGCTCTTTTCGATTGCGGCCGATATCTCGCCCACCAGCCATTCGGCGTTCGGGTTCGTCGGCATGCCGAATAAGTCCATGCGCCGATAGAACACGTTGCCCGCCCCGACACCGCTATCGAGTAGGTCGCCTTGGAGCCACCGCAGCAACGTCGACTTGCCGCAACGACGAACACCTACGAGAACCTTGATGTCCTCAGTATCGCGAAGCAACCTGAGCTCGTTTTCATAAGTGGGACGGGGTGCGTATTCCATGATCCATATCTTCCACTAAATTCTCTATCGCAATCGAGATTTTAGCATGATTGAAGCGAAATCTCTATTGCAACCGAGATTTCGTCATTTTCGTGCAAGAATCTCTATTACAACCGAGATTCTCGCTTATTTGAATGAAGTTCTCTATTGCAATCGAGATTTTCCCCGCTAAGACGTGATGAGCAGTACGAGGCCGACCAAAAGCAGCAGAACATAGGTGAGCTTGAGGAACTTCTCCTGGCTGATGCGCTTCTGGATAACCTGGCCCAGGATGTTCGCCACAATGGCGATGGGGATGCAGATGCCCACGGTGAGCACCACGTCACCCGTGAAATGCCCCTGCGTGAAGGCGAGCAGGGCATACAGGAAGTTCAGGATGGCCCACAACGCGGAAAGCGTGGCGCGGAACTGCTGCTTGTCCTTCATCTTCTGCACGGCGTAGATGACGAGGAACGCCCCACCCGACACGAACATGCCCTGAATGAGCCCAGCTGCCGCGACGATAATCGCAAGCAGCCATTTCGGCAGGAACCGCTGCTCTTTGGACAACAGGTTGCGGATGCCGATGAAGACGATGATCGCCCCGTAGATGCGCAGGAGCACCGGCAAGGGCAGCACCGTGTCAAGCCAGATGCCAAGCGCAAGAAAGGGAAGCATGCCGCAGGTCATCTTGGCGAGCTCGCGCCAGTTGATGTACTTGAAGTTGAGCACGGCGAGCATGCCGCACGCGAAAAAGCCCATGGCGTTCAGGACGGCAACGGAACTCGAAAGCCCCATCACGTGCGTGCCGACGGGCATCGCGAAGATGTTCCCCGCAAACCCCGTGACCGCTTGTATCGTATAGGCAACAAAGAACGCTGCTGCGAAAAGCACTTTCTCCATGTATGTTAAAATCCTTTGAAACTTCTCGGGCCTGCGACGAAAATGTCCTACATTTCCGTTGGGCAAGGCAATTGCGCTCATGGCCTGCATGGGCGTCGTTTAGGGTAGCGCATTGTCCGAACGCCTGATGTTAACAAATATGAACTATGCGCCAAACGCTGAGAAAAGCAGGGAATATGGCAGGTTTCAACATAACCGTGGCCGGTGATTCGGCCATCAACCTCGAGTTCGGCAACGTCATCTCGGAAAAAACGAACGGCCTCATCCGCGCCGCCGCGCAAACGCTCGAAGCGGACCCGATCAACGGCGTAATCGAGTTCGTCCCCACGTTCTGCTCGCTCATGGTGGTCTACGATCCATGCGTCGTCGGGTACGATGAACTCACCAGCCAGGTTCGCGGAAAGCTGCGCGGCCTCGTGGCCACCACGGGCGGCATCCACCGCGTGGTGAAGATTCCCGTCTGTTACGGAGGCGACTTCGGCCCTGACTTGGGCGACGTTGCCGAGCACGCAGGGATGAGCGCCGAAGAGGTCATCGCCATCCACTCGGGGCACGACTATCTCATCGACATGCTCGGCTTCCTGCCAGGCTTCGCCTACCTGGGCGGACTCGACGAGCGGCTGCACACACCACGCCTCGCCACACCGCGCACGCGCATCGAGCCTGGCGCCGTGGGAATCGGCGGTGCGCAAACGGGCATCTACCCGCTCGCCTCACCTGGCGGCTGGCGCATCATCGGCCGCACCCCCGTGCGCCCCTACGACCCCGACCGCGAGTCGCCCATCCTGTACGCCGCAGGCGACTACCTGCGCTTCGTTCCTATCACGCCGCAGGAGTTCAGCCTGATAGAAACTCAGGTGGAATCAGGAACCTACGAATGCGAGATCGTCAAGGGAAGAGCAACCACCCCCATCCAGGCTGGCACCGCCGGCGAGCGGAGCGAAGGCTGCGAAGCTTCTGAGCGCAGCTCGACCGCGGGGCCGGCCGTCCCGCGGGTTGGCCTCAACAACAACCAGGCGAGCGCGACGTCCGCGGAACGGAGCGAAGGCTGCGAAGCTCCTGATCGCAATGCGAGCGAGCGCGCCGCCGCCCCGCAGGTCGATGCCGTCCCGCAAGCCAATCAAAAAGAGGAAGACGAGGACGCGCTATGGGTGTAACCGTCAACAAGCCCGGCATCTGCACCACCGTTCAGGACCTCGGCCGGCGGGGATACCTCGGCAGCGGATTCTCGCCCTCGGGCGTGATGGACAAGCGCGCGGCGCGCATTGCGAACCTGCTCGTCGACAACGGCGAGAACGCGCCCGTCCTCGAGTTCTGCCTGGCGGGGCCCACGCTGCGCTTCACCACCAACACGTGCATCGCGCTCACAGGCGGCAACTTCTCGCCCACCGTAGATGGCGCCGCCATCCCGATGTACGCCGCAATCATGGTGCATCGCGGGTCAGTGCTCGAGTTCGGCGCACCGAAAACCGGCGTCTACGGATACCTCGCCATCGCGGGCGGATCGATCGCGGTCCCCAAGGTAATGGGCAGCGCATCGACCAACCTGAAGTGCGGTATCGGAGGCTGGGAAGGACGCGCGCTGTCGGCGGGCGACTACCTGCCCTTCGTCACCAAGAACGTCGAATTCCTGGACAATCTGGGCTCGCACGCGCTCAAAGACGACGACTTCTACGATTTCTCGTCAGACGAAATCGTCTTGCGCGTAGTGCCGGGACCTCAAGAAGGCATGTTCACCGAACAGGGCGTTAACACGTTCTTCAAAGAAACGTACACCACTACTGCGAAATGCGACCGTATGGGATTTCGCCTCGATGGTCCCGAAATCGAGACTGTCAACGGGTCGGACATCATCTCCGACGGCATCGCGCTCGGCGCTATTCAGATTCCCAACCATGGGCGCCCGATCATCATGCTCGCCGACCGCCAAACCACGGGCGGCTACGCCAAAATCGGCACCGTCGCCTCGGTCGATATACCCAAGCTCGTACAATGCAAGCCGGGGCGGGCGATTCGCTTCGAGGAGATAAGCGTCCAGGAGGCGCAAGCCGCGTGCCGCAAGGAGGCGCAGGAAATGCGCTCGCTCGCGAAAGTGGTAAAGTGCCCCTGCTACGGAGGGATTTCGCCGCGCAGGACCGCACGGCGCCTCACTCCGATTCTGGAGGCGCAAGCCAAGAAAAGCGCTGGAAACAAGCTTTGGATAGAATTTGAGGACGGACATAACGCCGCACAAGCCGGCGGTCGGGCATAGGAGGAACAAAATGGGCAAGGCAAACGACGAGAAAAAGCAGGTCAACATGGATGAATCGACCGCCGCGCGCGAGAAGAGGGACCGCGACATCCGCGCCCTCATGGCGCTCATGGAAGAGGGCGACCTCTCGGCGCTGCGATTCGACGACGGCAACGTGAAAATCGAGCTCGAGCGCAACCACGGCCCGCTCTCGCAAGCCGCGCTTCCCCTCATGGCGGAACGCGTAGGAAGGCTGCTCGACGCCCGAAGCGAGCACGGCGACGTGACCACTGGCGCCCAAAGCGTGCCCGTCGCGGGCAACGACAGCTCGGTCACGCTGGTGAAAAGCCCGCTCGTGGGCACGTTCTACGTTTCCCCCTCCCCCGACGAGGAGCCGTTTGTGAAGGTTGGCCAAGAAGTGCTCACCGGCCAGACGCTCGCCATCGTGGAAGCCATGAAGATGATGAACGAGATCACCGCGCCCGCGCCCGGCATCGTGACCGAAGTGCTCGCGGCGAACGGCGCTCAAGTCGAATATGACCAGGTGCTCTTCCGCATCGCCACTCAGGCGAGCGCATAAGGGGCAGCGATGTTCGAGAAGGTTCTCATCGCAAACCGTGGCGAAATCGCCGTGCGCGTGATCCGCGCCTGCCGCGCCATGGGAATCAAGACCGTTGCCGTGTACTCCACGGCAGACCGCCAATCGCTCCACACGTACCTTGCGGACGAGGCCGTGTGCATCGGGCCCGCCCAAGCACGCGATTCTTACCTGAACATCCCCGCCATCATCACGGCGGCGAAGGGAACGGGCGCTGACGCCATCCATCCAGGCTACGGCTTTCTCTCCGAGAACTCCACGTTCGCGAAGATGTGCCGCGAAAACGACATCGCCTTCATCGGCCCGACTCCCGAGGTCATCGACCGTATGGGCAACAAAAGCCAGGCGCGCCGCACCATGATGGACGCAGGCGTACCCGTGGTCCCCGGCACGAAGAAGGGCATCCACGACGTGGGCGAGGCGCTCGAGCAGGCGCGCAAGATCGGCTGGCCCATCATGATCAAGGCATCGTCGGGCGGTGGCGGCAAGGGCATGCGCGTGTCGGAATCCGAAGAGGACTTCGCCGACATGTTCAACATCGCGCAGCGCGAGAGTGCGAATGCCTTCGCCGACAACACGATGTACCTTGAGCGTGCCGTGCAGAATCCGCGCCATGTGGAAGTGCAGATTATCGCGGACAACCACGGCAATGTGGTGGCCCTTGGCGAGCGCGACTGCTCGGTGCAGCGCAACCACCAGAAGATGATTGAGGAAAGCCCTTCCCCCGCACTCGACGAGGAGCTGCGCGCCCGCATGATGGACGACGCCGTGAAGGCTGCGCGCGCCGTGGGCTACACCTCCGCGGGCACGATCGAGTTCCTCCTCGACGACGACCGCAACTACTACTTCATGGAGATGAACACCCGCATCCAGGTGGAGCACTGCGTGACGGAGATGGTCACGCACACCGACCTTGTGGGCGAGATGATTCGCGTCGCCGCAGGAGAGGTGCTCTCGTTTTCCCAAGACGACATCCAGTTGCACGGGCACGCCATCGAGTGCCGCATCAACGCTGAGATGCCGGAGAAGAATTTCATGCCTTCGCCTGGCACGATTTCCCAAACCCACCTGCCGGGCGGCAACGGCGTGCGCGTGGACACGGCCGCCTACGACGGCTTCGAGATCACGCCGTATTACGACTCGATGATCGCGAAGGTCATCGTGCTCGGCCGCAACCGCACCGAGGCAATCGCCAAGATGCGCACGGCACTTGAAGAGATGGTTGTCGTCGGCGTGCAGACGAACCTCGATTTCCAATACTCCATCTTGGAGAACGAGACCTTCTGCGCAGGTGAGGCGAACACGAGCTTCATCGAGCGCTTCCTCGCAGGCGAGGTTTAACCACGGGCTTGGGCCTTCAAGGCTTCATAGCATAGCATTGTTGAGACGTCGGGGTAGTGCGCATCAAAGAGAAGCGCACTACCCTGAACTATGAAGGAAAGGCGGAACTCATGACTATCAAAATGCCGGCACCCGTAAAACCGGAAGGCGTAGACGCCGCGGTTTGGGAAAAGATGATCTCCGCCACACCCACCGAGGCGCGCCACCTCATCCGCGAGGGCAGCTTCGACGCGCCCACAAGCGGGCTTTGCCCCGGGTACGCGCAGGCGAACCTCATCGTGCTGCCGAAAGAGCAGGCTTACGACTTCTTATTGTTCGCCCAACGCAACCCCAAGCCCTGCCCGCTTCTGGAAGTGACCGAGACCGGCGCGCGCGAAGCCACCATCTGCGCCACCGACTGCGACATCGCCACCGACTTCCCGCGCTATCGCATCTACGAGTACGGCAAGCTGGTCGACGAGGTTACGGACGTGTCGTCGTATTGGCGCGATGACCTGGTGTCGTTCGTCATCGGGTGCTCGTTCTCGTTCGAAAGCGAGCTCATCGAGGCTGGCATCGAGATGCGCCACAACACCCAGGGCCGCAACGTGTCGATGTACCTGACCAACGTCGCGTGCACGCCCGCAGGGTCCATGTCGGGAAACACCGTCATGTCGATGCGTCCCATCCCCTACAACCAGGTGGTGAAGGCGGTGCAGATCTCGGGCGCCATCCCCAAGGTGCACGGCGCTCCGCTGCACATCGGCGACCCGTCGGTCATCGGCATCGAGGACATCTCGAAGCCCGACTTCGGCGACCCCGTCGATATCCACGAGGGCGAGGTGCCCGTCTTTTGGGCCTGCGGCGTGACGCCCCAGGCCGTGGTCATGAACTCCAAGCCTCCCTTCGCCATCACGCATGCGCCCGGATGCATGCTGATAACCGACACAAAGAACGTCGACCTCAAGGGATAGGAGGCCCCCATGCGCTGTCCACGCCGATTACCTAAAACGATGCTCGCCGCAATCCTCGCGGTGGGAATCGCCTTCCCCGCACCTGCGCTCGCCTTTGCCGACGATGCCGCCGATGCCAACAAATCGGCTGGCGAAAGCGCTGTGGACACGACCGCAATCAGCGAGGGCGCGACGCAAGACAACGACCCCGCGCTCTTCGACGAACTTGTCGAGGGCGTGGACTACCGAGGCCTTCTCGTGACCCTCGATGAGGACTCAAAGATCAACCTTCTCTCCGCAGATGGCGGGGAAAGCGAGCTCGCGCAAGGGCTTGCCGATGCGGGGCTCGCCGTCACCAATCAGATCGAATCCGCGGATGGATCGACACTCGCCGTTGCCGATGTGGCGGACAACATGCGCGCGTCGGAGGCCGTTGCCGCCGCCCAGGAAGTCCCCGGCGTCGTCTCCGTGCAGCCGAACTTCGTGTACAGGCTGGTGGACGAGGTGCCCGCCGGCGCGCTGGACGAAAGCGCCGCAAGCATCGCCGACGAGCAGGCCGAAGGCGACGAGGACATCTCGGCACAGGCACTCGGCATGCCGAACGACGATTACGTATACACCCGCGATCCGAACGAACCCTACAACCAATACTGGCTCTACACCACGCGCATTACAAGAGCGTGGAACCTCGTGCATACGGACAACACCGTCACCGTGGCCACGCTCGACACGGGCGTAGATTTCGACCATGCGGATCTGGAAGACAACCTGCTTATGGACTACGCGTGGGATGCGTACAACAGCAAGCCACTGAGCGCGAGCGTGCCTAACGGCGACCGAATCGGGCATGGCACGATGGTTGCGGGAATCATCTCTGCCAGGGCGAACAATGGAATCGGTTTGGCAGGCGCCTCATTCAACGCGACTATTCTCCCCGTGAAGATCTTCAACGACACGGGCACCCCGGAGGCGACTACCGCGTCTGTTCTTTCCGGCTACAAATACGTGGTTGACCTCGCAACATCGAAGACCGTTCCCAGCCTTCGCGTGATCAACGCGAGCTTCGGTTCCTACAACACCTACTCCTCAAGCGGCTATTGCCTGAAAGATGAGGCTCTTCGCAAAGCCATCGTCTCGGCGAAAAACGCCGGCATCGTCACGGTATGCTCTGGCGGCAACGGCAAAGACGGCAAGCCGCGAACCGACAACATCTACCCCGCCGACTTCGACGAATGCGTGGCGGTAACGGCGCTTAATACCGACAACACGAACTGCTACTGGTCCGACTACAACAAGAAGAAAAACATCAGCGCCCCCGGTTTGCTGGTCACCACGACCGATGCTACGGGGGGCTACTCCAAGGCCAGCGGCACCTCGATGGCGGCACCGATTGTCTCGGGCGTTTTCGCGCTCCTGTTCGCCGCCGTGCCCGCCGCCACGGTCGACGACGCTTGCAACGCGGTGTACGCCACCGCAACGCCCATCCAGGATCCGGTAAACGACCGCACGAAAACAAGCGGCAGCAAGGGAGTCGTCGACGCCGAGAAGGCCGTCAATTACCTCGATGGGCTCGACAGAACCGCATTTCCCGATGTGTCCCCCGGCGACTGGTTCTTCGACGCCGCGTACTCCATGAAGGCGCGCGGTGCCATGACCGGCGACGGCGTGACGGGCATGTTCGACCCCTACAAGCCCATGACTCGCGCGATGATTGCCGCGGTAATCTACAAGGACAACGCGCCGAACGTTACCGCACCCACCTGCAACAAGCCCGACGTCGATCAAAACGAGTGGTACACGAAAGCCGTTAACTGGTGCGTCGACCAGGGGATCATGACGGGGTACGACGACGGGTCGAACCTCTTCGGGACCAATGACACGATCACCCGCGAGCAGATGTGCAAGGTGGTTTTCAGCCGCAGTCATTCGAATCTTGCGGACGCGAGCCAGGAAAGGTATGACAAGCTTCTGGGAACCGAGCAGACGAGCGACTGGGCAGAACCGTACGTCATCTGGGCTGTTGACAAGGGCGTCATAAACGGCATCGACAACCATGACGGAACGTACTCCCTCGACCCGCAAGGAGAGCTTTCCCGCTGCCAGACGGCGCAGATCTCCGCAAACGCCATCAACGCTGGAATCATGTAGGATAATCGAGACAAGCAACTGAAACGATGCGGCCCCGCAGGCGCCTTGCTGCGGGGCCGCATCTCTTAAGGGAAAGGAACGGCATGGCGCGCGTGGACTTGAACAGCGATTTGGGAGAAAGCTTCGGTCGGTACACCTTAGGACTCGACGAGCAGGTGATTCCCCTGGTGACAAGCGTGAACGTGGCATGCGGCATGCACGCGGGCGACCCTGTGGTCATGCGTCGCACCGTGAAGCTCGCCGCCGAAGCGGGAATCGCCGTCGGCGCGCACCCAGGATACCCCGACCTGCAGGGATTCGGGCGCCGCAACATGGCGCTCTCCCCCGACGAGGGATACGCCTATGTGTTGTACCAGGTGGGCGCGCTCGCAGCGTTCTGCCGCACTGAGGGCGTAAAGCTCGCGCACGTAAAGCCCCATGGGCAGCTGTACAACCGCGCGGCCGTCGATGCGCCGTTCGCACAGGCCATCTCGCAGGCTGTGGCCGATTTCAATCCCGACATCACCCTGGTGGCGCTCGCGGGCGGCGAGCTCGCACGCGCAGGGAAGGCCGCAGGGCTCCATGTGGCGCAGGAATTCTTCGCCGACCGCAACTACACCGATGAGGGCACGCTCGTGCCGCGCACCCAGGACAACGCCACCATCACCGACGAGGACTTCGCCGTGGCGCGCGTCGTGCGCGTCATCCAGGAGGGCTCTATCGAAAGCGTTACGGGAAAGACGATCGACATCGCCGCTGACACCATCTGCGTGCACGGCGACAACGCCCATGCGCTCGAGTTCGCCCGCGACATCCGCCGGGCACTCACGGAGGCAGGCATCGAGATGCGCCCGGCAAGCGAGCGATAAGCGTGCACAGGCAGTGGGGTTTGAGCAGCGGTACGACTTCAGATAAGGGCGCACGGACGGCGGGGGCAGCCCCATCTGGGGGCATACGCGCCGCTAACACTCCCCAAAGCAGCCCACAGCACGCCGAAATCGGCTGTTTTTCCGCCTTGCACACCTTGTTAACCAAGCTGAAAAACTCTCAAACACTACATTCTGCTAAAGTGATTCGAGTAATCTTCATATTCGCTTGTCAACGCCTCGAAAAGCAGGTCGCGACAAACGGACGAGACTCCAGTGAAAGGAGTGGAAAATGGCAAGTTCGCTCAAGCAAAAGTTTAAGAACATCGGCCCTGGCGCGCTTGTAGCAGCTGGCTTCGTCGGACCCGGCACGGTTACCACGTGCACGGTTTCCGGTGCAAGCTACGGCTACACGATGCTGTGGTGCCTTCTGTTCGCCACCGTTGCGACCATCATCTTCCAGGAGATGGCCTCGCGCATCGGCATCGCCACCCAAGAGGGTCTGGGTGAGAACATCCGCGATCGCATTTCGAATCCGGCGCTTAAGTGGATTGCAATCGTGATTGTTATCATCGCGATCTTCATCGGCAACACCGCCTATGAAACCGGCAACATCACGGGCGGTATCCTGGGTATCCAGGCAGTCTTCGACGTGCCGATGATTCCCATCGTCATCGTGCTCGGCATCCTCGCCTTCGCCTGCATGTGGGTTGGCTCCTACAAGCTGGTCGAGAAGATTCTCACGGGCATCGTCGTGTTCATGGGCATCGTGTTCTTCGTGACCGCCCTGTTCTCCCCCGTCGACTGGGGCGCGGTTGCCGCCGGCCTGTTCACGCCGCAGCTGCCGGCCGGCCAGGAAGCTTCCAAGGGCATCCTCACCGCCGTCGGCCTCATCGGCACCACAATCGTGCCGTACAACCTGTTCCTGCATGCCTCTGGCGCTGCCGAACGCTTCAAGGACCCCGAGCAGATCGCTGACGCGCGCTTCGACACCGTGCTCTCCATCGGCCTTGGCGGCATCATCTCCATGGCCATCCTCATCTGCGCTGCCGCGAACATCTACGGCAACACCGGCATCACCGTTTCCAACGGCAAGGACATGGCTATGGCGCTCGAGCCGCTGCTCGGCTCCTGGGCGACGTTTATGATCGGCGTCGGCCTTTTGGCCGCCGGCTTCTCCTCCGCCATCACGGCGCCGCTTTCCGCTGCTTACGCGGTGAACGGCGTGCTCGGCTGGGGCAAGACGCTCAAGGACATCAAGTTCAAGGTTATCTGGATGATCGTGCTCGTGCTCGGCTGCGTTATGGCTGTCACGCTCGGCAAGAGCCCCACACAGCTCATTCTGGTCGCGCAGGCGGCGAACGCCATCCTGCTCCCGATCATGGCGTTCTTCGTGATGTATGTCGCCAACGGCAAGGCTCTCGGCAAGTGGCGCAACCATGCGTTCGCGAACATCTGCGGCGTCGTGTTCATCGTGATCACGCTGTTCATGTGCTACCGCAACATGTCGAGCTTCATGAACTCGCTTGCCACCCTACTCGGCCTTTCGTAAGGTCACAAGGCTGTAAGGAACGTTCTCGACACGAAACCGCTCTCAGCGCACTCCGCCGCACAATAATTGAAGGGCTCCCGTTCACAATGAACGGGAGCCCTTCTTTTTCGCCTGTTGTGGAGGTTTTGAGCCACTACCCGCGTTCCCCGACAAGCAAAGCTCGCGGCCTGCGCAAGTTTTAGCAAATGCGAACCATGCGCTTTGCAACTGAGGAATTCGCCCACCCGAAATACAAGACTGAGCAGGTCTGCGTTCACGCTAATTTGCAAACGAGCCTGAACAGCCAGAAACTAGTTGCTATTTCATTACCGCGGATTACATATACCGCATGGTTCGTAGCCGGAAGCTTCCGCATCGCGAATCGTAATAGCGGTAGTACTGGATTTCCTTATGGTGCAGCATCCGCTCGAATGGTATTTTGAGCCAGAAGCCGTAATGTATACCGTTCGGTTGAGCCTCTCTTCTTCCCGCTCTGCTTTTTCTGAGCTGCAGCTTCAGCTGCTGTCTGCTCCTCCGCAGCCTTTTTCGCCGCTAATGCTGAAGTAGCCTCCTCGTCAACAACAAGGTCTATTGTTACCGTCAAATCATTCTTCTTACTAAAGTTATACCGCACAGACAACTGGTCGGCTTTGTAGACAGTATCGTTTACAGTCAGACCTGATTGATCTACCGTGAATAGATACGTTCCTGATTTTGCACTAGGAATAGTTTTAGGCTCTCCCGGAGTCACTCTAAACGTTTCGCCAATTGGTTTTCCGCTGCTTTCTGAACCTGTTATGCTTACCTCGATAGGACCGCCTTGCCAGTTCTCGGCATTTATTTCCACACTGAGTTTTCCAGTTCCATTTGCAACCGTCCGATGTCGCTTCTTTGACGGCTTTGATGCGGCGGGTTTACGGGACGATTTCAATTTGTGACTGTTGCCTAGGATTTAAGACATCGGTACGGAGCGTGCCGAAGCGGAGTTTCCTCCGTAAGTTTCGAATCCCAAGGAGAAGCGAGATGACTGGAATGACATATGGCTATGCACGAGTTTCAAGCAAGGAGCAAAATCTGGATAGACAGCTGAATGCGCTGCTAGAGTTCGGCGTTCCCAAGAATAGCATCTTTGCTGACAAGGCTAGCGGCAAAGACTTCAACCGAGATTCATACATTAGCCTGATGAAGAAGCTTCGTGCGGATGATGTTGTCATCATCAAAAGCATTGACCGCCTGGGGCGCAATTATGAGGAGATTTTGAACGAGTGGAGAAGCATCACAAAAGTCAAGAAAGCAGCCATTGTCGTGCTGGACATGCCTCTGCTTGATACGCGCAAAAAGCCCGATGGGCTTACGAGCGTGCTCATAGCTGACATTGTTTTGCAGCTTCTATCCTATGTCGCCCAAGTTGAGCGGGAGAACATCCGCCAACGGCAAAAGGAGGGAATTGCCGCAGCTCAATCGCGCGGAATAAGGTTTGGGAGACCCAAGAAGAAGCGTCCCGCCATGTATGCGCAGACAAAGGAATCCTATCTTGGCGGGCACATCACCCGCAAGGAAGCAGCCGATAGAATGAAGATTGGAATCAGTACGTTCGACCGTTGGCTTCATGAAGATGAGGTTCTAGATAAGTAGCATCCCAGGCAGCGTTTTCCCAGCTAGAGAGGAAGTTTTGGCTCTCTCAAAAGGTACACTTTTTGGAACTTTCAATAATTTTATATTTTACAACATAAAACACACATTTTCTCAGTAAAACCGTCCCCCATACAGAAAACACTCCTAAAGGAAGGCTCTCTCAAAAAGTGTACCTTTTGAAAGGATGTGAACAGGATGGCAAAGTGTCCAGCATGCGGTGGAAGCGGTTACATCACGAAAGACAGCGGAAAGAAGAAGGTTGTTTGCGGATCATGTGGTGGTACAGGGAAAAAGCGAGACGGCAAACACGGCTACTAAGATTTTTCGCTTATGCGCAATTTTGGAGAGTCTTTGCGTTAACAGCGGCTTGACAGTACGAAATCGAGGGGAATTATGGCAAATAAGCAAGAGTTGCTTCGACGAGCAGAGAAACTACTTAGCATGCCAAATGCTAGTAAGTCAGATTTGCAACAACTCAAGATAGATTTGCAAAGTCTTCAAGGTGCGGATTCTGAAAGATAATCCTAACAAGTCAATCACATGTCCCAGATGTGGAGGAACCAGGAAGGTGAAGAATCCCGCTTATAAGCCTCCAATGCCCTCAAAAACCCCTTTCGCCGTTAACAGCGACTCTTTATGTACGTTGTTCCGCGATACAAGTATAGGCGCCAAAGAGAAAGGCAAAATCTGATGGCCTTTAGTTTTAAAGAAACTCTTGCTAATCACCCCAACAACAAATGGGGATTCGTGCTTCAAGGAGCGCAAAGCATCGACCCGAATGAGCTTGTTGAGATGCTTAAATCTGAGGTGGTTTCCGCCATGGATAAACAGTTCGGTATTAAGATGACTGCCTCGAAAGAAGAGATAACTACAGGAGGCTTATTCAGTAAGTCAACGCAGCCGGGTGTACTTTTTAAGTTTCAGGGCAAGGACTACGCGGACTGGCTCGTGGGGTTCAGCAAAAAAGCTGGCATGATTGATGTTGAGTATATCCAAATAGGCATGCCTTCTAAAGCTATGCAACATAGGAACATGGCTGCAGCAAAGGGATTTTCCCTCAGTGGTCTTGCTCATAAGGCCATGACCGACGATAACGCAGTAGAAGAGGAAGAGATGCACTATGGTGCTCTTCTTCAGACTGTTCAGGGTGTTGTTATGGGTTGGACCGACGGTGATATAAATCCAGTATAGAAAGACTGTTTATGGGATTTCTCGACTCTCTATTTAAGGGCAACAAGGAAGTGCAAGCAGAGAAGGCGCGAATGGACAGCCTTCTTATTCGTGCGTCTCAAGATGACAGAGACGCTTGTCTAGAGTTAGGTAATCACTACTTTGACAAGCAAGATTACCTTACAGCAAAGCCGTACTACGAAAAGGCTTTCTCCATCAAAGAGGATGGAGGGATTGCCTACAGAATTTACTATTGCACCTGGGAAAAGAGCGTTCGTGAAGCATACAGTTGGCTATTTAAAGCCGAGAAGTTAGGTAGTGCGGACGCGTTACGAGCGCTTGACGATGCCTGCACTAACCCTGAATGCATTTTGCAATACTCTATCGCTATTGGCCATGACGTGAAGCGCAACGGATATGACGATTACGAGATATTGCAATCAAAGGAGAAAGGATTTCCGTTCTGGTTTGAGAGCGAAGAGGAATGGCGCTTAGGTGACGCTTGTAGCCCTCTGTTCTTTGGATCTGCTCTTACCGTATATCCAGATCAAGTGATTAGTGCATTAATTAAATATGGTAACGAGTATCATCTTTACGACGAATTGGAGCATCCCTTAAAGCTTAGGTACATCAACAAGATTCTTAGCGAACGAGCCGCAAAAGGTTCGCTAACTGCTAAGTACTGCCAGATTAGTTCGCGAAACCCTTATAGGCTTGGTGATGACTTAGTGGAAAAGTACACCAAGGAAATCAATGACGCTGCTGAGTATGGTAACAAAGAAGCTTTGTACTTACGCGGCTGCCTTGCGAGATGGAAGAGCAGGGAACGTTTTAGCGATTGGCTCGCCGCTGCCAAGCTGGGAAATTCTGATGCCGCATACGATTTAAGACAAGAAATTTACCAAATTGCTTACGACGTAAATGGCTCGTTTGCCAAGTATGAAGCGACCACTTGGCTTAACGAACTTGGCGCTTCATGTACCTCGGGAGCACATATCGCATATATGCAAGAATGTTGGGGGGAAGACCTTTCCGAGGGTTCCGGACATGCTGTTGTAAATTACGACGAAAGCCTGTACTGGACTAGGAAGGCAAGGGAAGGTGGCTCGAGGCTGTCTCTCCATTATCTGGAGGAGCATGAATCCGACATATGAAAGAAGACTGGCTATTCGCAGTGCGTAGAACAGCTTTCGCCCGAGAAGGTACTAGGCTGGTTTGACGCTGGTCTTGTAGACAATTCATAAGAACAGGAATAAGGCTGGAAAGGCGATATCAGGTATTCAAGATGCAGGTTAGGCCGTCAAGATATAATCATTATGGCAAGGTTGGTGAGAACCGTAATATTCTCTTCAACCTGGTCACGTCAAGCGTTGCGCTATTCACCGATTCGGAATTGAAGCAGATTATTGAAGCGGATTTTCAGAGCGACGATTTGGCCTTAATCGCGTTGCAGAATGGGTTTGTGCTACCGTTTATGGAAAACGAGGTTGAAAAGGTCCTTTCTATCGAAAGGATGAACAATTATTCTACCCGCTTTGCTGGTTTTCAAATTCTTCCAACAACGGCATGCAATGCCCGCTGCTGGTACTGCTACGAAGAAGACTTTGCAAAAGAAACGATAACTGACGAGTGCGTTGAAGCTATACCAGATTTCATAGAGTCATATATGGATATGGTTGACGATATTCATATCACTTGGTTTGGCGGAGAACCTTTACTCGGTTTTGACAGGATGCTCGCAATATCGAACATCCTGACCCAGAGGTGCGATGCGAGGAATATTGGATATAGTTCCGATATAATCACTAATGCGACGCTACTAACTCCTGACATTGCTCGACAGATGGTCGACCAGTGCAGAATTTCGCAGGCGCAAGTTACCCTCGATGGCGTTGGCATTAAACATATCGAACGGAAACGCTACTGCGATACGAACATTACGTTCGATGATATTATCGATGCGATGGATCTTCTTGTCGAGAGCGATATTCGCCTTCTTATCAGGCTCAATATTGACAAGAATAATACGGACGATTGTCTAGAACTCATTTCACTTCTCGGAAAGCGATGGGCTTATAAAGAAAACGCAATGCTCTACGTTGCTCCGCTTTACGGATCCAACATTTCGACTTTCTACGCACGTGAAGAGCTCAATGATGTTTATGGCAAAGTTTTCCCTGCGATGATTGACGCGGGCTGGATTCAGACGCTTGACGGCTTGCCCATGAACTTCAACAATGCCACTTGTTCGGCGCGCATGATTAACAACTACGTTATTGCTCCTAATGGAGATGTCTTTAAATGTGAGCATCTTCTTTCCTGCGGTTCAGAGAAGCTCGGAACCGTTTTCGACGGGATTATATTCAACGAAGCAATGACTAGATGGGCTTCTCCTAACGAACCTCAGAGGTGCCTTGATTGCGCGTATCTTCCAAGCTGCCATGGCGGCTGCTATGCGGCCGAGGCTATGAATTTTGGTTTCGAGCGGTGTCCACATATCGCTTTTATCACTAATGCGATTATTGATGCCGCCGGATATCTGTTGGAACAAAATGAAAGGATCGAACGATGACTTTACTTCGCGAATCTTCCACGCAAACAAGGATGAGGGCGTCCTCTTTTACGACGGTCTCTTCTAAGCAGATGGCACACAGTGCCTCCATGGCGCCATGCGGAACCATCTGCCAGCCTTACAGTGCGCAGCCCGGCACACCGTGCGGCTGCAAGTGCATGATGTACTGCGCTGGAAAGTAGTCATTGCTTTGTGTTTTTAAGATATTCATGACTACATGGATTTATTTTGGCAGCGGCTTATGGCGTAGCACGGTTGCAACGATTAAAAACGGTAGGATTTGGCGCGGGAACGCTTCTGATGGCATTCCCGTTGCCATTTACGAGCATGGCCGTATTTATGAAGGCGGTAGTTCTTGGAATAACCTCATTGGAAACGTTTCCGGCAATCGTGTCTATTCAGGAGGTGGCTCTTGGGGCGCTTGTTATGCCATGCGAGATGGGAATATCCTCTTCCAGGGTGGAAGTAGGATGAACAAAATAATAGGCAAAATCTCGGGCGACGAGAAAGATGCTGCTTTGGCAGCATGCGTTGCTTTGGGATTGTAAGAAAAATATAGTGGCACCAAGAATAATGTTTGCCCTAATGGATTCGTCCCGTTTTCCAGCAACTTTCGCCCTCTATCGCTGGCGGACCTGCTTGTATATCGCATCTGCAATGACGAGCACTGCACCAGCCCAGATGCACGCGAAGCATACCGCATGCGCGCTGGTAAACGGCTCGCCGAGCACGAGAACGCCCGAAAGAAGGCTGATCGTTGGGCTGATGTACTGGATGAACCCGATAAGTGAAAGCGGGGTCTTGTTCGCTGCGGTTGCAAACAGGATGAGCGGCACGGCGGTGATCGGACCGGTTAGCACCAAAAGGACGCGAGTCTGCCATGCCTCAAGCGACATATCCGGCGAGAAAAACACGCTTTGACCAGCAATAGCCACTGCAACGAGAGCCACGATCGCAAAAGGCAGCGCAACGATTCCCTCGACTGCAATGGTGGGGACTGCCGGATATCCGCCGCGCTTCTTCACTGCTCCGTAAATACCGAACGTAAAGGCGAGAACCAGGGCTATCCAGGGAAAACTGCCGTAGTTTACCGTGAAGTAGATGACGCCCGCTGCCGACAGTACCGTAGCTGCAATCTGCAACGGCGTCAAACGCTCGCGGAACACCACGAGCCCCAGGACAATCGATACGAGCGGGTTGATGTAGTATCCCAGCGACGCCTCCACTACATTGTTCGTCACCATAGCAACGATGTAGAGGCTCCAGTTCAACATGATGAGAAGCCCCGAGGGGATAAGGAATCGCCGTGCGCGGGCATCTCGTAAAAGCCCGACGAAATCGACTTTCAGGATGAATTTGCACACAACGACGGTGAGGGCGAGCGACCAGACAATTCGCTGTCCGATAATCTCGATGGAGCCCACATTGTCGAGCAACGCCCAGAAGAGAGGGCAAAAACCCCAGAGGAGATAACATCCGACCGCAGCAAGGGCACCGCGCCCCGCTTCTGCCCGACTTGCCTCCGCCTCAGTTTTCATCTCACGTGCCCTTCTCGACGAGCTTCCCCTGAAGCCGTCTTCGCCCTTAATATACGCAGCTTCGCTTTTGCGCGTCCACCTCTAAGCGCAAAAGAAAACGGCAGCCTGCGCGAGCTTTCGTCGCCCAAGCCGCCGCATTGCAACCTCTAGCGGATATGACCCAGGAAGTCCTTCGTGCGGTCGCTCTTGGGGTGATCGAACACCTCGTCGGGCGTACCCTGCTCGACGATAACGCCGCCGTCCATAAAGATGACGCGGTCGGCCACGTCGCGGGCGAAGCCCATCTCGTGCGTGACCACGATCATCGTCATGCCACCGCGCGCAAGTTCCTTCATGACGCCCAGGACATCGCGCACGAGCTCGGGGTCGAGTGCGCTCGTCGCCTCGTCGAATAGCATGACGTGCGGGTCCATCGCAAGCGCACGGGCGATGGCCACGCGCTGCTGCTGACCGCCGGAAAGCTGGCTCGGCTTGTAGTCGACGCGCTCGGCAAGCCCCACCTTCGTGAGCTGCTCAACCGCGACCTTGGCCGCTTCCTCTTTGGAGCGCTTGAGCACCTTCTGCTGCGCGAGCATAACGTTGCCCTTGGCGGTGAGATGCGGGAACAGGTTGAAGCTCTGGAACACCATGCCGACCTTCGCGCGCACAGCGTTGATATCGGTGCCCTTGGCGGTGATCTCGGTGTCCTCGAAGAACACCTGGCCGCCCGTGGGCTGCTCAAGCAGGTTCACGCAGCGCAGGAGCGTGGATTTGCCGGAACCCGAAGGCCCCAGGATGACCACCACTTCGCCGCGCTTCACTTCCAAATCGACGCCACGTAAAACCACGAGGTCATCGTAGCTTTTATGCAAATCGCAGATGCGGATGATGGGCTTTTCGCCGTCCGCCGCCTGTCCGCTGGTCACCACGCGCGCCACACCCTCGCTCGAGCTGTCGGCAGTTTCATTCGTCAGGTTCTTCATCGTTTCAGTCATTGCGCACACCCCTTACAGACTCGACATCTGCTCGGGCGTGATGCCCGTTCCCTCGACCGCATCGGGCCGCTTGGCTGCCACAGCGTCGCCCGTTGCCCGCGCCTCGGCGGCAGCAGTGCCCGCGCCCGAACCGAGCGCACCCGCAGCATCGCCGGTGCCAATCGCATGTTTCTTGCTCTTACGCTTCTTCTTGCCACCCTTGCCCGTGTCGTTGCTGGCCAGGCGTGACTCAAGGTTGCCTACCACCTTCGCGAGCGGCAGCGTGATGATCAGGTAGAAGCACGCGGCCACGACATACGGCGTGATGGAACCCGTCGACGCGACAATCGTCTTCGCGTTCATGACGATTTCCATCGTGCCCACGGCGGCGAGCATGGACGTGTCCTTGTACAGCAGGATGAACTCGCTCGTCATCGTTGGGATCACGCGGCGCACGGTCTGCGGGATGATAACGAAGAGCATCGTCTGCGCGCCGTTCATGCCGAGCGAGCGGGCAGCCTCGAACTGCCCCTTGCTAATCGACTGAATACCCGCGCGGAAGATTTCGCACAGATACGCGCTCGAGTTCATCGCAAGCACGATCACGCCGAGCGGGAACGTGGGAATCTGAATGCCCGCAAGCGGCAGGCCGAAGAAGGCGATGTAGATCTGCAGGAACAGCGGCGTGCCGCGCACCACGTTCACGTAGGCGGTGGCGATGCCGCGCAGCACACGCAGCTTCGACATGCGCATGAGCGACAGCAGAAGGCCGAACGGGATAGCGAGCGGGAAAGCGCAGGCCACGATGCCGATCGCCATCAAAAAGCCCCAAAAGACCACCGGCAGGCTCGACACGAACACCGACGGGTTCAAGAACAGCTTCAGGAAAAGCACGCTGTTCCACGATTTCACCCAGTCCTGCTGGGCGAGCGAATCGGAAAGCGACTCGAAGAACGAGTGCGACTTCACGGTGATTGCAGGCAGCGTGTCCATGGCGACCTCGGTACCGTCCGCAAGCGTATATGCGCCCGTAAGCTGCATGTCGCCGCCCATTTCGGAGAACTTCACCTTGTAGATTTCCACGCGGAAGTAGCCGCCCGCCTGTGCCGGCTCGGAGAAGTTCACAGTGAGCTTGCCGTCCTTGTAGTCGGCGGAGACGTCGAGGTTCGTGCGCGTCATCAGGTCGTCGCCGGTGAGCATCGTTGCGCGCGTGTCGCCCGGCTCGCAGGTCGTGCCCTCAGGCAAGGTGAAGGTGACGCCCGCGATCTGCTCATCGGGATTGGCCTGGCCCTCCCAGGTGATGCGCGTCTCCACGCCGCCGAGCACGTCCGACGACCCGCTGACGTTGGGTTTCGCCGTGCATTTTGCGGTATCGAGCGCATACGCGTTCGTCGGAGCGACGGCAACCTGCGCCGCACCGGCGAACACGAGCGCGAACGAGACGAGCAGTGCGCAAAACGCGGTGCGCACGGTATTCGCTTTCAAGTTCTGCATGTGCATGTACGTTCCTCTACGATTAAAAAGCTCTCTCCGCCAACGCGAAGAGAGCCTCATCCAGTTCATAGCCCTGCGGTTAATTACATAATAAAGGCCATGCAATTCTAGCACGTCCACAACCTGCGTTTTGGTATTTCCGATAACTCCAAAGGCTATTACAAAACCTATCCCTGAGCCCCTTTAGAGCCCTTGAGCGTTCGTAGTTGCTCGCAGCGGGATTTCCTTGCCAGGCAGCGCCCTACACGTCTGACCCACACACCCCGTCGTTCGGCTTGACGCTGCTACAATCTCTTCGAACATGTCGTGAGTAAAGGTCTTGTTTTGGAAATGCCTCGCACCAACTCGCCAACATCCGACCAGCCGTGCTCGTCCAAGGAGATTCCGATTTCCTCGGGCTTATGCCGAAGGATAAGCGCAAAGAACTGCTGTCGGCAACGTGAACTTCCCTAGGCACCATAAGATTCCTCTTCTTTCGATCGATCGACCTGTTCGTCGATTGAGCCTCTGAACCAATCCCAAAAGTTGGGGTGCTCGGAACGCCACGATACACCGCAGACGACTTTATCCGGCAAAAAACGTGGCCGGCTTATTCCCACTCAAGCTTGAAATCGTGAATCCTCGTGCATCGTGGTGTCGCCTGGTTGCACATAGTGACCCCAGTGGACAACGAAGCGCGAAATCCATGTACTCAAACGACACTCACAGGTGCTAGAACACTCATTCTTGCGATTGGCTGGTATGTTCGGGTGCATCCGCTATTTCAGGCTTCCCAGGTTCGTTTTCGATAATTGGTTTTTCTGCCTCAAATGGAACTTCAAACAACATAGGTACTGTTGACTTGAAGGCTTTACCAACAGCGATTCCCGTCCTGAACTTGAGGGTAGACAGCGTTTTAAGGTGCGATTGATTCATATAGCTAGACAAGAAATCCGTACTAGTCTTGTCAAACTCTTGGAATGCGATAATCGAGTTGCACTGTGTCAAAATTGTCTTCGAGACATTTGCCGTTCTCTGGGCAATAACGATCAACCCGATGTTGTACTTTCTGCCCTGGAGCGCAATTTGCGCAATGCTGTTTACTGACGCCTTCGATGCGTTGTCTGATGATCCCATAGCGTTATACTCTGGGACAACTGTGTGAGCTTCTTCGAGCACTACGCATACTCGCTTTCCGAAATTCCCCTTTGTTTTCGAAGTTTCAAATAAGCACCAAAAGAACCATCTGACGTACTCGAAAATACTCGACTTGTTGGAAATGTCAGGTAGCTCCAAGACGGTCTTGGTTTCATCCCCTTCCAGAAAGTTCTTGATTGAGTTATAGAAAGCAGCCTTGATGGCCTTTTCTTGATCGGTAATAACCCTTTGGTTCCTTTTATCCAGGAACTTTGCATTTTCTTCGGCCAGTTTTTCGATTGCGCCAAAAGCCGCTTCCGAATCGGCCTGGCTAACGATGTTCTGAATCTTTGGGAACATCGCTTTGTATTCGCCGGTGAGATCAACAACAATTACTCTAAGCTCGTCGTCTGCGATTTGACGAATCAGAGTGCGAGCAAAATGAGATTTGCCGGTTCCTGTAACTCCAAGAATTGCAAGATGGTGTGTAACGGCGGTTTCCTTATCCATGATGACGGGATAATTTGACCCAGGCACGGTTCCAATTTTGATTTCGCCGCTTTCGAGGGGTTTTGTTGTCTCGAGAGGCGTAGCCTTGTTGACGATTCCGGTCGGGTTTGGAACCCATCCGAACGGTTCGAATCGACTCATCGAATTGTTCCAAATGCCAAGCTGAACAGCTTCTCCAATGGTTGTTCTGGTTTCATCCGGGCCTGATAGGGTGTCTTGGTTAATGGAGGCGTCGGTCACCTGGTAAACGATCGAACCATTTCTCTGGGCTATTTCAAGCAATTCGCCAACGGAAACTTCTGTGAAATCTGCATATTCGAATTTCAAGATGTCCACCGAGGTACCAGCTGAAACTAGGCCGACAAAATTGTCATGATTTGGTCGTGCGGAGTCATCCAAATACAAAACTCCCGGCTTGAACGGCTGCTTGTCACTGGATGAGATAGCAGTTGCTTTCTCGCAAACGATATCAGCCCAAATAGAATCGGCGAGAGTCTTGACCTTGAATACAAAGCCAGAATGCACCAATTGAGATGCGCGGTCGGAAAACACAACCTGCGCCCCAAGGACTTCAATACCCACTTGGGACAGCTCTGCGGTGTAGAGGTTAGATGAGTGTGCGGAAATGATGCTACCGGCGGCTGCGTCGTATTTCTCGAAAGTGCTTTTGTCAAACAATCCCTCAATTACATTTGCAACAGCCGGAATGTTGAAAATCATGAACACGATCCAGAAAACGAATAGCGCGTTGAATTCTGGTGCGCTCATCGTGAATTGTCGTACGGCACCCCAGATGAACAGCGCTGAGAACAACACTTCAGGCTTACCGACTTGTCTGTTGATCCTTGAAAGCATTTGAACAGCAAGAGGTTCGGCGGAGAGGGTTTTTCCTCTGATCAACATCAGTACGTAGCTTGAAATGAGCAAATAGGCTATTACGGCGAGAAATGTCCAAAACAACAGATCTCTTTCGTTGGGTTGTACCAACAACAGCGAGAGCCCTGCAGTGATGGAGTTAATGAATACGTTTGCGTCTTTTGAAAAGTGAGGCTGGTCAACAAGAGATAGCGTGATTAGCAGTAAAAGTCCTGCTGTAAACCAGAAAGAATCAAGGAGGAAGTAGAGGCTGCCGTTGATTGTATAGCCAACGATAAGCAGGGCGGCTATGGACAGCACCATCAACGCGAGGCGATAAGGTCTAGACATACGCCCTACTTCCCGGTCCAAGGGCTCTTGCCATCAGGGGTGTTCATCCAGGTGCCGCCCTCATAGGTCTCTTTGAAGTCCTCGTATTCTTCCCGGGTGATCTCCTTGGCCTCCAGCTTCTCCTTCATCCCGTTCCAGTTGGAGAGCAGAGCGAAGAAGGAGGATGCGCCAGGCTTGGCGACGATGGCTGGCTGACCGTTTATTTTGGTCACGGTGTAGCCAAGGATGTCCTCGTTCTCGAGGATCGCGTAGTAGAACTCCATGTAAGGGCCGAACTCAGGGGAGCTGAGGTACTCCGGTCTGACCTTGAGGGCCTTGGCAATGCGTTCGCTTATCTCGGGCTTAGCTTTCCTGGCTCCAAGCTCATAGCTGCGATAAGCGGTCTCGCTGATGCCTGCGAAGTCGGCCACCTGCTTCTGGGTGAGGCCCCTTTTGTCCCTGAGCCTCTTTATCGTGCGTGCGAATCTCGAACTCTCGCCACCAAGCAATTCCTCAAGCATGTTTTCGTCCTGTCCTAATGGTTCCACCTAGCGCATTGAAAACGCTGTTCAAATAGTACCACCTCACAAATCTGTGAGCAATTCTTGCGAATTTCATTTACCTAACGTTTTTGTGAGGTACTCTGTTCACATAAGCGAACCTCACGGATATGTGATGTTTGAAGGCGACTCAAGGACAGGAGATGAGAATGAATACACAGATGATCGGAGCAGAGGAAGTCGCAAAGGCCCTGAACACCTCGAAGGGCTACGCCTACAAGGTGATCCGCAGGCTCAACGCCGAGCAGGAGGAGAAAGGCTGCCTGGTGGTGAAGGGAAAGGTGAGCGCCGACTACTTCGCCGAGCGCTACTTCGGAAAGAAGGGCGGCGCGAATGTCGATCAGTAAGAACCACGAGCGCGGCACCTACTACGTCCAATGCTATTACCGCGATTGGACGGGGGAGCGCAAGAAGAAGACCAAGAGCGGATTCAAGACGAAGAAGGCCGCTGCAGCCTGGGAGGTGGACTTCCTGCAGCAGATGGAGGGAACGCCGGACATGACGCTCAACGCGTTTTAGGAGCTGTACAAGAAGGACATCGCCAAGAAGGTGCGCATCACCACCCAGCGCGGAAAGCAGCAGCTCATCGAGACGAAAATCCTCCCCTACCTGGGCGAGAAGAAGCTCACCGACATAACGCCGCTGGACATCCTCAGCTGGCAGAACGCCATCCAGTCGGGAACCACGTCCAACGGCCTCGCCTACAAGGACTCCTACCTGCGAACCATCGCAACCAGCTTTCGGCAATGCTCAACCATGCCGTACGCTACTACAACCTTCCCAGCAACCCCATGAGCAAGGTCGACCGAATGGGCAGCAAGAAGACCGACGAGATGCGCTTCTGGACCAAGGACGAGTACAGGCGGTTCTCCCGGGCGATCATGGACAAGGAAGTCTCGTTCGTGATCTTCGAGGTGCTGTACTGGCTGGGAGTGCGCAGCGGCGAGGCGCTGGCGCTCACGCCCGCAGACTTCGACCTCAAGCGCGGCAGGGCCAGCATCACCAAGACCTACCACCGCATCGACGGCGAGGACGTGACGACCCCGCCAAAGACCCGCAAGTCCAACAGGGTCATCGTGCTGCCGAGGTTCCTCATCGATGAGATAAAGGATTACCTGCTGGCCCATCCGACCAACCGACCGGATGTTCCCCGTCACCAAGAACTTCCTCAGGCACGAGATGGAGCGGGGATGCAGGGTTGCCGGGCTCGAGCCCATCCGAATCCACGACCTGCGCCACAGCCATGTCTCGCTGCTCATCGAGATGGGCTTCTCCGCCCTTGCCATCGCCGACAGGCTAGGGCACGAGAGCACCGAGGTGACCATGATGTACGCCCACCTTTTCCCCAACAAGCAGGACGAGATGGCGCAGCAGCTCGACGAGCAGCGCGGCCCGCAAGGGGCCTTTGCCGCAGATGAGGTCAAGCCAATGAAGGAGGTGCGCAGATGAGCGAGAAGAACCTCGACCCCCAGGGCCGCATGCGAAGCAAGACCGTCGCATTCCGGATGTCCCCGGAGGAGGCGGATCTGCTGCAGAGGTACGCGGACATGAGCGGAATGACCAAGCAGGACTACCTCATCAGTAGGGTTCTGCAGCGCGAGGTGACCGTGGTTCCCAACAAGCGCATGCAGCTCTACATGGAGGAGAACATGCTCCATGTCTTCAAGGAGCTCAGTCGCCTTGACGCGGGGCAGGTCCTGCCACAGGACCTATCGGAGCTGGTCGGGATGCTGGCTGGAATCTTCGCCGCATTGGGCGGGGAAGGCGAGGCCGCGGCAGCCTCCGACGAAGACCTGATCATGGGATTGGAGAGGTAAACGGTGACTTCTCCTCTGCAGACCAGGACGGCCCAGGATCTCATGACCGACCCCATCGAGGAGAGGCCCATGCTCATCCAGGGGCGCATGGGCGACGGCCTTGGCTTCCTGCGCGCGGCGCCCAAGTCCGGCAAGAGCTGGCTGGCCATGGAAATCGGCATCTGCGTGGCAACGGGAACGCCGCTGTGGGGCCATCAGGTGCGCAAGGGAGCCGTTCTGCACCTTCCGCTGGAAGACACCTACCAAAGGATCACGCAGCGTCTCTGGCGGCTCGCTGACGAGGTTGACGGCAACCTGTTCTTTGCCACGGAGGCCGATGCCCTTGCCAGCGGCCTTCTGGACCAGCTCGCCGATTTCCACGAAGGCCACCCGGACCTCGCGTTGGTGATCATCGACACGCTGCAGATGGTCAGGACCACCTCCCGCGACTACAGCTACTCGGCCGACTACAGGGACATCTCGGAGCTGAAGCGCTTCGCCAACGCGCACGGGATAACCATCCTCATCGTCCACCACACCCGCAAGATGGGCGACAGCGACGTCATGAACACCGTCTCCGGCACCAACGCCATCACCGGCGCGACGGACTTCACCTGGGTCATCAAGAGGGACAGAAACGACAACGACGCCAAACTGACCATCACCGGCAGGGACGTCGAGGAAAGGGTGGCGGACATCAGTTTCCGCGGCTACCGCTGGGAGATGGTCAAGGAGAAAACGGCGGAGGAGCTGGCCGAGTCGACGGTGCCGCCGTGCGTGTCAGCGGTCATCGGGTTCGTCGCCGATCTCGGTCATTGGGAGGGCTCCGCGAACGCGCTCATGGAAGAGGTGGGGATTGACGGGATGACGGCGGCGGCGTTCGGCAAGAACCTCGCCCAGCACTCGAAGCTCATGAGGTCCAGGGGTGTCCATTACTCGAAGAGGCACACCAACGCAGGCTCGCTGCTGACGCTCGAATTTCATGATGAAAGTGACGGCAGTGACAGCAGTGACGGATGATTCAGGGGTAGGGAATTTGCCGTCATTCCCGTCACGCCTGTCACCGATGCGCTGGCTCAATATGAGCCAGCGTTTTTTTACGGGCTAAAAATGAGCTTGTAAATCCCGATTCAGCAAGCTACCTAACTTGTATCACGGATACCGTCAGGGCTTGCTGTGAGGCGAATCCAGCAAGTAGCCCATGAGTGTCGGACGAGGTCTTTCCGATCATGCTCCTTGCCGGATTGCCGAATCCAGCAAGTAGCCCATGTTGTCTGACAAAAGTCCTCCAGCAATGCTCCTTGCAATCAGCCAGACGCCATGCGCAATAGGCTGCCGCTTGCTCAAAATACTCCGTAGCAAGTAACTCATTGCGTATTACGCCATAACCACTCGCCACCCTTGCGGGCGCGGTCGATGCGGGGGATCCCCCGCGCCCCTATCCATCCGTAATCCATGCGCCTTCCCAGTTATGAAAAGATTTACCAACATGTCTTCGAATATAATTAGAACGTAAATAACTAGTTAGGAGCAGACATGAGCGTTCACGATTATGGTCTTGAATGGATCGACCAAGATGCATTGTATGAGGTGACCGAGCATGCCTTTCGCAACGTGATTGACAAAGCCGAATCTGGAGATCTTCAGGCTCCCCCTGACCCATTTTCAACGCTGACTCAAGCTGTGTTGTTTGATCAATCTATTGAAAGCATGATGGCATTCGAGAAACTTCGCGGAATCAATAAATCCATCTCCAATGCAGTTGGCAATTGGCATCAAGCGGTCCTCGGTTTGGCTGAAGGATGGGAAAACCTTGGTTCTTCGGGTGGTGTCGTGGATTTGTTTGTATCCTCATCGGGGGCAAAGAGAGCCATGGCGGTTGAAGTCAAGAATCGCTACAACACCATCAAAGCTTCTGACGAGAAGAAGGTTTGGGACACCCTTGACACTCTCGCTAGGGCCAACGGAACCACTTCTTATATCATTCAGATAGTGCCTAAAACTCCAGAGCGTTATGATCGCCCGTGGAAAGTTTCCGGTCGAGACGAGCGCGATCATGTTCGTTGCTGCGATGACGTTACTGGATATGCATGGGCATTCGGCAGGGAAAATGCATTGATTGAGTTGTATGAGGCTTTCCCAAAAATTCTTGCGGATGTTAGACACAAGCCATCTAAACAGCCGCTTGACAGTGAAGAAATGATTAAGTGGTACTACATCAGCATGCCTTAGTAACTTTTCATATATAATAACCCTTGCCTAAGCAAGGGTTATTTTTTTGAAGAGGTATTAATAAATGTTGAACAAGTAGACGGCTTTGTGTCTATCGCTGCCGCCTCAAGGGCTTTGGATGTGTCTGCCGACACAATTAGGCGATGGAACAAGCTTGGATTGATTAAGGCGACTCGCGACAAGAACAACAATCGTTTGTTTAATCTTGCAGAAATTGAACGCCTTCAAAAGAAGCTTGCGGGCGACGAAGATAGTACCGAATACGGGGTACTTGAATCTGGCCAGCTTTTTCAAGAAGCGTCTTGTATTGACTTGTTTGCTGGCGGAGGAGGAACCGCGCTTGGTTTTCACAACGCGGGCATTCCTCATGTAATGCTTAATGAGTTTGACAAAGATGCTGTTGCAACTCTTCAGAACAACAGCAGTAGTCATGGCCTTAATTGGAACGTTCTTCCTGGAGACGTTCGTAATATCGATTTTTCAGACTATGCAGGGGCGTCTGTTATTCAAGCTGGCTTTCCGTGCCAGGCATTTTCGTACGCCGGAAAGAGCCGCGGCTTCGAAGACACTCGAGGGACGCTGTTTTTCGAGTTCGCTCGAGCCATTAAGGCGATCCGCCCAAAAATTGCTATCGGCGAAAACGTTCGCGGTCTTGTTAAACACGATGGAGGACGCACACTCGAAACCATGCTTAACACCCTTGACCAGCTTGGTTACAAGGTGAATTTCAGAGTGTTGCGCGCACAATATCTTGATGTTCCCCAGAAACGCGAGCGTTTGATTCTGTTTGCCGTGCGCAAGGATCTCGATTGCCCAATTCTTTTTCCCAAGGAGAGGGATTACTTTATTTCTCTCCGACAGGCTCTGAAGGATTGTCCTCAATCTGACGGCCAGAAATATCCAAAGCGCAAAGCGGAGATCATGGCCATGGTCCCTGAGGGCGGAAACTGGCGTGACCTCCCGATTGAAATTCAAAAGGAATACATGAAGGGCAGTTTCCATCTTTCCGGAGGAAAGACTGGTATAGCAAGGAGGATGTCGTGGGATCAGCCTTGTCTCACCCTTACCTGCGCGCCTGCTCAAAAGCAAACCGAAAGATGTCATCCTGCGGAGACAAGGCCTCTTAATGTTCGCGAATATGCGCGCATTCAGACTTTCCCGGACGATTGGGAGTTTGCTGGAAAGCTCACTTCACAGTACAAGCAGATTGGAAATGCCGTTCCTGTTAATCTTGGCTATCACGTAGGAAGATGCGTTCTGGCATCTCTAGGCTGCATACCAATCACTAGCGACATGGAAGAAGTGGCTCCCATCGAGATAGGCCAGCAGCAATAGTTTGCTGAGTATCGCGTGAGTATCAGGGGGATGCGTTTTCCGAAACGCATCCCCCTTCTGAGTATATGGAGATGGTAGAGCTTTTGAAGGTGCAGGTTATCCGCACAAAATCGTGAGGTCTTTACTCATCCATCCAACCAACCAAAATGCAAAAGATGCATATTCACAGGTCAAACCTTACGAAAAGAGCCTTTCCAGACCGCTGGAAAGGCTCTTGTTGGTTCTATGTGGCTGGTGGTTTGCAGGCTAATTCGACATATTTTGAGCCATCAAAAGCCTGGTAAATCACCCTAATCAAACCTCACGATAATGTGCGGATTTACTCCCACTCAATAAATCGAATATCTGAGCATTTCCATGTTATCTCGTGTTTTATACGGAAAACGAACGTGACGACACATGACGACATCTAGCGACATAAAAGTGAGACAAAACTGCTCTGATAATCGAAACTCAAATGAAACTCAGGGGTGTTGAGTTTCATTTTTGTCCCAGTAACGAAAAGGGCAGGGTAGAGCAGCCAAATCCTCCCCTTTTGGGTGGCTTGAAGCGACATCACGTGCAAGCCACCCGCGACAATTGCAAACCTATTAGCGCAAGTGGCTTACACGTGATGCCGCCCAGCTGTATGTTTTCAAAAAGCACCAGGCATTATTCGTTTGGAATAATCGCAAGTGGCTTGGTGATAGTCGGTATCGAGTTGCCCTTATTGGGACAATTTGTCCCCAGCGTTATTGGTTGTCGATTTCCTGTAGGCGCTTCATCCATTCGAGCATCTTCCCGTTTTCGAGATAGCTGAGAAGTAAGCCCTCGCAGAACCTGTCCTGACGCACGATTGTCAGGATCATCGCCAGAATGCATTTCGCATCGCAGGAGGAAGCGTCTGCCGCAAGGACGTCTTCCTCGCCATTGAGCCCATAGCTCTCCAGCACGCCCATGTAGTCATGGACGTCCATTTCGTCGCGCAGGTCATCGACGCACTCGTGAACCGCTTCTATGAGCATACAAGCAGCCCTTCCATAGCTGACGAAAGGCATCTGGATGGGGTCCCCCAACGTCCCCTCGTGCTTGGTGTCCACAATCCACTCGCCATGGTTCTTTTCGTTTAAGAGCACGGGGATGATGCTCGTGATCTTCTCGAACTTTTTCATGGGGTCCCTCCTATCTCAGAGTCACTGGGACAGTTTGTCCCAGTCGAGCTAGCCCAGCAGCTTTCTTGAACCCTGCAGCTTCTCGAGGGCCTTCTCGCAGCGCTCCATGCACTTCAAGCTTTTCTTCATTTGAGAGATAAGCTTTTTATCTGGTCCGTTATCGTCATTTGACAACCTTTCGATTTCGGCGCGCAGCTCCTCTACGCAGCTCTGCATTCCTTGTTGCGCTAGAGAGGCGATGTCGTAGCGTCCGTATTTCTTGACGGCGATTTCGGAGCAGAACGCGAGAAGCCTGGAACATTCGCTTTGCACGAAGGACTCGGACGATTGCACGGCAACGGTCGCCGCTGTGGTTACGCCTGATCCCGCGAGGCCGAGCAACGCTCCTCCGCCTGTTAGAATCGCGGTTCCGCCAGCCATACCCATGCCCCCAACGGCAAGCGAGCCTCCTCCAACGAAAGCCAGGCTGGCGCTAGTCAACGCTGCACCTGAGAGCCCGACAACCGCATCGCCTGCGATGAGCACTGCGATTTCGGGGGCAAAGAACAATGCTCCTCCTGCGGTCGCCGCAGTGACCGCAAGCGTCGCCATTGCTGCTGCGGCTACCTTCTTTCGATTGCCGGTTATCGTTCCGATCGCATACGTGTATGCCTTTTGAATAGCCTTCACATCGGTGTTGCCAATATAGTTCTGACCCTTGCAGAAAACGTCGCCAAGGTAGTCGGTCTTGACCTTGAGCTTCTTATAAGACTTGTTTTCTTCGAGACCGAGTTGGTAGTAAGGCGTGAATCTGGACAGCTCGAGAACCAGGAGGTCAATCCAGGAACGGTCTTCGACGTCATTGGAGATTTCTTCCATTAAGCCGAATGCCTGTCTTCCGCTGCGGATGAAGAATTCATCTCTGGTTACATCCAGGGATTCGCAGACGCTGGCCTCCCATTCATCCTTCCATTTTGATTTCGCCAGCGCCAAATCCGCCTTCTTCGTGTTCAGGATGTCAAAGGCCACCATCATCGACTGGAAGGAGTACAGGAGCCTGGTTTGGTCGGAGTTGAGCGTCAAGAATCGATATTTTGCGGAAAGCCTCTGAAGCTCTTGTTCCCTTAGTTGCTTCTGCCTCTCGTGTTCGGCCATCGCTTTCTTGTACACAGTTGCGACGTCTTCCTTGATGTATTTGGCGTCAAAGAAGCAAGCGACGGCGAATCTTCCGATGCTGGGATAGTTGATGTTCAGGAAGAACGCCTTGGCGAATGCGGCCTTGTTTTCCTTAGAAGCTATCCCTGCCTTAATAGCGCTGCCAGCGGAATTGACTGCCAGGAACGTGCCGCTGGAAACGGTGCACATTCTCGTGAGGGCCCTGTTGTTGATCGGCAGGAAGCCCTTCGGATCCAATCGGTCAAGCTCCGCAAACGAAGCTATGCGCTTCGTTTTTATCTCCGAAGCAAGTCTCGAGACGGTATAGAAAACGCGGACGACGACTTCGTTTGCAAGAACGAAAAGGGACTGCTCCAGCAATTGCGTGGCCAAGCCCATCTCCGTCCTGAAGTCGAAGCGGACAGGCTTTCCTTCCGAATCCTTGAAGTAGGTGCCATTGAACAGCTTGGAGACCCATTTCGAGAACGAGATCTCGCTTTCCTTGTAGTTGACCTTAACGTTCTTGAACAGCGGCGTGGAAGAAAGCTCCTTTAGCATGGATAGAATAGGCCCAGGGATGCCGGTTCCCTTGCCGGCCTTTTGGTTCGACCCGTCTATGTCGCTGACAAGGTGGAACAGCCAATTGAACGTACCGATGGCGATCTTCTCGGGGACGTTCTTCCCTACAAAGGCGTTTTCGGGGAACAGCAGCTTGATGAAGTTGCCGTCTGTGTCGGTGCCGTAGCCCATACCTGTAAATTGGCCGAGGATGGAAAAGAAGAGGCCGAGAATGGTGGGGTGATGCGAAAAATCTCGAAGATGGTGCTGGAGGCCACCTCCGAACTCGGGAGTGAGCTTGTCCTGAGGAATGGGGAACTTCTCTTCCAGGAACTTAATGGCCTTGGCCAGGACTTCGGTACTGCATCTGCCGTCCTTGTCGAATATGGCCTTATCGCCTGGAAGGTCGCAGCCGAAGGCCCTCGCTGCGTCTACAACAATCTTGTCAGCTTCCTTGCCGCCGATCTTCGCCGCTTCTTCGACAGACAGAGGCTTACCGAGAAACACGCTGAGCAGCCCGGTCAGCAAACCACTTCCTGCAGCGATTCCATAGTCCAGCCTACTCGCCTTGTCTACCGCTTCGTCGAATTCGAATTCCAGAGCTTCGAAGGAGCCAAGAATCGAGAGTTCATCGGAGGCTGCCGTGCTTATGTCGAGTATGTCGGCGTTTGATACCGGGATGATTTCAAAATTACTCATGTGCGGTCTTTCTCTTAGCGATGCGCTTTACGCATCTCTTCAATTATCCCACCTTTAATAACCGCCTTAGGAACATTCAGCTATATGGAGGAACTCTGGGACAATATGTCCCAACTGAGCTCCTTAGAATCCCTCCCACTGCCATTTGGTTGCTAAACGGAATCTTGCAAATGACATTCTAAATGCATGCTTGCAAACACCATGTCCATTAGGACGGACAGGCTCGAATAGCTCCAGGTAATACCATTTTTCAAGCTCGCCAACTACGCGTGAGCCTGTCGGTCAAGCCTGCCTGCACGTAAGAGCAGCATAAACACAGCACGGGTGGTGATGCGATGTACGTCAGGAACAGTTAGCGCCGGGCGAAGCTCGCATTTCAGCATTGGCGCTAAGCATCCTGCGCTATCGAAACATTGAGGCGCTTCCATAACCGCTGGGACAATCTGTCTCAGTGTGCCATTCAAACACAGCAGGTCAAAAGTGCAAAAAATACCCCCGATTTCCACTTGAAACCGGGGGTATCTCGTTCAATTCATTCCCTCAAGTTGCTGGGGGCTTTGCATTTCTCCCGTACGCTGCGACACTCTGCGGTACTCAGCGGACGGAAAATCGACGCTATAGAATAGCCTTTCGGCTACTCCCACTCAGTGACTAATTGAATCCGAGCGTTGCCAATCCGTGTCACATCATGCCGCCGAGGGGTTGATTCGTGCGCAATTTGAGCGAATCAGGCCCCTGATTCGCGATTTTGGGAATAACTCAATTGATTTGCGAAACCGCAGGTCGCCTCTTTAATCACTCCCGGGTTTCCGTAGGGATTCGTAGCGAGTGGCTTGGAGAGGGATGATTCTGACGGGGTCTTGCGCGCGTAGGCTTCCTCAGACCGCAACGTCGCAAGGGGCTGGGTGCTCCTCCAGGTAGTTGTCGACCGAGCATCTATTGATGCTTTCCTTGTAAACATAGCTGTGTGCAATTGGCTCAAGCTGAGCGAACAGCAAAGCGGCGTCTCGGCACGATCGCAAAGTCCCACATCCGCATCCCGCATGCGCGAAGAGGTGCTCGTGGTGGGCGGCGCGGTTGCGGATCTTGTTGATTCCCGCTATCTGTCCATTGATGTCGTTTCGGTCGGCCCCCTTCGGCCATGCCTTATGGATGATCGGAATCCACAAATCGCGTTCATGGCTGCGATCCGTCATGTGGGCCCAGAAGCCCAGCGTGAGGTTCGAGACGATGTCGTCTGCGGTCGCGTTCTCGCGAAGGCCGTTTCTCAGGTGGTCTATCGAGTTCCTGTTCAGTCGGTTGGCGTCGTTGACCTGTCCGCGCTTATTCGTCCTGAGAATCGGGCGCCTTACGGGGGAGGCGTCGTCGAGCAGCCAGTGGTTGGACCCGCTCCAAGTGGAGGATATCACCCTGTCGTACGCGTTCCTGAGGGCGACCTCGAAGAACGAGACGTCTTTCAAGACGGCCTGCGCAAGGCCGATGTTCCAGAGGTAGAGGTCGAGAGCGACGGCGTCATCGCCTTGCGTCACTTCTAGGTATTTGCTATATCGCGGTTCGGAGAGCCACGATATGACGTGCGCCCGGTCTATCTTCGGAGCGTTCGACATGGGAAACCTTTCCTCAGAAAATAATTGAGCCCCGGCGACTTGGATCAGCGGTCGTACCGGGGCTAACTAGCTTGTAATTATAGCACATGAATTCTTCCGTGGCCGACGCGACAACCGGTGCGCCGTGCGGAT
>OLQV01000358.1_pt1 | contig 45327 bp, 32 predicted proteins | sample 1672371 | NCBI WGS metagenome assembly OLQV01 (sample SAMEA3136676, study PRJEB25190) | human gut metagenome
GACGGACTGCAGGCGCGTGTGCGTGCGCACCGCGGAAAGATTAGGGAACGCTTCGAACACGGAGGTGACCACCAGACCCTCATGCGGGTCGGCACAAACCGTTACAGGCGCGGGATTCGCAGCAGAGGCAGCCGCATCGCGCTCACTGGCGGTCGACTCGAATTCGCGGCCTTTCGGCTCAAGATCGGCATACGACGCGAACTGCGTGATCTCCAAACGGAACGGATCGGCGGAACCCTGTCCCGGTTCGGACGCGAGCGCGGAAACGAAGCGTAGTTTGCTACCGGCGACCGTGGCGATCAGCGCGAGGCGGTTGTCTTGCGAACCGGTGTTCGCGGCGAGCACCTCCACGATCGGGCGGGGATCCTTTTCCACTACAGGCGTTCCATCATCGGACAGGCGACCGTCAATGGGGATCATGCCTCGCCCTACAACGTTGCATAGGCGGACGGGAGAATCCCCTGCGATGTCGAACAGCATGGACACCACACCATTGCCCCATTCGAGACGTCCATCCTGACGAGGAAGTAGAGGGTTCAACATGCCGGCTGCCATTGCCATCTCCTTCGTGCTTCGAATACCGCCTGTTTATTGACGTGTATCGTTTGACGTACCTTCACTAGCTTAAACGGGAAAACGAGGCATGCCGTGCATGCGTGTCTATAGGCATTCAGGAAACGTTCAGCAACAGGATTTCAGCAAATGCATTTTTCGGCAAAGCAAAAACGCAGCCATCGGCAACTCATGTAGCGTCTTCCATTTCGACTGCTTCGCGTACACGTTGGATCAGGAAAGCTCGGCTACGGCCGCCTTCTGCTCGTCGGAAAGTGCATAGTCATCTCATGCCGTCCAACGGGATGTTGGCCGTCAAACGTCAGCTGCGCAGGAACACCGTCATCTCGGTTTCGCCACGATTGGCCCATGCGAAATACGGAATCAGTGTGACTTCCGTCGGTTGACGTTGTGCCGGCTGCCACAGTGCGTACAGCGACTTGTCGGCGGCGCCCTGCGAGGACTCCCGCCAAGCGGGAATGGTCAGCGTGACCATTGGCAGATCGACCGGTTCCACTTCGCCCAAGCCTCGTTCGTCCTGTGCGGCGGCCTGCGCATGGAAGGTGATTTCGTTGACTTTGACGGAGTCCGGATCGGCGGCGATCGTCTCGGCATCAGCATGTAGCAGATGCAGATTGTCGCCATTGTCGGTGCCTTCCGCGCAGTAGGCCAGCGGGCCGCGGATGAAGGCGACCTTGCCTGCGTCTTCGCGTACGAGAGGATTGGCCGCAATCATCCTGACCGGCATGGGGAAGTCGAAATCGATGACGTCACCGTCACGCCAAGTACCGGTGAGGTAGAGGTAGCCGTCACGGGTGGTGCGTGTGATGCGAGAATCCTTCTCACCCGTGGCATGGATGGAGTCGGCGGCCGACTCGCCACCGGCCCAGGCAGGCAGGCGAAGGGCCAAGGCAAAGGACTCCGGAACCTGCCCCTCATCGGAGGAAGGAAGGGTCACGGTGATGGCGCCGGTGCCATTCCACGGCATACCGGCCCGCACTTCGAGGGAGACATCGGAACCGCCGAGTTTCGCGGACACCACGCCACCCATATACAGGTGCACATACAGCGTGGAGGCATCGTCGGCCACCGTGTAGGCGTACTGTTGCACGCTTTCGACTATGCGGGCGATGTTCGGCGGGCAGCACGCGCAGCCGAACCACTTCTGACGGACCGGCTTGACGTGGAACTTGCGTTCGTCGCGATGGCAGGCTTCGGGCACGACCTCCAACGGATTCACATAGAAGAAGCTTTTGCCATCGAGCGCCATGCCGGCCAGCGTGGTGTTGTACAAGGCCGATTCCATGACGTCCGCATATTCGGATTTTGGCTGAATCTCAAGCATACGGCGCGCAAAGAACGCGAGTGCGATGGCCGCGCAGCTTTCCGAGTAGGCGGTGTCGTTCGGCAGATCGTAGTCGAAGGAGAACGCCTCGCCCATATGCGTGGCACCGATGCCGCCGGTGATATACAGTTTCCTGTCGACGATGTTGCGCCAGAGCGTCTCGCAGGATTCCAGCAGTGCTGCTTCCCCGGTGATTCTCGCCACGTCGGCCACGCCTGAGTAGAAGTAGGCGGCGCGCACGGCATGACCGAGCGCCTCCGTTTGTTCCGTGACCGGCTTGTCGGCTTGATAGTAGGTGTAGTTCTGTTCACGTAGCTCGTAGTTGCGACCGTCCTCTTCGGCACGGCGGCGATCTTCGAGTGCAAAGTACAGTGGTTGCTGTCCACGCTGCCATACGAAGTATTCGGCCAGGTCGGAGTAACGGGTCTCGCCGGTTACCGCAGCCAGCTTCACCAGCGCCATCTCAGCGATCTCATGGCCCGGATAGCCGTGCAGCCTGCCTTCTTCCGTACCAAATCGGGAATCGATGTAATCGGCGAAACGGCAGGCCGCATCAAGTAGCTTGCGTTTGCCCGTGGCCTCGTAGTAGGCGACCGCACCTTCGACCAGATGCCCGAAACAGTACAGTTCGTGATGGTCCTTCAGATTGGTGAAGTGGCGGTCCATGCCGTTGAGAATGTAGTAGGTGTCAAGGTAGCCGTTGTCCAGCTGCGCCGCGCACACGATGTCGATGGCCGCGTCGGCTGTGGCCTCGAGTTCGGCGTCGGGATGATGGGTCAGCGAGTAGCCGACCGCTTCGATCCACTTGGAGAAGTCGGTGTCTTGGAACACAAATCCATAGAATTTGTCCGGGTCGGGATTGGCCGGGTCTTCCGGCAGCGCCTCGAAGCCGCGGAAGGTGTATTTCGGCGGCACGAAGGCCTTGCCCTGCTCGTGACGCTCGGCATTCTGCGCGGCCGCGGCCTTGAAGTTGTGCATGCAGTAGCTGGGGGCGGCACCGGGAACGTTGTCGTTCAACGCATTCCACTGATATGGAATCACCGCGGTGCGTACGAGCTCCTGCTCGGCGGCCCAGAACGGGTCGGTGACGGTGGCGTCGCGCAGCTCTATTGGATGGCTGTGGCGGTTATGGATGTCGGTCACGAGAGATTGTCCTTCCATGCGGGGGTTGTCGTACCGGCAGGGCCGGCGTTCTGGTCTTGTCCGATGGGTTCGAGCACATGTACGTCCATGCCGGGCAGTCGGCCCCACGAGTAGACGGCCATCATGGTGGCGAAGATGAGCACGGCCACACCGAATACCATCATCAGGCCGGGCAGCGTATGCGCCACGAAGGCGACGTTGACGACGACGATCATCATGATGATGCGGCAGAGGGATTCGTAGCCAACGGCGAATCGTTTCATGGCACTACCTCGTTGTATCGCAGTTTCGTTGAAATCCCAATATTTCTATCGTCATAATCATATGCCATCCCAACTGCACGACGTGCGTAAAGATGGAGAATTCATTCCGGCACTGGGACTGATAGGTATGCGATCCCTCCGGCGTGAATGGCCTGAAATCGCTCCAGGGACCGTGCAGGTTGGTGGCTGTGACGACCATGTTGTCGCTGCAGTCCCAGCCGGTCAGTTGCGAGCCGAACCAGTAGTAGCCTCCATACGAGGCGATTCGAGGCATGATTGCGCGCGACAAGAACCACCCGTGCGTAGTAATGTGGTCGATCGCCAATGAGCCAGGATTGGATGGTGACGGGGAACGTCCACAGCAGGCGTATGACTACTTTCGTCCGCTGTATGAGCTGGCGCACGCCAGCGACCCGCAGAACAGGCCGGTCACACTGGTATGCTGCCAAAACGACTACACGACCGACATCGCCGAACGAACCATGGATGTGGTGTGCATCAACCGCTACTACGGCTGGTACAACCTGAGCGGTCGAATTCACCCAGTAGCCGGAGGAATCACCCCGCCAGAGAGGCCTTCAGCGGGGTGATTCCTCCAATCCCTGGCGGATTTACCCCGCTCAGACCTTGATCATGGCGTATTGGGAATCGTAGAGGCGATAGTAGGCACCACGCTTGGCAAGCAGCTCGGCGTGGTTGCCTTGCTCTACGATCTGCCCATGGTCGATGTAGCAGATCATGTCCGCGTTCTCGATGGTGGACAATCGGTGCGCGATGATGAAGCTCGTACGTCCCTTCAGCAGGTGGTTCAATCCGGCCTGAAGCGCCTCTTCGGTACGAGTATCGATATTCGACGTGGCTTCGTCGAGAATCAGAATGCGAGGATCGGCTAGCAGCACTCGCGCGAACGCAATCAACTGGCGCTGACCTGCGGAAAGCGTGGAACCACGCTCCTCCACCACCGTGTCGTATCCGTTCGGCAAATCCATGATGAACTCGTGCGCATGCACCGCCTTCGCAGCCGCTTCGATCTCGGCATCGGTCGCATCCAACTTGCCGTAACGAATATTCTCGCGCACATTACCAGAGAAAATGAACGTATCTTGCAGCATGACGCCCATCTGCCGACGTAACGATTCCAATGTGACCGAACGCACGTCATGCCCGTCAATCGTCACCGACCCTTCTGCAACGTCGTAAAAACGCGACAGCAGGTTGATGATCGTGGTTTTGCCGGCGCCAGTCGGACCGACCAACGCGACAGTACTGCCTGGCTTAACATGCAGATCAACCAGATTGAGAATATTGCGACCGTCAGGCTCGTAACGGAAGATGACATCGTTGAAATCGACGCGACCTTCGATTGGCGGCAGTTCGGTCGCGTCAGACGCATTGCGGATCTCCGGCTGCACATCAAGCGTTTCGAAAATACGCTCAAGATACGCGGAACAGGTAATCAGCTGATTGTAGAAATTGCCGATGCTGATCACCGGATTCCAGAAATTATTCGCATACCCGACGAACGCGATCAGCACGCCGGTGGAAACGTTTACCGCGCCGAAGCCCGTAACGCCCACATAGTAGATGAACGCGATCGTCATGACGGAAATGGTCTGGATGCCCGGCCACATGAGGAACTGAATGTGCACAGCCTTCATCCACGAGGTGCGCACGTCGTTCTGCTGCTCCTGGAAGGTTTTGAACTGCGCAGTCTCCTGAGCGAAGGTCTGCGTGGTTTTCACGCCGGCGATCGACTCGTGGATGAATGCGTTGAGATTGCTCTGCTTGTTCGACAGCACCTGGTACGCGCGGCGCTGGAAATGTTGCAATATCAGCACCCATGCGATCAGGAACGGGAAAAGCGCAAGGCTGAACAGCGCGAGCCGCCAATCGACCACAAACATGACCACCAGAGTGATCAGGAACGTGAACGCGTCGGAAATCACATTGATCAAGCCGGAACTCAACGTGTCGGAAAGGGTGTTCACATAATTGACCACGCGAATCAGGATTTTGCCGTGCGGACGCGAATCGAAATAGCTGAACGGCAGCGTTTGAATATGCGTGAAAATATCGCGACGCATATCTTTCAACATGAGCTGACCAACTCGAGTAATTTCAACGGTACGATAGCGCAATCCGAACTCGTACATCACGATAAGCACTGCCATCAATCCCGTTAATTCACCAAGTAAGGTGAGATTTTTCGACGGAATCGCACTATCGATCATGATTTTCGTCAAATATGGCACGACTACCGCGATGCAGCTCATCATTACGACGACGGCAAGAATGCGTGCGATACGTGACATATATGGTTTTAAATAGACGCCGATACGCAGAATATCGCGCAGATTAATCTGCTCTTCCAGTTCCTCGTCTTCACGGAATGTATTACGTTTTGCCATGGGGTTTCCTCCTTTCTTGCCTTGGTTGCGTTACGCTTCGAAACCATGGGAACGACCAGCCTGCAGGCCGAGCTGCTTGTAGTAGATCTCCCAGTAGCGGCCATGTGCGGCCACGAGTTCGTCATGCGTGCCGCGCTCCACAATGCGGCCGTGTTCGAGCACGAGAATCAGATCGGAATCTTTCACTGATGAAATACGGTGTGCGATGGTGACGATGGTTTTCTGCTCGTCCAGCTCGCGCAGGTGACGTTGGATTTCCGCTTCCGTTTCCATATCGACGGCGCTGGTCGTGTCGTCCATGATGAGGATCGATGGATTGTCGGCAAGCGCGCGGGCGAGGCTCAGGCGCTGTTTTTGGCCGCCGGAAAGGCCGACGCCACGCTCTCCAACCACGGTATCGTAGCCTTCCGGCATGCTGCGGATGAAGCCGTCCGCACCGGCGATGGTGGCCATGCGGCGAATGTACTGTTCATCGTATTCGCGCTGTTCGCCCACGCCGAAGCTGATGTTGCCGCCGATGGTGTCGGAAAACAGGAACGTGTCTTGCGCGACGACGCAGACTTGCGAGCGAAGTGTGGCGAGCGGCCAGTCCCGCGCGTCGACGCCGTCGATGAGCACGCTGCCTTCGGTGGGGTCGTAGAAGCGGGAGATGAGGTTGACGAGGGTGGATTTGCCTGCGCCCGTTTCGCCGAGAATGCCGAGTTTGGCGCCTGCCGGAACATGGAAATCCACATCTTCAAGCACGGGGGTGTTCGGTTCGTCGGGGAAAGCGAAGCTGACATGCTGGAAGTCGATGCTGCCGGCGATGCGGGTCGTGTTAGTCGTTACCTGTGTTGCCTGCGCAGCTTGTGTTGCCGATGTTATAAACGTCGCCTGCGATTGCGAGGCGTTGCCAGTTGCATCGTTTACACCGTTGGCATTGTTCGCATTCGGAGTTGCGGTATTTGCGTTTGCGCCGACTCCCGGCTTTTCCGTGATATGCGACTGAGAGGTGAGCAGTTTGCGGATTTTGATGCAGGATGCGTTGAAACGCTGCCAGTCGTTGATCAGCCATCCGGATTGGCGCACCGGTCCGTCGATCATCCACAGGTAGGAGTTGAACGCCACGAGATTGCCGAGCGTCATGTGCCCGGTGATCACCAGGAATCCGCCGAGGCCGAGCGTGATCAGCTGCAGCGAGAAGCCGAGGCCGTCAAGCCACGGCATGTATTTGCGGCTGTTGTAGGCCTGAGCCATGTTGCGTTGCATGTAGTCGTCGTTGCGTTCATCGAATTTTTCGGTTTCATACGGTTCGCGTACGAACGCTTTGACCACACGGTTGCCTTCGATATTTTCTTCAACCATCGAATTCATTTCGGCGAGCGAATTGCGGATGGCGAAGAACAGCGGCCTCGCGTGCGTAGAGAGTCCGCGTGTAAGAATGAAAATGAACGGCGTAATGCACGCGAGCGCGAGCGCGAGACGCCAGTCGATGGTGAACATCATGGCGAGCGCGCCGACGAACATGACCACACAGTCGAGCGCCTGGTAGCTCACCCAGCTCAACGCGTGGCGGATGGCGTCGGTGTCGGAGGTCATGCGGCTCATAATGTCGCCGGTGCGTGTGTGGTTGAAATACGTGAAGTCAAGTTCGTGCAGTTTCTCGTATTCGTCGCTGACGAGACGAAATACGGAGTTCTGCCCGAAACGTTCCATCCACATTTGGTAGCCGTAGCGTGAGGTGACGCGCACGATGGTGAACACGATCATCATGATGCACAGTCGCGTCAGTTCGCTGACGTGTCCTTGCACGATCACACGGTCCACGATGAGACCCGACAATAGCGGAATGATGAGAGCCATGGTGTTGTTGACGCAGAACAGCACTATCGCGCCGACCACCCGTGGCAGGTCGGGTTTGCAGTATGGCAGGATCCATTTGAGGTTGCCTGCTTCTTTGTTACGATTCGGATCGACATACATACGTAGCGTTCCTTCAGATTGTTTGCTTGGGTATTTGGGGTTTCGTGGGCTGTTGTTACGTTGATTCGTTGCTTTTCGGCTATTCGTTGCCGTCACGATTCACGTCCGTCGTTTGTCGAGCGTCCCGTTGCCGTCTCTCTCGGTCGAAACCCCTGTTCGGACTCGTAAACGCGACTTATTCTATGCGAACCGTTTTTCGATGCAACGTAGGTGATTCCGGCGTGTCGCAATCGCAATAAAAGCAACGCATGCACCGTTACATAAACTCGCTGTGAGCGCAACGAAAATATGGATGATTGCAGTAGCGCTTTCCGTATCGAACCGATACGATATATCGAGGCGCGGCATTCCGATGACGGCAACGACCGCAATCGTATGAAAAACACGAAAGGACGGCAATGATGTCGGACGAACAGGCACTCATCGCACAATATGCGGAAAAATATGGTCTTACCGACGAGATGATCAAGCATGCGGAACGTTGGACGGAAACCGACGGCGATCTTGCGGGACTTTCCGAAAAGCGAGTCCGCGGAATTCTTGACCTGCGTTTCAGCGCGATCGCAGTAGACACTCCACGTTCCGAACTGTGGCATACTCCGGACACGATCGATGTGATCGAAGACCTTCCATACCTGCCTGACGGCGGTTACGATACGGAAGCCGGGCAGTGCCGCGGACACTTACTTGATCTGTATCTGCCACATGATGCTGTACTGCGCGCCGGGCACACGACACCGGTGTACATCGATATACATGGCGGCGGTTTCACCTACGGATATAAGGAACTGAACCGTAATTTCAACGTGCATCTGGCCGATATGGGATTCGCCGTGTTCTCACTGAATTATCGCCCGGCCCCGCAGACCGACTTGAGGGGCCAGCTGGCGGATGTGCAAGCGGCATTACGTTGGATCAAGGCGCATCTGGCCGATTATCCAGTCAATCCAAACGCCGTATTCCTCACCGGCGATTCGGCCGGCGGCGCATTGACCATGCTGACATTGGCCATTGAAAACAGCGCCGAAGCTGCGGCCGCGTTCGGCATTGACGAGCCTTCGGGCATCGGTTTCGCCGGCGCGGCTCCGGTTTGCGGCGTGTACAGCCTGGCTTCCAAGCAGACCGCCGACGAAGCCGGCTTGGGCTCTACCGCATTCTCCCCAGACACGCGAATCGCGCTCGACGAAGCTCTTGGCACGGAATTCTTCGCCGACCTCGAAGCGGCTGATCCGCGATTCCTCACCGCAGAAGGACTCGTCAACAACGTTGATCTGCCGCCACTGTTCATTACCACCTGCAGCGACGATTTTTTGGAGGCAGATAATCTGGCGCTTGCCACGGCCCTATCGCGCAAGAGTGCCGATTTCGAACTTTTCGACCCGAAAACGGGCCGTCACGAAGCATTGGGGCACGTATTCGTGATCGGCATGCCATGGCTGACGGCCAGCGTGGATTGCCTCGAGCGCATCCGTGATTTCTCATACGACCGCTGCTGAATCACAAACGCTAACACGCAACCACACATAATCGCAGACCGCCAACGGTCGGCCATACGCAAACAGGCGCGTGGCCGACCGTTTCTTTTCATGCGCCTTTTACGCAACCGAAACCACCAATCGCAATCGCATGCATCCTGTTCAGAAAAGAAAAAGCCGGCGGAGAGAAAGGCCGCCGGCTGAGAGAGAGAAGAGAGAAGAAGGGTTCAGTTATGGGGTTCTTCGGGAACCTCGCCAGCTGCCGTAACCGCTGACATGTTCTATATAACCGCCCAAGTCTTGGAAGAATGATGCGTGTTCCTGTCAATTCGCTGGGAAAAATGTATCGAACATGTAAGCGGAACATACACATTCGTGAATTCCGTCGAATGACCGCAACATTACTTCCGATTTGCCCAATCGCACGTCCATATCACTCACCCACTCTGCAAAATCATCCAGTGAAATGGACAATTCTGCAATAATCGCAAAATCATCCATTTCACTGGACGATATGTCGAACTTAAGATGCTGCCACTGTCTTTCTCGGAATACCGAAATGCATTGCAATCAACAGCAAATGACAATGCGCTGTTCGACCGGTATCTCACATATGGAGGACTCCCCAAGTTGTGCAGGCACAGAACGCAAGTTGCACAGACAGCACAACACCCCCGAACCGACCGGATAGACCGGCAATCGCAGGTTCGGGGGCGATAATCAGCGGGGCTGACGGAAGTGGCGATCGCCAATCGGCGTGAACGGTGTGTGCGGCTCAAGCTGATACCAGTACGCGACGGAAGCAACGTCGTCCTGACGCTCGAAATTGCCACCCTCTTCAGTGCCGATCTGCTGCCATTCCACACGCAGATCGTGCTCGAAATAAATCGGATCGGGAATGTGCCAGCGATACAGTCCGCGGGTCACAGGCGTATTCACATCCCAATACGCGCTTTCGCGATGCGAGGCGAGACGCTGTGAGTAGAACGGGAATCCGACGTACGGCGCGCAGAACGTCTGCTCATGCATGCGCCCATGCTCGTCAAAATCAGCGAAACTCCACGCGCCACCGAAATAATCCTCGGCACCAGTACTGCACCATGTAGGGTACTGGTCGTCTCCATCGATGTACATTTTGACTTCGCCCTCGCCCCACCAGCGGCTTTCCAACGCGGTGAGCGCCAGATACGTGCCGATATACGCGCCACGCCCCTGCACGCCATCAAGCACCACATAATCGCGAGCCAGTTCGGTGACACGTTCGCGACGCCACTGTGCATGGAAGCGCATGGTGCCGGCCGGAAGCGAGTCATATTCGGTGTAGTCGATCTGGTAGAAGAACGCAGGAACGTCTTCATTGTGATCGTTGCGGAGCACGATGCGCGCATGTTCGAACGGCATGGAGAAATAGCAGTTGAAACCGCGATTGGGTACGACCACCACCGGCATCGAATTGACTCGGCAGGCCTGCGCGTGGCCGCAGCAAAAGAAGTCGCCGATCGGGCATTGCACTGACGGGGTTTCCTCGCCATCCCAATAGAATTCCAAGATCAGGTTACGAAGCACGTTCGGGCCGGTAGGCGACGTGCGATCGGTGACGGTCATCCAAATATGGCGGATCACGCCCGGACCGTCCACATTCATCAAAGTGACACTCTCCCCCGCTTTCACGGTTTGGATGCAGGGGCTGCCTTTGCGCGACGGGCCAAGTGCACTGGCCGCAGTGGCCGCAGTGCCCTTGCCGCCTGTGGGATTCTCGGCGTTCACACAACGCGTGCGTCCCGGCGCTGTAACCGCAAGCGAGTCCAGCGGATTGCGCGCGGAGAACGCACCCAATGAATCGACCTGCATATCATGATACGAACTTTGCTGCATAGCGCTCCAATCGTTATGTTGAGTCATCATCGCCCCTTTTCCTGCTATTTTACGGCACCCACAACAGTGCCTCACAGAGATTCGATCCAAACACGTGACAAGATTTTCTGCTACACGGCTTTTTAAACCCCAAGAAAGTGCAGACAGACACGGGAAGCACTCTATAACGGGCGGGACTCGTAGATCATTTGGCAGTCGCCGAAGTAGAGGGCGTCACGCCAGGAGGACTTCTTGCGGGCCGCCTCCTGCTGCGGCTCCTTGATCGGTACGAAGAACCAGCGAATCAAACCGACCACCATGTCTTGTACGGAATGCCAGATGCCGATATACGCGGTTAACGCCCAGAACGTCACGGCCGCATTGAATCCGGCGAACACCGCGTTACCCCAATTATGCGAAAACGTATCGGCATAGAACACCATGCACGAATAAATAATGATCACCCACGGCATCGTCACATACAATGCCGGAGAAGCGGTACGATTATTGACCTTCGGCGTACGCGCGAACGGAATCTTCGTGTTCGTCATGCCCTGCTGAATCGACTTGAGCGTACCGGAAAGATTCACCGTCAACAGCACGATATTGAAACCGTAAATACGGAAAATATCGGAACGCTTATACCCGTTGCGTTTCAAATCGCTCGACATGGTGGCAAAATACGGCAACGAAGCGAGCACCACCCACGGGCTGAGCAGCCGCTGATCGAACGGATACGCCAACAGGAACATCAAGCCGAAACTTGACCATGCGATGGACGCCATATAGTTCACGCGCAACGCCCACTCGCCCAACTTCACATCATTGCCTTGTTGATGCCGCGCATGCACAATACGGAAGAATTTGCCGATAATTAACAAACCACCATTCGCCCAACGTCGCCGCTGCACCACCAGCGAACCGAAATCCGGCGGTGTGGCACTATAGCTCAACCGCTCCGGATAATTAACCAAATGCCAGCCGAAATAGCCCAAATCAATACTGGATTCGGTGTCTTCAATCACCGTGCGGTCCTGAATATACGTTTTCACCGTGCGCGTGCCCTCAGTTGAGACCACGCAAATGTCGTCAAGCGCGGCCTTGCGGATCACCGCGTTCGCACCTACCCAGAACGTGGCGTCATAGTACGTCATGCCCTGATGCAGCATGTGCTGAATGTCGGTGGTAGCGGCCGCGATACGTTCGATTCGCGTCGGCGCTCCACGATACGAGGAATACGGAGTTTGGATCACGGCCACGCGCTCATTGCCGGGCTGTTCCATCTGGTACACCAAACGCAAGCAGTAATCGCGCAGCAGCATGGAATCGGCATCGAGCGTCAGCACGTATTCGGAATTACGCATCACAAAATCGGGAGATTCGTCCTCGCGCACGTCACGCAAAATCACGCCATCCGACGTTTCCACACGTTTCAGCGAGTGACCCATCAATCCGATAAACGAATTCAGATTCATGGCTTTGTTGCCTTCACGGGAGGTCGATGCGTACAGTTTGCGTTCGAAAGACCATCCTCTTGCGGTGAAGATACGTACCAAACGTTCATACAGTTGCAGAATGCGATTCGCGTCGACATGCTGCTGCAATGTGATCGATTCGTTCAACGCCCGTTCCGTCAAACGCAGATCTCGTGCAAGACCGCGCAATACCTGATCGCAGAAGAAATCGTCGGTATGATCTTCGATCAGCCACATATCGGCTTTATGTTCCAGCCATTGCGCTGCCGCACGATAGTCTTCCGCACAGTGTGCGACCACGCTACGTCTTGCGCTCATCTGGTTGGCGAGCGCCGCTGCAGTTTCGTCGCGCGCTTTGGTGAAGCGTTCGGCTGGTGCCGCCAATTCGGCGAGCACTTTTGGCATGAGTTCGCGGCTTGCTTTGAGGATCGCACGCGCTTCGTCATTTTTGGGATGCGGAGGATCGTCGATTAAGAGTACGACTGCCAAATCGGGAAATTCTTGCAGTGCGGCTGACCAGATTGTTTTTTCGACGACTTTTGGCTGTTCCACATACGATGGGATGAGTACGGTGATGCCTTTGCTGTAGTTGTGTGTGAAATGGTCGTCGAGCATGGCTCGAGGTACGCGTTCATGCCGAATGAAGCGGTATAGCGCCCCTTGCCGTGTAGTCAAGTAGACGAGCGCACTGAAAATCAGCGTGGTCACAATCGTCATGTACAGCACGCCTTCAACCACGAAACGTAATGTGAGTGAGGGATTGTTGACGAACAACGACAGAATCATCGTGATCATGTAGACAAGCCATGAAATAACCGTGCATGCAATCGCAACATAGCCGAGCACAACGCGTGTTGGAGAAGGCTTAGCATGCATGATGGCAAGTGGTTGCGTGGAGGTTTCCGCTCCCCATTGATGCTTGCGATTACCACCTTCATTACCCCCTATTTTTGCCACCTCAAACCCCTTTGAATTGCCAGCGCCGCATCGCCGGCGCAAAAATACATCACTGCCTAAATCGTCGTACCAGCCATATACTACACTCCTTTACTGTTAGCGGGATATAAGAGAGCCAGCGCACGAGAGGAATACCCAATCCCCCGTGAAATCCCCCGCCTGCGCACTGAAGCCAAGCGGGGGGACACAGCCTGTTTGACCACCCGATGACCTCATCGGCATGGCAGCTTGACGATTCTTGATGAAAGGGAATAATGAAACCCTTGTTTCCAGGAAGGCGATTTTCCTTTCTCCGATTGTTCATAGCAATACTATGCATCGCGCTCGTCGCGGCCGGCACATGGTCGTGGATCACGTTCACGCGAACGGCGGCTAAGAAATTGCCGGAACCCTGGTTCGGCGGCTATGTGGACGTGACCGCAACCCCCTCATACGAGTTCGAATCCAAGGTGGGCAATGTCTACCGGAATGTGATTCTCGGATTCGTCACCGCCGGCGACGGCTGCCAGCCAAGCTGGGGCGGCTACTATACGCTCGACGAAGCGGCCTCCACACTTGATCTTGACAGCCGAATCGCGCAAACCTACAAAACCGACCGCACGGTAACCGTCAGCTTCGGCGGGCAGAACGGCACCGAACTGGCCGCCGCATGCACCGACGTCGACGCGCTTGCCAACGCATACCAGCAGGTGATCGACCGCTATCATGTCACCTCGCTCGACTTCGATATCGAAAACACGAATCTCGACGGCTACAGTGAAACCGCAACCCGGCGAGCGCAAGCCGTGGCAAAACTCATCGCCAATGAAAAAGCGAAAAACAAAGGAAAAGACGATACCAGTCACGATCTGATAATTAGCCTGACGCTTCCAGCCGACGCGAAAGGCCTTACAGCGCAAGGAATGCAAACCGTGAACGCGTTTCTGGACGCTGGCGTGACGCTCTCCACCGTGAATCTCATGACCATGGATTTCAACGTGGCATCCACGTCGATCACACAATCCACCCTGATTAAAAGCTCATTGAACGCGGCCCACGCGCAATACAAAACCTTGCTGTACAGTCGCGGCAAACTCTTCAGCGACCATCAGATCTGGGAACTTCTGGGAGCCACCGCGCTCATCGGCCAGAACGACACCAAAAACGAGTATTTCACGCTCGACAATGCGCGCGAAATCAACACGTTCGCACTGGAAACAAGCCTAGGCCACTTAAGCATGTGGTCGTTGAACCGCGACCAGCAATGCGGAGAAAACTATACGAACACCAACACGCTCAAAACGTTCTGCAGTGGCATGAAACAGACGGACGGCGAATTCGCCACCACCTTGGGCTCGGGCTTCCGAGGCACACCGGGCACGCTCGTCGATTTCGACGATGCACGCTGGAATTCCTCGCAGCAGGCCTACCCCACATGGGAGCCAGACGTGCTGTACGAGCAAGGCGACAAGGTGATCTGGAACGGCAATATCTACGAATCGCTGGGCAACAACGAAAACAAGCAGCCGGACAGCGCCGAGGAAGGCGCCAACGCACCGTGGCGCATCATCGGACCGGTGCTATAGGCAAGCAGGCGCACAGACACACAGGCAGGCGTTACTTCCCAACAAAAGTAACGCAAAACCGTGAAACAAGGGAACGAAATCAGGCAATCATGGCATCGAAGCAATCGAAACATCAGGCAGCCACCGGCAGTCAGTCAAAAGACGGCATCAGAAAGCCGGTCAGACTCACCATTCTGGCCATTATTTACACGCTGTTTCTCGCGGCCGCGATCGCATTCCATGCACAGGAAGGCGTGCAGCGACTTATGGAAGACCCCGCGCGCATCTGCATATGGTCGCTGTGTTTTCTGCTGTGCCTGATCTACTACAAAAAGCGTTCGTCGTATCGCGTTGCCGCCGAACACACCGTGCTGCCACCGTTGACCGTCATACTGCTGGCAACCGGCTATTTTCCCGACGTGGCCATGTTTCTGATCATCGTCACCATCATCACGTCGATCATCAACGCACGCAGTCTGAAAATCGGCATTCTTCGCGCCGGAACCACGCTTGCGCCAATTCCATTAATCAAAATATTATTTGCGAATACTTCTCACGTACTGTCGATCATTATCAGCCAGGATTCCGTCAATGCTGCGATTAATCCTTATCAATTTCAGCATTGGTTGCTGCCATTGCTGATTATGACTGTTGCGGTGCCGATTATTCGATTGATTTGTGATATTGTAACGTTCTTTTTTGCGCAAATTCCGATTCGTAAAGCCATGCACGAGTATTCGCTGTCTCACATTCTTGCCATGGCTTTGGCTGATTTGATGGCGATTGTGTGGATTCCTGAAATTCTGGAGTTCGCCAATATTGGTTCGGATACTGCCACCGTGCTTTCCGTGTTCATGCTGGCACTGATCGCCTACTCGCTGTTGCTGATGACGGTCGATACGATGAGCCGTCTCGCACGATCCCGAAGTGCGCTGAAATGCATCGCGAATGTGAGCGATGCGCTGCCGTTGCCGAATCAAGTGCCGGAGGGGACCGTGGTGAGGCGCATCAATCGTGGTCTCACCCACATGCGCTGTTTCGTCAGCGATGCAAACAATCTTGACAAAAGAGGATATTCCTACCGATATTCCGCGCCGATTTTCACCGGCTCACGACGATATTATCTTGCGATGGAACGCAGCATTTGGAATCGTCCGTTCACATCGACCGACGAAACGATATTGCTCACTTGCGGCGAAGTGCTTGCTGAATCGTTGCGTGTGAACAAGGAAGTGACGCTGCTGCGCACCGAATCGGAAACGGATACGCTGACCGGAGCACTCACGTATCGTGCGTTCATCGGGCATCTGAAGAGTTTGCAGACCGAGAATGTGCATAATCTGGTTGCCGTGGTGTATTTCGGCGTGGAACATTTGCGCACCATCAACGAACATTATGGACGCAAAATCGGCAATGCCGTGCTGCGATCCGTGGGCATGCGTTTAAGCCAGCTGCTGCCGGACAATGCCACATTGTCTCGCGTGAACGGCGCAGAATTCGCCATGATCGTAACCGATGTGACGTCAACCAGTGACGTGGAGGAGTTGGCCACACGCATGCGCAATCTTGCCGTCATGCCGGTGTACACCGAAGAGGGTGAGGTTTCCGTGGACGTGTCGAGCAGTATTTCGTTCTCGAATGCGACAGACGGTTTCGCCGTGCTGCTTGCCGATGCGAGCGCGCATATTTACGCGTTGGAAAGTTCCAATCTGCCGGCGGTCGACGGCACGACGGCCACGCTCGCCACGCAAAATGGTTCAGACGATTACGTCAACGCGTCCGATGTTCTTCGTCATGCGATTGAAGACAATACGATTTCCGTGCTCTACCAGCCGATTTTCGATGTGAATACGAAGCGCATCACTTCGCTGGATACGATTGTGCGCGTGCATGACGCGCAGGGCCGTACGCTGGCACCGTATTTCGTAACGGCCGAAGCGCATCGCCTCAACATGAGCGTGCAGCTGACGCTTGACGTGCTGGAAACCTGCGTGAAAGACATGACCGCATTCCGCCAGGTGGCGCCCGAATTGGATATTGTGGACATTTGCATGAATGGTTCGGAATTAGGCGCGTCCATCTTCCACGAGCGCTTGGAGCAGTTGACTCATGAGCAGCCACAGCTGCGTTTCGGTTTGCAGTTGGGATCGCATGCCATTCATGTGGCGCATGATGAAGTTGATGATGAGGTTGCCGATCTTGCCGCTTTGCCGAACGTCAAGTTGGGTTTGACCAATGCTGGCACCACGTATTCGGAGGTTGCTGCGTTCGCGCATCTGCCGTTGGATTTCGCACGATTCGACAAGACGGTGGTCCGCGATTTCCGTACGCCTCGCGCGAAGCAGATCATGCAGCGCACGCTCGATATTTCGCGCGATAATGATGCGTTCCATGTGGTGTTCGATGGCGTGGAGACTTTGGATCAGGTTGAGTTCATCCGTTCCATTGGAGGCACGATTGCGGAGGGCACGCTGTTGAGCAACGCCATGAGCGCCAACGAGTTCCTCATGCGTCTCGAAACCATGGGCACTGCATTGCCCGAAGCCGCTCCGAGGCAAGCTGAGTAAAGAGGATTCTCGTTTGCCGCACGACTGCTTTATCTCGTGAAATGCTCGAAGAAAATATAGCAGGATGGAATCATATGTGCTAAATTAATTAGTAAACATGTTTAGCCAATGATGGCTTTGAGGAGGATTCGAATGGCCACTATCAGAGAGATAGCAAAACGGGTAGGTTTCTCCCAAGCCACTGTTTCGAGGGTTTTGAAGAACGATCCCACCTTTTCGGTGAAGGATTCCACCCGCGAGAAAATCCTAAACGCCAGTCTGGAAATGGGGTACAAGAACGTACCACAATACCAACCATCACCATTCCGCAAGATGTTGCGATTCTCGACAATGTCGTTCCCGACGAGGGTTTGCAGGACGCGTATTTCGACGAGTTGCGCGAAGTGCTCGTCAAGCATGCCGAAGAGCAGCTCATGAACGTGACCATGCAGAAGGACGTGGATTCGCTGATCGCCAACGCCGACAAATACGCGGGCTTCATTTCGATTGGCCCGTCGCCGTTGGATCGTAAGACGTTGCACCGTCTACATAAGAAACTTCCCCACGGCGTCTTCATCGACATCAATCCTGCGCCGGCATTGTTCGATTCGGTGCAACCCGATTTGGAACAGACGATCTTGGATGCGATTGACGCGCTTATGGCGTCCGGCTGTTCACGAATCGGCTTTATTGGCGGCTTGGGCAACATTATGGGCGAGCATGAATATCCGGAAGACGTTCGTACGTTCGCATTTCGCAATTGGGCGCTGCGTTTGGGTTTGGATGTGAAGGGATTGGTGTATGCGGATGGCCCGTTCACTGTGGGAAACGGCCGTTTGCAGGGGCGTCAGTTGGTGCAGGATCATGCTGATGATTTGCCCGATGCAGTGATCGTTGCCGCCGATCCGTTGGCGGTTGGCGTGCTACAGGCGTTTGCCACCGAAAATGTGATGGTACCGCGAGATATCAAAGTAATCAGCATCAACAATCAGGAGATCGCGAAATACACGTCTCCCGCATTATCGTCGTACGACATCAGCCAGGACGAACTTGCGAAAGCCGCAGTACTCATGCTTGCCGAAGCACTGACCGCCAACCGCAAAATCAGCCAGCATATGCGAATCTCCACCAGTCTCGTCGCCCGCGACAGCTTCACCCCGCAAGACTGAAAACAAAAACTCGAGATACAGCAAGGACCGGCATCCTGTTACGAAGCCGGTCCTGCAATTACGTTTCAGCAATCGCGCCTTAACGAAGAAGGTGGGCGTCGCACCAGACGTGTTCGACGGCCCAGGTGGCGGGGTTGAGCAGAAGCACGTCGGCAGCATAGCCGGGGGCAAGCAGACCGAGCGGCTGCTTGGTGACCGGGTTCGCACGATCGAAACCGAATGCTTTGGCCGGAATCAACGTGGCGGCTTCCACCGCGTCGGTAGGCGTGAATCCTAATTCGAGCACCGCACGCTGAACAGCCTTTTCCAACGTCAACGTGGAACCGGCTATCGCACCATTCGATGCAAGACGAGCATGACCGTCAATCACATTCACATCCAACGCACCCAGCAAATAATGACCATCCGGGCAATCGGTGGCAGCCATAGCATCGGTCACAAACGCAATGCGATGCGGGGCGAAGCCGAATCCCAAACGCACCATCGGATCCTGCACATGAAAACCATCATTAATCAACTCAACAGTGACGCGCGGATCCTCAACAGCAGCCGGAATCGGACCAGGCTCACGATGATGCAAACCATTCATCGCATTGAACATGTGCGTCATAATGCCAGCACCCGCATCAAAACCTCTGCAGGCGGTTGCATAATCGGCATCGCAATGTCCCACCGCAGGAACCACTCCAGCCGCAGCAAAACGACAAATCGCATCAATGCCATGCGGTAGTTCGGGGGCGATGGTGATCTGCCGCAAACAGCCGTTCGCAGCATGCAAAAGCCGATCAACATATTCAGGAACCGGATCTTTCAAGCATTCCGGATCATGCGCACCTTTGCGAGACAACGCAAGGAACGGACCTTCCAAATGCGCTCCAAGAATGTCAGGGCGAGCACCCATCATGCCACGCACGGTTTGAAGATTGGCGCACATCACGTCGAGCGGGTTGGTAATCAAACTGAGCACCTGACGGGTGGTGCCGTGCATCATATGACCTGCGCGGGCCATGCGTATGCCTTGCACACCATCATCGAAGGAACTCCCCCACGAACCGTGCGCATGAATGTCGACGTAACCGGGAGTCATCATGCGGCCTGCAGCGTTGGTCACGAAACCGGCCGAACCGGTCATGGAATCGCCGGAACCAACCGAACTGACCGAATCGGAATCAGCATCGGCATCCAAACCGACGCTTGCGCAGGCCGCAGCAAAATCATCGTCCCGATTCCCAGTCGCAATAATCGCGCTACCATCGGAAACCAACCAATAATGTTCCGCAACACCTCGCGCATCGACTTTGCGCGCATTGTGAATCGCAAACGGACGGGCCGACTGCGCTAACGCAACGTCCACCTCATTCGCAAACCGCTCCCGAGACTGTTCCATATTCAAACCTTCCGACTCACTCACAGCCATATTCCTCAATTAGCATCCAATTCTTCCAGTCAGTGGAAGAATTACCCCGCTGACAAGCCCATCGACAACCCAATTCCTCCAGTCAGTGGAGAAATCTGGACCGCAAAATACCCCCGTACTGTCCAAAACCTTCCAGCGAGTGGAGGAATCCTCCCGCTGACAGGCCGAAAAACGTCCAGAATGTTCCAGCGAGTGGAAGAATCCGGACGCTAGCGGACACCGACTACGGAGCAGCAATCAGATGCGCTGCCAGGCGGGCTTGTGGGCGTAGGCGTAACGATAGTAGTCCTTGTGGCGTAGGCGGCTCGCAGCCTCTTCGTCCACAATAATGGTGGCGTGCGGATGCATTTGCAGCGCAGACGCCGGGCAGAACGCACTCACACCACCCTCCACCGTTTCGGCCACAGCTTCGGCCTTGCCTGATCCGAAGGCAAGCAGCACCAAGTGGCGAGCTTTGAGAATCGTGCCAATGCCCTGCGTGATGCAATGCGTAGGCACCTTGTTGATGTCGTCGTCAAAGAATCGGGCGTTGTCGATGCGCGTCTGCTCAACTAGCGTTTTGACACGCGTGCCGGAAGCGAGAGACGATCCCGGCTCGTTGAAACCGACATGCCCGTCGGTGCCGATGCCCAGAATCTGCACGTCGATGCCACCGGCTTCTTCGATCGCCCTGTCGTAGGCAGGGCCGGCAGCTGCAATGCGTTCGCCGTCGCTCAGCGGAGCCCCGTCAAGCACGTCACCAGGCACGTGCACCAAATCAGGGTTCAGTCCAAGCGGTTCCACAACCGTGCGGTGAATGGTGGAATGGTACGACTGCGGGTGATCAAGCGGCAATCCCAAGTATTCATCCAATGCGAAACCACGCACCTGCGATACGTCAATATGCTCACTGTGCACAATGCGTGCGAGCGACTGGTAGGCGGCAAGCGGACTGGATCCGGTTGCCAGTCCCAACACCGCGTTCGGTTTGGTTTTAATGAGATCGGCGACTGAACGGCCGTAAATATCGCCTGCTTCACGCTCGTTTTTCACGATGATGACTTCGGTCATGATGTTCCTTTCGTTGAACTTGGATTGACGTTTTCGTTTGCTGATTACTTGAAGATTTTGTTCGATGATTTATTTGCTGATGTGCCGCAGCTCGTCGGCTGCTTTCCACACGGCTTCCTGAATGCGATGCAGTTCCGATGGTTGGCTCGTCACGGTCCATTCCTTCGCATAGGCCTCGCACCAGCATTCGAGCTCGCGTGCCAGCGCACGGTAATCGGAAGGCTGCCGATCGTCAACGTCATGCGCTTCACGCACGCCATGCGCTTCGGCGAGCGCGAATCCCGCTCGATTGAGCAACAGCTGACCTTCCATGGCGATACGCACGGCAGCTGTAATGCCCGGCTTTCCTATATGTGCCATAATCGGCGCGATTTCAACCATGCATTGCTGCAACTTACGATTGGCCTGCGGAACTCGCTCAATTATCGTTGCCATATTGCGCATCATGCGATCACGCGCTTCGCGCAAGGTCAATGCGTTTTCCTGATTGGCAAGACGTTCGGTCAAGCATGGGATGGTTTGCGCAACATCGGTATTGCAGTTTCCCGCACCATCATCCAATTCGAGATATTCCACAAGCTCCCGCCAAGTGAATACGGCTTGCGCGGAAGCGTTACGAAGCAATGCAACGAATCGTGCGCTGCAATCGCCATATTCAACGCGCGAAATACGCGCGAGCAAATCATTTTCGGCAGTATTTTCAGCGATATTTCCTGCTGGATTCCACGCATATTGTGCACCGAATATCATGCCAGGCACGGCCATGCGCGGATCGTTGATATGCCCAAAATCGCCCCAATCGGTGACGAGCATGCCTTCCGCACCACAGTCGAGGCCGTAGCGTGCGATACGCGCAATATTGTTCCACGCATCGTCGATGCGCGGGAGCAGCGCATTCCACCCCCATACGGCCGGACATACGATTTGTTTGGCTCCGGCTTTCGCCACAAGTTGGATTTTCTCGTCAGTTGCTTCCGGGTCGTACTGCCAGTTCAGCAATGTGACGTTGTTTGGCAGGGTTTCGAGGATTTCCGGCATTTCGATGGCGATGTCTCCCCAGAACATGGGCTCGTGGCCTTGCTGAGACAGATGTTCGCAGAGTTTGCCCACGTATGTTGCGTACAGCGTTGCGACGCCCACGCGTTGTGCTTCCTGCTTCGATTGGCCTTTGCCGAGGTCGAAGGTTTCGTCTGCGCAGATATTAAATCGTTTCGTGCGGAAGAGTTGCAGGTACGAGTCGACCAGTTGCGTGGAGAACGCGAACGCTCGATCGTCGGCGACGTTAAGTGTGTGGTGCCTCATGCGTTCGATGAAACTGAACGGCCGGTCGGCGTCTTCGGGGAATTCGCCAAGTTCGCGCAGTTCCTGCGTGCGCATCGCCACGTATTGGTGACCGAACGTGGAGACTGACGGCACGAGTTCGATGCCAAGGTTCGCACAGTATTGGTCGAATTCAAGTATGTCTGCCGGCTTGAGCGGGCTTGAACCACGCCATGTTTCACTCATGCCGTCGAATGCGAACGTATGCTCGATGTAGAGCTGCAATTGGTTGTATTTGTAGAGGCAGAGTTTGTCGGCCCACTGTTTGAGCCATGCGAGCGTTGGTACACGGCCGCGCGTCGCGTCCAAGTAATATCCCCTGATCTGATATGCGGGAGCATCTTCGATCTGCAGCACTGGTAGAATGGCACCGTTTTGCCTTATGAGTTGACGCAGGGTCTGCACACCGTTGCGCATACCCTCGAAATCGTAACCGGTAATCGCAATACCGTCAGTATCGATAGTCAGCGTGTATGCACCGGGAGTGCCAGCTTCTTCCGACGCGTCCGAATCCGCAATATGCAAGCTGATGAATCCAGGCCACATACCACCCGTCGCGTAATCCCAATCAAGCCCTGTTGTGGAACGTATGTCGGCAACAAGCTGACGTGCAAGCAGATAATCGCCATCACCAATTGCAATGGATTCGTTCACACGACCCGCGTAGGGCAGCGATACCGCGCCTTCGCCGACCGTCATGCTGTTCGGTTCGGGAATGATCGCCCATTCGCGGGTATTCTCGTTTGTCATCGATTTGCCTTTCAGCTTTCTAAATTCGCCGTTTTACGCGGATTATCGTGCGTTACCTGCGACTTGTTGCACGTCGCTTACATTGTTTGGTTTCCCAGCTGTGCTCGTTTTGCTGCGAGCGCAGCACCGATTGCGCCGATTGGTTTATCGACCGCTGCGATTCTGATTTTCGATGCGATGTCGAGTGTGTTCAGAAATCGGCAACCTTCTGCTCTGCGGCTCAATTCGGCTTGAATGACTTCGATCAGATCATTGCCGGTTTTCGCCATGCCTCCGCCGATGATGATGCGTTGCGGATCATAGGCTTGGGCGACGATTTGGATGACGTCCCCCATGCCGTGCGCCACTTTGCCGAGCACGTCGTTGGCATGCTCGTCTCCTTGCCGTGCTTTGCGGATGAGGTCAGGCATGGGTGGGTTTGCGGAGGGCCAGAGTTTCGCCACGGCTCCGCCGGATGCCACGGTTTCCAAGCATCCTCGCTGCCCGCAGGGGCATGCGAATCCGTTCGGGTCGACGGGAAGATGCCCAATTTCGCCGATGCATCCGCTGTACCCGTGTTCGGCTTGCCCGTCGCGTACGAGCCCTGCGGCCAGGCCGGTGCCGAAGTTGAGGAACACCACAGTTGCGTTGCCGTCTACGTGCTCCACGAATTCCGTGGCTCCGACCGCAGCTACGTTCACATCGTTTTCTACGTGAACCGGAACGTGCATAATCTCACTGATGCGTTCGCCGAGTTCCAAGGTTTCGATGCCGAGATTGACAACGTTGCGCACCTGTCCAGTTGCGCAGTTCACCTGTCCCGGAATGCCAATGCCGATGGGCAACGGTTCGTTGGAAAGTGTACGTGCGACGCGCACGATGTCGGTTATAACGTTGTTTTCGCCGGAATGCGATGGCATACGGCAAACGTCGACGACGCAGTCTGTTGCGTCGAGCAGCACGCCTTCGATTTTTGTGCCGCCGATGTCGATACCGATGCATCCTTGCTCACGATTATTGCGATGCAGTTTTGCGTTCATTGCATATACCTGCCTGGAATAGGATAGGTGCCCGGATTGCGGCTGTTCCGCCGCTCCGGGCACCCGGCGCAGCGTTTACGCCGCGCACGGAGTAGATGGATACCTGATCAGCCCTTGACCGCGCCTGCCGCAAGACCTGCCTGCCAGTAGCGCTGCAGACCGAGGAAGAGCACGATCACCGGCAGCACGCCGAGCAGTGCACCCATCATCAGCGATCCGCGATCGTTGAAGGTGGCGAGCGATACCATGCCATACAGACCGAGCGTAACCGGCTTGAGGGCATCGGAGGAAACCATCATCAATGGCAGCAGGAAGTTGTTCCACGTTCCTACGAAGAGGAACAGGAAGATGGTCACCATGGCTGGGGCGAGCAGGCGGAGCACGATGGTGAAGAAGATTCTTGCTTCACCGGCACCGTCGATGCGTGCCGCTTCCAAAAGTTCGTTCGGCACGGAGGTTTGCGCGTATACGCGCCCTAGGAAGAAGCCGAATGGCGAAACGCAGCACGGGATGATGATCGCCAGCATGGTGTTGGTCAGGTGCAGTGCGTGGAAAATGGAGTACTGCGGAATGGTGAGTAGTGCGACCGGCATCAGCATGCATCCCATGACCACGCCGATGGCGATGACCTTACCTCGGAAGTTGAATTTTGCGGTGGCGTAGCCGGCCATCACCGAAATGATTGTGCCGATCAGTGCGGAAACTCCGGAGTAAATCAGGGAATTCAGCACCCAACGCCAGAATTGACCACGGGTCCATCCCATGAGCTTCGAATAGTTGGTGGCGATGGCGTCGGGAATCTGGTCAAGTCCGACGGCAAACCACAATCCGTTGCTGCTAGTCAGCTGCGATGGGGTTTTGGTGGATGCGATGATAGCCCAATAGATCGGGAACAGGAAGTAGATGAGTGCTACGACGAGCACGATCACGGTAATGGTTTTGGCGATCGGCGATGGGCGCATGGAGCGTGGCAGATCATGCTCGGCTGCTTCACGCTGCTTCTCCATCATGCGTTCCGCCTTTCTGCGGGCGCGTTCGTCTTTTCTTGTTTCGACTGCAATGCTCATTGCTCGTTCGCCTTCCTCTCGACCAGTGCGTAGACCATGGCGAGAATGCCTGCAATCAGTGCCATAACGATGGCGACCGCCGATGCAGGTCCGTCGCCGCCTGGGGTCAGCGTGCCTTGGGATGTGTTCATGGCCATCATCATTGGCGTATAGGTTTTGGAAATGCCTGGATCGGCGGTCTGCATGATCTGCGGTTCGTTGAATAGCTGGATTGTGCCGACGATGGACAGCAACATGGACAGCAGTGCCGCGGAACGCACGTTCGGCAGTTTGATGCGCATGGAGATCTGCCATCCGCTTGCGCCGTCGATGCGTGCGGCTTCGTACAGTTCATGCGGAATGGCCTGCAGTGCGGCCAAGAAGATCAGCATGTTGTAGCCGGTGAACGTCCATGTGGTGATGTTTGCCATGGAAGCGAGCACAATGTTCTTGCTGAAGAAATCAACGTTTATTCCGATGGCCGCAAGACCTTTGACAATCGGCGAAATCTGACCGTTATACAGGTACACCCAAATGATGGATGCAACCACACCTGGAATGGCGTACGGCAGGAAGTAGCCGAGACGGAAGCCCGTGATGTGCTTGACCACGAACGAATCGATGACCATCGCCAAAGCCAGCGCGATGACAATCATCAACGGAACCTGAATGAGGGTGTAGATCAGCACCCTGCCCACACCGGACCAGAAATCGCCGGACGTAAGCACATATTCGAAATTCTGGAACCCTACGAATTTATTCACCAATTCGCCGCCGCCGTAAGCGCCACCGCCTTCGGTGACCTGACGGAAGAAACTGGAGTAGATGGCATAGAAAATCGGGATGATGAATACGATGGCGAACAGTATGCCGAATGGCGCCATGAACGCCCATCCTGTTCGATTCTCGCGGCGTTGCGCTTCAGTGCGCTTTGGTTTCGCCGCTTGCGTTGTTGCAGTCATGATGTACCTATCTTTCGCATCGGATGCCACTCATCGTTGGGGGCATCTTTCACAGTTCGAATCGCCGTATCCGAATATTCGTCACGGGAGAGGAGTGCCGGTTTCAGCCGCTCCGTCGAATCAGCTAAATCGATTCATAGGGAATATTCACGGGGAGGAATATTCGTGAGGAATGTTATGAGCAACGGTGCGAAGCCGTGTGCCACGTTGGCTCCACACCGTTGTTGGAGGGGTTATGGAATCAGAACGGGTGATCTCTGACTCCATACGTCGATCACTTCGCTACAGACAGACCGTAGTTCTTGAGGGTATCGATGGAGGTCTGCTGTGCCACAGGGAACACGTCCGCCACCTTGCCGGAACCGTCGGTTGCCTTGTCGGCGGCTTCCTTCATGGCTGAAGCGACCGCGGAGTAGCCCGGCATGTAGTTGAATGCGACCATGTTGTCGTTGGCAGTAGCGAATTCCTTCATCACGTCTTGGCCACCGTAGAATTCGCTCCAGGATTCAGGGGTCTTCGCGGTTTCGGTGTTGGCAGCCACAATCAGACCCTGGGATGTCAGATCCTCAACCTGAGTGTTGAACCAGTCGAGGAATTCCATGGCTTCGGCCTTGTGCTCACAACCCTTGAGCACTGCGACGCCGGAACCACCGTCAGGGCCGGTGCTGGTGCCATTGCCGAACCAGTCACCGATCTGGGTGACACGCCAGTCACCCTTGCCGGTGTCTCCTGCGGAGTCCTTGAATAGCGGAGCCTCCCAAGCGGCGCCGATGTTGCCGATCAGCGTGCCATCCTGCAGGGATGCGTCGAACGACGGCACCCAACGTGGGTTAGTCAGCGTGGCCTTGTTGTCGATCAGTTCCTGGAAGGTTTCAGCAAAAGCCTGCGAACCGCTGCCGTTGGTGTTGACCACCCAAGCGTCGTTCTTGACGGTGTACCACGGGTCGGAGGCGTTGGACAGACCGGCAAAAATGTTACCGGCCTCATCGGCTTCGTAATCCATGATGTACTTGCCGGACGCAGCCGCGGTCTTTGCCGCTGCAATCAGCTCGTCTTTGGTTTTGGGAACCTTGATGCCCAGCTCGTCGAAGGCCTTCTGGTTGTAGAAGTACACGAGCGGGCCGGTATCCTGCGGCAGGCCGTAGGTCTTGCCATCAATCTGCATCATGGAGTATGGGCCTTCGGCGAAGTTGCTCTTGTACTTCGCAGCCTCTTCGGTAACGTCTTCGAGCAGACCTTTGGTGAACACCTCAGGCACTTCGGCGTAGCCGACCTGTGCAAGATCCGGAGCATTGCCGGCCTTGACGTCGGTTTCAAGCTTCTTGATCATGTCTTGCGCGGCACCGTCGAACTTGGTGGCCTTGACCTGAATGTTCGGATGATCCTTGTTCCACTTGGCAACAATGTCTTTGACCAAAGTCATGCCTTCGGAATCCGGAAGACGATGCATGTACGTAAGGTTGACAACCTCTCCGGAATCCCCGCCGGAGCTGGCAGTGTCGGAACCGCATCCTGCAAGACCCATGCACAGGGCCGCGAAAGAAGCTGCGCAAACCATCAAACGCTGAGTGTGGGATCGCATATCTCTCTCCTTCGTGAGATTATTCCGGCACCTCATCGCGCCGGATAATCACAGCATATATACGCAATTCCTTTTTGTCAAGTTTCCTTACATTTAAATCAGAAGCAAGCTACAAACAATGCCAAGGCATTGCAATTTAGCCAAACATAGAGTATTCACAAAAGACAGAAATGCTTATATTTGCATCACACAACAGTTTTCAGTAATGCTTATTGACAATAAATACACAACGAAGCATCCGCTTGCATCGCGGCAGGTTAGTAGCTAAGTAAATTAGATGGCCCTGCACCAGCCAGTGTTCTCCAATTCACATTTGACGGACATCGACTTCTCCATTAAGAGACGCCACTCTGGGAGATAGACACGCCCCTGACATTGACTTCATGTTCACACTCAACCAGGGTAAGGTCGAGCGTGAACATGAAGTCAGCTTGAGTCGATTAGAGCTGAATCACGACTCCCTCCCAACGAGCAAGCTCGCCACGAGCGATCGACTTCACGCCATGCGCAACATCATAGGTGCTGAGCAGTATCTGCGATTCCGCGACGCCATCGCCGAGCAGCTCCGCCACTTCCCCCGGCAGGCCGGCGGATCTATCGGTGAGGTTGACGACAACAAGAATCGTATCGTCACCGCTGGTACGGGTGAAGGCATACACCTGCTCGCTGTCCGCCGCGACCAGATCCCACTCGCCCGTCGCGACGGTCGCGCTGTTGTGGCGCATGGCGATGAGCTTCTTGTAGAAGCCGTACACGGAATCCGGATCGTCGAACTCCTCGGCCGCGTTGATCTCCACATGGTTCGGATTCACGCCGATCCACGGTTCCGTCGCCGCGTCCGCCGGGGTGAAGCCGGCGTACTTGGAGGCGTCCCACTGCATGGGAGTGCGCGCGTTGTCACGGCCGATGAGCGCAAGGGCCGCCATCATCGATTCCGGCGACTGGCACCTGGCCTCCTCCACGCGCTGGCGGTAGGCGTTGATGGCCTCCAAGTCGCGGTACTGGCCGAGCTCGGTGAAGTGGGCGTTGGTCATGCCCAGCTCCTCGCCCTCGTAAATGTACGGGGTGCCGCGGTGCATGTGCAGCAGCATGCCGAACGCCTTGGCGCTCAACTCGCGCGACTCACGGTCAGAGTCGTTACCCCAACGGGACACGACGCGCGGCTGGTCATGGTTGCAGAAGAACAGGCTGGCCCAGCCAGCGTTCCTCACGGCCTCCTGCTGTCTGCTCATTCTATCTTGAAGTTTTTTAGGAACAAAAGCGTGTGTATCCCATTTTGATTCGGGGGATTGATCGATACTGACGTGGTCGAACAGGAACAGCATGTCGAGTTCCTTGTGGGCCGGATTGGTGATGAACTCGTTGCGGGCCGGAGTGATGCCCGGCGCCTCGCCGACGTTCATGTAGCCCTCACGGCCCTCGAACACCTCACGGCGCATTTCGGCGAGGAACTCGTCGAGCCGCGGACCATCGGAACAGAACGGGCTCGCGTTCGTGTATCCCTCTTCGCCTATCTCTCCTTCGGACAGTTCCGAGTCGACCTCTCCGGGCAGCCGTCCGTGGCTATCGAGATGTTTCGAGATCAAGGTGATCACGTCCATGCGGAAGCCGTCGATGCCGCGGTCCATCCACCAGTTCATCATCCTGTACACGGCCTTGCGCACCTCCGGATTCTCCCAATTCAGATCCGGCTGCTTCCTGGAGAACTGGTGGAGGTAGTATTCGCCGCGCTTCGGATCGTACTGCCAAGCGGAACCGCCGAAATACGAACCCCACCGGTTCGGCTCGGCGCCCGGAGTGCCCGGCTCGTGGCCCGGCCTGGCCGGACGCCACCAATACCAGTCGGCGTGAGGGTCGTCCTTGTCTCGGGAGGCCTGGAACCAGGCATGCTCGTCGGACGTGTGGTTGACCACCAGGTCCATCACGATCTTCAGACCGCGCCTGTGCGCCTCGGCGAGCAGCTCGTCCATGTCCTCCAACGTGCCGAACAGCGGGTCGATGTCCTGGTAGTCGGAGATGTCGTAGCCGTTGTCGTCCTGCGGGGACCTGTAGACCGGGGACAGCCACAGCACGTCCACGCCAAGATCGGCCAGATAATCGAGACGGCTGGTGATGCCCTTCAGGTCGCCGATGCCGTCGCCGTTCGTGTCCTGGAAGGAACGCGGGTAGATCTGGTAGACCACCGCGTTGGCCCACCACGGGTTCGGGGTCGCGCCGTTGGAACGCACGGCGTCGGGAAGGACGGAACGATTGAAATCAGTCATTTCGATGAGGCTCCTTTGCTTAAGTGAAATGGGTGAACTTTACTATGTCCAATGGTATACAAAGCGTTTTTTCTTTCTTGCCCGCGGCGCGTTTCGACAAGCGGGAAATGAATGCTGGCGATGAACGAGACAATCGCTATTCCTCGAAAACCATAGCCTCCCCATAGGAGACGCGTTCCGAAATGGATTCCCCAGCTTGCAGCAATCGGACGTCGCCACTTTCGGGACGGATGACGCGGCCCGGCCTGCGTGCGGTTATGCGCGTCAAAGATTTCTTCATACGCCGGGCGACCTCGCCGTTCGGATCGACGCCGTTCCAATAGCCTTGGAATGCCTGCCACACGCCGACATACTTCACGCCGAACTCGTCCTTCAGCAGACGCACGGTGTGCGAAAGTCCTTTGGGGAAGCGGCTTGGATCCGCGCCGAACGAGCGCAACGTGCCATTCTTCCGATCGACATCGGACCATCCATCGTCAAGCAGCACCCAGGATACTGGTATGTTCTTGCGACGGAATTCCTCCATTTTGGCGATGATTGCCCGTTCGCTGACGTCCTGCCCGAGCGAATCCCACGTACACCATCCAAGCCCGGCAAGTTCCTTCGGGAATGCGCGTTAGGAACGCATGCGGATATGCGTCCGTGTGACGGCAGCGCGCACGCATTCATGGATGGCCCGATATGGATCATCGGACACGGCGGCAACGCCCAGCATCCCATCCAGCCGGGTGAAGCCCATCGCGTTGGTGGACGCCCGCAACCGCAACCGTCCGTCGGAAGCCCCCCAAATCGGCACGGATATTACCCTCGCGCACTGCCAGCATCGCGTACCGCGTATCGGAGGAGCGCCACAGCAGAAGCTGGGTCCGTTCGGGAATGTCAGAGAACGTCCGCTCCCATATCGGGCGCATCCACCATTCCTTGTGCTGGTACAAAGACAGAATGCAGCCGTCGTGCGGCACGTCGACGTCGAAACAGACCTCGACCGCGCAGAACGGATTATACGTGTCCTGCTTCTGGAACCGTACAGCACGATGCGCGGGCTGGAAGACATGTCCGTGGCCGGGCACGACGGATCGGATGTGGCCGCCAGCATCAAACTGACCACCATGACGCAGCCCGCGCGCGGAATCGGACGAATAGCGATTGGATGGCCGTCGGACGGGAAGGAACGTCGGACGGGACTCCAGCCGATCGAGTAAATAAGCGAATAACTCGGTTTCGTATCGAAAAAATCGAGTTTTTCGGGTTTGGGGGGTACGCTTTCGATGCGATTCGGCGGAAATTGCGCCCCCATATATGCATCGGGATTCATTCGATGATGGAAAACCGACTTTTTCGAATACGGGGGCAGAGCGATAGAAGACAAAGGTATAAAGGTCAGGCATGCAGAATCGACGCGCAGCCGCTGATATATACGAAAAGCGGGAATCCTCGAAAAAGGGGAAACGAGGATTCCCGCTCGGCGCTGTGAAGTGTTACTTCCTGAACGGACGGCCTACGGCCGCATTGTCCCTGCCTTCACTCGCCTATCGGTTCGCTCAGGGGGAGCCTATGAACAGACCACTGGGCTGTTCACTTAACGGCTCCCCTCATCACTCCACCGACGACCCACTTTTGGGCGAAGATGTAAACGATGAGGACCGGAGCCATGGCCATCAGGTAGGACGCGAAGGCCATCGGATAGTTCGACGTGAACTGGCTTTGGAACACATACTGTGCGAGCGGAATCGTCTGATTGCTCTGATCAGTCAGCGTGATCAATGGCAGCAGGAAGTCGTTCCAAGCCCACAGTGCGGTCAAAATCGCAATCGTGGCATTAATCGGACCCATCAGCGGGAAAATAATCGTCCAGAAAATGCGCCAAGTGGAAGCACCGTCAATACGAGCCGCCTCTTCCAACGAAATCGGAATCGAACGAATAAAACCAATCGCAATAAACAGATTCGTACCAATACCGAGAATCGTATACAGAATAATCAGACCAAGCTGATTATCAAGATGCAGCGAACCCATTTCCTTCGCGATCGGCAGCATGATCACCGTGAACGGCACGAACATCATCGCAAGGAAGAAGTAATACAAGAAGCGGAAGAATCGCTTATCCATATTCCTTGCCACAGCATACGCGACGAACGTGTTCGTCAGCAGCGTCAACACCACCGCGCACACAGTGATGATCGCAGAATTAAGCGCGGCCTTCGGATAGTTCACCTTATTCCATGCATCGGCGAAATTATGCCATTCCCACGTGGTTGGCAGGCTGAACGTGCCAGCCTCGCCCGGCGTCTTCAGCGCGGTGACCACAGCGAAATACAACGGCACGAGCACGGTGAGGCTCAACACGGTCACAACCGCGGTCAGCCACCAGTTGACCTTGTGATCCCGGCGGATTTTCTCCGGCTTTGCTTGCGCTTGAACGCCAGTCTTTGCAACAGTTGCGCTAGTCATGATATTTCCTCTTTACCTTCAGACTTTCAGACCCTTGCTCAGACCTTTTCCTTGCCGCTGAAGAACTTCAGCTGCACAAAGGCCAGGATTGCCAGCACGATGAAGAACGTGACCGCGTTCGCCATCTGGTAGGAGTATTCGCCATTACCAAGGCCGTTCTGGAAGATCAGGTACGAGACGGTTTCGGTCTTGGAATCCGGACCGCCCTTGGTCAATGCCATGATCTGGTCGAACGCGCCGAGCGAATTCTTGAGGCTCAACACCATGTTGATGGTGAAGAACGGGCCGATCAGCGGGAAGGTGATCTGCCAGAAGTTCTGCCAAGCGCTCACGCCGTCAATTGCGGCTGCCTCGTAAATCTCGTTGTCGATGGTCTGTAGACCAGCCAAGTACAACAGCGTGGAGTAGGCCACGCCCTGCCAGATCGACAGGAACACAATCGGGAACCATGCCAAATCCGGATTGGAAATCATCGACGTCGACAGCCAATCAATATGCAGCGCCTGACCGATCGCCGGCAGCGGCGTCATGAAAATGTACTTGAACACGTAGCCGATCACCAGCACCGACAAGGTGTACGGAATGAAGAAGATCGCACGGAATCCGTTTTTGAACGCGATTTTCGAATTCAGCAGCACCGCAAGGAACATGCCAAGGAAATTCGTGCCAATCGTAATCAAAATTGCGATGAAAACAGTAAACAGGTACGCGTGACCGACGCGAGAATCCTGGAACATCGCAATATAATTCTTCAATCCGATGAATTTAAAATCACCGTAACCCTGCGAATTAGTGAACGAGTATGCCGCGCCCTGCAGGAACGGCCAATACAGGAAGATGGACACCAGAATCACAGCCGGAATGGTCATCCAATAAAATGCCGGATCAACCTTGCGCTTGGAATATTTCGAAACCTTATTCTTGGAAGTTTTTGCCGATTTCTTCGCAGTATTTGCAGTATGTGCGGTAGTCATGTCCGTTCCTCCTCTCACCTGAAGTTTCTGGCTTCGATCTTGTCGTATTCGGATTGCATGCTGTTCAGGAATTTTTCGGTGTTGCCCGACTGAATCAGCGTCTGCAGGAAGCCTGCGAGATTGATGCTGGCTGGCACGTAATGGTCGCAGAAGTCGGCCAGTTTGCCCGCCCGGTAGAAACCGAGCACGCCATTCAGCGCTTCGTCACCCACATACGTGTCTTTGTAGGGGGTAAATGCGGACTGACGCTTGGAGTAGTCCTTGATGTTTTCGTCCTTCATCAGGAAGTCGATGAATTCGCGCACTTCCTTCTCATGCTTGGTGTGCGCACCCATGGTCAGAATCACGTCATCGCCTGCCGTGAGCTGCTGTTCTTCGGCATTATCAGTTGCCGGCATTTGCGCGAACCGCAGGTTGGCATCGCTGTTGATGAGTCGGATCTGCGGAATCGCGTAGGTGCCGAGTGGCAGAATCGCAGCTTTGTCTGCGGCCAGATCCTGCGTGGCCTGCTGGTAAGTGACTGCCGGATTCTTCTGCGTGTAATTCTGGTAGATCTCGACCAACTGATCGCTGACAGTGCCCCACAGGTCGGAGAATTTCTTCGATCCGTCTTTGAGGGAAAGATATTCGGATTCCGGCACCAGCGTGGAGTTGAGTGACGCCAGCGGCGCCTGAAGTGTCCACGAATCAGCGGTGCTCGCTTCGAGCGGTACAATACCCTTGCTCTTGAAGCGTTGCAGCAGGTCGATAAATTCGCTCCATGTCTGCGGCGGATTGTCGGGATCCTCACCCGCCTGCTCCCACACGTCGGCGTTGATGATGTAGCCGGATGCGTTACCCGCATACGGCAGGCCGTACAGGCGCTTCTTGGATTCGTCGTTGGTTTGTACAAGGCTCTTGGCGATGTTGACCATGCCTGGATTGAGTTCGTCGACGATGTCGTCGTCGGTAAAATCGTGGAAGACACCTGCTTCGGCGAGCATACCGAAATTAATATCGCCATTGATGGTGATGACATCGGGTTCGCGATTTTTCACGAGTCGCGTACGCAGATCGGTGGTTGCGTCGGACGAATTGTTGACGTTGACTTTGATGTTGGGATGGGTTTTCTCGAATTCCTTTGCTTTTGCGGTGAACCAGTCCGCCGCTTCGGCTTTATACTGAAAGAAATCCAAAGTGACGGTTCCAGCGGTACTGTTGCCGCAACCGGCAAGACCGGCAGTCAATGCGACTGCGCATACGGCTGTGAGCGTACGGCATACAATCCTCCTGAATTTACCTACACTGGTGGTGGAATCAGGTTTCATTCTCGACTCCTTTGTATCTTTTCTCCACTACGGTGCAGCAGCTTCCTTACCGCATCACCGTTACTGGAAATTGTAGAAGGAGGCAGTTTTCATTCCCAGCTCAGCGCGCCTGTACGGGGCAGAAAACAAAAACGACGAGATTTTGTCACTCTGAGAAAGTAATTTGATGCACGATGTACGCGAACGGGAGTACGAAGGATGGTGCAGATGGCGGTTTCACCTCTGCCACAGTGGTTTGAAGGCTCGGAATATACCCATAAAGTCGCGGTTTGCGTCATGAAATACGGTCCGATTTCGCGTATTACTTTGGCACAGATTTTAGGACTTTCGCAAGGCGCGGTTTCCCGTATTACCAGCGATCTGATTTATGCGGGCGTGATCGAGGAGACGCCGATGCCGTCCGGCAAGGCCGGTAAACTGCCGAAAGGTTTCGTTCAGAAAGAAAATGCGGAACGTCGCGGTCGCCCGCAAATGGGATTGCGAATAATCAAGAACGCGCGATCTTTCGTCGGCATGAAAATCAATGCGACGCATATTTCGGCGGTTGCGGTCAACGCAATCGGGCAGATTATCACCGGATGCCACGATTTGGAAATCGAAGACACGTCGCCGCAAACCGTGGTCACGCTGATCAAACAACTGACGATCGACTGTTCCGACGAGGCGGAGATGGCAGGATGGCCGAAACCGTGCGCCGTGGGAATCTCGCTGGGCGGGTATGTCGTCGACAATGCCGTAGTGACGTTCGCACCGTTCATGCACTGGTCGCAGCCCGTGGAGCTTTCCGCTATGGTTCGCGAGGCTACCGGATTGCCGACAGGCATTTACAATGATATCGATTCGTTGGTCGTTGATGCCTGCCTGTTTGGGTCCGGTGTTGGATTGGATAGCTTCGCGGTGCTGACGTTCGGCGCAGGCGTCGGCTATTCGTTGACGGTCAACGGCGAGCTGGTGAGCTGTCCGGATAAAAGTTACGGTTTGGTCGGGCATATTCTGGTCGATCCGGATGGACCGCGTTGTGTTTCCGGACACAAGGGATGCGCGCAATGCCTGTCCGACAACTCGATCGCGGCGGAATATTCGCAGATTATCGGACATCCCGCATCATTCGACGATTTCGCACGTGACGCACGCGCGAACAAACCGCAGGCGACGAATCTGGTGAACCGCACCTGCTTCCGTCTCGGCACCATGGTGGCGACCATCGCCAATCTTGCCATGCCAGACAAAATCATGATCGCCGGAGAATCGTCGTTCATCGCGAAATTCGGCATTGACGACTTGCGCAACGGCATCAACATGTATCGGCATAGCCAGGCCGCGCCAGTGGATTTTGAAATTCCCGACCATGATTGGGCATTGTGGGCCAAGGCTGCCGCAGCGCAGGCGATTCGGCAATATGTTGGCTGATTGATTACTTGATTGTTTTTTAATGCAAAAATCCTCCCTTTTGTTCAGGGAGGATTTTTGTTATGCGATTACGGCTTATTCAGCGCTCTCGACGGGCGCAAACACAGCCTTGAAAAGGACTGCTTGCCGAACCGTTAAGCGGGAAGCCCAGTGGGCTTCCCGTAGGTGAGGGGAGAGAGCGCGCTATTCAGCGCTCTCGACGGGCGCAAGCACGGCCTTGAAAAGGACTGCTTGCGCCGGATGCAGTGCCGGCGGGCGGATACCGTACGTGGCGAGCGCACGTCCTGTCATCTTCACACCTTCAGCCTTCCACCAGCCGAGCGGGCTCTGTCCGTTGGCGATGTCTTGCTTGGCGAGGTCGAGGCTCACGTCGAGCGGAGACACCTCATACACCTTGTCGGGGTCGAGGCCGGGCAGGCGTACCGGCGCGGCCGGGTAGGTCTGCGAGGTGGTGAGCTGGGTGAAACGGTAGATGGCGGCTGCCTTGTTGGGCATGACCACACCGTCCAAGCGCACTGCTGGATCGGCGGCGTCGGAATGCACGACTGTGTCGACTGCGAACCATTCGCGATGCTTCTTGAATTCGGCGACCCATTCGGCGAGCGCGTCGATTTCTTCCTGCGGTTCTTTGAGCAGGTTCCATTCGATGCCCATGTGTCCGAAGAAGGCCATGGCCATGCGCAGTTCCTGCGTGGTTGCGCGATGCGTGGAGTGCGCCGGTGATGCGCCCACGTGTTCGCCGATCATTTCCGGAGGCACGAGCAGCGATGTATAGCGCTGGATGTCGGCGCGTTCCACCGGATCAACGCAGTCGGATCCCCAAATGCGGTCGGCTACTTCGAGAATGCCGAGGTCCACGCGGCCGCCTCCGGAAGAGCAGCTTTCGATTTCAAGTCCCGGATGTGCGGCCTTCAGATCGGTGAAAATGCGATATACGGCGAGCGTCTGCTGGTGCACTGCCGGGCGTCCGGTGCGCGGGGAGACGGCTTCGGTGACGAGCTTGTTGTGATCCCACTTGATGTAGTCGATGCCGAGTTCACCAACGAGCTTGTCCATTGCGTCGTAAATGTAGTCGTAGGCGTCCGGATTGGTCAGGTCCACAACCTGCTGGGTACGTCCCTGCATTGGCAGACGGCCTTCAGTGGGCTTCAACACCCAATCGGGATGCGTGCGGAACAGGTCGGAATCCGGGTTGACCATTTCCGGCTCGAACCACAGGCCGAATTCGAGTCCCTTGCCATGCACATAATCGGCGAGTGCCTTGAGTGACTTGTCGCCGTCGGGCCACACGTCTTGCGAGATCTGCCAGTCGCCAAGGCCGGAGGTGTCGTCGCGGCGGGAGCCGAACCAGCCGTCATCCACCACGAAACGTTCCACGCCACTTTCCACAGCCTTGTCGGCGAGTGCGGTGAGGGTGTCGTAATCATGGTTGAAGTAGACGGCTTCCCACGTGTTGAGAATGACCGGGCGTGGCTTGGGTGCGATGTTGTGTTCAGCGAGCCAGTCGCGGTGCACGCGGCGAATGTAGCCGTGGAAGCGGGCTGCGACTTCGTTGAGGCCTTCGCCATAGGAGCCGATGAGCCATGGAGTGGTGTAGGACTCTCCATTGGCGAGGCTGATTTCACCGCCGAACAGCACTTCGCCGCCGCCAATCACGCCGCTGGTATAGGGCAGGCGTTCCGCGGAAAGCACGCTGTTGCCGCTCCAGGCCACGTGTGCGGAGTAGACGTTGCCGTGCGTGAAGCCGAAGCCTTTTTCGCCGACGCTGAGCAGCAGGGTGGCATCGAAGTCTGGGCGTCCGGCCATGGATGCTTTGGCGAAGCGGCCGAGGGTGAAGTCTTGACGCTGCGGGGAGCGTTCGCGCAGATGGTGGCCGGTGGTGGTGAGGATTTCGTTGGCGTCGGCCGGCACGGTGAATGCGAGTTCGATCTTGCCGACTTCGAGCTGGCCTTCGCCAGTGTTCACGACTTCGGCGTTCTGGCGGATGAGGCCGGTTTCGTCGAGCTCGCAGGTCCAGATGAGTTTCACATGCTGTTCCACGTCTTCTGCGGTGACGGTAACGGTTGGGGTCTGCTTGGGTTCGTCGGCCACGCTCCAGCTCGGGTATCCGTCTTTTTCACCCATGACGTAGGTTTTGCCAGCTGCCACGGTTTCGGCGGTGATGTTGCTGACTGCGAACTTGCAGAACAGCTCCACGCCGTCGCGGCGCACGTCGAAGCGGGTTGCGCCAATCCAGGATTCGGATTGCGTGGGCAGTACGCTTGGCCATGAGGTGTAGTCGAGCGCGCCGGAAACGCGCTGTGGCATTTGCGCGTCGAACATGTCGATCGCGGTTGCCGGGGCTGCGAGCGGGCGGCCCCAGTGCACAAGTCGCGGCAGATCATTGCCGGGGAATACGAGTGCGAACGCCACGTTCGCGGCTGGCTGTTCGGCGTAGACCGCAGTGAGTTCGGTACCGTTGGTAGCGTTGCCATGGAAGGTCTGAATGAGCGTCATTGCAGCATCCTTTACATATTGCGATTGCCTTGTATTGTCACTTTCGATAATATGTCAAGTTTTATTTGTTGACGTCGTCGAGCGTGTTTCTTTCTTTCGGAAAGTATTTCTTGCGACTGCAAAATCGAGTTACCGTTTTCCAGCGAAAAAATCAGTCATTAATCGTGCGCATTCCATTTCGCGCACACCACCGACGACTTCCGGAACATGACCGACGTGAGGGTCACGCGGAATGTCCCAAATCGAACCGCATGCACCCAATTTGGCATCCCACGCGCCGAACACGATTCGTCCGACATGCGTTTGCAGGCACGCGCCGGCGCACATTGGGCACGGCTCCAAGGTAACAATCAACGTGCAATCGGCAAGATTCCACGTACCAAGCGACCGAGCGGCCTGCGTCATGGCCTTGACCTCAGCGTGCGCCAACGGATCGGCATGCGCCTCACGCAGATTACGCCCCCGACCAATCACCGCTCCCCCAGCGTCAAGCACGACGGCACCGACCGGCACCTCACCCTCCGCTGCGGCTTCACGAGCCAACTCGATCGCAAGTCCCATGTCGTCACTCCACTGCATATCCGCCACTATACGGTTCCATTCACGTGAAGCAAAAGGCGAAACACACCCATAAATACCTCTTGGTAGGCTGGAAGAGTTTGGAAAATGCGCGCAAAGGAGGCACGTTGGCGGTATTCGAATTGATTGTATGTATTATCGCCGCGGTTGTGCTGTCTTCCTTTATCAGCCGTTTCATTCCCAAGGTTTCCACGCCTCTTGTGCAGATCGCGTTGGGTGCGTTGGCATCGCAATTACCGTTTTTCCCGAACGTCACACTTGACCCGGAACTGTTCATGGTGCTGTTCATTGCGCCACTGCTGTATTTGGAAGCGCATGAAATCGACAAAAGCGAACTGTTGAAATCCGTTAAACTGTCACTTTCATTGGCGATTGGACTAGCGATCGCTACGATGGTTGCCGTTGGTTTCACCCTGCATGCCGCATGGCCCGCAATTCCCCTTGCCGCGGCTTTGGCACTCGGCGCCGCGCTTGGACCGACCGACGCGGTCGCCGTATCTTCGCTTGGCAAGGAAGCCGCTCTTACGCAACGGCAAACCAGCGTGCTCAAGGGTGAATCCCTGTTCAACGACGCGTCCGGCATCGTCGGCTTCCAGTTTGCGATTGCAGCGGCCATCAGCGGCGTATTCGAAGTGGGCGATTCTGCCATACAGTTCGTGTTCTCGTTCTTCGGCGGCGCTATTTTCGGCTTGGCAGTAGGCATGATCGCCGACCTGTTATTTGAATCGTTGCGATCTTTCGGTTGGGAGACGACCACAAGCCGTATTTTGATGGAATTGTTCCTGCCGTTCATTCTGTATTTGGGTGCGGAAGCGGTGCATGTTTCCGGCATTCTTTCGGTAGTGACGGCCGGTTTGATCATCCGTTTCGACCGAACCGGCATCGGCCCGAATGTTGCTCGCACCAACATTGTTTCGTCAAGCGTATGGGGGGTATTCTCGTTTACGCTCAACGGCACGGTGTTCATTCTGCTTGGCATGCTACTGCCGAATGCGATGAGCGCAAGCTGGGATGATCCTCAGGTCAGCAATTGGCGGCTGCTGGTTGCGATTCTTACGGTTTCCGCAGTGGTGATCGTCATGCGATTTCTGTGGATTTCGTTGATGCTGCGTCTCGCACGAGATACCGTCACCGGTAAGCGACGCAAGATGACGGCGCAACGTTGGCGTTCGGCCGCGGTCATGACGTTCGGCGGGCCGAAAGGCACCATCACCCTGTCGTTGATGTTCACGATCCCGTACACCATTACGGGAGGCGCGTGGTTCCCCATGCGTGACGAGCTGATCTTCATCGCAGGTGGCGTGATCGTCGTAACCTTGCTGCTCGCCAACTTCCTGCTGCCTCTGCTGGCGCCGAACCGCAATAAAGACGCTTCCGTGGAAATGACTGAAATCACCATCGAAGTGCTGCGACGGACCGTGGAGGAACTGACGGGACGAGTCACACCCGACAATCGTCGTGCGGTGCTGATGATCATCGACTCGTATACGAAACGCATTACACGGCTGAAGCAGCGCATCGGAGAAATCGATCCGCAAGGGTATATGCAATTGCAGATCGACGCGCTCAATTGGGAGAAGGAATACGTCAAGGCGCGACTGGCGAAAGTCAAAGCGACGCCGAACGACGACAAGGCAGCACACGATCTGGAAATCGAAGCATGCGAGCGCCTGCTCGACCAGATCATGAGCTCACTGCGCCATATTGAAACGGAACATAATTCCGGACGCACCATCTGGCGAGCCAAAGGCCGCTTCAGGGCGTTGCAGAGGCGTATGGGCACCATGTTGAAGCGTGTGAACAGCCGCATTCGCCGCACTACCCCGCTGTTCAGCGACGACGAGCTGTTCGCGCACACCCGCGTGGTGCAGGTGGATGCCATCGAACATGTAATCGACCGCCTGTATGAGGAGATGGGCCGCGACACATACAATACGGAACATTGTTCGGCACTGCTGCTGGATTACCGACGAGGCGAGGCTACGCTGAGGTCGCGCCCGAATGTGGGCACGAGCGCGGAGGCGCAGGCGCAGGCGGAAGATGTGAAGCGCGAAAGCTATGGTATCGAGCTGGGTGTGATCCAAGACATGTACGAGGCGGGCGACATTACGCGTGCGCAATCCAAGCAGCTGCGACGCAACGTGTATGTGATGAGCGTGGACGCCGACGCGCAGATCTAGCATCCGCTGATCTGATTGGGTTAGCAAGCTGGCGTGAGCCGGTGATCCGCCATGAGTTTGTTTGCGAACGAACTGTGGGAACGTGGAGAATGAGACAACTGCGCGGAAACGGAACACGCGTATAACGTGGCAAACTGGAGGCCATCCCACAATCTAAAACATGAGGGAATTGAAATTCTCAGATATTTCCCAGAAAACGCCAGACATGTACTCAGCATCGTCTGCTTATATAGGAGATGTCAGCAAAAGAGCCGACCAGGAACCCACAGCAGTTCCCGACAATTGAACCCTTTCTTCTTCTCTCTCCTTTCTCTCCCCGGTGGTCTTCTCTCCACCGGGGTTTCTTTTTGCCTTCAACGGGTGGATTCCTCCAGTCAGTGGGAGAATCTGCCCGCTTACAAGCCGCTCAGCGTCCCAATCCTTCCAGTGACTGGGAGGATTGGGACGCTGAAACGGGTATATTGGAGGCATGAGTGAAATACGCGAGCACGAAACCAGCGATTCCCACGACTCCAACAATCCAAACACCCCGACCGGTCTGATCGGGCGCGAATCGCAGGTGGTTCCGGGGCGGTTCGGCGAGCCGCTGCAGGTCACGCACGTACAGTATTCGCGCGGGAGCGGCAATGCGGCTCCACGACGCCCGCTGTTCCTCTGCCTGCACGGCTGGGGTTCCAATGAGGCTGATTTGGCCGACATGATGCGTTACGTAGCTCCCTACAACGATTTCGCGTCGTTGCGCGCGCCGCTCGTGCTGCAGGAGGCTGGTTCCGGTGAATTCGGTTTCGGTCAGGGCGCGTATTCGTGGTTCCATGATTGCGTGCCTTCCGGCGAAGATTTGGATCGCGACGCTTATGCTGCCGCCCAAGCCATTGACGATTGGGTCGCGCGCAATGTTTCCGAAGATCGCGCTGTGGTGCCGATCGGTTTTTCGCAGGGTGGTTTGCTGGCGATTCAATTGCTGCGCGTCCATCCGGAACGGTACGCCGCATCAATCTCACTTTCCGGCTTCCTTGCTCCGGGAATCGTCGCCGGTAGCGCGCCTGCCGACAGTTATGTCGCGGAGTTGAATATTCCTGTGTTCTACGGTTATGGCAAGAACGATACCGTGATTCCGATGCCGGAGCTTTCCGCGACTGCCGCCTGGCTGGATGAGCATACGTTCCTCACGTCGAAAAGCTACCGTGGGCTCGATCATGCGGTTAGTCTCAACGAATTCAGCGATTTGCGCGACTGGCTTGCAACACACGATATCGCGCCGGGAATCCTGTAAGAAATCCTGCAGAAGAATCCCGTAGAAAATCCATGCATCGGATTTTGCGTACCAAGCACACGGCAATCGTTACAGCCCGATATAAGCCACGATATAGCTATACCGCGTTAGACTAGAGCCAGCTAATAATCATTTCGCAATTGCCGGCATTCGCACGCTCAACCATGCGAACGTTCGAATGTTGGCGAGCGCCATACCGGCACATTCGCGTGCCTGGCAATAAGGAGTTTCGATGCTGCTGTCCGATCGTGACATTCTCGCCGCGCAGGCCGAAGGTCATATTTCACTCGATCCGTGGACCCCGGAAATGGTGCAGCCCGCTTCCATTGACGTGCGTTTGGACCGTTTCTTCCGCCTGTTCAACAATCATGCGTACACGTATGTCGATCCGGCTGAGAATCAGGGCGAGCTGACCGAGCAGTTCGAGGTGGCTTCGGACGAACCGTGGATTCTGCATCCGGGTGAGTTCGCGTTGGGGTCCACGTGGGAGTATGTGAAGCTTGATCCGACAATTGCCGCCCGACTGGAGGGTAAGAGCTCGCTGGGCCGCTTGGGTATTCTCACGCATTCCACCGCAGGCTTCATCGACCCTGGTTTCGAGGGTCATATCACGTTGGAATTGTCGAATGTGTCGACGTTGCCGGTGAAGTTGTGGCCGGGCATGAAGATCGGTCAGATGTGCTTTTTCCAGCTCAGCTCCCCCGCAGAACATCCGTACGGTTCGCAAGGCACTGGCTCGCATTATCAGGGTCAGCGCGGTCCGACGCCGAGCCGTTCCTACGTGAACTTCTACAAAGCCGACATCGCCGACTAATCATCAAATATTCTTGGATTATCGCAATATATTGTCGATATAGGGCGATTGATATTCCACAAATATACAAAAAGATTGGCTATCACATATCGCATGATAGCCAATCTTTTTTGCAATCTTCTATTGAGATTTCCTGTTGCAATATCAGCAATATCGAATGATATTAAAAGATACTGCAACAGCTACTGGTAACGCCCTTTAGCGCTTGTGCATGGTACGGAGGGTAGTGGGGCTGCGGACGCATGAAGACGGAATCCGTCTATCTCGGGCATTGGAAGGAGTGTACCCGCGATGAGGTGCTCGTCCTGATCGACGACTACATCCACTGGCACGACCATGAGCGCATCAAGCAATCACTCAGTTGAATGAGTCCGGTACAATACCGTCAAAGCCAAGGAATGGCTGCGTGACTATCTCCGAGAAAACGTCCGCAGCTCTTTCGGTCTGTTTTTTGGTTTGAAATGCTTTAAGGCAATTTTTCCGTCATCAGTAAGAAACAATTCGAACTTATTCCTAAACGCATCACATGAAAATATGGAGCGAAAGAAGGAATCATGGCTGAGAAGACAACGATTCTCGACATGAACAGATTCGATGATTCCAATCTTGACGGACTGGATGAGAACAAACGCGAATTGGTTCGTCGCCGCCGCATCCTTGGCAAGGGCTATCGTCTGTTCTATAAGGACCCGGTTGAAATCGTTCGTGGCAAAGGTAGCCACGTTTTCGATGAAAAGGGCAACGACTATCTCGATGCCTATAACAATGTGGTTTCAGTCGGTCATTGCCATCCGCATGTAGTTGAAGCAATCGCCAAACAGGCCGCCACGCTGAACACGCACACCCGTTACCTTCATGAGACCATTCTCGACTATTCCGAAGCACTTATCGCGAAGATGCCGAGGGAGATCGATCGTATCACCTATCAGTGCACCGGTTCGGAAGCGAATGATCTGGCCATCCGCATCGCACGAAACTATACCGGCGGTCGTGGCATCATCATTACAAACGAGGCCTACCATGGCAACACGGAGAAGAAGCCGGACGAACCGGGCGATCCGTGGTTCAATTTCCATGCGGGAAGGAACGATTTCAAACTGCGGTACGCGCTGCAGGGCACACGGTATTGGGGAAACTACATAACTGACGCGATCAAGGATTACCAGGAAACCAATTCCGGTGAAGTGGAAAAGACACTCAGAAAAGACCCGAAACGCGTTGATGAGAACCTCAAGGGATTGAGGGAGGAGCTCGAGCTACTCGGTGGCAAGCCTGTGTTGGTGGCTCTCGGATACGCCGCCGAGAAAAACTGAGACGCATGAGGTCGGAAGGGTATGAAGTGGTCAGGATATTGCATCCCGCACGCTACATCGGCAAAAAGGAGTATCGCGATAGAGTGCTGGAGGTCTTGGACAACATTCGAAAATAACGAGGCATCCAACTTCGAGCCGCATCCAACCATCCAATCCGAACGGTCATGAGAGAAAAACGGGTCTCCCGCGACCCGCGTCCGCCGGTAAGCCCCGGATAGGAGAAGAACCCTTCGGGGAGTCATGGATGCCCGGCCGGGAGGTCCGGAGGAACGAGAGGGACGCAAGCCACGGAAAAACACCTTCGACGAGCCTGAAAGGCGTTGCCGGGAGGTCCGTGAAGGCCCGGAAAAATCCGGAAGAAAAACAAAAAATGGGGGTTCCCGGAGCCGAAGCTCGACGGGAACCCCCAACGAAAGAATGCGGCGGC
>OLQV01000360.1_pt1 | contig 45193 bp, 36 predicted proteins | sample 1672371 | NCBI WGS metagenome assembly OLQV01 (sample SAMEA3136676, study PRJEB25190) | human gut metagenome
TCATGATTTTATCAAGTGCAGCATATGAAAGGACATGGCGCGGCTTAAAGCTTTTATATACGGTTTCTGTCTGTTTTAATTCATCAAACACAAGCTGTTCCAAATCTGTCCGTTTTGTTTTATTCCATCCTGTAAAGACCTGGCGGATTCGAAAAAGGGCAGCATTATACAGATTTTTAGCAAGAGCAGAATTGTCTTCAGCAAATGTAAAAATCCGTCCAAATGATTCTTTTGATATTACCATCGGGATTGCATTTAGCATAATGGATGTCCTCCTTTCAAATCCTTTATTTTTATGGTATAATTATACCATAAAAGCAAATGGGTGTCAAATCATAGAGGAGGATGTATATGTACAAAAAGAAATCCGGACAGACTTATTACACAAACAGACATAGCTGTTTTTTACTGCAATATCATATGGCACTTGTCACTAAATATCGTAAGCCGGTATTAAATGGAAAAGTAAAAGACTTGGTATACGCTACGATACAAGACATATTCAAAGAAAAGGGTCTTGTAATATTAGAAATGAACGGAGGATGTGACCATGTCCATATATTGTTTGAAGCAGACCCGTATACAGCACCAGGAGAATTGGTCAATATCGTAAAAACAAAAACAAGCCGTTTTGCAAGAAAATATTATGGAGATACGTTACTTAAAAAGCATTATTGGAAACCATTATTTTGGAGCGATAGTTATTTCATATCAACCGTGAGTGAAAACAGCTTGCAAGTGGTTCAGGAATATATTAAAAATCAATAAAATCCGATAATCAGTATAGCCTTACTGATGAGTTATCGGTGTAATATAAAAAAGGCATTCACCCACGCCCATGCGGTATGATAAGTCTAAGTAATATCATACCCTATGGACGTGGTACTCTGCCTAATTTGATAGACGAAGAGTCAGTTTTTTGTCTATTTTTTTTCTTAGCCATTCTCCCAAGCTCTCAATATGTCTCTGGCTGTTAGTCCATCAAGTTTTAAATGACTTTCCTTTACCAGGTCTTTCACAATCTGAACATTAATACATCCATCAGGATTCCAGGAACGTTTTACTATCTGAAAAGCCAAATCGTCAAGCGTCAATCTAATATCCGGATGGTCTTTTAACCATTTCTTTGCTCTTTTTCTTTTCTCTGCCTTTGCCGCATCCTTACTCTTATCCCTGGTTTTGTAATTCCATGCGGCCATTGCCTTCTGTTTGGTTTTGTACCCGTATCCCTGAGCATTGTCCAGAACCTCCCCGGTATCCACATCAACCACCACAAACCGCCATTCATAAGGTTTTGACAACGCTTCTGATTTAACCACCCTGACATTTCTTTTTCCTGTACTTCCTCTGCTCTGGTCTATCTGTTCCTCCCGTTTTGGTCTTAATTCTTCTTCGGCTTCGCGGATTGCTTCTTCAATATCAGTCTCAATTGTTCTTCCTGGCATTTTCTTTTCCTCCTTATTTTTTATGACTTTTTTATGCTTTTTGTGTTGTCTTCCTTTTTTCTTATACTTAATATGCTAGATTTTTCGGCTATTTTTTGTTAAAAACATATTTTTAACAAAAATATTTTGCATATTAAATATACAAGCGCAAAGCTGAGTTTTTACTATCAGGAGGATATACCAATATACAATATGGTTGGCGTGAAAATAAAGCTAAAAAACAAAGCTATATTTATAGGCACATTGATGCTGTTTACGGGAATACAGGTATTTTCTGGTATCCGACCTATTGATGCAGCTGAGACGCAATCTGCAGGTATTTATGTGTTTAAGGATGCAAAAAAGGACGGCACCGTTACATTTACTAAAAAATGGAAAGACAACAAAGATAACGACGAAAGACAGATTCCTGATATAGAAATCAGTACTGCAAAACCGGAAGGAATGATTGTTAAATATAAAGTAATATTTCACAGTAACGGACTGGCTTTTGATGACGGAACGACAGAAAACGAAATGACGTATACAGAAAACGGGCAGATTCTTGATGGACAGTATAAAATGCCAAATGGAACAAACGTATGCTGGTATACAGATACTTCATACAGCAACAGAGTAGTAGTGGCTAATGATGGAACGCTGAATACTGAGATAACAAAAAACATTGATTTATATGCAAAAGAAGCGACATTTGTACTGCAAAACGGAGACGATTTTAATTCATTGATTCCGGATGACGCAAGGACTGTTTATTTTACAGATGAGATAATGCCAGAAACAGCAAGCCTGATTGATGTTGACAATGACGGTGATTGCGGCGTTGTGGCATGGATGGATGGAACTGTTATGAAAGTTTCGTCGCAAATCAGTGATGTCAGCGTGATTGCAAATCAAAATTGCAAAAACATGTTCAATAAAAAAACAAATCTTTCAGAAATATATTTTGATAATATAGACACATCAAATACGACAAATATACAGTCAATGTTTTATGGGTGCAGTGGATTACAAAAATTGGATTTAGCGTCATTTAATACATCAAAAGTAATTTATATGAACAGTGCTTTTGCAAATTGTAATCAGTTAAAACAAGTAAACATAAAGAGTTTTAACACATCAAGCGTGACTAATATGAACAGTATGTTTTCCGGCTGCGAAAATCTTGAAAGTATTGACGTATCAAACTTTGATACAAAAAACGTTAAGAATATTGGATATATGTTTGTGTCATGTAAAAAACTTGTAAATATAGACTTGTCCAGCTTTAACACAAGCAATGTAATCAATATGGATAATATATTCCAGAGATGCAGTGGACTTAAATCTGTAAATATTGAAGGATGGGATACCTCAAAAACTACATCCATGCAATGTATGTTCTCTGAATGTGGCAGCTTAACAGATGTGGACTTATCTCATTTTAACACATCTAATGTCGTAAATATGCGAAGGATGTTCCATAGATGTGGAAAACTTATAAGTATTGATGTAAGTAATTTTGATACTGCCAAAGTAACAAACATGGAAGCTATGTTCTATAGTTGCAGCAATTTGCTCCAATTAGATATTAGCCATTTTAACACCAGTAAAGTAACAAATATGAGCATGATGTTCTTATCATGTTCAAAACTGACTATGCTTAGCGTGAAGAATTTTAATACAGCATTGGTTACAGATATGTCTCATATGTTCTCATCCTGCCAGATGTTGACAGATTTGGATACTTCGTCATTTGATACATCAAGAGTCAAGAATATGCAGCAGATGTTCTATGATTGCAATAAACTTGTTAATTTAAATATGTCTTCATTTGATACGTCAAATGTAACAAATATGAACAAAATGTGGTATAACTGCAGAAGCCTGACACGATTGGACTTATCAAACTTTGATACTTCAAAAGTAACGGGAATGAATTACAGTTTTTATGCCTGCCATGGTATGAATACACTAATCCTTGGAGAAAAATTTGCTTTTGTTGGAAGTACATATTCAATTCCATTAAGCAGCTGGAGAAATTCAAGTGGAGAAACATTTGATTCTGATGGGACAATGAGTAATATTCCAAGTAACGTAGCTGATGTTTATTCAAAAATGTAAGGAGATGGCCTTAATGCTAAGGCCGTTTTTTTTTGTTCTGCGTTGTGGTCGGCATATTGGTAAGATTTCCGGCACCAAATATTCAGTCGAATATATCGCCGAATATGTAGTACTGTTTGCATCCATGTCGGTCTCTGATATGTCTGTTGCCGCATATTCTCTTGCTTAATCTCCGCGCTTTGCCCTGAGATTTTTTTTTGTGTAAAAAAATAAAAAAAATTGTAAAAAAACATTACAAAAAATAAAAAATCCTGCATATTAGATAGGTAAGAGATAAAGCCTGCGGAGCAGGAGCGGTAACAGCCATCCTGCACCAGCGTATGCTAGCGTATCGCTGGAAATATGGGCGTTGCCGAAACGCGGATGCTTAAGTTCTCTTCGTGCTTTGCAGCGAGAAATTTCCGGCAAGGTTGGTGGTGAGGCTGGAAGCCGGCATAGCCGCCGCAGGTAATGGCGGATTGCACACTGGGCTTCGTGTAGCCGGGGCTGCAAAAAAATATTTTATTTTTTTTCAAAAAACGTTACACTTTTTAAAAAATTAAGCATACTATATATGTAAGCGTTGATGGAGGCTAATTCTGGTTTCCTGGCGCTGGTGAAAATTTCGGCTTTTAGCAGACTTGGCATTTGTGCCGGTTTAAGGCGGTTACTTCAAATGTTATTGGTTACTTTTTCTTATGCAAATCTACCGCCGCGGCTCCTCGAAATTTTTTAAAAAAAATCGTAAAAAATGTTACACTTTTTATTTTTTTAAGCATATTATATATGCAAGCGAAAGAGCGAACGAACCGCGCCGGTAGGATTTGCGAAAGCGGGGATTGTAGTCTCCGGATACTTGCATATGTGACGGGAATCTTTTTACGCTGGTGTCTGCCGGACGCCGCCCTTTGTGGAGGCACGGCAGGAGAAACACAGACTTAAAGAAACCTGAAAAATTAAATCGTATTTCGGCATTTTTGTAAGCGTTACTTCATTCTTATATAACAAATAATTACAAAGAAAAAAAACTCCCGGAATATACTGCATATGCGGCAGAAATGGTGAGATATAATTTTACGCTTGCCGTAACTCGAAATACAAAAAAGATAGCGGCGAATGAACTTGCTTTATTGCTAGTTCTGGTTCGGTTACTCCATAATAGAAAACATAAAGCTGCCAGCAAACCTGAGCGGCCGGGCATACCGGCAAGTGCTTGTGCATGCAGGCAAAAACAATTACTTTACCGAATCGTATACTCGCGAAGATTTCTCTTCCTGTGCTGATGCAGGATACACACAAAACGAAAAACCTGAATTTCGGCTGTGGCATGCGTGCCATCTAAGCGGTTACTTCTTTGATGAATCAAATACTGAACAAATTGTCTTTACCGCTTAACATACTTGAAATTCAATTTTTTGCGGCTTAACCGGGCGACGGGAATTTCCCCACCGGTAATTTGGTTACTCCGAAAGTAGAAGAAAATGGCGATGGCAGTTCTGGAAACAGGATAGCTGTGCAATGTCGCTGGTATGTTATACATGCGGCAAATTATCGACGGGCGGGAAAACCGCGACTAACTTTAGTTGTCCGTCTGTCTCAAGGTAGTTGGGCACGTGCATGGGAGTATGAAATCCCGCCCGCGTCTGGTACACGCGAGCGCAGCTCGCGGTATCATAAGTTAACTTATTGAAGATGTCGCGCCTCGCATGATATACGGCAGGCAACAACACATCTTCAAATAACAACAAATTTTACCAAATTAATCACTCGCAAAAACAAAAAAATAACAAAAAAAATAGCGGCAAAATTGCTTGGTTACTACTTATAAAAGAAATTACATATTTATAATACTAATGCCTTGCGTAAGGCGTAAAAGCTGCGAAGACAGCAAAAAATATGGTTCGGTGTAGTCGCCTGATGCACCTTAAAATATACAGGCGGAAACAAAGACCATACCGGATATACCGGAATGGCACGATGCATTTTGAAATTTATACGGCAGCGGTCTTCATTGGCCGCAAAAGAATTTAGCGTGCGAAGGCACCTCCTCCGATTTGAAAAATTAAATTCTTAACTAATTTGTGCACCAAGCAGGTCACTCGCTAAAATTATGAAACGGCATGCCAATTCACGACTGGCATGCCGTTTCTTGCAATATACAAAAAATGAGGTGATAAATATATGCGTTATGAAATTAAAGGTGAAACCCTTCCGGTTGTGATTTGTTATCTTGATGCCGGAGAAAAAATAATAACTGAAAATGGTGGTATGTCATGGATGTCTCCAAATATGGAGATGAAGACTTCGTCTAACGGAGGAATCGGTAAGATGTTCGGCAGGATGTTTTCAGGCGAGAGGATGTTCCAGAATATTTATACTGCTAAGGGCGAAGAGGGTATGATTGCTTTTGCGTCATGCTTCCCTGGTTCCATTAAAGCTTTTGATGTATCAAAAGGGGATATGGTTCTGCAGAAAAAAGCGTTCCTGGCGAGCGAAGCAGGAGTGGAGCTGTCTGTATTCTTTAATAAGAGAGTTGGCTCCGGCTTATTTGGCGGTGAAGGTTTTATCATGCAGAGATTGTCAGGCAAGGGTATTGCTTTTGCTGAATTTGATGGACATGTGATTGAGTATGACCTGGAAGCCGGCCAACAGCTGGTTGTGGATACAGGGCATCTTGCGGCCATGAGTGCTTCCTGTAAAATGGAAATTAGAAGTGTGCCCGGAGTTAAGAACATGTTGTTCGGGGGCGAAGGGATTTTTAATACGGTTATTCATGGCCCCGGTAAAGTATGGCTTCAGACTATGCCAATCTGTAATATGGCCGGTGCGTTGATTCCGTATCTGCCGACATCTGGAGGAAACTGATAAAGTATGATAACTAGCAAGAAATATTAATTGCAAAAAAAACCGTCAGCGTAAGTGCTGGCGGTTTTTTGTAGTTTAGCAGCAGATTCCTGAGGCTTCGACATTTGCGTCCTTATGGATAATCGTCTGTTCGTGTACATCTTTAGCAGCAATTAAAATCTCTGACTCTGAACGCCTGGAAAAGTATGCCAAAATATCATCTTTATTAACAATGCCTCTGATAACGTATCCTTCCCCAAAACGATTGGCAAACCATTCGGCTTTATTAAAATCATACGTCCAAGACATTCCTTTTGGATTTCTTCCCCTTGATACACCACGATATACCTCAAGTACATTCGGGAGAGAAGAGTATGTTTCGTATTCGTCTGGATTCATCAATGCTTTTTTATCAAGTCCTTTGAACCATTTTTCAGACAATGATACCGGCACATTCACATCTCCGTTCGGATTCTCCTCCTCAACCCAGGCCTCTGAAAGAGCTTTTGCGAAGTCATCAGCTGACCAGAAGCGTCGGCTGAACTTAAGGAAAGTCAGGTAATAAGAAGAACGGAATGTGTACATCAGCAAAAGCGGTTCTTCTGTCTTGTCTATTTTCTGTTCGTACGCAGCACAGGCTTTCTCAAACGCCTCTTCTGAATCCTTAATGTTGATAATTTTTTCATTGTCAAACCAATAGGGCGATTGAAATACCGGATGGCTTACGATAAAGTCAAACTCTGTCTCTGCCATTGGAAGATGAAGCATCATTTTTGCTACACTCCTCAGTCCGTTAATATCTGTTGTTTTTCTCATGTTAAAATACCCCTTTCTTATTTTATGTATACACATAATATGCCGAATTTTGTATGTATCTAAATGTCGAAAAAGAACGGTATTTTACGACTGGTTTTTGTGGAGATGGCGTTATATATGGTGTATTATATATGTACACACAAAAACACATAATAGGAGGTTACACATGAACACAAACACGGTATACGAAATGGTAATAGGGGCAATTGCAGAAAATGAGGCCTCAGAGGAATATGCAAAAATCCAGAATGAATTCTCAGAAGGCTCAAAATGTGACAAGTTGTACGAAGAAGTGTATGAGGCAAAGCAGCGCATCAGTCAAAAATTGCATAAAGCCGGAGAAGAAGACGCTGATGTAGAATTGATAATCAATCATATGTTCGACATCTGCCGTATAGTTAGCACCAAAATGTTTGAGTATGGCGCGATAACTGCGTAAAAATGTATACATATAGGCAGCCTGACAAAGCAGACTGCCTTATTTTTCGCCATTTTTTATTCGTTTTGAGTTTTTTCATGTCTTAATTTTGGCGTCCGGTTGGTAATCTTGCTTACCATATATAGACTTTATTTTGGGTGTTTTCTCAAGAAGAAAAATAATAAAAAAAATATTCTGTAAAAAGTAATAATAATGTATAAGATGTTTACTTTTAGTTTTTTTCTTTTTTTTTGCCTTTTTTTGTAATATTTATTTTTATTGATATTTTTGCCGATTTTGTTTAATTTATTTGACATTATACTTGTTTGACGGCTTGGAGGTAAATTTGTATGTAGTTATATTTTTTTATTGCTGTTTTTTTTATTTTTTTTCTTATTTCTTTTGGTTTCCCGCGTTTTTTTTGGTGTGTTAGATTTCTTTTTTTTGTGTTAATTCTTTTTTATTTTTTTTTGTGTAGTTGTTGGCGGGGCGTGGTAGTAGGTGATTGGATAGTAGTGGTTGAATGCTGCAGTTTTTTACTGTGTGATGCCGGTGATGGTTTAGCAGATGATAAGAAGCCACTGTTTGGAATGTGCTTTGCGTAGCATTACAGCTTATTTTATTGTTCTTGAGGATTATGGTAAATCTGGCAGCGATAAACCAGGAGAATATGCCTGCTGCTAGTAAAGCGGCTCTATTATATGTTTTGCATACAATCTTACATTTTTGTTTTGAATAAGCTTTTCTTATTAACAGTTTTGCCCTCTATTCGTGTTGATTTCAAATTCTCTGTAAAATGTATCGTTTAGTTGAACTTTTGCTTGTTAAAATTGTACGACGATACATCTCTGTCACCTCTGCCTTCTTAAAATTTCCTCCAAGTCCTGGTTCTGCCTGCCATATGTATATATATTACCTGATGCACCTAATGCTCTTTGCGCTCTGTCGGATATTCTGCCGGCAAAAATCTTTTGATGTATTCTGGATTCTGGATGCAATATTTCCACGGTATTTGTAATCTCAATGTGTATATATATTGTATACACTTTTCCATATAAATATATAGGTATATATAGTATATGCACCTTTTGCTCATATCGCCTGCCTGCTGCGGCTGACAAGTATATGCATTTTATTGACATCGCTTGAATGTATGTATATAAGTATACGCATTTTTTGTATAAGTGCTTCCGAATATCCGATACTTTACATATACACTTTTTGCAAAAAAAATTGTGCATATATATTATATACACAACAACCACTTTCTGCATACTTTTTGCCGGTTTTTCTGTACTGCTGCCGCACGCGCATACTTTCATTCCTTTCTTTTCTCGGCATATTAAATGAGATTAAAAAACAAGAAAGGAAGAAAAAATAATGAGAAAAAAATTAATCGCAGTAATGACAGCAGGAACAATGATGGCTATGGCTGGGGCACCGGTTCAGGCAGCAGAAGGAGAAAAAGATATTGTTGTTGCCCAGGCCGATGGAAATGTTAGCCAGGATTCAGTGGACAGAGCAAATGAACTGCTTAATGCGATGCCGGAAAAGGTGTTGGAAGGTTTTTGTGATAATGGGTGGAAATTCTATGTTACAGACAAAAACCTGGCAAATACATTTTATGCTGGCATCTACAATTCGGTCAAAGGCGTTACAGATTTTGATAACCATGAGATTTTTATAGAGCAGCGTGATGCCGCAGTAGAGACGGCAGTTGTCCATGAATTTGGCCATTACCTTGATTGCATCAACGGATACCAAAGTAAGACAGCAGAATTTGCGGATATATTCAGCAGCGAAAGCAATTCTTTCGTTCAAACTTTTAATGTTGATTTTCATTATGATGTCGGAGAGTTTTTTGCTGATGGAGTTTATCGGTATTATGACGGGGAACAGAAGACACTGGCTCAGACGTGCCCGAGACTGGCTGCGTTTATTGAAAATATTGTATCAGAATCTTGATTCAGAAGAAGCTTTCGCGCATAAGCGCGATGGCTTTTTTTGTTCTCCTCCAATATCCCGCATATTACAAATGTAAAAAAATATTAACAAAAAAAATACCAACAAAGAAAGGAGCCAAAAATTATGGCAAATAATTTTCCAAATTCAAAGACTGTAGAAAGGCTGCGGAAAAGATATCCGGAGGGATGCAGGGTCAAACTGATTCAGATGGATGATATCCAGGCGCCGCCGGCGGGGACATGCGGAACTGTAAGCTATGTTGACGACATTGGCAGCATACATGTCAACTGGGATACCGGAAGTACACTGGCTGTTGTATATGGCGTTGATTCATGCATGAAAATAAGAGAGGATTAAAAGATGTTAGACGAAAAAGAAGAAAAACGACAAAAAAGAAACGTTAAACTCAGTGTAATGCTGATGATTTGTGCGGTGATTATTGCATATGAGTATAATCTGCACGGTTATGCGTTTGCTCTGTCGTTTGTAATTGGCCTCAGCATCATGTGGACACCGGTTGTGCTATTCTGGATTGCATATTATGTGAGAGCAAAAAGAATTCTCAGAAAGAATCTGGATGAAGCTGAGTATATGATATACAAACTGATGAGGAAAGACCCGAATCATGTATATCTTATCAACTACCCTGACCAGAAGAAGCTGAAAGAGGCAAAAGCAGATATTAAAAAAATATTTGAACGGCATCGCTGGATGCACAGACTGGATGTGAAAATGGAATGGTAAGATTTAAGCAGGCAATAATATGCCTGCTTTTTTTGCCTGCATGGCAGCAGACTTATGTTTCAGGGCTTTTCTACAATATGCAATTTGGAAGAGAACTCCGCAAAAGATTTTTCTTGGATGTAAAAATTCAGCATATTAAAGCCGAACAAATAATGAGGAGGAATCTAAAAATGATTTATTACACTTCAGATTTACATTTTGGTCAGAAATCACTGCTTGCAACGGGTAAATGGAAGGAGCGTCCTTTTGAAACCCTTGAAGAGATGCATGCAGCACAGATTAAGAGATGGAACGATAAGGTCACAAATGGCGATGATATCTATATTGCAGGAGATGTAGGCGCAAGAGGGTATCACAATATGTTCCCGGAATTACTGGCACAGTTGAAAGGCCGGAAGCACCTGATTCTCGGAAATCATGATGACGTCAGCGATTTGAGGGTACGTCAGCAGTTTGTTGAGATTGTAAACTATAAGGAGCTTACCGATTTCAGCAAAGGGAAAAAAGGTAAAGGAAATGAAGCTTGCAAGGTTGTTGTCTCACATTATCCGATTATGATGTGGAATGGACAACATAAAGGGACAATCCTGCTTTATGGTCATCTGCATAATACTGTAGATGAGAAACTCTTTCAGCAGTATCTGAAAGAATACAATGAAGCAAGGCCGCCGAAGGTGTCACGTGGCGAGACAGAATGCCGTGCATTTAGTGTTTGCCAGTGTTTATGGGATTATGAACCCGTATCTTTGGATGAGATTCTGGCAAAAAACAATAAAGATATTGTAATAAGGTAATCGAGAGCAGGCAGCTATGCCTGCTTTTTTTTGCTTACGTTTTGGCTTTGCATATTAAATGTAACTATTAAATTATTTCTATCACGAAGGGAGATATTGTTATGGATAACAATAAGAAAAATGGAAACTGGTTAACCGAGCTTCTCGAAGAGTTAAAACTTTCACTTGTAATCTCTTATCTGGAGCTTTTCGTCACGTGTGCTGACGCGAAAGAGTATGTCCAGAAAAATAAGGACAACTTGACCCCGGCAGCGCTGAATAAACGCGAAATGAAGAAAGTGAAAGCCGCTCCGTGGCTTAACTTCTTTGGTTCGTTGTTCTTCCTGCTGGCTGTTGGGTCTGTCGTCGCAAGCTTTGTATTACATATGACGCTTTCGCCGCTCGTGTTTGTAGCTGCTGATGTGCTGTTTGTGATACTGGTTGTGATGCTTCCAGTATCAGCGAAGAGAAAGGAGGTTTGCAAGAATCCGGCAGATTACGAAGATATGCTGTACATTTCCCTGACTGGATTGGGGTTTACGCTGGCTACTATTTTCTGTGCAATCGTCGGATAACCATAAGACAGGAGGAATCCTGTCTTTTTCTTTTGCGAATTTTTGGCATATTGTAAGCAAAACAAAAAGAAAGGTGGAAAAATAATGACAAAAAAATTAATCCTGGATACATTGGATGATGTTAAGCGCTTGGCTCGTGCTCTGTGTATACAGCTACAGATACTGGTGTGCGATTTAAGACTGTTACAGCTTAAATCTCAGAGGTTCTTTCTAAACCGTAAGATAGATGTGGCGTATGCAAAGTTTGCCGGGGATACTGCGGAAGTTTTCAGGCTGCAGCTGTTCCGGTTAATGATGATGCTGTTTAAGGTTGCAAATTTTGTCTTCGTGGCAATCTGGGTATCGCTGTTTTTGTGCAGGATTACAGGGTATGATATTTACTCGATGCACGGCGAGCTGCTGGAATGTACATATAAGACTTTTGTTTTTCTCGTACTTTCCATTCCGGCGATACTGACAACCCCGGAATGCAAGTCACTGGTAAAAAAGAACGGGCTTTGGCTCACTTCGACAGTATATATTTTTGCATATACGGCGGGGTTGTTTTTGATACTGGCATTTCTGATGTAGACGGCAAAGCAGGCGAAAGCCTGCTTTTTGTTTACTGCTAATTCAGGCATATTAAGATTGCTAATTTAAAACATTTGTATATGCCGATTCACTCGGCAAGAAAGGAAGGAATTATTATGATGCCCAGAATGAAGCGCCGACTGGCGCGCAAAGCAGCAATGGAGAGAATTGTAACGGTGGCTTCTTGGTTGCCGCCGGTTATCGTTTCCGGTGTGGCGTATTACGCCATCGGGAAATGGTTTCTGGCCGCCATCAAGAGCGGCCTGGCTGTCAAGATTTTTCTGACGGTCGCCAAGGTTTATGCGGCTCTTTGGGGCTGTGCTGCGCTTATCCTCGTGATATGCGTGGTATCAGGCCTCGCGCTTGACCCATTAACCCGGGTTTGGCGAGAGCTTGAAGACCGCCGACGCTGACCAGACATTAGCAGGTTGCATTTGCAGCCTGCTTTTTTTTGTGTACTGAAATTCAGCATATTAAAGCTGAAACGTAAAAAGAAACTCAAAAAGAAAGGAATTAAAGAAATGAATAATGGATACGAACACATGGAAGAAAAAACTCAGGATGGCGTATGCTTCCAATGGGATGAATCCCACGAAGACATTCTTGATATGAATGTAGAAGCCGGAATCAAAATTGTTGAATTCCCTTCAAACATCAGGATACCGAAAACGGAAAAGACATTTCCTGATGTTAAAGAGTTGGTAATCTCTAAGAATGCCAAGAATATTCTTATACCGAATACTCTTTTTCCGAATGTCAAAAAGGTTACTTCTCACAATTCATATTTTGTGTCTGGGAAATATCTTGTTAAGAAATATCGTGTGATGAATGCGAAACTGTTGAATGTATTTTGCACGTCTGAAGATATTAATTTGAAATACGGCTCCAGCTATGAAAGAGTGTCATCTATTGCTGATTATGCATTCGCTGGAAGTAAAAGCACTGTACTGTTAGGTACCGACTCTATCTCATCATGTGGCGAATTTGCATTTAAAGACTCTGTTTTTGAAAATCAGCCTTTTATAAATGGGGTTAAGGAAACTGGAGGGATTGTTTTTGATATAGATTATGATGCTGACGAAGTAGTCCTCCCGGATGACCAAAAAACGCTGCGGGTGTATGCGGACAACATAGACTTATCAAAAGTCAAGAAACTTGTTATTCATAATGCTTACAGCCTGAATTATTTCATGACATCAAAGATACCGCCTGTAATTGTTGTTGATTCAAACAATATTTATCTGGACGATATGGTAACAATAGTGCATAGCTCAAGAGGAGATTCCGTGGTGAAAGATGTACAGCTTACAGATAAAGTAAAACGTTTCGTTATGCATGACGGAATTGTTTATACTTCTGATATGAAAACTCTTGTTGCCGGGCTCCCCTCTAAGAAGGAAGTTGTCATTCCGGAAGGCGTTATGGAAATTCACGCGAATGCGTTCTATCGCTGTAATATTGAATCTGTAACAATGCCGGATTCGCTTGAGGTTATTGATTCATGTGCGTTTCAGGAATGCAAAAATCTGAGTACAGTCAAATTTGGCAATGGACTTACAAGAATTTGTGAGAGAGCTTTTTCTTATTGTAAAAATCTGAAAGAAATTGTTCTTCCGGATAGATTAGAGAGGATGGATTCATATGCATTTTCTAATGCCGGACTTGAATCAGTAACTTTTGGCAGTGGATTGAATAGCTTGTCAAACGGCGTTTTTGCGAATACTCCGATGCAGAAAGTTCATATTCCTAATACCGTAACACGTATTGCGCACTTTGTCTTTGGCGAAGATATTAAATCCATCATTGCGGATAATTATATTCAGGACATTGAATCTGTAGCATCTTGTATAAATCGGCGTAACGCAGATGACTTCGTCATTATTTCATGTGATGGAAAAAAGGCATACATTCCTAAAAATGTCAAGCCGTCAATGTTCAATACCCTAAAATCAAGAGCCATCTTTTTCTGGTCTGATGAAGGAGAGGAAACATGTGGCTTCTGGGATTGCTCTTATTCTGCAAAAGGTCGTGAAGATGAAGCTTTGGCTGAATATCTGGAATTTGGATTCATAGACGCAAAAGAATACTTAAAAAAGAATTCAAAAAGGATTATCACAAGACTTGTTGAGGAAGGAAATGAAGACAAAATCGTTCAGTTCTTAAACCTTGGATTTGTTTCAAAACCTACATTGAAGTCATTGATTCCGAAGGCAGAAGAGAAGGAACTGGCAATTGTGTCCTCGTATATTTTAAAACAAATCGGAGACAAAAAAACGTCTAACAGGTTTGCTTTGTAAATTGTTGATTTGCTGGAAGGCTGGCGCGAAGCGCCAGCCTTCTTTTTCGCATGGATGGATTTTTCAGCATACTAAATAGTAATTTACATAATGTTATTATTGTCAACTATTTTTCTTATTTCGTATAATTTCGTCTGTAATATTTTTCAGCATCTTATATATATACAAAATTAACGAAAAGGAGATTAAATACATGATGCATAATATTGGACCATTTCATGTTAATGGTAATGTATTAACAAAGCACGGAAGAACAGTAGGGGAGCCTGCAATGCTGATAATGAGAACGGAGGATTTTTGTGTCCCGGTAAAAATCGGAAGTAAAGAATATATCTCTGTATCATATCAGCGCTTCATTAGGACTCGCAAAGACCAGGCGCATCAGGTGCATTTTCTGGTGTTTGATACAACAAAGCTTTCAATTGACGCGGTTTGTACAGTTTTTAATGCCGCAATGAATAGTGCTGGCGATGGTGTCCTTGAGATGCTTCTTGATGAAAATGTTGCCGGTTTGATGCAGTATGTAGATGCTTTGCAAAAAGCCGGATACTGACAGCTTGCTCAGTGTCTTGCCTTGCTGACAATTTGCCGGCAAAGCTGGACTTTTTTTCAGGCTTCGTAAAAAGCGCCTTTCCAGGCGCTTTTTTGTGTACTATGCAAATTACAAAAAATCCTGCATAATATGATAAAATACCTTAAAAGCTGGAGGAAATACAATGTTAAGAAAAATATGCGAAGTATTTACAAAAGAATACAGAAAAGAAACCGAATACAGAGAATTTGTGTCAAAAATGATTCATTGTTTCAAGTTAAATGATAATGGCGAAGATATTGAAAATAAGGTCGCACGTTTGCAGAAGAAAGGGTTCTAGTTGGGCAGAATATATACCTTATTTTTATAAGCACAAAAAATCTGCATAATATGATAGACTATTATATTGTTTTCGTTAAGAAAGGAGATTTTTGTTATGGAAAAAATTGGAAATAACGATAAAAAAATAGAAACAAAGAAACAGGCACCGTCAATTAGAGTCAATAAACTGTACAGTATCTGCAGCGCCGCATATATGTTCGCCGCTGTTGTGATAATGTTTGGTGCAGGCATTGGTGGCATTGAATTCCCGTCCTGGGTAAAACAGGCTGCATTGATGGTATTTATGATTCTTGCACTATGGATTCCAATGGCGATAAAGACAGAAAACCATAAACTCAGAACCTGGCTTTTAGAGCTTGGGTCTTTGACTATGGCCTTTTTGTTAATGCTGTAAACAGAGGCAGACATTTGTCTGCTTCGTTTTTTATTGCTGATTGAAAAATTCATATTATTCTTGGTAAATATTATACCAAAAAAAAGAAAATAAACAAAAGGTAAGGCCGATTTGGCCTTATTTTTTTTGTAAAAAAATACAGGAGGTGTCCGAAATGGCATCAGTTGCAAAATTTAAATTAAATGAAGCTCCACGGTTACTGACTCATTGCAGCAGAACACAGAAGACGCCGGGCAGTCATATACATCAGGAAAGAACCTGCCTCAATTTCAATATGGCAGCCGGAAGGCATGAGGGGGTTTCTGATTATGAATTTGTTAAAGATAAAATACATCAGGATGATGTAAGGATGTTAAAGAGGGATGATGTCAAGACCGTGTGCAGCTGGGCGGTAACAATGCCGAGGGAGCTGTGTCATGAAGTCGTTGATTCTGACGGAGAGACGTTTTACGTTCCAAATGATGATGAAGAATGCCGTGATTTTTTCAAATATTCATATGATTTCTTCAAAGAAAAACACGGTGAAGAAAATATAATTTCAGCATATGTACATATGGATGAGAACGTACCGCATATGCATTTTACATTTGTTCCGATAGTAAAAGATAAAAATGGCGGTTTAAAAGTATGCGCAAAAGAAGCGCTTGCTGACTGTTATGGAGCTAAATTCCAGATAGCACTTCAGGATTACGTGTCTGAGCGGATGGGTAAAGAGTTGAATATGGTCAAGAAAGATACTGTTGACTATGAAAGAAACGTAAAAGAATTAAAAAAGAAGACCTTAAACGAAAGATGCGCTTATCTGGCAAGACAGATTTCAAGGTCTGAAGAAGAACTCGCGAGAAAGGAAAGAGTGCTGAAGACGCTTGAGAAATCAGAAAAAGCAAAAGAAAATATTGATAATATAAAGACCTCTACCTCAAACGGTTACACGATTATAAGTAACGCCGACTGGCTGCAGGTAAAACCGTTGATTAAATCAATCGCTGCAATGAAAACAGAACGCGCTGAGCTGATAAAAATGCTGAAAGAATTTGAAAATACTAACACCGCCAAGGAGAACCAAGACCTGCGCTCCCAGGCTGAACAGCTTGCGAAGGAAAATCAGGTGTTGGAAAAGGAGCTGGAAAAAGTGAAACAATTCATGGAAGAGACAGAGGTTGGAAGCGGGCTGACCGTTATGGACTTGTACACGATGAACAGGGAAGCTGAAAAAGAAAAGATGAGACAAGACAACCGGGATTTTTCCGGATATTATGCTGACCGTGAATAAATAAAGAAAGCATACCAAAATTTTTCGGTGTGTTTTCTCTTTGCAAAAATTCAGCATATTGTAGGAAAATATAAAAAAGAAAGGAAGAGGATTATGAGTACAAAAATATACGACATAATTGATACCGAAAACGGAGTTAAGTTTCATGTAAATCGTATGGAAGATAATCTACTTATTGACGATATTAACGTTAAGCCAGGAATCAAAACCGTGAAATTTGATTTTGGAGATATTCGTTTTATGGTTGCTATTGCTGGGGGAAAAAGTTTTCCAGATGTAGATACGCTCATTATTGGAAGTAAAATTGATAACATTTCAATTCCAAATGACTTATTTCCAAACATAAAAAGAGTAATATCTTACAGTAATAAATATAAAAATGGAAAATATCTTGTATCTGAACATAATGAAGTTAAATTTTTACTTAATGCGTTTTGCCAAGACGAAAATACAACCATTGACTTGACTGGGATTAATGTTATAGAAAATAAAGCCTTTAATCATTGCAAAGCTAAAGAAATTATAAATGCTGATTCTGTAGACAATATCATTAGTGCTGCATTTGATAATTCATTTTTTTATAATAAAAAGGTTCTAAAAAATCAATGCGTAGTTATAGGGCATTATCTATTAAAGGCTGACGAAACAGCTTATAGATTAGAAATTCCAAGCAATGTTGAGACGACATATGTAAACGTTCATCTAAACAAAGTTAAAGAAGTTGTTGTCCATAATTTAAAAATTTTGGAATGTATTCTCGATTTACCGCAAAAATTAATTATTGCAAAAGATACACCATTTTTCAGTAAAATTTCAAAATTGAAAATGAAAGGATTGAAATATATCGATGTTGAAGATGGAAACCCGTTCTATTCCAGTGAAAATGGAGTTTTGTTCACTAAAAATAAAAAATATCTCTTAAAATTTCCACCTGGAAGAACCGGTTTATATAAAATTCCTGAAGGAGTTAATACCATTGACGAAAATTCCTTTGCTTTCTCTAATATAGAAGAAGTAATAATGCCTTCAACTATGCGCAATTTAAAAACATTTGCTTTTTATAATTCCTATTTAAAAAGTATTGACTTTGGTTCTGGGTTAGAAAGAATAGGTAATCCGCATCCAGAGAGCGGAGTATTTTCACAATGCGGAAATTTAAAAAGTATATCGTTTCCAAAACAAATAAAAAGTATTGGCGCGTATGCGTTTTGTGGAAGTGGACTTGAGTATGTGTCACTCAATGATGGATTAAAATCAATAGATACAGAGGCATTTTCTGGATGTCATATAAACGAAATTGTACTGCCAGCAACATTAGACGATTTTGGTTCTGGATGCTTATTTGGAATCAGTAAAGTTGTTATAGATAAACGTATGAGTCACACTTCAGGTTTATCGCAAGCCTTAACTACACAACATTATGACAATGGAGAAAAAGGAGTACAAATAGTTCAAGGTACTAAGTCAATATATATAAAACGTCCATCTTGGATTGGCAGTAGTCAATATTTTAAATCAATGGATACGATTAAAAAGTATGAAGAAAAGACCTTTCTTCAACTTGCAGCTATGCTTATCAATAATGAAAATTATGTAGAGCTCATCAAAATGTTAAATATTAATAATTATGATGAAGAACATCTGAGAGAAATTCTAAAACTTGCGCAGAGTGCTTTTGATACAACGGCAGCGGCGTATATTTTGGAAAAATTAAAAGAAACTGAAAAAAATATCAATTATGAAGTGTAAAAAAGAAAGCCAGATAAATCTGGCTTTCTTTTGTCGTTTCGTGAATCACGCTGATTCTGATAGAAGCTGAGAATATGGCTGCAGTTTTTTCGCTGTGGCTATATTTTTTTGCGAAAATTCAGCATATTGTAAATATACAAAAAAGGAGGAAAAAATATTGGAAAATGGTGTTGAGATTATTGGTACGATAATTACTGATGTGGATAGAAATGCTGAAAAGATAGTACTCCCTAAATATGTTGAGGGTACATTATGGAATATGTCACTTTGCAATATCAAATGTATTGAAGTTGAGGATGTAAGCGTCCTGCGACTGTTCTCCGGACTGCCGGAAAAACTGATTGTAAAAAACACTGACCGGTTTATGGTTGATGAGAATTTTTTCATCCGTCCGGGTATGAAATATATTGAAATATGTGAAGAAAATGAATTTTATAAAACAATTGACGGTATTGTATATACAAAAGACGGAAAAACTCTGCTTAAATGCCCGAGAAACCATCCAGGAAAAGTAACAGTCCCTGATGGGGTTGAGGTGATTGCAGAGAGCGCTTTTGAAGATACATCAATTACGGATATTGTTCTTCCGGATTCATTGCGGGAAATTGAAAGAAGGGCGTTTTTTGACTGCTCTAAGTTAAAATCAGTAGATTTTGGACACGGTCTTGAACGCATCGGTGATATGTCACATGATTCTAAAACCTTTGAATCATGTTTTTCACTGCGAGAATTAAAGCTTCCTTCACAAATGAAGACGATTGGCCGCGGAGTGTTTAAAAACTGCGGCATAGAAAAGCTTGAGCTGAATGAAGGGCTTGAAGACATCGGAAACAATGCCTTTCTGTACTGCAAAAATATTAAAGAGGTGACACTCCCAGATTTGTTGAAGTCTCTTGGTGAAAATAACTTTTTAAATGCTGAAGTCGTGCATACAAAGCATGTATTAAAAAATCTTGTCAGGGCGATATCTGATGTAACATTTAATGATTACAACAATGTATGTACGGTTGCCCTTGATGTTGACGGCAAGCTGATTTATCTGCCAAGACATCTGCCTATTGAATACGTGTCTGAAGCGCAAAATATTATTGAGCAGAAAAAAGACTGGTATTATGGAATGCTGTTTTCTATGTCCCCGGATATCAATTCAAAAAACGAAACGGCAATCTGTGCTTATATGAACGGTGACCATAACCGGATTCTTGATGAATATGTAAAAAGCCGGGCTGACTGGATTGCAAAGTACCTGGTTGATGTAAATAAAACGGAAAGGCTTGTTAAGTTTTTGAAGACCGGACTGGTAAGTGAGATGATGGCGAAATATCTGATTGAAGAATATAACAAGAGACCTGTTTTAAGCAGTGATGATGTGATAGCAAAAGCATACCTGCTACAGGTAATTGGAGAGTCGGAGCAGGAAAAGGATATCGAAAGCGATTTGGAACTGTAGTTTTTCAATTTGGCGAAATCCGGCATACTGTAAGAAACCAAAAAAAAGAAAGGGTAATAATTATGTATAGCCAAGCTGAACATGATAAAGCAATATTCTATTTTGATGTTTTTCGTGATATGTGCTGTGACATTGATATCCAGGAAGATGCTGACTGTCTGGTTCTTGGAAATGAAGAAGAGAAGTGCTCTTATAAGTTATCTGATGTTAATAAGGTGTTTCCACAAGTGAAAACATTATACATTGGGCCTAATGTAATTGATATCGTCATACGGAACGCAATGTTTCCTAACGTTAAAAAAGTAATATCTGACAATCCAATGTTTGCCTCCGGAAATATGCTGGTGAAACATCATGTTTTATTGAATGCTTTTTATCAAACGGATGATGCGGTCATAGACCTCAAAGATGTATTCCTTATTAAAGCTTTTGCCTTTAATGGATGCAGAGCAAAAAAGTTTATTAATACAGCAGATATCAAAGTCTGCAGTGAGAAAGCTTTTGCCGGCTCAGCTTTGTTGAAAGATAATCCGCAGCCAATAATAACAGCCGGAAGTATTCTTGTCAAAATAGCAGAAAATGTTGACGAAATAGAAATTCCGGAATATATAACGATGGTCATGCCGGATATTCGCTTTCGTAAGATACGTAAATTGTGTCTTCCGGGCCTGACACATCCAGTTACCACAACTGTAAGAATGGATGATGCCCCACCTGTAATAGCATTTAAAAATTCTTGTGAATTGCATGATTTCTGTATGACCTTTAAAACCTGCAAGGAGTTTGAAATTATCGGAGATGGCGCGTATAAAAGTGTTGACGGAATCATATATAGTGCAGATATGTCAATACTTGTAAAGTGCCCAGCCGGAAGAGAAGGAAAAATCGTAATTCCCGATGGTGTTGTTGAGATTGCACCGGGAGCTTTCAGTAACAGCTGTATTCAGGAAGTCGTTTTCCCTGATTCACTGCGAAAGCTCGGGATGTCAGCCTTTTCTTTCTGTAAGAGACTTGAACGTGTTGATTTTGGGCGCGGGCTTAAAGAGATTGGAGATTATGACAACAACAACTGTTTTCGTGGATGTTCTAAAATTACTTCTCTTGACATTCCTGAACAGGTTACGTTTATTTCGCCATTTGCATTCCAAAAATGTCAGCAGCTTAAAACACTTATCCTGCATGAAGGCATTGAATGTATAGAAGACAGCGCTTTTGCAGACAGTAAAATTGAAACGGTTGAGTTTCCGGCGTCATTAAAATGTATCGGGACGTATGCCTTTTTTGATACAAGCCAGGTAGTATTAAATTCAATCCCGGCTGGACTGGTGAGCTCCATTTCTTATAATAATGTCATTAATACTTGCACTACAAAACATTATACAGAACTTATATTTAAGTCCGATGATTTCCATGCATTCCTGCCAAAATCAATCTCATGGAACCCTTTTGAAGAATACGATTCTAACCCGGGAAAGGTAAAAGACACTGCTCTATGTCGATTGGCGAATGAACCTTCATATGAATATGATACCGCTTTTGCTGAGTACAGATACAACAAAAACCAAAAAATAAAAGAGTATTTAAAAAAGAATTCAAAAGAAATTATCCAATGGCTGATTGACCTAAGCGATGAAAAAAGATTGATATACTTTTTGCAGTCCGGATTAGTAGACAAAAATGACGTAGGACAAATAGTTGATGAAATCCTGAACAGTAATTTGGAAAACAAGTCAGTAATAGCTGCTTATGCCCTCAACGGGCAAAAAACGGAACAAAAAGAAGAAAATATTGCATTTGCGCTATAGCCTAATCCCGGCAGTTAAACCTGCCTGGACTTTGTTTTTTCGATATGGAAATTCAGCATATTGTTTTTGTAAATCTAAAAAATATTTAAAAAGAAAGGAAGAAAAAAAGATGGACAAATACATAAAATATGATGCACAGCCTGGTGTTGTATTCTACATTGAAAGTAAAGGTAGTAATAGAGAGTGCTGCTATGACTTAGACATTAAAGATGACGTTACGGAACTGTATCTGATGGTATTTGATTTTTGTCTGGATGACAATAAAAAACAGTTTAAAAATGTCTCTAAAATTGTAATCCTTGATACATGCGGTGATTTGTGTTTACCAAATCAGATGTTTCCAAATGTGAAAGAAGTTATATCTTGTAATAACCATTATACCGTAAAGCAAAATAAACTGCTTCTCAACAATTTTAGCCGCAGTCTTATTAATGTTTTTGGCTGGAATACATCCGATGCGATAGATATGCGCGGAATTGAAGTGATTGAAGACGGAGCATTTTGTGGATGTCAAAGCCGCGTTCTTGAAAACTGTGATACAGATTACATTAAATGTAAAGAGCATGCTTTTGACGGGTCATATTTTTCAGAACAGCCATTTAACAATGGCGTTAAAATGGCCGGCTGTATTGTTATTGCTTTAGATAAAACAGCCGATAATGTCGTGATACCAGAGGAAACCAGGTGTATGGCTCATGGTCTTGATTTTAGCCAAATTAAAAAAATGACATTAAAGACATCTACATTCTGCTGCGATTATGATGGAAATCTGCCTGAAACACTTATTATTGATGGATGCAATGATATAGACAGTGGCGAAATTAAGGATATAACAGGATATGGTGTTAAGCATATTGAAGTTATCAATAATAAGAACTTTGTGACACTTGATGATATTGTGTATAATAAAACTAAGACGACAGTAGTTGCGTGCCTGGCTGAAAAAACAGGTATGGTTGAACTTCCTGAAGGAGTCACTAAGATTGAGCGTGAAGCGTTCAATTACTGCAAAATTAATTCTGTAAAATTTCCGTCAACATTGAGACTGATTAGTGATAATGCCTTTGCAGATTGTGAAAACCTGAAAACAATTGATTTTGGATGTGGGTTGACGCATGTCGGCTCTTCAGTGTCATGGTATACATTTGCATCTTCAGGTCTTGAAAAGATTAGTTTTCCAAGGCAGGTAAAAAGCATTGGAAGAGGTGCATTTTACGAGAGCCAGCTTAAAGAAATCACATTGAACGAAGGCCTTGAAATAATAGAAGAAGACAGCTTTATGATGTGTTTAGGTCTGAAAAGCATATCAATCCCTAAAACTGTATCCACAATCGGAAGATGCGCCTTATCATATGTAAAAAATGTATATGCAGAACATTTTACAGAAGATATGCTTACTGCCATAATCCTACCACCTGCTGTAAGAAGTAGCCAGTCGTTTACAGTATTGACGATTGACGCTCGAGAGGATGTTGGAATATGTAAAACGTTTTATGTGCCAAAACATTTAAAACATAAGCATATCAATACAGTAAAATGTGCGATATTTGATTTTCTTGCAGGCAAAAATGACATTACTAATCGTTTTTATATGTACTCTTCAAGCATGGATGAAAAGCAGGATACTGCACTTGCAATATATAAAGACTGCAAAGATGAACAGGCAAAAGAATATGTAAAAAAATATGCTGTAAGTATGCTTGAAAGATACATAGAAACAGAGCGTTATGATGATTTTATTGATTTCATCAATCTTGATATCTTATCTTCCGCAAGGTTAAAAAGTATTTTACAGATAACAGAAGATGCTCCAGTATTGGCAGCATGTGTTCTGGATAAACTAAAAACTAAAGATAACAGTAAAAAATTTGTCATCTGAAGAAATCATGCCGGCATTTAATGCCGGCTTTTTCTTGTTGCCGAAATTCGGCATATTGTATGTATAATTCTGGCAGCTACCAATTACTGCCTGTTAAAAGAAAGGAGAAAAAATGAACGAATATGTCAGATATGAAAATATGCGATACGAGATGGCAGAATGTGCCGAAGTTGTAAGACGAGCTCTTGGCCTAACAGTGCCAGTATCTATCAAAGATTTAATGTCCGCGATGGATAAAATCGGAATACAATGTGTTTCGGATAGCAATCTTAATACCGATACTGAAATCAGGGTTCTTCCAGAAAACAACCCAGACTACGCGTTTCAGGTTGCATACAATGCAAAAATCAACGAAAGAAATCTGATTTTTTGCCTGGCTTCGGCAATGGGTGATATCCTGCTTCATCGGATTGATTTTTCGAAATAAGCGTGTTCAGTCTGTTTTTGCAGCCGCAGATATTCTGCGGCATTTTTTGTATGTAAAAGATATCCTGCATATTGTGTATGTAAAATACAAAGAAAGGAAGAAAGAAAATGTTAAATGAAATCAAAACCCAAGGTGGTAAAGTTACATTATACACTGAAAGGCCAAAAAGCAAATATTCATATACGTTAATTTGTACTGATATTGATGTGGATGATGACGTGCAGACTCTTACACTTATTTCAAATTCACATGAAATAGAAGCTGATTACGTGATGTATGACTTCAGGTCTGTTAAAAAGCAGTTTCCAAATGTTGAGACTTTAGTCATTACAGAAATGGTGATTGATGTTTACGTCAGTAATATGATGTTTCCTAATCTTAAACAGGTGGTATCAAAGAATAAAACGCATCTTTCTGGTGGCATGCTGGCTCGCAAATGCAATGACGGACAAGCCATCCTGCAAAATGTTTTCTGCCATAGTAAAGATTATGTGATTGATATGGCCGGCATAACGAAAATTGAAGATTATGCGTTTGATGGCTGCCAATCTGAAAACATTATCAATACAGGTGATATTACCAGCTGCAGCAAAAAATCATTTTATGGATATCCAGTATTATTCAATGAGCAAAAATACGTGAATGGTGTTTTTACAATTAATAACAGAATCCTGGTTGCTGTTAATGATGACAGTGTTGTTGAAATACCGCGTGATATAAATGTTGCGGTGGATAATCTCTCATTTGGTGAAGATGATAATAAAGAAGTAATTATTTATGATATAAACCAGCTCAGATATATTCCAGGCATAAAAGGCAAATTGACAATAAAAGATACATCGTATCTTACTTTTCTCCAAATGCAGGATATTTTAAATTATGCTTGTAGAGTAAAGGAATTAAATATTGTAGATAATCCATTTTACTGCACTGTAAATAATGCCGTTTTTACAAAAGACAAAAAAGTATTAGTATATTTTCAGAACAATATAAAGGGAAGATATGAAATCCCGGAAGGTACTGAGACTATATGGGATAATGCATTTTATGGAGCGTCATTAAGCTCTGTTAAGCTTCCAGAATCATTATGCTATATACATGCTAATGCTTTTTGTGAATGCAAGTTATCAGCAGTTGAATTTAACCATACAATGACACATTTTGAACAATGCTGTGGTAATGGCATATTCTCATCGTGTGGAACTTTTTCAGAGCTTGAAATTCCTGGATATGTGAAAGGTTTATCTAAGAATATGTTCAGTAATTCCAAGATAAACAAACTTGTTTTAAACGAAGGGCTTGAATCCATAGAAAGCGGTGCACTTTCTGGATATCCAGCACATGAAATTACATTGCCGAAATCATTAAAATATGTTGGTAATTACAATTTCTCTCAGGCAACAGTAATACATGTAACAGGAAAAAGAGTTCCCTATGGTTTATTGAAGGCAGTTACGTCTACATATTCACATCGTAAGGCTGACGGTGAAATAATCATAACCTTAATCGTGAATGGCAAGACATATTATCTTCCGCGTCACATGCCTTCTAAATTGGCGGCGCGTCTTGATGAACTGTTTTCCTTTTACGACGTAGTTCCGGAAGATGAGATTGATGGTCTGTTTCAGAAAGATGGCATGAATGCCATCGATAAAAGTTTACGGCAGGATATGATGATATGTTTGTATGACATCACAAAAAAGGATTGCTATAAACAACTATTGAAAAATGCCAAAAAGAGCATTGTCAAGCGTCTGTTTGAAAATGGTGATGAAAAGCAGCTGATACGTTTTTTCAGTTTTGGATTTTTTGCATCAAAAAGTCTTGATAACTTTATCAAGCTTGCAAGTGAAAAAGAGATGGTGGTGCTTGTATCATATCTGCTTGAAGAACAGAAGAAAAAATCCCCTAAAAAATCAACAAAATTTAATATTTAAACACGCGCCCGGCATATCCTGCCGGGCTTTTTTGTGTTACGGGAAGTTTTGCATATTAGATTTGTAACACAAACAAAGAAAGAACAAAGAAAGGAAATGAAAATTATGAAAAAACTGAACGATTTTGGACAGAAGATTGGCGGAGCAAAAAAAGATATATGGGCAATTTTTAAAGAGGCAACAGAGGATGAACAGAGCAAGATGGCAAGAAAAGCTGCCCTCTGGAAACATCCTAAATATGAAGCTCTTGAAAAACAGGGTATCCCGCGTGAAGTTCTCTTCTGGAGAGACCAGATGCGTGATGCAGTTGCACCTAAGCCAGTTAAAAACATTGGGATTGAGGAATATATGTCCTTTGTCCTTGATGTCAAGTCAGATGCGGAAGAGTGCAGGACTCTTGATGACATCAAGAAGTTCTATAAAGGTTCAGACAGCGAGATTCCCGGAATCTTTAAGTATCTGGAAAAGGCTTCTGATGACCCGAAAGACAAGCATTGGAAGTATGCCAGCAGCATCGCAAAGCAGCTTCTTGACGGTAATACGGTATTAAGATATGTGTATCATATTGACCGTATCAAGAAGGATAGCGACGCATCCATGTTCATGGCTACCCTTGACGAAAAGGAGAGCAAAAAGTATGAAATCATCAAATGTACTGCTGAAAACATGTGCAGCGAAAAATTTGATGATAAGCGTTTCAAAAATGTTATTACACTTCCGAATAGTATTGTAACATTCTTTGATACAGCAAACTATACTTCACTTCTTGCTGAATCGGATGAGAATGCCGTATACGTTCCGATGTACAACAAAAAGACCCGTATCGGCGTTGCACTGTCAGAGCTTGAGGCAAAAAATATTATTGCCAAAGATAAATCCAAAAGATTATCTGAAAAAGAAGATGCAAAGAAAGAAACATTTTTGCCGCCGCATCTTTCAGTTATTGAGAGAACCGGCAGCAGCTATAACTTCTTCAAGTTTTCTGATGGCGGAGTACTGATGGCAAGATATGGACTGCGTGGAGGAGAATTTGGCAATTATACTACTTCAAAAGACCGTATTGGCTCTATAAATATGGCTTATGACGCTTTTGAAGACCTGTATAAGGCTGTATGTATTTCTCCAAAAGATATTAGTCTTGGAGGTGGATTGGCAATTGCTTTCGGAGCACGTGGACGCGGTAACGCTATGGCGCATTATGAACTGGACAAAAATGTCATCAACATGACTAAAAAGCGTGGTGCTGGCTCTCTGGCTCATGAATGGGGTCATGCAATGGACGCGTATATCGCAGAGCAATTCGGTGTGCATGGATTTGCATCTGCTAACCTGTCAAAGATGCCAGAATCTGTTAAAAAGCTGGTTAAAGCATTCAAAGAGCAGGACGGAAAGGAGACATTTTTCTATGAGTCATCAAAGTTCTTTGATGGTGAATACAAAAAAGCCGGTAACGGTTACTGGTCATCTGCTCATGAGATGTTTGCCCGTGCTTTTGCATGCTATGTCAAAGATAAGCTGGATGGCAGACGCTCAGATTATCTCGTAGGACATGCTGAATGTGCAGTTTCCGGCGTGATGGTCGCTTATCCGCGAAAGGATGAGAGGAAATTTATCAATCAGTGCTTTGATGAGTTTTTTACAGATATGATTGAGAAGGGTATCTTATCAAAATATGAACCTGAAGCAAAGAAAGAAACTGATAATATTGAAGAAGTCAATATTGAAGACTTACTTTTTGAAGGCCAGGGCGGTCAGATGATGTTTTTCTAAATAGCAAAGAGAAGTGGTGATAACATCACCGCTTCTTTTTTTTGCAAAAAAAATCCCGGCAGATTTCTGCCGGGGAAAGTTAAATGATAAAATCAGAAGCATCGTTACAGTCTGCCAGTGCATTTAATGCTGCTGCCGTAAGAACCGTATCATTCTGTTCTTGTGCAAATTTCAGCAGTTCGTGAAGCTCTTGCTGTGTAAATATTTTCATTGATAAAAGCTCTATCGTCAGTTCGTTATTTTGCATGTTGAGGCAATGCTTTAGGATTGAATTTGACATAATCTGTAAAAGCTTTCTCAGTCCGTTTTTGTGAGTATGCTTATACAGCGTTAAGATAGACCTTATTGAAAGTTCGGGGTCATTGATATTTTTACATAAATCTACCAGATAGTCATCAGGCAGTGTCTTAAAGGTGCTTAGGAGGTAATCAAGCTTATTTGCCTGCCAGGTGCTGATATATCTTGTGAAATACAGCTTTTTTGCCTGCCCGTCCTGCATCATATTCAATACAAAAATGACATCTTCGTTGTTAATCTTAATTGCCTCTATACGTTTACTGTATGATTGTGTGCTTTTTGCAATATCTACAATCAGTCCTACAGGGACATCGCCGCAGATGTTGAAAACTTTTACGCCATGAAAGTTATCTGGCGCTATCATCTTTAATGATGCCGGAAGCGTTATGGTGTCAACTGTGACGTTTCTGAATGAATTACGCCCGATATACCGGAGGCCTTCATGTAATACCACGGATTCCAGATTGACGTTATGGAACATATTTTCACATGTTGCAGTAACGCATGATGGAATTTCTATATGCTTTAAGCCAGTACAATTCTGAAAGATTCCGAAAGCACCAAATTCCCCATAATCAGTAATGCCGTTTCCAAGCTTAACCTCTGTCAGCATTTCGCATCCATAAAAAGCATAAGAGCCGATGCCGCTAACTGTGTCTGGAATTGTTATGGACGTTATGTGACATCCTGAAAATGCATATGACCCGATAGTCTCTGTTTTGCATGGTATAGTATACCTGTCTTTATTTTGTGGACAATATAGCAATATTTTTTCGTCTGCAGTAAATATAGCGCCATCAATTGATTTGAGGAATTTGTTTTCTTTTGTGATATTGATGTTTTTTGCATTTATGTTGCCGAAATACTGTGATATATTTGGCGTTTCTAATGCATGCTTGTCATTGATACTTATTGTATCAATATCATATTTTTCAAGATACCATTTGAATTTCGCCAGACAGTCAAAAGAATCAAAACTTACCTCTTTAATACTGCCTGGAAACTCACATGCCGAATAAATATCAATATCATTAGGAATATTAAGCTTAGTCAGTCCTGGCTTTATTGATACGATTACTTTTCCGAATTTTATTGTACCGTCAGCATATTCTTCATCATTAAACAGAAACTTGCAATCTTTAAATGCATTTTCTTCACATCCCCAGACATCATCAGAATTGATGACTTTTGAAATATGGCATCCTGAAAATGCACCATTGCAAATGTATTTGACATTACGCAAATCAACTGTTTCTCCACGCTTTATGCAAAAGGCGTTCATTAGATATCCTGGTTCATCACTTTGTGCGATGAGCATAGGAACATCGTTAATGTATCGCTTATTATTGGAAATGATATGATTTACATTTGGAAACATACGGTTGTCTATATGTATGGCTCCGATATCATCTTCAATGATAAGCGTTTTTACATCGGGGAATGTCTGTTCTATACCTTTGAGCCTATATACAAGACCATGTGTAAGGTGATTACATATACTGATATTCTGCCATAAATAGCTTTGAGATTTTGCTTGATGCACGATATCCTTCAAGGATTCCGGAGACAAAAACGTAAAAGTATCAGTTCCTGGTTCAATATCAATGTACTCACATTTTCCATGTGTTGAAATATAATAGCTTGCTCGTTCTGTTTTTATTTCTACCATTTAAAAACTCCTTTCGTGTTTATTGTTTGCAAAAATAATATGCTGAATTTTGGATATGCTTGGTATTGGTCTGAGTGCCAATTTTTTCTGTATGGAAACACAAAAAAATCCGTAAAAAAATATCGTTTCTGCAGAAATTCAGCATATTAAATATGCCAGAGGAAATAAGGCCTCTGAGAATTTAAAAATAAGGAGACAATAATTATATTATGTTAACAATTGATGAAATTAGACAGGGATTAAAAGATAATGGATATATTCCAAATGATGATATCTGCTATGCAGTATTCGCTGCATTATCATTAAATAAGCCAGTTCTGATTGAAGGAGACCCTGGTGTCGGTAAAACTTCATTGGCAATTGCCGTTGCAAAAATGCTTGGTCTGCCGTTCCTGCGTCTGCAGATGTATGACGGGCTTACAAAAGATGATATTTTATACGATTACGATTATCAGCGTCAGCTGCTGACATTGGAAGCTGTAAAACCAAAAATCAATGAAGAGATTAAAGACCTTAACGTAAATGCAGCAATCAAAAAAGTGTCCGGGGATGTTGATTTTTACGGAGAAGAATTCCTGATTCCACGTCCAGTCCTGCAGACGATTAACGGTACCGGAAGGAAACTGCTTTTGATTGATGAGATTGATAAATCATCAGAAGAAACTGAATATATGCTGTATGAATACCTTGAGCGGTATGGTATCAATATTCCACAGCTTGGAGCAGTAGACTGTCCGGAAGGCCAGGAGCCAATCGTTTTTCTCACATCAAACGGATACCGTGAACTGTCCGGTGCTATGCGCAGACGATGTGGGTATCTGTATATTCCAAAGAAAACCCGTGAGGAAATCATCGAAATCCTGAAAAATAATGCCAAAGTAAATGACAAAGTGGCTGCCGGTATTGCATCCTGTATCGTATCATTACAGGAGGAAAGCCTCAAGCATCCGGTGTCTATCTCCGAAGCGGTAGACTGGGCAAACTTTTTAAGGAATGACGCAAATAAGGTAAAAGTAATGAATTCCATTGGTCTGCTCGCAAAAGACAGACGTGATATGGGTATTATCAGAAAGACTGTCGAATCCTATGCGGGAGTGATTGCTGGATAAGGAGGGCTTGTGATGGCAAGAAGATGCGAATCATGCCCTATGCTTGACCGATGCGATGAAATAACAACCGGCGTGTGCTTGATGGAAGATATTGATGAGACTATGCCGGCGGGAGACACCGCCGGTAGCGCTGGTGACGATTCTTCATACCTGTATGAATTTATTTTTGAGGCATGCGAATATTTCAGCAGCCTTGGCTATATCTGTAATTCGTCTGAAATTTTTTCCGTCATCAGCGATATGCATGGCGGACAGATGGATGTAAAAAAGCTGCTTTCGGCAATGGTAACACACAGCTATAAGGAAGCATTGATGTTTAATAAGGTCTATGAAGAATTCGTTGAAAGGTATTATCACAGACATCGCGAAGAGAGAAATGCGAAAAATGAGCATGAAAAAAACAAACAAAAAATAAATGAAAAACTGCAGCGGCTGACCGGGCGTCAGAAAGAACTGATTGAGCAGCGGGAAGCCGGTCAGAAAGAATCAAAAGAAGTGAAAAAAGCACAACAGACTGAAGAGCTACAGAAAAGTATTAAAAACCTTGACGAGTGCCTGGAAGGGCAGCAGCACCTTAAAAACCTCGTGGAGACAGTGAAAAGCGGAATAAAACCGGAGCAGAGCCAGCTTATGAAGGAAGTGAAAGCTGCTTCCATGAAAGCCTGCATGAAGCCAAATAGTAGTGAATTGATGGAAGCCATCAGGGAACGCGGAAAACAGCTGAAGGCAATTAAGGATGATGCGAAGAGTCTGAACAGCCAGATTGCACAGACCGAAAACGACATAAAGACAATGCAGAAAAAAATGGAAGAGGAAGACAGAAAATTCCAGAACCGAATGAATGAGATAGTGAAGGAACAGTCTCTTTCACACCGTGCAGAATTCAATAAAGCTCTTGCCAGAAATGCAGTCCGGTCAAAACACGTCGGAGATATGGTTCTTGAAAAGAACTTTTCAAAAATGACAGATGCGGAGAAGCGGCAGATTGCAGATTATATCAAAGACAACGCAAGAAAATTCAGGACAAAAATGTCAAGAAAAATACGTGCAAATAAGGCGTCCAGGATTGACATTCCGGCTACAATCAAGAAAAGCTGCCAGACAGGAGGTGTTCCGTTAAGGCTTATCCATCAGAAGCCGGTAAGACAGAAATCAAATCTGATACTGATTCTTGATGTGTCAGGCTCCTGCAAGAATGCGTCTGAAATGATGCTGGTGTTTATGCATGCGATGAAAGAAGCTTTCCCTGGCGGCTGTAAGACTTATGCTTTTACAAACAGGCTGTATGATATATCAAAGTTTTTTGACACTGACAACCCGAATGAAACCGTTAAGTCTGTGTTGGATGCAATCCCGCGTTCCGGGGCGTATTCTAACTATGAAGTCCCGTTCAAGACGTTTTACAACGAACATATGAGTGAGGTAACCGGTGATTCTTACATTTATTTCATCGGTGACGCGAGAAACAATAAAAACGCCAGCGGTGAGGACTACGTGAAGGCGATTGCGAGAAAGGCGAAAAAGGCTTTCTGGCTGAATACTGAAGAGGTTGACAAGTGGAATTACGGAGATTCAATCATGGGAGTGTATGCGAAATATATGACAAAGGTGGCGCAGACGGTTACGCCGGCTGAACTGCTTGGATTTTTGGAGATGTGAAGAAAAAAGTGATATGGAGTACAAAAGAAGAGACGGAGATGTCCTGATACGGAAGGTGCTTTTTGATGAGTGCCCGATGTGCGATAAAACGCATGAGGTGGAAGAGTGGGAGCGTATAGATACAGCTATGGTCCAAGGACAGAAGGTGTCATATACGGAAAAAATATTCTTTTGCCAGAATGCGTCCGATGATATGAATATGTTTGTTAATGGCGGCATGCTTAACGAAAATCTTACACGATGCCGTAACGCATATCGTATACAAAACGGTCTGCTTACATCAAAAGAGATTGCCGGCATCAGGGAGGAGTATGGCCTAACATCGGAAGAGTTTTCTAAAATTCTTGGATTCAAAGAAGACAGGATTAAGCGTCTGGAAGCTAAAGTAATTCAGGACAAAGAAACAGACCAGTTAATCAGACGATTCCATACCGATAAAGATTTTGCTGCTGACCTTGTACAAAAAAGTGTTAATGCGTTGCCGGAAGGAAAGTCAGAAGAGGTGCTGAAAAAATTGAAAAAATAATTGATGAGAAACACACGCAAACATGCCGCAGGATACCCTGCGGCTTTTGTGTAGTCAGCAAAACCATTCTTTCTTTCCTTTAAAAATCCCGCATACTAATTACAAAAGCAAAAAGAAAGGAGCAAAAAAATGCCAAAAACAGATAACGAAGATTTCAAAACAACATATCGGCCGCCGTATCCTGTAGATGCATCGGCATGTGCTAAGATACTGAATAAGTACTATGATGTCAAAAAGGATGACGAAATCGTAGACGTTGTAACGCTGACCGAGCCATACAATGTAATCAAAAGTTACGCATTCGATAGTTGCCATGTTAAAGAACTGACCCTTCCAGATACCGTGGCACGACTGAACCATTTTGCTTTCGCAGACTGTAAAACGCTTAAAAAAATTACTCTCGGGAAAGGGATAGAAAAATGCGGAGAAGACTTAACTTTCCGGTCAAACGTACAGGAGATTGTTTGGACAAAGCCGATTGGCGAAGATGTAGACGAAACATTGTCGTCATTACTGTATGGGTTAATCCAAGAAGAATCCACGATATTCTACCGGACAGACGAAATTCAGTTAAGCAAAGGGAAAATATTTCTCCAGACAGGAGAAGCACAGCAAACATTCCTGCTGACATACAACGGCAGAAGCATAAGACTCCCAAAATGTATCAATAATTATATCAATATGTTTGTCATCCAGAATATGGTGCACGCAGCTCTCGCCAGCGATACAGATGAGATAAGCCGGTTTCTGTCATACCGCCTCATTTTTGGAACGCTGCAGGATTTTCAGAACAAAGCGAACGTAGCATTGGAGCTGTACCTCCTGGAATGCTCGTCAGATGCGAAAAAATACCTTCAAAACAATGCGGTAAAAATCGCAAAAGCGTTTGCGGAAGGCGGAGATGATGTTGCCTTATCAAAATTTGTGGCTCTCGGCCTGATGGACGCAGAAGCGCTGCTGCAGACGCTGCCAATCGCTCAGGAGAAGGAGCTGCCGACGTCCACAGCATACCTGCTGGAAGAGATGCGGAAATACAGTTTAAGGCTTCCTGATGCTTTGGAAATCTAAAAAAGAAGCAAAAAATGCTTCTTTTTTTTCTTTTTGAAAAAAATTTAGCCGTCGCATTCTCGTGACTTCAGTCGTGATGCAGCGAGCTTACGCTCGCTTGCATCAGACACGGACGGGATTTCTAACTCCCGCGTACACGTCAAATTACCTTCAGACCGACGGGAAAGTAAGTTTGACCGCAGTTTCCCGTCCGTCGATGAGTTAAACGGCACGGCGAGTTATCACGACATTTTATTCTCTACGTTTCGGCGTAGAGATTTTTTTTATTTTCGTCAAAATTTTTTCGCAAAAAATCGCCTCGTTTTTAATTTTTTCAGCATATTAAATGTATAAGAAATTTACAGAAAGGAGATGCACGATACGGCAAACTCAAACAGAAAGAAAGCCAGTAAATTACAGGCTGCCAAGAAAGCGAAAACCGCCGAGAAAGAGAAGACCGTTAAGAAGACAAACCCTGCCGAAGAAAAGTCGATAAAGTACACTGTCACAGCAGAACAGCAGACTGACGGTACTTTTGAGTTTCGTGGAGGAAAAGGCGGATTTAATATCATTAAGCAGAAGAATAAAGCATTAGAACCTTACGGAAAATGCATATATAATTATGGCGTCCTTTTAGAGCTGATTCCGGAAGGCAAACAGGCTGCGATTAACCAGCAGATAGGGAATGCCAGGGTCGTACATAATGATTACCTTTCTAAACGTGAGGAATATTACAAGGAAACGAAAAAGACATTAACGGTTTTACAGTATAAAAAAGAATACCTTCCGGCATTAAAGAAGGAGAAGGAATATCTCAATAATACGGATAAATTTGTTTATGAAAATGCCTGCCGGAATGTAGATGACGCATATAATAGATTTTTTAAGGGATTATCTGGATTCCCAAAATATGCTTCCAGAACAAAACCAAACGGAAACAGTTTCACAACAAATTTCACAAACAACAACATCGAGCTGAAGATGACTGACGGCATTCCGTATGTTAAGCTTCCAAAAATCGGAAATGTGAGATTTATCCTTCCAAAGGGGAAAACATTAAACGATATCCAACCGCATGGAGTATCAATCAAGGCGGCAACCGTAAGTAAAGAGCCAGATGGCTCATACCGTATCGCTCTCAGAATGGAAAGCGTGATTGATAAACCTGTATTTCCAACTGTTATCAACGCAAGGGAGATAATCTCTGTTGACCTTGGACTGAAAGAATTTGGTGTTTTTGGAAACCTGGAAGAATCAATCCCCGTACCAAACCCGAGGTGGATTAAGATTCACGCAAAGAGGTTACGGAGATTCCAACAAAGCCTTTCAAGAAAACAGTATGACCACAAGACGCATACCGGCTCAAAGAACTGGGAGAAAGCCAGGGCTAAGGTTGCCAAAGAGCAGCGTAAGATTGCTGACCAGAGAAGGGATTTTCACCATAAACTCTCAAGAGCGATTACAGATAATTGCGTTGCATTCATATGTGAAGACCTTGCTGTCAAGAACATGATGAAGAACCGCCATCTGTCAAAGTCAATCACGTCTGTTGGCTGGTCTCAGTTTTTAACAATGGTACAATATAAAATGGAGCGTGCTGGTAAGTATTTCAGAAAAATCAGCAGATGGTATCCGTCATCACAGACCTGCGGATGTTGCGGGTATAAAAATACAGATGTTAAGGATTTGAGCGTCAGAAAATGGAAATGCCCGAAATGTGGAACCTGGCATGACCGTGATGTCAATGCTCAACAGAATATATATAAGATTGGGGCAAAGATGCTCCAGGATGAAGGGATACAGATTACCGGTCTCCCTGTAACAAACAAATCTGCAAACTGATTCTTCAGAAATAACTGTTAACCCAGCAACGGGTAAAACCGGTCACATATAAACAATCACTCCGGAAACGGAAATAACCAGATAACGAAGCAACGGTACCTCGGGGAAGCGTGGAAGCCGTGGTGAAAGTCCACTTAAAAAAGCCTGCACCGTAGTAGGACTGTCAGTGTAAGGATACTGACAGAGAGTCTGAGTAAGACACGACCGGAAGGCAATGCATCGGACAGATGAAGCAGGAAAGAAGACAGAATGGAAGGTGCAACCGGGTCGCAAGATTAGAAAAGCTTGACGGACTGTTGGAAGCCCGTGACTTCAGTCATAGGTTCTTCACAGAGATTTCCGGCATATTGGATATATAAGAAAAAAACTAAAAAAGAGGAGAGAAAAGTAATGTTAAAAAATACAAAAAGCAATAGCAAAAAACCGGCATCCGGATATGACAGAATTGAGTTCTACATTGACTTTGTTCAGGTTCTGCTATCAGCGTTCATGCTGGGGTATGTAATTGGAAAACAGAAAAGAGAAAAAGAGAACTAAAAAATCGGAAAGAGGTGAGAAGATGACAACATTCGAGAAATCGTATTTCGAACTGCCGGTAAGTAATAAGAAATCTCAATGCATTCTGGACTTGGAATCCGGAAAGATTAGCATTTGCGAAGTGCCGCTGGAGTATCGTAATGCAGACTGCTATATGTATGCAATGCAGTATATTCATACGTCTGGTTTGGAAGGCGTGGAAAACAAAATAGAGAGAGAACTTGTCAAGACGCAGATACTCACAGATTTGATGGAAGCGAAAAAACAGAAAAACAGAGAACGGGAGGCGGAACTGTATGGTCTGTTTGAGGGGTATTTTTGTTATGATGGTAACGATATGCTGACGGTGCAATCTTATATCAGCAAACGGAAAGAGGAAATGGACGTTTGAGACATTAAAAAAATCATAAAACACGAGAAGAGAGTAGAGGAGCTGCCGGCAAAGCCGGCGGCTCCTCTAAATATGCCTGCGGGTACATTCCCAGAATGCCCGCAGGCATTTGTATTTTCTTGCGTATTTTCAGCTCGTCCAGCTCTGACAAAAAAATATGAAAAAAATGTGAAAAAAAACGTCAAAAAAATTTTTTATTTTGCATATTAATCTTGATGGAAAAAACCATCTGCTAAACAGGAAGCCATAGGCTAAAAATATGCCAGCTTGATATGGCTCCGATTAAGCGAATGTGACATATAACCTAATGCATCTGGCGTATAAAAGGTTGAAGGAAACTACACGAAGCCTTCTATTGGGCTTTGGCTTTGCCTTTTGCTGGTTCGCAGGGCTTTTGCCTGATATAGTACGGAAGAGAAATCTTCCTGGTTTCCACGTAGCCTTTCCTCCAGGCTTAAAATCCAAGTGTAAATAATAAAAAATAGGAGGTAAAAAGATGCAAAATTTAAAGGTTAAAATGTTGTCTGTCGCAATAGCGGCTTTAACTGCTGCAACACCGATATTGTCTTCATATGTGGCATATGCAAGTGATATTACGGTAAATGATGATGGAACAGTAACACAGATTTCTACATCAACAGATGAAAAGACAGACGAAACTAAGTTCCTCTTCGTCAATCTGAAAACGGTCGGAGGCAAGGTTGTAATTAATGAAGGCGAAGACAGTGAACAGACTGTCCGGCTGGAAAAGCAAATGGACAGGTTACATATTGATGTATACGATAAAGATGACGTTATGATATCCTCAGAAAATGCGATAGATAATGGTTATACTTACGCATATGAAGCAAAAGCCGATGATGCTGTTAATGTGAAGGCATATGCAGATGACGGCTACGTAGTAAAGTTGTATGAATTGACTGACGATTCTTCTGGTACTGAAATCGCTGAGGACGTTGGATTTGATGCAGGAAACAAAGTAGAGGCTTTTAAATATCCGGTGTTTATGGAGTATGATAAGACTGTAAAGATTGGGTTTGAGAAGAAAGGGTCTGCTGAAGATATTGCGGAAGATTTGAGCGTTAATGATGAGACTGATGAAGCCGGGAAAGAAGTAAATGCGAAAGCTGAAGAAGCCGCTGGTAATAAAGAAGAAATCAAGGTAGAAGCAGATGTAGATAAGCCAGAAAATTCAGAAGCTGAAGACGTAAAGGCTGATGAAGAGGCTGCAACCAAAGTAAGAGATGATAAAAAAGCCGAAGATGCTGATGCCCCAGAGAAATCTGAAGACCTCAAGGATATTGACAGTAACGACAAACAGAATGTATCTGAAGAGATAGCTGTTGACAATGATTTGACGGTGAATACTGATGACAATAAAAAAGATAACGAAGAATCAGATATTACTGTTAATGATAGCAGCATCGCCAAAGATATTGATGAAAATGCTGGTGAAGAGCCAGATGAGAAGTCAAGTGAAGACATCATGAATAATGATGGAGATTCAGAAGACGCCAAAGATGCAGATTCTGATAATTCAGACGAGAATTTCGTTTCAGATGAGGCTTCAGACAGTGCAGATAAAGACACCACAATTAATGACGCAGAGACAGAAGAAACAGAAAAGGCTAAAGAGGCTGACAGTCACACAGATAATACTGAAGATAAGATAGAAAATGACAAACAGGATACTGAACAGTCATATGATATATCAAATCTTGACAACACAAGCTTTGCTTCTGCCAGACTTGTAGTAATCTCTGATAATGCGGAAAGTGTTTCTACTGATAGCAAGTACATAATTGCAAATTATCAGAATATTTATCTGATTCAATATGAGACTGTTGAAGATGCAATGAAGGCATATGTGAAATATACGGATGCCGGATTAGCAGCTGAACCTGATGCGATAATTTCCGCTGCAAGTGATGAATTGTTAGCAGATGAATGTAATCAAACATCTATGAGTGAGGACACAAATCCTATAAATTTCATATACGAAGAAAATGAGTCCACTATTATTGATAGTAATACAAAATTAATTGCATTGATAGATACTGGAGCTTCGGATAATGATAATATTACAAATAGGGTTTCTGTTATCGACAAATCATTTGAAGGAAATGGTCATGGCAACGAAATGGTAAAATCTATTTTAGAGCAAAATCCGAATGCAAATATATTATCAATACGAGCTATTGATAATAATGGTCATGGCAATATCTCTGGAATAATTGCGGCTATGGAATATGCGTTAAATCAAGGCGCTGAAATCATAAACTTATCTATATCATCAAGAACGACTATGTTGAATAGCGTGTTGGAATCTGAAATCAAGAAAGCTGTTAATGCCGGTGCATCTGTAATTGCCGCAGCTGGAAATGACGGAGCCGATGTTAAAGATTATATGCCAGGTTCAGTAAATGAAGCTATTGTAGTTGGCGCATGTAATGAAAGCGGTGAAAGATTAAGCTCCTCAAACTATGGATATACAGTAGACTATAATGTTGTTGCAGACTCTACATCTCAAGCAGCTGCAAAATATAGCGGTTATATTTCCTCACATGATTATATTGATTTAAATAGTGGCTTAATTTTTAGTCCAGATTATAGTGAAATGGTGTCTGATAATGATAAAAAACAGTTACGAGCATATTATATGCTTTACGACCAAACAAGACCAGACCCTGATGAACATACAAAATATGTATTTTCAACATTTAACATTTATTATCCTATTGAACAGACCTTGAATGATATGATGCTCTTCAAGATTAATCCAAATGCATCAAGATATGATTATAATGCAAACGGAATTACAATAGATGTGGATATCAACAGAGGAGCTCCGGAAGGATATCAGCATCCGATTACAGATGAGTGTCTATATGATGAAAAAACCGGATATTTAAGTATTCCTGAACAATATAAAGAAGAAGACATCACTGTAACAATCTGGCAATCAAGAGAAGATGCATTTTATAAAGATTTTATACCTGATGAAGTAAAACCACAAGAAGACCAAACGGGAATGATGACGATTGCTCGATTTGCAAATGATTTCCCATATGGATACATCAACCCATCTTATGCATATAAAGGATGTAATGCTAATGTAAAATTAAAAGGTGACCCAAATTCTGTTAAAGTAGGTGACTTATGGACTGGTTCAGCAACTACAATGTATATTGGAGATACAGATTGGGGAGCTCAAGTCCCATATGGATGGGTTGCTGGTTCTGAAGCCTACGGAAAAGAATGGAGATGGGGACAGATTTTTAATATAACCTCATGTCAGAATAAGATGTTTGTTAATATTGGTGGAGCAGGAGAATACGGAAAAAGTTCTAAAAATTGGTTATGGGGTGGATGTATTAGTGATATAGATAATGCTTTCGAGGGTCCGCCTTTAGTAGGTTCTATTTATGTTGAATGTATTGCAAAATCTGGCAATAATGCAACATTTTACTTACATGCGTCATGTCATGGTCCGCAAGGCCAAGCAGCACAAACAATGGTTTCAACATTTACAGCCATTATCACACCAGATGAAGCAGAATTTACTATTCATAAAAGATTTGTAAGCCCTCAGCTTACACAGCAAACGAGCAGGGTTGGTGATTTAGTTACAAAATTTGGAATTTATACAAATAAAAATTGCCCTGAAGGTCAGGAAGTAAAAATCATTAATATTAATGGTGGCAAATCTTCTAAAGCTGTAGGTAAAACAACCTTGAAAGCTGGAATCTATTATGTTAAAGAACTTAAAAGAATTTCCGGAACAATAGAAAACGGTAAAATATATGGTCCAATAAAAATCAAGAAGGGTGATAAACCAAAAGATTTATCTGATTTTATTAAAGATTCGGACAGAGATGAGATGTCAATGGATGAAAACGGATATGTATTGAACGTGCCATTCCGTTTCACCGGAGAGCTATTAACGAAATTAAAGGGTGATACATTAAAACCATTAGAAGGAGCTGTGTTTAAAGTAAACTACAGTGAAGGAACTGGCAGTGATTATAAACGCAAAAGAACCTGGTACTTTGTTACAGATAAAAATGGAAAAATAAAATATGACCGCAAGCATTTGGCAGACAATGATGCAAGGTTTAAAGGTAAAGTGCCTGCATCAGATGAAATGTTCACAACTGCTGCTGACATCAATAAGACAGCTTTACCTGTCTGTGAATTACATATTAAAGAATACCTGGCTCCAGATGGATATAATAAAGACAGTAAAGTGCATGTAATAGTAATTAAAGCTCTTAGGGATAACAATCAAAAGTTTACCGATAAGAATGCCGTTGCTGACAATACACCAACAATCGAAGACCCGGTAGCTGGAGATAAGTGGAGAATTCGAGTCCAGGCAAAGAAAATTGACGAAAATGGAAAGGGATTGACTGGAGCGAAATTTGATATATACGATAGCGAAGACTGTTCCGGAAAACCTTTAGCAACTATCACGTCAAAAGATGATGGAACTACGAATATTGAAACGATAGATAACATTCCACAAACAACTGAAACATATGAAGTATGGTGTAAGGAAGTCCAGGCTCCTCCAGGATATGCAATATTAGAAATCCCAGTTAAATTAACGTTTAAACTTGCAGATTTCAAAAAGCTCAGTGTAGAGGACCAGAAAAAAGGAGAATTAAAAATCTTTGGCCTGACAGATGGTGGCAAAGGTATTGTAAATGAAAAAGGATGGCAGGTCAGAATTCAAACTAAAAAAATCAATCGTGACAAAACGCCTTTAGCTGGTGCTGTATTTACTATTTACTCAGATGAGGCATGTAAAGATGCTGATGCAATTACAACCATTACATCTGGTGACGATGGAATGACAGATATAGCAAAAATCCTTGTTCCTAATTCAGAACAAGAGAAAACTTTTTATTGCAAAGAGACAAAAGCTCCACAAGGTAAAATTATAAAGGAAACCGTCTTCCCTTTAACATTTAAAAAAGCTGATTATACAGCCCCTGACGGTGAACTAAAAACATTTGGTCCAAAAGAAGGAATTATAAATGATGAAGGATGGAAAGTGCGTGTAAATGCAAAAAAAGTTGATGGAGACAAAAAAGGACTTGCAGGAGCAAAGTTTACAGTATATGACAATGAATCTCTAAGTAATGAAAGTATACTTGGAGTCCTGGAATCATCTGCTGATGGCACTACAAATGAATTATCACTTGGCTTTAATATGAATATTACTGAAGTGACATTATATTGTCAAGAAACAACGCCCCCTGACGGTTATATTGGAACAGATGAGATTTTCAAAGTAACCTTCAAAAAAGCCGATTACGATAAATTGAAGGTACAAGACGCAAACACAAAAGGTGAGTTGAAAACGTTTAGCACGGGAATTGTGAATGTATCAGTTACTCCTACCCCTACTATTAGTGTTACTCCGACTCCACCAACTCCACCAAGCGGTGGACTGTATGTCAAAAAGACGTCAAAGGCACCTAAGGATATTATGGATTTGAAGAGTTATACTCTTGCAAATGCAGAATACAGAGTAACATCAAGCAGGGCTGGAGATATGGGAATACTGACAACAGATGAGTCTGGATACTCAAACGTACTGTCTCTTCCAGATAATAGCATTCCGCATCATCTGGATGCAGTATACGATATTCATGGCAATCTGATACAGGAGGCGAAAGACTGGATTGAGAAAGTCCAGACGACATACTATATCACAGAAATAAAAGCGCCAAATTATCATTCCGTATATGCGGGTACGAAGTCACAATCTGTTGTCATGCCTGATGATGCAGGACAGACATTTGAAATTCCATTCGAAAATGAACCGATTTTCTGTGATGGAAAACTGGATATTGAAAAGCTGGGTGTTAAAGGTGAGGTAGTCGTTGGCGCCGTCTTTAAAGTGGAATACTTTGATGCTGATGGTCCAAATGAAAGTGACCTTGTCAGAACGTGGTATTTGAAATCAGATACGCAAGGACATGTCAGAATGGACGAAGCTCATCTTGATAAAAACAATCAAAGTGATGACTTCTTTAAGTATGATGGAAATATAGTAATCCCAATTGGAGGATATCTCCAGATAACAGAGGTTGACGCTCCGGCAGAATATGTAGTAGAAACAGAGCCTGTAGGTATTGCAACAACAAAAGATGCAGACTTTAAGCTTACATACGATAATGCAAAAGCATGGTATGAAGAACTTGAACGATGCCGTGTAAATTTGAAAAAATATGAAGCAGACGGAAAAACTCCAATAGCCGGTGTTGAGTTTGAGATAAAGTTTCTAAAGCAAGCGATAGTCCCGACATCAAAAATGCATCCAAACTTCAAGAGACTATTAAAAGAAGGGGAATCTACAATACGGCATACTGATGAAAACGGTGATGTTTTCTTTGATAATCTCGACCAAGGCATTTATCAGATTACAGAAATAAAAACCCTTGATGGAAATTCGTTGTTAAAAGAACCTATCATTGTAACACTGCCGATGACAATGACCGAAGATGAAGCTAATGAATATGGTAATGTTAACTACGAAACAGCAAAAGAAGATATCAATTATTCTGGCAAATGGTATTTTTATGAATGCTTATACGAAATCACCAATAACGCAGTATTTAAAATGCCGATGACTGGTGATGATGGTAAGTGGAAGTATGGATTTATCGGACTTGGAATTGTTATGGCGATAAGTGCTGGGTTTGTGATTTGTAATGTTAGAACTCAAAAAGCAAGAAAGCGAAAAAAATAAACAAATAAGTAATAAAACAAGAACTGCCTATTCAGGTGGTTCTTGTTTTATTACTTTTGGTAAAATATTTATCAGTTTTTAGTCCATGTTGCTGTTATTTCTTCCGAACAGGTAAGTCTTAATCCAGTCATAATTCTACCATACCGAAACCATCCGGTAAATGTATATCCATCTCTGACAGGTGTTGGAACGTCTCTGCTAAATTCAAGTGCCGTTCCATGATAAAAATACATATCATATACAGTAGCGTTATTCAATGTTGGAAAATATCCGCCATTTGCATCAATTGTCAGCTTTTCTTTTTCGCCATAAGCGGTAAAAACCTGCACGCAATAATATGAAGAACCAGATTTATATACTCCAACCCCGAGATGAGTGGAATATGTATTTAATAATGCGACACGATGCCCTGGGCTATTCATCCAGCCTTCAATTACGCTTTGCGGAGAATTATATCCAGCCGCAATATTTTCTCCTCCTTTATCATCCGGAATTCCATACTCACTTAAGATAGATGTACTATCTGTCCCATCCGGTCTCGTATGTGAAAACTTTATGGAAATCTCTTTTGCCCTCTGCATAGCGGCTCTATTTAAGTCGTTATTAGTCTGTACTAGCGGCTCTCCATGTTTTGCTCTTTCAACATTCGTTAATCTAAAAATCTCAGCTGCGAATTGTTCTTCCGTAAATGTTGGAGCTGGTGTGATATCAGGTTTATCATCGTCATCGCCTGATGGTACGTAAACTTTAACACCATTTGTGTCGTATTTACCGGCTTTTCCTGATTTGGCATATGCCTTTACGGTATAGATGTTATCCTGTCCTTCAAAAGGATATTTGTCTGTACAGTTTAATCCTGAAACGGTGTCAAGAGATAACCATTTTGTGTTATCCTTATTTCTTACATATACTTCATATTGGTCAGCACCGCCAGCCTTAAACCATGAAATTGTAACAGAACCATTAGAATTTAATTTAGCTTCATTTAGCTTTACAGTTTGAGGAACTGTATTGGTTGTCAATCCCTTTTTGTTGTACGCTCCAGACTTTTTTGTTTTCTTATTATAGGCTTTAACTGTATATGTGTATTTATATCCTGTGTCTATTGGATATTTTTTGGAAGAAGTATGCGTATAACTGGATTTTGCACTATCCAGCGTCTTTATTTTAATCCACTTCTTGCTACCAGCCTCTTTGTAGTATACAATATAGTTTGTAGCTCCAGAAGTCTTTTTCCACTTGATATTAATCTTGTTATAATCAGTGGCCTTT
>OLQV01000361.1_pt1 | contig 45148 bp, 44 predicted proteins | sample 1672371 | NCBI WGS metagenome assembly OLQV01 (sample SAMEA3136676, study PRJEB25190) | human gut metagenome
CGCTCAGGGAGTTGCAGTCCCGTGCCTTACCACTTGGCTATACGTCCAAAAGACAATCTAATTATAGCAGACTTTAATAAGTATTTCAATATATTTTATGAAAAAAATATAAAAAGTTGTTAAAAGGGATGTAATTATTTAAAAAGTATAGTATAATATATTTGTTTTGAGAGGGGAAGTATTATGGAAAGAATACAAAAGAAAATTGCATCTTTAGGTTATTGTTCGAGGAGAAAGGCTGAAGAACTTATTGTTAAGGGGTTAGTTGAAGTTAATGGTGAAGTGGTAACTAAACTTGGTACAACAGTTAAACCAGGAGATATTATTACGGTAGAAGGTAATATTTTAGATAGTAGTAGAGCTTATGAATATTATTTACTTAACAAACCTAAAGGAGTAGTTACAACGACAAAAGATGAAAAAAATAGAGTAGCAGTAGTAGATTTAATAGATACTAGTGCAAGAATATATCCAGTAGGTCGACTTGATTATGATACAACAGGAGCTCTTATACTTACTAATGATGGGGAACTTGCTAATTTACTTATGAGTCCTAGTTCATTAGTAGATAAAACCTATGTTGCTAAAGTAAAAGGTATAGTACAAATACCTGATATGCAAAAATTAAGAAGTGGTGTAATAATAGATGGAGTAAAAACCAAAAAAGCCCAAGCAAGAATTAAGAGTATTGATAAGAAGAAAGAAACAACAGTAGTTACTCTTACAATTCATGAAGGAAAAAATCATCAAGTAAAAAAGATGTTTGAAGTACTTGGATATAAAGTTATAAAACTAAGAAGAGAATCTATTGGTAATTTAAACTTAAAAGGTCTTATGCCAGGAGAATATAGAACTCTTTCAATTAAGGAAGTTAAGATATTATATAGTTTATGTAAAAAGAGTTAGGTGTTTGTAATGCAATTGAATATAAAAGAAGCTAGAGAAAATAATATAACTAAAGTAGAAAGTAGTATTAATATTGATTTATCATTACTTAGTAGTTTAATTAATAGTTCCAAAGAAGAACTAATTATTGATATGATAAAGTCTAACCAGATTATTAATAGTTTTAATCCTCCAGTAAGAATAATGAATCTTATTATTAATTGTGCACTTGGTAAAGAAAATACGAATGTTCTTAAAGAAGCTTTAATAGATAATGGTATTCCAATTCTATCATTAATATTAAGTGTAGCTATTGGTTATAATCAAAAATATAATTATTTAAAAGAAATAGAAAAAGTAAAAGAAGTATTTATCTTTTGTAATGAGAATAATTTTACTGATGCTTTAAATATTAGTAAAAGATTTAATGCCAAAGTTATCATTTCTGCTCAAAAAATATCACTTATTAGTTATAAAAAGTTAATAGAGGATTTTGGTGTAGAAAATATTAATGAATTTAATGTATATATTGATTATCAAAAGAATAATAGTCCAATTTTAATTAGTATAGTATATAAGATATCATGTATTATTAATGCAGTAGTAGAAGAAATAAATAGTTATGATTTATCCCCTTTAGAGAAGATTATGTTTGTTTATGATCGAGTTAAGTATCGCCTATATGAAGATGATTTAGATGATATTAATAGTTCTAGAGATTTAGATAAAGTACTTAATGGTGATAAAATTGTATGTGCAGGGTATTCCAATTTATTTACAGCAGTATTAACTAGTCTAGGTATTAATTCAATCCCAGTAATTGATTTAAATATTAAACATCAAAGAAGTTTAGCATACATTAAGGATGCTAAGTATAATATAGATGGAGTATATGCTTTTGATCCAACTTGGGATAAGAGGAAGAGTAAAGATGATATTAATTATATTGATAGATATGATTATTTCTTGATGCCTCTTGTTAGAAGTATGAATAGTTGTTACTGTGAAATAAGCGAATTATTAGAATTAGATAAAGAGACAATCTTAAAGATAATTGATGGTAAAGATATGGATTCTGCACTTAAAGTATTAGATAGACTTAATATATTATTTACACTTGTTGATGCTAAATACATTCCTGATGACAAGTATTATGTAGTAGAAGAAATAGCAAAACAGTATGATCAAGTAATAGACAAATATTATTCTAGTGAGATAAGCTTTGAAGATTTTATTAATCTATTATATAGTGTTAGAGTAGTAGAGTCCACTAGTGGAATGATTAATAATATAAATAAAGACAATATTAGAGAAACTTCAATTAAAAGATATATGAATGTTAATAAGAAAAAAGAAAAAATAAAAATAAAGGACTAAATAGTCTTTTTTCTTTTTATACAACATACACTATAATAGGTGATATAGCATGACCAAAGTAGATAACTTTAAAGAATTTGTAAAGAGAAACCCTAAACTAGTAACTTATGTTAGGGATAATAAAAATACATGGCAAAATTTTTATGAATTATATGATTTATATGGAGAAGATGAAAATATTTGGAATAAATATTTAAATAAAGAAGATAAATTAGAAAACACTATTAAAAGTAATAATCCTTTAGAAGGAATCCTAGATACAGTTAAAAATATAGATGCAGGTAAATTACAAGATGGTTTATCATCGGTCCAAAAGGCAATTGATTTATTTGGAGGACTTTTAATTAAAGATAAAAAAGAAGAAACATATAATCCTAGGCCAGTATATAAAAGGTTTGATGACTAATGACTATAGAAAATCAAATTAGAATAGCAAGAGATCCTTTATTAACAAGATTTATTAGAGAGTATCCTATTTGGTATAAAAGATTAAATAGAAATCCTGATTTATTTAAAGATATGATAATGGATATGAAAGAAAAATATAAGTTAACTACTTCTGATAAGATTAATAATACTTTAAATAATATTAATATGTTAAAGACTTTTTTAGATGTATTAAAATAAAAAATACCAAATATCTTGGTATTAATTTTTAAATCTTAATTTTTCATTTGATATATTAAATAACATTCCTACTAATATCATATATGATAGTAATGATGAACCACCATAAGAGATAAAAGGAAGGGTAATGCCCATAATAGGAAGAAGCCCTATAGTCATACTAATGTTTTGAATCTGCTGGAAGAGTAATACAGAGATAATACCACCGATAGTGAATTTATCACAGGTAGTAGTGGTTTTACCTGCTAAAGAGATGATTGTTATATCGAAGTAAATTAATAATGATACTAAGCAAAGTACTCCAATAAAACCAAAATTAGAAGCAAAGACCGCAAAGATAAAGTCTGTTTGCATTTCAGGAAAATAGATAGGAGTATGATTGAACCCATGTCCTAGACTACCTGCCGATCCGATAGCGGTAATACTATTAGTAAGTTGTAATCCACTAGAAGATGACCAATTTAGTATTCTATCCATACGATAGAAGAAACTAGTACCAAATATTTTTATAAATAAATCTTTATCTAAAAAGTATATTGATAAGAAAGCTCCACCACATATTAGGATAATTGCTAATATGGCAATAAACCATCTATTTCTAAAACCAGCAGTAAAGAGCATAACAATAGTAATAATAAAATAAATAAGAACAGCTCCAGTATCAGGTTCAATAAAAGTAAGTATTGATGGTATACCAACTACAATAAGAACCTTTATCAAAAATCTAAACTCTTCATTAATATCATTATTCTTTTTTTCAGCATTAAAGTCTCCAATCATTCTAGATAAAGTAATTATTAAGAATATTTTCATAAACTCAGATGGTTGAAAACTACCAATATATGGTATAATAAACCAACATCTAGCATTATTAATAGGTTTACCAATAAATAATACTAATATTAAGAGGACTACTCCTACTAGATAAAATATATAAGCATTGTTATATAAAAATTTATTACCAAAAGTCATCATTGAATAAGCTATAGAAAAACCTATTACATACCATAGTATTTGTTTTAAATATAAATTTTGTAAATCACTAGGAAGTAGACTTCTAGTACAATAAATAGTTATTACACTAATAATACCAAATAGTATAAGTGGTATCAAGATATTTTTTTCTACTTTAAATTTTGATTCTTTCTTCATAAAATCACTCTCTTAATTATGATACCACAAATATTAAAAATAATAAATATAATTCTTATTATTTTCATATAATGTATTAGAGGTGAAAGTAATGAAAGAACTTCCTAGTATGTATCATAGTAGTATAAATAAAGAAATTAATAATAATGAAAGGATATATTCTACTTTATATAATGATAGTAATATTATTAGTAATAAATCATTTATTAATAATAGAAATAATTTAACAGTAGAACAAAAAATTCAAAATATTTTTAATTCTCCTAATTACATATATAAGATAGATGTAGTTATCGTTACTGATAATAATAAAGTTAATAAAAGAATTATTGGTAAAAATAAAAATAATTTAATTACTATGGATAATGAATATATTCCTATTAATACTATTAGAGATATTTATATAGAAAAATAAATATTTCTTTTTATTTTATGCTATTACTTATATGTAATGTAGAGATAGGAGAAAAGATATGAAAGATTATACAAAGAGGCAAAAAATATTAATAGTACTAGGAGTATCTCTATTTATTCTAACAGGATCAGGACTTACATATGCAGCCTTAACATGGACTACTAATCCTATTAATATAGGACTAACAAGTGGATGTTTTGAAATAAACTATACACAAGTAGGAGCAATGTATGATAAAGAAAGAGTAAGTGGAACAGTAGTAAATGCAACACCAACAAGGACATTAACATGGACAGGCAAAGTTGCTATTCCTTATCCAAGTGATTATGGGTATGCCGCCGATTTAAGTTTGTGTCAAAAACAATTAGCTTCTTATAATGCTGCAACATGTACAGCAAATAACTGGATGAAGAATATAGTTACTAATAATAGTGGTAATTCGGGATGGTTATTGACCCCGTACTCCGGCTATGCGGGTGGTGCGTGGCTTGTGGATTCGTCGGGCAGCATCTACGACGACTACGACTACTATGTCTTTAATGCGTTTGGGGTCGCACCAGTCCTTTCTCTGATATCTGAACTAGATATCGGGTCAGGATCAGGTACGAATAGTTTACCATATCAGTTATCTGTGTAAGAAGGTACGGTAGTATCTTCTTTTTGGTGATGGTAAGTTTTATATTATTTTTTCTTAAATAACTTGAATATATTTATAGATGATGCTATAATTATATTGTTGTTATTGCCCTGTAGCCAAGCGGTAAGGCATCAGACTCTGACTCTGACACGCGTTAGTTCGAATCTAACCAGGGCAACCAAAAGAAAAAAATAGCCCTATAAAGGGCTTTATTTTAGATATGGTTATCTATTGCAGGAATTACATCTATTTTGGTTACATCCATTACCCCAAAATAGAACAAAGAATATAAGTAATATTACTATTATTATCCAGTAAGCTCCTGATCCATAGCCGTAGCCATATCCATAACCTGGATATCCATAACCGTACATAGTAGTCACCAGTCCTTTCAGTATATTATACTATACTATGTGATAAATGAACATAATGGATACCTAATAATATAAAAAAATGAGGTGAAAATATGACAAATAAAGATTTAGCAGAATTAATATTTCCTAATGTTACTAAGACAGTAGAGGATTATGAAAAAATGTATCCAGAGAGAAAATTACCTGAAGGAGCAGCGGTTACAAGATTTGCTCCTAGTCCTACTGGCTATATGCATATAGGTAATTTAATGAGTACTACTATATGTTATGTACTTGCTAAGAATACTAATGGAGTATTTATTCTAAGAAATGAGGATACTGATAAGAAAAGAGAGATACCTGATGCAGTAGAGAAGATTAGAGAGACATTATCTGAATATAATATGCTTCCTGATGAGTATGAATATGATGGTGAAATAGTGGGTAATTATGGTCCTTATATTCAAAGTGAAAGAAAAGAAATATATCATGCCTTTATTAAGAGATTAATTGAAATAGGAAGAGCATATCCTTGTTTTTGTACAAAAGAGACATTAGAAGACTTAAGAAAAAATCAAGAAGAAAAAAAGATGAGAACAGGTTATTATGGTAGATTTGCTAAATGTAGAAATATTAGTATTGATGAAGCAATAGAAAGAATTAAGAATGGCGAAGATTATGTTATTAGATTTAAGTCTATGGGTGATCCTGATAAGAAATTTGTTTTTGATGATCAAGTAAAGGGTAGAATAGAATTTCCAGAAAATGATCAAGATGCTGTTATTATGAAAAGTGATAATTTACTTCCAACATATCATTTTGCTCATTTAGTAGATGATCATTTAATGCATACTACCCATGTTGTAAGAGGAGAAGAATGGTTATCTTCAGTACCTCTTCATGTTGAGTTATTTAAAGCATTTAATTATAAGTTACCTAAATATATTCATATACCTTTAATTATGAAACAAGATGGTGATGTTAAAAGAAAGATTAGTAAGAGAAAAGATCCTGAAGCAAGTATGAGTTATTATAAAGAAAAAGGTTATCCTAGCTCTGCTGTTATTGAATCAATAATGACTATTGCTAATTCTAATTATGAAGAATGGAGAAATAGTAATCAAGATAAAAGTTATTTAGACTTTAAGTTTTCTCCTAAAAAGATGTCAGCATCAGGAGCTTTATTTGATTTAGAAAAATTAAATAATATATCTAAAAATTATATTAGTAGAATGTCTAAAGATGAAGTATATAGTAATTTAGTTAATTGGTGTAAAGATTATGATAAGGATTTTTATGAAATAATTACTAAATATGAAGAATATACTAAAGATGTTTTAAATATTGAAAGAGAACAAAAGAAACCTAGAAAAGATTATGCTAGTTATTCAGAAATTAAAAATCAAATATTCTATATGTATGATGAATTATATACTCCTAATGAATATGAATGGGGTAAGGTTAATGATAAAGAAGAAATTCTTAATATATTAAATACATATATGGATAAGTATTTTGATATTTCTGATAAAGAAGTATGGTTTAATAATATTAAAGTACTTACTGATAGTTTAGGCTATTGTAGTAATATGAAAGAATATAAAGAAAATCCTGATAATTATAAGGGCAGTGTAGCGGATATATCTACAGTAATTAGAGTAGGTATTACTAGTAAGAGTATGACTCCTGACTTATATGAGATAATGAGATTATTAGGTAAAGATAGAATATTAGAGAGAATTAAGAACATTAAAGATGAACTTTAATTGTTCTTTTTCTTTTTAATATTAATCTTCACTTTTTTCTATAATGATGTTATAATCTTAGTAGGAGGATCGATAAGATGGAAAAAGCCAAAGTATATTTTACTAGAGAAATAACTAGTGATAGTTTAGTAAAGATTTATAATAGTTTAGGTATTGAGTTAAAAGGTAATGTGGCAGTTAAGTTGCATTCTGGTGAAGAAGGTAATCAAAATTATTTAAAGCCAGAGTTTATGCACGATATTATTACTAGAGTAAGTGGTACTGTGGTAGAATGTAATACTGCTTATGTTGGGGCAAGAAATACAACTGAAAAGCATGAAGAATTAATGAATAATCATGGGTGGAGTAAATATTATAAGACAGATATTATGGATAGTGAAAGAGATATTATTTTAGATATTCAAAATGGTAAAGTAATAAAAGAAAATTATGTTGGTAGTCATTTAAATAATTATGATAGTATGCTTGTATTATCTCATTTTAAAGGTCATCCGATGGGAGGCTTTGGTGGAGCCTTAAAACAACTTTCAATAGGAGTTGCTTCGTCTTCTGGTAAGACTTATATTCATACTGCTGGTAAGACTACTGATGTAAGTAAATTATGGGAAAATTTTCCAGAACAAGATAAGTTTATTGAAGCAATGGCAGATGCTGCTTCTTCAATTCATAATAAGTTTAAGGGTAATATTGCCTATATTAATGTTATGAAAAATATGAGTGTAGATTGTGATTGCTGTGCAAAAGCAGAAGATCCTTGTATGAAAGATATTGGTGTTCTAGCTAGTTTAGATCCTATTGCTATTGATAAGGCATGTATCGATTTAGTTAGAAATAGTACTGATGAAGGAAGAGACCACTTACTTGAAAGAATTGAAAGTAGACATGGTGAACATATAATTGAATCTGCTGATAAGTTAGGGTTTGGGACTTCTATTTATGAATTAATAAATATAGATAAGAACAAAGAAGCAAATAAATTTGCTTTACATCACTTCACAGTGATGTGATTTCTGTTTCTTAGACTCTGCATCCAGACTTCTCCGCAGACTTAAAATCCGATGGTCGCCACCGTACTCATTTCTTAATTATTAAGAAATCTTGTTCGTTCTTTATATTCTAGCATAATTCTTCATATATAACTTTAATCCTTCAAACATAATATTTATACTTGCATTCAAATCTCTATCTAATTCCTCACCACATTTAGTACACTTATATTCTCTCCTTGTTAAATCTTTGTATCTTTTATCTTGATTATCACACCTACTACATATTTGACTAGATGGATAATAGGTATTTATTTGATAAAACTCTTTACCTTTATATTTTGATTTATACTGGAGTTGTCTTATTATTTCACTAAATGTTGCATCGTTTATTTTACTAGATAGTTTGTTTTCTTTACCTTTAGTAATCATTTCTTTAGTTTTTAATTTTTCACAAGTAATAATATCATATTCGTCAGTTATATCTTTAGTTATTTTATGTATATAGTACTTTCTAGCATTAGCTAGTTTACTATGAAGTATTGCTAGTTCTTTTTTACATTTGTAGTAATTTTTACTACCTTTTTCTTTTCTTGCTAATTCTCTTTGTTTTCTTTTTATTCTTTTTGCATATTTATCTATATATTTATTATTATCATAGGTTGTTCCATCTGATAATGTTAATAATTTCTTTATACCTAGATCTATTCCTACGATAGTTCTATGGTTTATTTCTGGTACTTTGTCATACATTTCATATAAGACTGATACATAATATTTACCATTTGGTTCCCTTGATATAGTGGCACTTTTTATTTTACCATTAATATTATCTATATTTCTATATCCTTTTATTTTTACCCAGTTTAATTTAGGTAATTTTATTTGTCTATTAGTTAAATCTAATTCTATATTACAATATTCTTTATCTTTATAGTTATTATATACAGCAGTTGTATTATAACTATTTCTATTATATTTACTTTTAAACTTAGGATATCCACCAGTTTTATTAAATAATTTTTTATAAGCATTATCTAAATTAAATAAAGACTTTCTTATTACTATACTATCTATTTCTTGTAAGAATACTGCATCATATTTTAAAGTACTAGTATAATCTTTTATATTAGTATAAGCTGGTACATATCCATTATTTTTCATTTTCTCTAAATAGTAGTTATATACATATCTACTACTTCCAAAAGTTTTATTTATTAACTCTAATTGCTTATTATTAGGATAAAATCTAAACTTATATGCTTTATACAATTTGCTGCCTCCAATCTTTATAGCAATTATTATAATATATTACTATAATGTCGTCAATACAATTTCTTTATTTTTGATACATATGTATGTTATGTTTTTTTATTATGCTTTTATGGCTACTTGTAAATGTTTTAAAAAGTGAGATTCAGTCTCAATTTTAGTAGTATAACAAAATAGTACTAGTTGTCTAAAGTTTCTATTATATTAAAAAAAGAACCTAATGGTTCTTTTTTGCTATATCATTTATTTTAACGATTATTTTAATTATATTATATAAATATCTATTGATAACTAAATCATAAGTACCAATATATTCATATACTTTACCTCCAAATCCCATTTTAAAGGTATAGTTACCATTCTTTTTGTCGGTATTTTTTATATAACCAAAGTTAAATATTTTATATCCTTTCTCAAGATACTTTTTAATAATTTCCCATTTTATTAAATGTGAAGAATAAAAATTAGCAAGATCTTTATTGTATGCTTCATCCATAAAATATATTTCTCTATTATTCTTAATAATGATAATACCTCCAATTATGGTTTCATTAGCATATTTAGTATATAAATTAGTTGCTTTAATAATTTCATTTCTATATTTAGTTATCTTTTTATCAGAAATCATTTTTTTATTAATAAGAGAATTTGTTTTTTTAACTCTGATATTTTGCATAAGTTCATTTAATCTATCGTTTCTTTCATCTTCAGTTTTTAGGATAAATCTATAGTTATTAACATATTGTTCAGGATTTATCTTAGCATAATATACTTCCACTTTAGTAGCATCATTATTAAAACTATTAATAATTTTAGTTATTTTTTTCTTATCAATATTATTATTTAATTCTAGTAGTGGTTCTATATTATTATTTTCATCTTTATAGATATTGATAGCTCTTCTAGTGGATAAATAAATATTTCTTTTAGTATTAGAATTAAATAATTTAAATGTTTCTGGTGGAGTATTCTCTGTTTCTAATATAACTTTTTTAGGAGAATTCTTACTAGTTTTAATAAATGATAAATCATCAAATAATTTTAGTATATTAGTATCATAATAAATTATATCATTATTACTATCAAACATTTTATAAGTAAATAAATTATCACAGGTAATATAAACATATTTCTTTTTCTTTAAATATTCTTTTAAAGCATTAATAAAATCTTTAAACAAATTATCATTATTATAATCAATTAAAAAACTTCCTGGTACATAACCAATTCGGTATTTAGATATTCTTTTTTCTAGAAGTAAAGTAGCTGCCATTAAAGTATTATCTTTTTCATTAATAAAACCTAAATAATAGATAATACCTTCTTTATAATGAGCATATTCTACAGTTTGCATATATGATCTAGCACTATGAAGTTTAGAATAATTTTTAAATTGTGTTTCAGTAAGTTCAATAATCTTCATATCTATTTCTCCTTCTTTTTAATTGTACCATATTTTACCTTAAATTAAAATATTATATTTTTATTTCAGATAATTTTTTGTTCAAAAAACAATGATAGTGTAATTAAGTATAGTTATACTGTAATTTAATAAATAAAAAAGTGCCCGGTATTAAGGCTGTAGGTTAAGAAGGTACGAGAGTATCTTCTTTTAAATAGAGAAAGTATAAGTTAGAAAGTTTACACCCAAATATGATATCTTGTAATAGTTCATGAATAGACTATTTATAGGCTATTCATGATAGGTAAAGACTTATGACTTTACCTATAAAAAATAACAAAACTTACTTGATAAGATAAATAATTTATGATATACTTAATTTAAAGAATAGAGAGAGTGATACTGTGAGTATAACAAAGAAAGAAATAAATAAATTAGATGCTTATTTTAGAGCATTAAATTATATATCAGTAGGACAGTTATATTTATTAGATAATCCATTATTAAAAGAAGAATTAAAATGGAGTCATATAAAGAAGAAAATAGTAGGGCATTGGGGAACAGTACCAGGACAAAACTTTATATATACACATTTAAATAGAATAATAAAGAATAATGATTTAAATATGATATATATATCAGGACCAGGACATGGTGGTAATGCAGTAGTATCTAATGTATATTTAGAAGGAACATATAGTGAAATATATCCTGAAGTAAGTGAAGATATTGAAGGATTAAAAAAATTATTTAAACAATTTTCTTTTCCAGGAGGAATAGCTTCTCATGCTGCTCCTGAAACACCTGGATCAATTAATGAAGGTGGAGAACTAGGCTATAGTCTATCACATGCTTTTGGAGCAGTATTTGATAATCCTACTTTAATAGCAGCTTGTGTAGTAGGAGACGGAGAAGCTGAAACAGGACCACTAGCAACTAGTTGGCATTCTAATAAATTTCTTAATCCTAAAAGAGATGGAGCAGTTCTACCTATACTTCACTTAAATGGTTATAAGATAAGCAATCCAACAGTATTATCTAGAATTAGTGATGAAGAACTTGCTTCATTATTATATGGATATGGTTGGAAACCTTATTTAGTACAAGGAAGTAATAATTATGAACTTCATAAAAGTATGGCTAATACTTTAGATAAGATTGTTAAAGAAATAAAAAAGATTCAATATAATGCTAGATATAATAATAAAGTTGAAAGAGTATTTTGGCCAATGATAGTACTTCGAACTCCTAAAGGATGGACAGGACCTAAAGTAGTAAATGGTCAAAGAATAGAAGGTACTTTTAGAAGTCATCAGGTACCCATACCAATGGAAAATGATGATGATTTAAAGTTATTAGAGAAATGGTTAAAGAGTTATCGTCCATGGGAATTATTTGATGATAATGGCAAACTTAAACCTTATTTAAAAGAATTAGTTCCATATAATAGAATGGGAGCTAATCCTAATAGTAATGGTGGTATTTTATTAAAAGAATTAAAGGTGCCTAGTATTGATAAATATGCAGTTAATGTAGAACATCCTGGGGCTATTGAGAAAGAAGATATGCGTGTACTAGGAGAGTTTGTAAGAGATATAATTAAAGAGAATCCTGATAATTTTAGGGTATTTGGACCAGATGAGACGATGAGTAATAGATTATCACATGTATTTGAAGCTGATAATAGATGTTGGTATTTAAATAAAAAGAAAGATGATGAGTATTTGTCTTCAGATGGTAGAATTATGGATAGTTATCTATCTGAACATACTTGTGAAGGATGGTTAGAAGGTTATATTTTAACTGGTAGACATGGTTTCTTTGCTAGTTATGAAGCCTTCATTAGAATAGTGGATTCCATGGCTAGTCAGCATGCTAAATGGCTTAAAGTAGCCAAAGAATTACCTTGGAGAAAAGATATAGCTTCATTAAATTATGTACTTACTTCAAATGTATGGCAACAAGATCATAATGGATATACTCATCAAGATCCAGGCTTTATTGATCATTTAGTTAATAAGAAGGCTGATATTGTAAGAATATATTTACCTCCAGACAGCAATTGCCTTTTATCATGCTTTGATCATATTATTAAGACTAAAAATTATATTAATGTAATAGTGGCTTCTAAACACATGAGACCACAATGGCTTACAATGGAAGAAGCTAAGGAACATTGTGCTAAAGGTTTATCTAAATGGGAATTTGCTAGTAATGATAAAAAGGGTACTGATATAGTTTTAGTATCAATAGGAGATGCACCTACTTTAGAGAATGTAGCGGCTGTTTCAATACTTAAGAATTATCTTCCAGATATTAAGGTTAGATTTATTAATGTTGTTGATTTAATGAAATTACAACCTAGTAGTAAACATCCTCATGGTCTTACAGATAGTGAATATAATAAGTTATTTACTAAAGATAAGCCTATTATATTTAATTATCATGGTTATCCTTCATTAATTCATGAACTTACTTATTTAAGAGAAAATAAAAATATTAGTGTTCATGGTTATATAGAAGAAGGCACTATAACTACAGCTTTTGATATGAGAGTAAAAAATGAAATAGATAGATATCATATTGTTATTGATATTATTAAACATTTAGATATTGCTAAAAAGGATGAAGGTAAAAGAATTATTAAATTAATGGAAGAAAAATTAAAGGAACATAATGCTTATATTAGAGAATATGGCATAGATATGGAAGAAGTTAGATTATTTAAATGGGAGTAAGATATGGAAGAGAGATTTAATAATAAAAGAAATGTTATATTTAATCCTAATAAGGTTCAAAAATGGAATGAAGAAGAAAATACAATAGTAGCAGTTACTCCTGATTACATTGATGCTTTAGTGGAACCATTTACATACTTAAGAAAGACTTCTAGTGAGGGATATTCTAGTATGGAGGAGGTAGAGACTGCTAAAGAAGTAATGAAAAAAGAAAGACTTGTTAGGGTAAAAAAGTTAGAATTTGATAAAAAGGCTGGTTATGTTGGTATTGGTATGCTTACAGTAATTACCTCTTTAGTTGTTGGTACTTTAATATTCTTACTTATTGGTAGTATTATTGGAGGAAGGTAATGAACTTTAATATATTAAATGAAAAGAATGAGTTTAAATTAGGTACAATAATAACAGTATTTTCTCTTCCAGATGTTAAAAATGAAATAGCTTTATTTTCAATCGAAGGTTATGATCGCAAAGATATGGCTAATTTAGAAGTGGCTTACATTATTAAAGGTAGAGATGGTTATGATTACCTCGAAGAAATAAATGATGATAAAGTATTAAAAGAATCTATGAAAGTAGTAAAGAAAATAATAGAGAACACTAAATAATTAGGGTTCTCTATTTATTTCCAAAAGATAGGTAAAACTAGTAGTATTGGAAATATTTTTAGATTAACACATATGATTATTGATATGTTAATAGAATGAATATTTGATAAATATTATTGCAAAAGATTAGGTATTTTGTTATACTATAAAAAAGAAGGCATATTTTGAAGTAGGTGGTATAATGGAAATATTTTATGTTTGGCTAATTATAGCAATTATACTTGGTATACTTGAATTAGCAACAACTAATTTAGTGAGTGTTTGGTTCGTTATAAGTAGTTTGGTAGCTATGTTAGTGGCAAAATTTACCGATAATATATTTATTCAGATAACTATATTTGTTTTATTAGGAGTTATACTTATGCCTTTTAGTAAGAAGATTTATAATAAGATAAAGAGTAATGATACTAAAACAAATATAGATCGAATAATAGGAATGACAGGCGTTGTAACAGAAGACATTAATAAAGATAGTATTGGTGAAGTAAAAGTAGATGGTAAGAAATGGTCAGCTTATGCAGATACTCCTATTAAAAGGGGAGAAAATGTAACTATACTATCAATAAATAGTGTAAAATTAAAAGTAGAAAAAGGAAAGGAATGATAGAATGGAACTTTTAATTGCAATTTTACTAGTAGTAGTAATCTTTATAATACCAAATATTAAGGTGGTACCTCAAGCGAGAAGTTATGTAATAGAAAGGTTAGGTAGTTATTTAACAACTTGGAATAATGGTTTACATTTCAAGATACCATTTGTAGATCGCGTATCTAATAAGGTTAGCTTAAAGGAGATTGTAAAAGATTTTGCTCCTCAACCAGTTATTACTAAAGATAATGTAACGATGCAAATTGATACAGTAGTTTATTTTCAAATTACTGATCCTAAACTATATACTTATGGTATTGAAGATCCAATAAATGCTATAGAGAACTTAACTGCTACTACACTTAGAAATATAATAGGAGAGTTAGAACTTGACCAAACTTTAACTTCGAGAGATATTATTAATTCTAAAATGCGTAGTATATTAGATGAGGCAACTGATCCATGGGGTATTAAAGTAAATAGAGTAGAAGTTAAAAATATTTTACCTCCTAGAGATATTCAAGAAGCAATGGAAAAACAAATGAGAGCTGAAAGAGAAAGAAGAGAAAAAATACTTCAAGCTGAAGGTGAAAAGAAATCAAGTATTTTAATTGCTGAAGGTGAGAAAGAATCTGCTATTCTAAAGGCTGAAGCACATAAAGAGGCACAAATAAAGATGGCTGAAGGAGAAGCTGAAGCACTATTAAAAATGAAACAAGCTGAAGCTGATGGTATTAGATTATTGAAGGAAGCTAAAGCAGATCAGTCAGTACTTACTTTAAAGAGTTATGAGGCCGCTATTAAACTAGCTGAGGGTTCTTCTACTAAAATAATTATTCCATCAGATATGAGTGGAGTAGCTTCCCTAACTGCGGTAGCAAATGAACTAATCGATAAGAAGAAATAATGATTTTCTTCTTTTTTTCTTGTATATTATTTTATTTTGTGATAGTATATTTGATATGGAGGAAGAGATATGGATATTCCACTAAATTATATAATACTAGATTTAATGATTACTTTAAAAGAAAATAATAAAGAATTAATTATTAATAAAAAAACTTTAATTATTTATTTAAAAAGAATAGTAAGTTTATTTAATTTTGATAAAACTGTATTAGAAGATATGGTATTTGATTTTGACTTTAATAATGAATTATCTTTCTTTCTATCAGAATATAATGAATATTTTGAAATGGACGAAGATAATAATATTGTTTCAGTATATGATATCTCACTAGATGAATTAAATAATTTACTAGAAGAAGAAACAATAAGCAATATATATGAAAATGATTTAATAATGGATATTCATAATGTAATCCATGATAATTATTCTTTATTAGAAATATTAGATATTAGAATAAACACAAATATATATAAGTTAATATATGAATTAGAATGTGAACTAGAAAAGGAATATGTTAATTTAGGATATGGAGATGTCTTTTATGACATTGATACTAATAACGAAAGACAAAGAATTAAAATGCTTAAAACAATAATTAATACTATGTATATTAATATTGATAATAATTTAAATAATATAGAATATAAAAATCTTCATACTTATGCTAAAAGTATGGCTAGAAAAATGAATGGTGAAGAAAAAGAAATATTAATTCACTGTGAACCAACTTTTGATGATGCTATGCTTATAAATAATCCAATGGATAGAGCAATATTCTTTAAAGAACCCTCTTCTAATTATGTACTTGATGCAAGATTAGAGATGAATAATAAAAAGAAAAAGAAAGTATTTTCTTATAATGATATAATAAAATTAAACTTTTATTTAACATTTCTTAATTTATTAGATGATGAAATAAAAAGAACTAATAATGATGAATTAAGAGATGAATTAATTATTAGTAAGTATGAACTTATGTATACAATAGATGAAATATATGATTTAATGAATTTCAATAAAAAAGAAGAAGTTTTAAATATTAATAGTGATTATAATTTTATTATTCCTATTGTATATTTTTATGCTTTTGAAGTATTAAGCTATGATGATAGTGAATATATGGTTCATAATACTAAACAAAAAGATATAATGACTTATTTCTTTAATATTATAAAGAAATTATATATTGAAACTTATTATAAATTAACTAATAATGAAATGATTATTAATAAAATTAAGAATAGCTCTTTCTATGGTACTAATATGATAAGTACTAAATTATTTAATAATTTTATTCCATATAAAGATAATAAAAAGAGAATTAGAAAAAGACATATCTAATTCTTTTTATGTATATTTTAATATTTTATATTGTAAATATAATTATTTTATGATAAACTTAACTAGTAAGGTAAGAGAGGAGGAACTCTTCATGAATATAAGATTAAGTCAAAATTATAAAATGGGGGGGGGTTGTTTATCTTACTATAAATAAAAGATATAATAATAAAATAAATAAAGACTATGAAATAACTAATAGAAATATTAGTGATTTTTCATAGTCTTTTTTGTATGGAGGTAAGTTATATGGAAAAAGAAAAGAAGTTTATGATAATTGGAGTATTTATATTATTAATATCTTTAGTAGGAGCAGCTGGTACTTATGCTTGGTTTACTTGGAGTAGTACTAATAATACTAATTTAACTATGTCAATTGGAGCATCATCTGATGTAATATTTAAAAATGGTAATGATATAAGTACTAATAAATTGGCACCAGTATTTAATTATATTGATGGAGAGAGTACTAGTTTTACTATAACTAATAAAAGCACTACTAGTTTTAGTTATAGAATATCATTAAATATTACTAGTATAGATAATGAATTAAAGAATAAATCATTAAAATATAAATTAGTATCAAATAATACTATTATAACTGAAGGAGACTTTAGTAATATCGAAAATACTAATAAGTTATATGAAGGAGAATTATCTAAAGGTAATATTAGTTATATCTTTTATCTATATATTGATGGTAATGAAGAAAATGATCTTAATATGATAAATAAATCACTAGTTGGTACAATAACAGTAGCAGAAGCAACTGCTACATATCAGTTAACTAATGAAGATGGAACATCTTATACACCATCATATTATGGTTCTGGAACAAAAGTAGTTAGATCAAATGCAGCCCTTAGTAAATTTAAAGAAGTAAGAGTAGACAATAAAACTGTAGATAGTTTTAATTATACATTAACAGAAGGATCGACAATAGTTACCTTTAAAGAATCTTATTTAAAAACATTGATTGTAGGAGAACATACACTTAAAATAATATCTAATGATGGCTTTGCCATAGGAAAAATAAATGTTAAAAAACCTAGTGCTGCTCAAATGATAACTAACTTATATACAAATAGTGAAAAATCTATTGTGACAAATAATAGTATAAGTTATCAATACGATACTACTCATAGTCTTATGAAAGATGTAGGAAATAATATAAGATATTATGGAGCAAGTCCAAATAATTATATATATTTCAATTGTTCTGATTATAGTAATCAAACATCAGATACATGTGAAACATGGAGAATAATAGGAGTATTTGATGGTAAAGTTAAGATAATGAGAAGTGAAAGTATTGGATTATATTCATTTGATGTAGATGCCAATACGTTCGACGACGATATCGGTGTATATCATGGAAGCAATGATTGGCCAACTTCCAAACTAATGAGATTATTAAATGAAGGTTTTGATGATTATCAAGATTTAGGAAAGTACAATGGAACAAATGTCCTTGCTAACAACAGTCTATACTGGAATAGTGCCAGTGGTAATTGTTTTCGACGAGGGAATGCTACTTTACCAATATATGTAGAATGTGATTTTACTAATATCGGACTAAAGAATAATAAAACAAAAAAATTAATAGCCACCACAACATGGCACCTGGGTGGAATCAATACTAAGACTTCATATCCTAATCAAATATATAGTTTAGAGCAAGGAACAACGGTTGTATCTGGCCATGCAACAGAATGGATAGGTAAGGTTACTATCCCGTATGTAAGTGATTATGGATATGCTTCTGACTTAAGCCTATGTACTAAAACAATAGATAAATATACAGATGTAAGCTGTAATAACAACAATTGGATGCTAAATATAATACCAACAATTAATGGTTATGCAATTAGATTTTTAACACCAAATTCTAAGTATGCTACATCTGGGTTTCATGTTGAAAAAGAAGGCTATTTTACAGATCTTTCTAGTGAAATTGTTGATAATAGACTCATCCATCCAACTTTGCTTTTAGATACTGAAATAAGATTAGATGAAACAACAGCAGGCACTAGTACCAATCCATATAAGTTAATAATAGATTAAGAATATACTAAAAGCATCTTCTTTTAATAGAGAAAAGTAGTAGTTAAAAAGTATTCACTGTGAATATAATATCTTATAATAGTTCATATATAGACTAGAATAGGCTATATATGATAGAAAAAGACCATAGACTTTTTCTTAAAAGATATTGACAAGATGATTAAAAAGTAATACAATTAGATAGACATTTGCTTAAGTTAATTATTCATCTTTAGGGAAAACTACATATATAATTGTAGTTTTTTGTCGTTGATAGAAGGAGGTTAGATTATGAAGATTGAAAGAGAAGAATGGGAAAGAGAGAAAAATTATCTAAATAAGACTGTTAGTTTGATTAGAAAGAAGATATCTAAGTTAGGTCAAGAGTTATATGATGATGATAGCAAAGTACTAGAATTTAAGAAATTGATATGGGATACTCATACTGAGATGGATCCTAATGAAATGCGTAGTATGATGGCAGAATCTGATTTACAAGTAACAATAATGCAAAGTAAGGGTAATTATCTTCAGAGACTATTTAGAGTACAAAATAAGCCATATTTTGGTTCTATTAGATTTAAAGAAGATGATAATGAAGAAGATATTTATATTGGTATAACTCATGTCGAAGATAAACTTGATTACTATGTTCATGATTGGAGAAGTCCTATATGTAGTATGTTCTATGATTTTGAAACAGGTCCTGCTTATTATAAGGCTCCATCTGGTATAATAAGAGGGGATATAACTAGAAAGAGACAATATATAATAGAGGATGCTGAGTTAAAACATATTTTTGATAATGATTTAAATATTAGTGATAGTTTATTACAAGAGGTATTAGCAGAAGAATCTTCAGATAAGATGAAGAATATTGTTAATACTATTCAAGAAGAACAAAACAAGGTTATTAGAAATACTGAAGATAAGAACTTAATAGTAGAAGGTATTGCAGGTTCTGGTAAAACAAGTGTAGCCTTACATAGAATAGCTTTTCTATTATATAGAATACCTAATTTAACCTCAAGTAATGTAGTAGTATTTACTCCTAATAAGGTATTTTCTGAATATATTTCTAATGTTTTACCAGAACTAGGAGAAGATAATACTTTTGATATGACTTTTTATGATTTATTATGTCAGAATATTAATGAGTATAAAGATATTGAGAACTTTACTGATTTTATATCTAGGTATTATAAGGGTAATGTTGATAATTTTGATATGATTAAATATAAACAATCTGATGAGATAATTAAAGATATTGATAATTATATTAATAATTTACTTAATAATATTAAATTTACTAAAGAATTAGAATTTGATAATTTTATTGAGATTGATATAGATGAACTTAATAATATGCTTAATTATAAGTATAATAGATTTCCTTTATTTGAGAGAATAAAAGAAATGGCTAAAAGAATTGCTAGTAATAATTATGATGGTAGTATAAAGAATGCTAGTTCTATAGAGAAGAGATTAAAAGAATTACTTAATACTAAACTTGATTTAAAATATATTGTTAATGATTTCTTTCAAAGTAGTTATGCTAAGTATAAGGATAAGTTAAATGATAAGTATTTATATTATGAAGATGCTTGTATATTCTTATATATTAAGAGTCTACTAGTAGGATTTAATACTAATCATGTTATTAAAGAGATTGTTATTGATGAAGCTCAAGATTATAATAAACTTCAATATTTAATTATTAAGAAGACTTTTAAAACAAGTAATTATACGATACTAGGAGATACTAATCAAACTATTAATCCTTATTATAAATATGATTCTTTAGAAGAACTTACTAATATATTTGATAGTTCTAAATATATAACACTTACTAAAACATATCGTTCTACTTATAAGATAATTGATTATACTAATAAGATATTAGGGTTAAATCATATTACCGCTATTAGAAATGATAAAGCTAATGATATTATATTTAGAAATAATGTTAATAAGAATGATTTCTTAACTGATATTAATAATTTAAAGGGTATATCTAAGAGTATTGCTATTATTACTAAGAACGATAAAGAAGCTAATTATGTATACGATATGCTTAAAGATGATATGGATATTACTTTAATAGATGGAGGAGGTCATATTAAGAGAGATTTAGTAATTGTTCCTTCTTATGTAGCTAAAGGATTAGAGTTTGATTCAGTTATTTTATATACTGATATTAATAATAAATATGAAGAAAAAGATAAGTATTTATATTATGTAGCTTGTACTAGAGCACAACATAATTTGATAATTTATAATAATTCTAAATAATGTTTAAACCCTTATTTTATAAGGGTTTATAATTTTGTATTTGACAAAGATTTCCATTTATGTTAAGATAGTTGATGTCCGCTAAAAAAATAAGAGGTGTAGAAGTGAAAAACTATAGAATGGAAATTGCAGCACTGACTCTATTACTTGGAGTTCTATGTTTTGCATTTTACGATTGCAATATGAAGGGGAGCGAACAAGAAATTGTTTTGGAAAGTAAACTGTTATCTACTACAGTAATAAAGAATAAAGAAGATATTACCATGGATATGCTTGCTTTATCTAATGATCATATAGTAACAGTGGTTCCACTTAATATGAATAAACAAGAAGAAAATGAAGTAGAAAAGATAGATGTTAACACAGAAGACTTAGAAGTTATTTCAAATAATGAAGTATATAGTATTAATCTAGCGGCACAAGAAGAAAGTACTCCATATAATGAAATAATATCTAATCAAGTTGTTAATTATGCTTTAAAATTTGTTGGGGGTCCTTATGTTTATGGAGGTAATTCATTAACTAATGGTACTGATTGTTCAGGTTTTACAAAACTTGTATTTGCAAATTATGGTGTATATTTACCAAGAAGTGCTTCAGAACAAGCTTATGCTGGTATACATGTTGATATAAATGATATTATGCCTGGTGATATTGTTGTATCTGGATATGATGGAATAGTTTGTCATGCTGCTTTATATATAGGTAATGGTAAATTAGTTCATGCACTTAATTCTGATGCTGGTATAGTAGTAACTAATATAGATATTATGCCAGTTATTGATGTTAGAAGAGTAGTTTAATTTTATTTAATATATAGATAACTATGAGATAATTAATATTTCATAGTTTTTATTATACTCTTTAATATAAACAATCGCTTGTTCGTGTAGCAATTTCTTTACAAATACTTATAAAATAAAGGATTATAAAGATGATAAAAAAATAGTCAAAAAAACATTGACTATGTAATGATATTAATATATAATGATGTACGGTAACGCCGAAAGGGTTGTTCTCTCCTTTTTTAAGTAAAATTAAGGAAGGGGTGATCTTATGTTAGAAAAACTTACTATAAAGGAGGTTTTGGCTAATGGAGCTTGTCCTAGCATTTGCTTGGATAACTTTAGTTACACTATTTTTTATAAGTGGTTGTAACCATAGGAAATAAAAAAAGGGCACCCTCAGGGGGTGCTCTATAGAAAACTATGGAGAGAACACCTTTTGATAATAAGGCGTTACTCATTTTTATTATGAGTAATTTCTCTTTCCATATACAATTATATTATATTTTATAAAAAATATCAATATAGATATTGAAAAAAGTACGAGATTATCTTCTTTTAATGGGAAAAATAGATGTTAGAAAGTATTCACTGTGAATATGATATCTTATAATTGTTTGTGAATAGACTATAGGCTATTCATAACAAGATAAGACAAAGACTTATCTTGCAATTTGACAAATAGATAGAAATTTGCTATAATAGAGAACGTCTTTTTCAAAAAGGCGGAAAGAAGTGAAAAAATGAAACCAAGTGGGCTCATAAGAGCAGGAATGGCTTCAATATTAACTTTAGGATTTGCATCATGTATATTTTACTATAGTGAAATTGATAAGAAAGATGAAATAGTTATGGCTGATAAATTATATAATCCAGCTATTTATAAAGAAGAGGTAGTAAATGTTCCTCTTCAAGAAGAAGTTAAAGAAGTAGAAGAACTTAGAGAAGAAGTATATGATAATTTAACTATGGAAGAATTAATTAGTAAGTTAAATAATATCTTATCTTCAGATTTAACTGATAAGGGAGAGTCTTTTGCTAAATATAGTATTGAACTTGGAGTTGATCCTTATCTAGCAGTAGCTATTGCTATGCATGAGACAGGATGTACTTGGAATTGTTCTTATCTAGCAAAGACATGTAATAATGTTGGTGGTCAAAAAGGTTATGGTTGTGGTGAATATCAAGCTTATGATACATTAGAAGATGGTATTTATGGCTTTATTGCTAATATAAAGAAAAATTATGTTGACTATGGCTTAATGACTGCTGATGAGATGAATCCTAAATATGCTGAAGATCCAACATGGTCTTCAAAAGTTAATAAATATATTGAAAAAATTAGAAATAGCTAGAAAGATTACTCTTTCTAGTTTTTACTTGCTTTTTTAGATATAATATGTTATAGTATTAACTACTTTAGAGGGGGAAATATGGTGAAAGATATAGAATATATTAGAAGGGAAATATTAAATAATAGATTATCTTACTATGAATTACTTAATTTATATATTGAGTATTTAATATTAAGAAGAAATGAGATGAATAGTCTTCCTAGTTATCGAAAAGATAGAATATATTATAGTCTAAATAAGAATAGTAATTGTTATGCTTATGCTTTTAGATTTGATATGCCAGACTATTTTGAAAAATCTTTTAATAGAAGTGAAGCAGAAGGCTTTAGTTATTTTCCAGGATGTTTTAGTCATAATTATGATATTACTACAAAAGGAAAATTACTAGAAGCTTTATATAGTGATTTAGATATATTAAAAATAAATTATAATAATTGTAGTATGAAAGATACTTATCAAGTAGCCCTTTATCAAGAGATGTTTTATGATAGAGGTGAAATGCCTGACTTTCATTTTTGGAGACAGAATAGTAGTGGTATTTGGTCTTGTAAAAATGGTCAAGGTGGTAATATTATTAAGAGAGATGAACCTAATTGTATAATGGGTTATAGGTTAGTTAAGAAACTTACGATAGGGAGGTAATTATGGATATTAAGGATGAAGTTATTAATAATAAACTTACATATAATGAACTTTTAGAATTATATATTAAGTACTTAAGAAAAAAATTAGATAAACAAAGTAATATACCATCGTTTGATAAGGATTATAATTATTATATGAAGAATAGTGATTGTAATTGTTATTGTTATGCATTAAGATTAAAAATACCTAAATATTTTAGTAAGGCTTTTTATAAGACTACTGGTATTGTTTTTGATATTGATCCAGGAGTATTTTGTGGTATTAATGATATTAGTACTGCTAATAAATTAGTAGAGGCTTTATATGGAGACTTAGATATTCTTAAGATAGATTATAAAAAAGTATTAGATAATAATCATCTATATAAAATTGCTTTATATCAAGATAGTTTTAATAATAATGCTAGTTCTATATATCCACCTGATTATCATTTTTGGAGACAGAATAGTGATGGTAGTTGGTCTTGTAAACAAGGATATGAGGGAATAGTAGAAAAGTCTTGTATTCATACTCCTAATAGAGGCCATAAATTAGTTAGGGTATTAGATATTAATAGATAATAAAACTCCAAGGTTATAACTTGGAGTTTGTTTTATCTATTAAAATAATAAAAATAGTGGTAATTTTATTTATTTTATGATAAAATTATTAATGATGAGGTGTAAATATGAATAATAAACAAAATAATAAAATTACAAGTAGAGATGTTGATTTTGCTAAATGGTATACTGATGTTGTAACTGCGGCTCATTTGGCTGCTTATTCTAATACTAAAGGTTGTACTGTATTTGAGCCTAATGGTTATGCTATTTGGGAGAATATTCAGAAAGAACTAGATAGTAAGTTTAAGGAAACAGGACATGTAAATGTCTACATGCCATTACTAATACCAGAAAATTTACTTAAAAAAGAAGGAGAATTAGTAGAGGGATTTGCTCCTGAAGTAGCTTGGGTTACTAAAGGTGGTAGCAAAGAGTTAGATGAACGTTTATGTATAAGACCAACATCAGAGACTTTATTTTCTGATTATTATAGAACGGTAGTTAGTTCTTATCGTGATTTACCTAAATTATATAATCAATGGTGTAATGTTTTAAGATGGGAAAAAGAAACAAGACCTTTCTTAAGAAGTCGTGAGTTTTTATGGCAAGAAGGTCATACTGTTCATGAAACCAGAGAAGAAGCTGAAGCAGAAACTTTAAATATGCTTAATATATATAATAATTTCTTTCATGATTATTTAGCTATACCTAGTATTGTTGGAAGGAAGACGGAAAAGGAGAAGTTTGCTGGTGCTGAATATACTTATACAGTAGAATCACTTATGTATAATGGTGTTGCACTGCAGTCCGCTACTAGTCATTATTTTGGACAGAAGTTTTCTAAAGCATATGATATTAAGTTTACTAATAGAGAAAATAAGCTTGAATATCCTTATCAAACTTCATGGGGTGCTACTACTAGGATGATAGGAGCTCTTATAATGGTTCATTCTGATGATTATGGTTTAGTATTACCTCCTAAGATTGCTCCTAATAAGGTAGTTATTATACCAATAGGTAATGATTTAGAAGTAATGAGTTTAGCTAATGATTATTTAGATAAGTTAAAGAAAGAAGGAATATCTGCTTATATTGATAATAGTGATAAGACTCCTGGATATAAGTTTGCTGAGGCCGAAGTACTTGGTATTCCTGTTAGAATAGAGATTGGTAAGAGAGATTTAGAAAATAATATGATTACTTTAGTAAGAAGAGATACTAGAGAAAAAAGAGAAGTATTTACTAATACAGATATTATTCATGATGTTAAGTTATTACTTGAAGACATTCAAAGAGATATGTATGATAGGGCACTTAGAAGAAGAGAAGAGATGACTTATACTTGTACTGATATTGAAGAATTTAAAGATATTATTAATAATCGTCCAGGATTTATAAAAGCTATGTGGTGTGGAGATCCTGAGTGTGAGGCTAAAATTAAAGAAATTAGGGGTTGTAAGAGTAGATGTATTCCATTTAATGAAGAGAAGATAGATGATAAATGTATTGTCTGTGGTAAAGAGGCTAAAGAATTAGTTATTTGGGGTATTCAATATTAAAAATATTTACAAAGATAGAGATATTTGTTATAATAAATAATGTGAAAGGATGATTACTATGGAAATGGCTGCTATTGTCGTATCAATATTATTAATTGCAGTAGTTTTACTACAAAGTGGTAAAGCAGAATCTGCTTCACAAATAATTCAGGGTGGAACTTCTGATTTGTTTGCAAATAGGAAAGAAAGAGGATTTGAACTATTTGTTACAAGATTAACTTATGTTTTAGGTTTTACTTTCTTTATATTATGTTTAATAATATCATTATAAGACTTAAAATATAATTTTAAGTCTTTTTGAATATTAAGAGGAGGTTAGTATGAAAGAGATAGTAATAGAAAAGTTAAAAGAAAATACTTCACTTACAATTATGGAAATTAATGATTTGTTAGGATTAACTACGATAGAAGAATATCAAAGTTTAGAGAATACTTTAGATAGTTTAGTTAGTGATGGTATTTTATATTATAGTGATAAAAAGAAAAAATATCTTTTATTAGAGAATAGTCATTTAGTAAAGGGAAATTTAATACTTAATGATAAAGGTTTTGGTTTTATTGATATTGGTAAAGATAGTAAAGATGTTTATGTTAGTAGAGATAATATAAATGGAGCTATGGATGGAGATTTAGTATTATTTGAATATTTAAATAAGGATATGAATAGACCAGAAGGGAAGATTATTAAGGTTATTAAGAGAAACTATGATCCTTTAGTAGGAGAAGTTATAAGAATAGATAATGATTATTTTGTTAAGCCTGATAAAAAGAGTGGTAATATTTATATTCCAAGAGATAATTTAAATGGAGCAGTAGAAGGACATAAGGTAGTTGTAGAGCCTTTGAAGGATGGTAAAAGAATAGGTAAAATTATTAAGATTATTGGTCATAAGAATGATGTTGGAGTTGATATTTTATCTTTTGTTTATGAATATAATTTTAGCCCATCATTTCCTGATGAAGTAATAGAAGAATTAGATAGTATTCCTTCTTATTTAACTGAAGAGGAAATAAATAAAGAACTATCTTCTGGTAGAAGAGATATTAGAGATAGAGAAATATTTACTATTGATGGATCTGATACTAAAGATATTGATGACGCTATTTCTTTATCTATGACAGATGATGGTAAATATTTATTAGGAGTTCATATAGCGGATGTTTCATATTATGTTAAAGAGGGGACTAAATTAGATGATGAAGCTTATTTTAGGGGTACTAGTGTATATTTAGTAGATAGAGTACTTCCGATGCTTCCTCATAAATTATCTAATGGTATATGTTCATTAAATGAGAATGAAGATAGATTTGCTTTTAGTTGTGAGATGGTTATTGATAATAAAGGTAATATTACTCATTATGATATCTTTAAATCAATTATTCGTAGTAGAAAGAAAATGACTTATGAAGAAGTAAATAAATTACTTGAAGATAATAATCCTAGTGATGATTATAAACCATTTGAAAAGACACTTAGATTAATGGAAGAATTATCTAAGATACTTAGAAAGAAAATGATAGGTAGAGGTTATATTGAGTTTGAAAGTACTGAGGCTAAAATTAAAGTAGATGATGCTTGTCATCCAATAGAGATAGAGGCTAGAGTACAAAGAACTGGTGAAGAGTTAATTGAGAACTTTATGATAGCGGCTAATGAGACAGTAGCTAGTTCAATTTATTATAAGAATCTACCTGGTATATATAGGGTACATGATAAACCTGATGAGAAGAGATTAGGAGAATTTATGAAGTTTTTATCACTTCATGGCTATGTAGTAAATGGTAAAAGTAAGATAGAGTCTCCTAAAGATCTTCAGCATATTTTAAAGCAACTAGAAAATGTACCAGAAGTTAGAGTATTACATGATATGGCTATTCGTAGTCAGGCTAAGGCTGTATACTCTGATGTTAATATAGGACATTTTGGTTTAGGTAGTAAGTGTTATAGTCATTTTACTTCACCAATAAGAAGATATCCTGATTTAATTTTACATAGATTATTAAAAGACTATAACTATAATTATAGTGATAAGATAATAAGTGAAAGAAAAGAAGAACTTCCAGTAGAGAGTGAACATTGTTCTATTAGAGAACAAGACGCTCAAAATTGTGAAAGAGATGTCGATAAGATGAAGAAAGCTGAATATATGGCTGATCATATAGGGGAAGTATATGAGGGAATAATATCTGGCGTTCAAGAGTTTGGCCTTTTTGTAGAACTTGATAATACAGTTGAAGGCTTAATAAAACTTGAAACAATAAAAGGTGATTATTATATATATGATAGTGATATGATGGCTGTTATTGGAAAGAAAACAAAGAAGAAATATGCCTTTGGTGATAAAGTAACAATAAAGGTAGTAAGAGCTGATAAAGATAAGTCAGAAATTGATTTTGAAATATTTGATGATAAAGAAAAGGTAAATAAAACAAATAAAAAACATAATAAATAATTAGGAGAGGTTTTGAATGGAAAGCAACATAATAACATTACTTAACATGAAAAAGAATAAAATATTAAAGTTGGAAGAAATAGCAAAAGAACTACTAGTAGAAGATATTGATAGATTTAATGAAGCTATTAAAAAGTTAGAAGAAGATGGTATAATTTATCGTGATAAGAAAGGTAGGTACACTTTACTTAGTAATACTACTTTAAAGAAAGGTAAAATTAAGATTACTAAGAGAAAAGGACCAATAGTGGTATTTGATGATAAAACAGAATTAGAGGTAATATATAAAGATCATAAAGTATTAGAAAATCATGATATTGTACTAGTGGATATTTCAGGAGTTAGTGCTAAAGTGGTAAAGATTCTTAAGAGAGAATATCATAATTTTATTGGTGAAGTTGTTAAAGAAGGAAAACATTATCAGGTAGTTACTGAGGATCATGAACCAATTATTCTTGATGATATTTATCCTATTGGTACTAAAGTATTAATTGATGGTAAAACACTTGGGGTAAAAGAAGTTCTTGGCCATAAAGATGATTTAAAAACGAGAGAGAAAGAGATTCTTGTTTTGAATGATTTTCCAATAAAGTTTAATGATGAATATATGGAAGAACTTAAAGAAGTACCTAATGAACTTACGAAGAATGAAATTGATGCTTTAAAGAAAAATGGGATTAAAGATTTAAGGGAGGTACCTCTAGTTACTATTGATGGTGAAGAAACTAAAGATTTTGATGATGCGGTAGGCAAAAAGGGTAATAATATTTATGTTTCTATTGCTATTCCTTCTAATTATGTTATAGAGGGAGGTTCTATTTGGGATGAAACTTTAAAAAGAAGTATATCAGTATATCCTCCAGGAAGTGTAAGTCCAATGTTACATCAAGTTATTTCTAATGGAATAGCGGCACTTATCGAGGGAGAAGATAGGCTTGGTATTACTAGTCAAATTAAAATAAATAATGATGGTAAAGTACTATCATATAAAATAGTTCCTAGTATAGTAAATAATAGAAAGAAAATGTCTTATGGTAAAGTTAACAAACTTCTTAATGATAATATTATAGAAAAAGGTTATCTTGAACATACTGATATGATTGAAGAGTTATATAATACCGCTATGAAAGTTAAGGATTATATGTTAGATAATGGCTTTTTAGAGTTTACTAGTACAGAAATTACCTTTATATTTGAGAATAATCAAGTAATAAATGTTAAGGCTCAAGATCATGGTAAGGCTGGAGAGTTAATAGAGTTTCTTATGATTTTGAATAATCTAGTTATGACGGATTTCTTTATTAAAAATAATTTACCATTTATAGCCCGCAACCATGATAATCCTAGTAATGAGAAGTTAAATAGATGGAATGGTCTTTTGAGAAAAAGAGGTTATAAAGTAGATAATCATAAGAATTATACAAGAGATGATATTAAGAAGAGTATTCTTACTTATAAGAATAGTGCTGAGAGAGTAGTACTAGATAGTGTTGCTATTCGTAGTCAGTCAAGAGCTAAATATGCTTCTTATAATATTGGTCATTTTGCCTTAGGATTATCCGCATATGCTACTTTTACTTCTCCTATTAGAAGATTACCTGATTTTATTAATCAAAAGATATTTTTAGATGCTATTAAGTATGGTAATGATTATACTAGAAATAAATGGAATATTCTTTTACCTAAGTTAGCAGAATTATCAACTTCTGCTGAAAAGAGAGCAGATAATGTAGAAAAAGAATTATCTAGAATTAGAGCTTCTGAATATATGAAGAATTATATTGGCTATAATTATGATGCTTTGGTATCGGAAGTTAGTAATGAATATATTAAGGTATTACTTCCTAATATGGTTGAAGGTAAGGTATTTATTAGTAAGTATGAATATAATTTAGATAAAGATGGTTTTGGTTTATATGGTATTAATTCTAATGAAAGAGTTTTAGTAGGAGATTCTATTCGTGTTAAGTTAGTTAAAGTTGATACTTATACTGGCGATATTACTTTTAATAGAGAGAGTACTAGAAATATAGAGTATACTTCTGGTAAGAAGAAAATTAAGAAAAGATAGTATCCTTTAAAGCCTAGAGTCTTTAAAGGTAAAAGGAAGCCTTAGGTCTTCCTTTTAAACAATATGGTTGTAGTGAAAGATTTTACTAAAAAGTGAAAAATCTTTCAGTAGAGATATGAGGTATATAATGAGAAGAAAAAGAAGAGTAAAAGGAAAGAAAATTATAATATTTATTATTATATTATTATTTATAGGTACTAGTGTATATGTAGGATATAATAAACTGCTTACTAGAGAAGTAATAAATGATGATAAAGTAATAGAAAATAAAGATAAAGAATATAGTCTTAATCTACTTATGGTAGGAGATATGTTAGTACATGATAGATTATATAAAGCTATGAAAACAGAAGATGGTTATGATTTTAAACCTGCACTTACTTATATTAAAGATATTGTTGATGATTATGAACTTGCTTATTATAATCAAGAAACTATCTTAGGAGGTACAGAGATAGGTTTATCTAGTTATCCAGCTTTTAATTCACCATATGAAGTAGGAGATGCTATGATTGATGCCGGCTTTAATTTAGTCAGTTTAGCTACTAATCATACACTTGATAGGGGAGAAAAAGCAGTATTAAATTCTATTAATTATTGGAATGATAAAACTTCGGTTTTAAGTGCAGGTTCTTATTTGAATGAAGAAGAGAGAAATAAGGTAAATATTAAAGAGAAAAATAATATTACTTATACAATGCTTAATTATACTTATGGTACTAATGGTATTAAGGTACCTAGTGGAAAAGATTATTTAGTTAATATATGGCCTTGTAATGGAACTAATCCTAGTACTGATACTAAATATCAAGAATATAAAGAGATAGTTAAAGAAGATATTGAAAGGGTAAGAAATAAAGTAGATATCTTAATTGTAGCGATGCATTGGGGAGTAGAATATACCCATATACCTACTGATTATCAAGTAGATATGGCTAATTATTTATCTTCTTTAGGAGTTAATATTATTATAGGTACTCATCCCCATGTTATAATGCCTGTTACTTATATTGATGATACTTTAGTTATATATTCTTTAGGTAATTTTTTATCAGCACAAGAAACCAACTATGATAATAATACTACTATTGGATTAATGTCAATGATTAAGATTACTAAACATATTGATAAAGATAATAATATTAGTGTTAAATTAAGCAACCTTGATAATGATTTAATATATACTTATTCAAAAAATAATAAAGATTATAAAGTAATACCTTTTTCTAATCCTGATATTAAAACATATTTAGATGATTATGAAAGATTATATGATAAATATTCTAAGATAGTTAAGAATATGAATAGTGATATTCATGTTAAAGAACTAACTAATTAAAAGCAAACAGTGATTTGCTTTTTTTCTTTAGATGTGCTATAATACATAGCATCAATGGGGGGAAGTTATATGAAAGAAGAAATATTAAGAATGTTATATGATAGATCAGTTAATAAGAAGATATTTGATAGTAAAGATTTAATGATAATATATCAAATCTTTGTTAATAATTATTATGGAATAACTAAATATTTAAAAAATATTTTAATTGAGAATAATGGTGATGTAGATGCTTTTTATTCAGGTAGTAGAAGACAAATAGTTATTAATATGGATATGGTAATAGAGGGATTAGAAGAAGAAATAGAAAAGTTATCTCTTAAAGATAATCAAATATATTTCTATTATAATATACAGTTACTTTTAATAATGTTTCATGAACTTCAACATGTTAGACAAATATATAAAGCCCAAAATAGTGGAATATTAGGTACTTTAATGTTTTATGGCAAAACATTAGGAACTCCTCCTAGTGAAGGAAATGAAACTGGAGAGTATAAGAGAATGGTAACTAATTTGTATAATAGAACTTATGAATACAATCCTTGTGAAAGAGAAGCATATATTGAATCTGCTAGAACAGTAAAGAGTATTATAGGAAGAATTGCTTTTATTGATGTAAATATTTTAGACTATTTAAACCATTTAGAACTTAAAAGTTCATTAAAAGGTTATATTAAAGTATGTGATATAGTATCTTGTCCTAGTGAAATATATTTTAGTATGATAGGCAATGAATTGATATGGAAGAATTTGCCATTTTATAGTGATAAAAACAAAAAAATAGTAAAGAATACAAAGAAAATATTCACATTACAAGAAAGACTTACTTATGGATTACCTATTGATTACAAAGAATATGAAAAGGTAGATAGAGAAAAGGAAAGAATTAGTGAAAAGATATTAAGAAGGTGATAGTATGCCAATTATAGATGGTATGAATAATGATTTTATAGAATATTTTCCATTAGAGGAATATGTTAAGAAAATAAAATTATTACCTAAAGTTCTAGAACACTTAGAAGATACTAATAAAGAGTTTGATAATTATATGATAGAATTATCAAAATATGATGAAGAATACATTATTAATTATTGGATATATTTATTATATATAGAACTTATATCTAATCAAAAAATAGAAAATATTAGAAATGATGAAGACAAAATATCTGATAAACAAATATTTTTTGATACATTAAATATAAATCATAAAAGAATACATACAGTACATAATTTTATTACTGAAGGTGAACTTACTCCTAGCTATAGTTATCGTAATGATGAGGCTAGAGTAAGTAAAATTAATCCTGATGGTAGTGAAACTATCTTCTGGAGAGGAGTTATCCGCTACTGATGTTAATAAGTTTATGAATGACTTTATTAGAGTATATAAACAAGGCGGAACATCATCAATATATAGTAATCCCTTTCTTGCTAGTAGTTTAATTCATTTACTATTTTTAAGAATACATCCATATACAGATGGCAATGGAAGAACCGCTAGAATACTTCATAATATTAAGTTTACAGAAATGATTAATAAATTATATGGAACTAGATTAAAGTTAAGTCCTTTAAATATATCAGAGAGTATTCTCATTAATAAAATTACTTATGTTAAAAGAATTGACAATATTTATTTTGATATAAAGAATGATTGCAATGAAGAAATTAATGCTTGGTTTAACTTTATATTAGATATGGTTGATGAACAATTATATAAATCAATGAATATGCTTGATTATATTGATACTACCAATATAAAGAGTGAGCATAAAAATAATATGAGATTATCTAGATTAAAACATAGATAATCTTTTTTTGTAAACTAATAGTTAATTAACTTGCTTTAATAATTTTAGTATGATATTATTAAATTAAGCAAAAAGCTAGGGAGGATACAATGACAGAATTTGATAAAGAATATTTAAAATTATTAGAAACAATATTAGAAAAAGGACAAGAAGTAGAAAATAGAACAGGAGTAAATACGATAAAAATAGATAAGTATGCTTTTCAATTTGATTTAGCAAAAGAGTTTCCCATACTTATGACTAAACAACTATTTTCGAGACAGGCAATAACAGAAATGTTATGGATATGGCAGATGGCTTCAAATGATGTTCGCAAGCTTCAAGAAAGAAATGTTCATATCTGGGATGAATGGATGGTAGATGCTGATGGTATTTATCGTATATATGAACCAGTTACTACCAATTATGATCCAAATAAAGAGGTAACAGTACTTGATCCTTATAGTGCTTCACTAAAAGATCCACTTGCTAAACAAAATCCTTTATTACCTAAATTAGATGAAAATGGTAATGTGATGACAGCGAAAAGCTTAATTGAAGGCAAGAATATTAAAGAAGCAAAATGGTATGGTAAGGAATATGCTTATACTATTGGAACAGCCTATGGTTTTATAGTAGATAGATATGGCCATACTGATGATCTTATTTGGACTATAAAAAATAGACCTACCGATCGTAGAATGGTATACAGTTTATGGCAAAACGAATTTTTAAGAACAGCAGTTTTACCATCTTGTGTATGGTCAACAGAGTGGAATGTCTATAAAGATACTTTAAATTTACAGGTTCATCAAAGAAGCTGTGATGTACCATTAGGATTACCATTTAATGTAACACAATATGCTACCTTTTTATCAATGATAGCACAAGTTACTAATTTAAAACCAGGAGTAATTTCTTATTCTATTAACGAACCACATATCTATGTTAATCAGTTAAAGGGAATAAAAGAACAATTAAGAAGAGGCAGTGTATATAAAAGTTTTGTTAGATTATCTCCAAGTAAATTAGAAAGTATAAAAAGAGATTTAGAAAAGAAGATGCTTACTTTGGATGAAAAAAGTGATGAATGCCTAAGATGTGATGCCGATTTAAGAATAATAGATCTTATTTTAAATCCAGTAAAACCAGAATTATGGCTTGATCCTAGTATTAATGACTTCTACGACTTTGATAATTCTATAGATTTAAAACACGCTAAAATAAAAAATTATAAACATATGGGAAAGATACAATTTCCTATAACTCAATAAGGAGGATACTATGAATAATTTAAGTTTAATAGCAGCAATCGGAGAATCAGGAGAACTTGGCTATAATAATAGTTTAATATGGAAAATAAGAGAAGACTTACAATTTTATAAAGATATGACTATGGGAAAGAATATTATCATGGGAAGAAAAACTTTAGAGAGTATGCCACTAAAAGCCCTAATCGGAAGACATCCAATAGTACTTACAAAACAACCATTAGAAAATTGTACTAATGTTGATGTTTTTCATGATTTAGAAACATTATTAGAATATATTAGTGAAACAAATAAAGAGTTCATGGTAGTAGGAGGAGCCACTATTTACGAACAATTACTTCCTTATGTTCAGATAATGTATTTAACAGAAATTAAAAGAGAAGCTTATGCCGATACTTTCTTTCCATATATTGATCCAGAAGAATGGAATATCACAGAAATTGGAAACTTTTTAGATAATGATGTACCATATGTTAGAAATAAATATGTAAGGAAAAGGAGTAAGAAAATAAAATGGGAAAATTAATTGTAATTGAAGGTTCTTGCGATGGTGTTGGCAAAAGCACACAATATAAATTACTAATAGACAGACTAATTAAAGATAAAGAAAATGTTATAACTACACATCATTTTCCTAGTTATGGTACATATCAAGGTAGGCCAGTTGAAGAATATTTAAAAGGAAATTATGGTAAGATATCAGAACTATCACCATACTTTGTAAATAGTTTATATGCTCAAGATAGAGCTATTACTTGGATAACAGGTCTTAAGAGTGAGTATGAAAAAGGTAATATAATATTATTAGATAGATATACTACTTCTTCATTAATATACCAATCTTCAGTGATTAAAGATATTAAAGAGAGAGACGCCTTTATTGACTATGTATTTGATTATGAATATCATAAATTAGGTATTCCAGAACCCGACTTAGTAATTTTCTTACATGCTCCATTTGAAGTAGCCCAATCATTAAAGAAAAAAAGAAAAAGTAATGATGGTATTCAAAATGATATTCACGAAAGTGATTATAATTTTATGAAAAAGGTATCTGATACATCAATTGATATAGCAAAAAAATATAATTGGGCTTTTATTGAATGCTCTTTAAATAATGAGATGAGAACAGTAGAAGATATTCATGAAGATGTATATAAATTAGTAAAGAAGAGAATAAATTAATCTCTTCTTTTAAAAAACAAAAAAACATGATATAATAATTACAATGAGAGATGGTGATAAAATGAAAAATGTAAGAGCAGTATTTATGGGTACTCCTGATTTTGCAGTACCAATATTAGCCTCTTTAATAGAAAAAATAAATGTAGTAATGGTTGTATCACAACCAGATAGAGAGAAAGATCGTAAAGGAAATACTATTTATTCTCCATGTAAAGAACTAGCTTTAGCAAATGATATTGAGGTATATCAACCTTTAAAAATTAGAGAAGAATATCAAAAAGTACTCGATAAAAAACCTGATATTATAATAACCGCAGCTTATGGCCAAATAATACCAAGTGAAATATTAAATTATCCAAAATATGGCTGTATTAATGTCCATGGTTCACTTCTACCAAAATTAAGAGGAGGAGCTCCTATCCACCATGCTATTATGAATGGTGATAAAGAGACCGGAGTAACTATAATGTATATGGCTCAAAAAATGGATGCTGGCGATATCATTAGTCAAAGAAAAGTTGATATACCAGATGATATGACTTTAGATGAGCTATATTCAAAACTATCATTATTAGGTAGAGATTTACTTATAGATACACTTCCAAGTGTAATAGAGGGAACTAACAATAGAATAAAACAAAATGAAGATGAAGTAACATTTGGCTATAATATAACTAAAGAAGAAGAAAAAATTAATTTTAATGATACTTCAGTTAATATTCATAATAAAATAAGAGGCTTATCTAGTATACCCGGTGCTTATGGCATACTAAATAATAAGAGAATAAAAATATATAAATCTATAAAAACGGATATTTTATCTAAGGAAAAACCAGGTACCATTATTAATATTAATAGTGATGGTATATTTGTAGCTACTAACGATTATGTAATAAGACTTATAGATATTAAACTAGAAGGTAAAAAAAGATGCCTAGTAAAAGACTTTATTAATGGAATTAAAAAAGAAGATTATATAAATGAGGTATTTGAATGAAAGAAGAAAAAAAGAAATTAACTTTAAAAGAAAAATTAAAAGATAAGAAAGAAAGAGCAAAATTAGAATTATTATTTTATGGTATCTTCTTTCTTGCTATAATAGTATTTACTAGAATATTAAGTGGATATAATGATGTACCTAAAGTAAACAATACTAAATCTTTTATTAATGAAATTACTGATAACTATGAATATAATATAGATATTAATATTGATAATAATAAATATAAATATTATGGTAAAAGACTAGGTAATAATATGAGCATTAATAAAGTTATAGATAATAAATATGATTACTTTTATAAAATGGGTAATAAATATTATATCTTAGATACTAATGGTAATTATATACTAACTTCAGTAGAAGATATATATAATTATATAGATTATCGTTATTTAGACATAAGTAATATAAAAGAATATATTAAATTAAGTACTAAAGATAATAATAATTATAATATAAAAGTATCAGATCTAATATTAAATAGTAACAATACTAATACTATAACAATAAGTATAGATGAATTAAATAATACTATAACACTCGATTATACTGAATTATTTAAAATAGATAATAATAATTTAAATAAAGAAATAGTAACTATTAAATATACAAATATAAATAAAATTAATTCTTTAGAAGAATGATGCCATTTTAAGTATATATTGTTAAAAAATGCATATAATAAAGTAAAAGACTTGACGTACGTTAAAAAGTACGTTATAATGTAAATGAGGTGAGAGAATGACTACTATTAACATAACTAATGCAAGACAAAGTCTATTTCAATTGGTATCTGATGTAAACAAAGGATTTAATCCAGTCAATATTATTAATAATAAAGGTGAAAATGCAGTACTTATATCGGAAAGCGATTGGAGGGACATAGAGGAAACAATTTATTTAAATTCCATACCTGGATTTGTTGAAACTATCAATGAGGCAAAAAAAGAGGATAAGAGTAAATGCAAAGTTTACCAAAAAGGTGAAGAATGGTAGAATATAAAATAATTTTTTCTAAATTAGCTGAAAAAGATAAAAAATTATTGAAACAAGCTGGTCTTGAGAATAAAACTAAAGAACTACTTGACTTAATGCTAATCAATCCATATCAAGCACCACCACCATACGAAAAATTGAAAGGTAATTTAAGTGGATGTTTTTCCAGAAGAATAAGTTACCAACATAGATTGGTTTATATGGTAGATGAAAATAATAAAGAGATATTCGTTTTAAGAATGTGGACCCATTATGATAAAATATAGATTGTTATATATTGACTATATACTATATATGGAAGGTACGAGAGTATCTTCTTTTAAATGGGAAAATATATGAGTTAGAAAGTATTTCACTCTCGAATATGATATCTTATAATTATTCATATACAGACTATTTAGGCTGTATATGACAAGATAAGACAAAGACTTATCTTGAAATAGAAGAAAAAGTATATCTTTTTTTAAATAATTTTGATATAATGTATTAGGAGAGTGATATAGTGAGAGTTATAATATCTGCAGGGGGAACAGGAGGACATATATATCCTGCTTTAGCAATAATAAATAAAATAAAAGAAAAAGAACCAGATAGTGAAATATTATATATAGGAACTACTGATAGAATGGAAAAAGATTTAATACCAAGTTTAGGTTATAAATATGAAGCCTTAGAAGTTAAAGGATTAAAAAGAAAGATAACATTAGAAAATATTAAGACAGTTACATGTTTTATTACCGCTATTAAAAAGGCTAAAATAATAATTAAGGATTTTGATCCAGATATTGTAATAGGATGTGGAGGTTATGTAACCGCTCCTGTTATATATGCTGCTAAGAAATTAGGTAAAAAGACATTTATTCACGAACAAAATAGTGTTGTCGGACTAGCTAATAAGTTTTTAGCAAGATATACTGATAAAGTAGGAGTCTCTTTTGAAAGTACCATTAAAGATTTTCCAAAAGACAAAGCTATTCTTACTGGTAATCCATGTAGTGAGAAAGCCTTATCAATAAAACCTACTACTAAAGAAAAACTAGGTGTAAATAAAGATAAAAAATTAGTTTTAATAGTTATGGGTTCACTTGGAAGTAGAAGTATCAATGATAAGATATTTAGTTTTGTTGATAAGTTTAGAGGTAAAAATTATAGTGTAATAATAGTTACAGGTAATAGTTATTATGACAAAGTAAAAGAAAGAAGAGTACCTGATAATGTTAAAGTTGTACCTTTTATTTATGAAATGCCATCAGTAATGAAGATAACTGATTTAATGGTTACAAGAGCAGGAGCTTCAACAATTAGTGAAATAACCGCTACTTTAGTACCATCAATATTTATTCCAAGTCCTTATGTTGTAAATAATCATCAGTATAAGAATGCTAAAGATTTAGTTGATCAAAATGCTGGTATTATGTTAGAAGAAAAAGATATGACAGATAAGAGTCTTATTGAACTAATAGATAAAACTTTAAAAGATAAAGATAAATTAAATGATATTAAGAATAATTTAAAGAAAATAGGTATAAATGATAGTAGTACAAGAATATATGATATCTTAAAGGAATTGATAATCAATGATCGAAAATTTTATTAATAATTATGAATATTATAAAAATATTAGTTTAAAAAGATATAATACATATAATTTAGAAAGTTATGCTGATTATTTAATATTTCCTACTAATGAGGAAGAACTAATTAATCTGCTTCAATTTTTAAAAGAAAATAAAATAAAATACATCATTCTAGGAGGAGGTTCTAATATAATACTTGCTAAACCTAATTATGATGTAGTAATCAAATTAGATCGAATGAATAATATCGAGATAAAAGACAATATTGTTGTAGCAGGAGCAGGTGTATCACTTATTAAACTCGCTAATTTATGTATGAAGAATAATTTAGATGGTTTATCGTTTGCAGGTGGTATACCTGGTTTAGTAGGAGCTAGTACAGCAATGAATGCTGGCGCTTATAATGAAGATATGTCAATGATTGTGAAAGAAGCTAAAGTAATAACACCAGATATGGAAATTAAAACACTTACAAATAAAGAATTAGAGTTTGCTTATAGAGATTCTTTTCTTAAGAAAAATAAAGATTATATTTGTACTGAAGTAACATTCAAAATGAATTATAAAGATAAAAAAGAAATCAAAGAAATAATGAACAATCGTCGAGAAAGAAGAATAACATCTCAACCAGTAAATATGCCTACAGCTGGTTCAGTATTTAGAAATCCAGTAGGTTTATCAGCAGGTAAACTAATTGAAGATGCCGGCTTAAAAGGATATGTATATGGTGGAGCTAAAGTAAGTGAAAAACATGCTAATTTTATTGTTAATGAAGGAACTGCCACTTATGAAGATATAATAATGTTAATTGATTATATAAAAGATAGAATTAAAATACTTTATAATATTGACTTAATACTAGAACAAGAAATAATAAGGTGATGTATTATGCCAGAAAAAAAGAAAATAAAGGTAAAGGTAAAAAAAAGAAAACTAAAGATTAAAAAGATATTAGTTACTATCTTACTACTTACTATAATTATTTTATCTTATTTATATTTAAAAAGATTACCAATTAGAAATATTTATATAATAGGTAATAATATATTATCTGATAGAGAAATAATAAAAATGAGTGAAATAGATAATTATCCCTCATTTATTGATACCAGTAGTAGAGATATAAAAACAAAATTACTAAGAAATAATTATATAAAAGAAGTAAAAATAATAAAAAAGTTTTGGGGTAAAGTCTATATTTATATAACTGAAAATAAAATACTTGCATTATATAATAATAGATTATTATTAGAAAGTGGTGAAGAAGTAGAAAATATTTATAATATTACTACAATGCCTCTTCTAACTAATGATATCACTTCTATTAAAGAACGCTTTGTAAGCAAGTTTTCTTTAGTTGATAATGATATCTTACTCAAAATATCAGAAATAAGTTATGTACCAAATGAAGTAGATAAAGAAAGATTTGCCCTAAAAATGAATGATGGCAATCTAGTCTATGTTACTTTAACTAAAATAAATAAAATAAATAAGTATAATAGTATATATTCAGGATTAGATGGTAAAAAAGGAATAATATATTTAGATTCTGGTGATTATGTTGAAGTAAAGGAGTAAGTAGTCTACTCCTTTTTATCTATAATAAGGTAATAATTATCAATATTATTATATTTATTTTTAACTTCCTTTAAAGAATTATAATTATGAATCGTCCATAAGAATATTTCTTTATCTTTAATTTTATTTATTTTATTATTACTAATAAACATATAATTAGTAATAATAAAATCATAATTATATTTCTTATATAAAAGAGTAATAATACTTTTTTTATATTTAGTATTTAAATATTTAATTATCTTTTTATCAAAAGAAGCTAAATAAATATTTTTATTACAATTATTAACTAATTCTAATAATTTATCCCCAAACACTTTATAATTATTGTTAGTTTTAATATCAATTAAAAATATTTTATTAGAGTTTATATCTAATATTTTATCTAAAGTAGTAAGATATTTAATTTTAATTATATCAATATAATTCATATTTTCAATAATATTTCCCTCAATATTAGAATTATGAGATAAAACTATTTTATAATCTTTAGTAAGCCTAATATCAAATTCTACTCCTAAAGACTCCTTATTTAATAAGGCTTTTTTAATACTTAAATAACTATTCTCTTTATTTTGTTTAGAGGTAATCCCCCTATGAATGATATATTTCATAATTAATTTTATGAAATGTATTGAAAAAAAATTATTTTTATGGTAATATTTAATCATAGGAGGATAAGAAAATGAGGAGTAAAAAATATTTAAAATTATTTATATTGATGATAGGAATTATATTTATTGGAACAAATGTGGTAAAGGCTGATGTTCAGATTGATACCAATGGAGGAGACTATATAGAAATAAATGCTAGAAATTATTTTAATAATTGTCCCCTTAATATTATTAAGAAAGTAGATACAAATGGCAATGTAGTATTTTGTGCCGATCATGATATGCCACTTCCATTTGGTGGTAATGGTATATACACCTGGACTAGAAGTGGAACATCCGCTCAAAGCTCTGCTGTGGCATATATATTTGAAAATGCCGATACAAGCACAGATGTAGGTTACCTAATAGCTCAGTTTGCTGTATGGTATTTCGTAGATAATGAGACATTTAGCAGATATTTTAATTATGAAACTAGAAGTTATTTAAATGGTGGAGGCGACAACACTAAAGCTAATACAGCAAAAATAATGGATTTAATAGATGGTGCATTAAATGCTAGTAGTGGTAATAGCATTAATGTTACAGTAACCGCTGCTGATAAGAGTTTGAGCTTAACAAGTGATGGCAAATATTATATATCTAAACCAATTACATTGTCCGCTAGTGCAGATTCAGCAGTATCTATGAATAGAAATGGTACGGCGGTATTACAAGGAACTAATATTCCTACAGGTGCATTTGTTACGACAGATGCAAGTGCTACAAGTGGAAAAAATAGTATTGATGTAAGTACTTCAAAAGATGTAGTTGTCTATATTAAAGTACCAGTATCTAGTATAACTACAACTACTAATGTTACATTAACTTATTTAGTTAATGGTGAAATATCAGGAGCATCATATTACGAAACATCTAGCACATGGGAAGGAAAGAAAATACAGGATTTAGTTGTATACGATCCACAATCAACTTTTGACCGTAAAAGTGTTGCTTTTACAATAAATTTTGTAAAGAAAAATAAAGTTACAGTATCAAAAAAGAGTATAACAGGAACTAGTGAAATACCAGGTGCTACTTTAGTAATAAAAGACAGCAAGGGTGCAACTATTAGTTCTTGGGTAACTAAAAATACAACTACTTCAGTAGAACTTGCCGCTGGTACATATACATTAGAGGAAACTAAGGCTCCTGCCGGATATATTTTAAATAAAAATAAAGTTACTTTTGTAGTATCAGATGATGGTAAAGTAAAAGTTAATAATAAAGAAGTAACAGTAGTAGAAATAAAAAATACACCTATTATAGTAAATATTTCTAAAAGAAGTATTAATGGAAAAAGCGAATTACCTGGTGCAAAACTTACTATTAAAGATAAAGATGGTAAAGTTGCCAAAGATGTTAATGGTAAAGAATTAACATGGACATCTACTACTGAAGCAGTTAAATTCCAATTAGTACCTGGAACATACTTCTTATCAGAAGAAGTTGCTCCTAAAGGCTATGAACTATCTGAAACAGTAACAAAGTTTGTAGTAGGAGAAGATGGAACAGTAAAAAGTGATAATAAAAATGTAGACAATAATTTAATTGTATATACCAATACTCCAAGTCCAGAAGAAGTAAAAACAGGAAGCTTCTTAATATACATCATTGTCATTGGAACATTATCTGCTGGTGCTGCTACTTACTTTGCACTAAAGCACAATAGAGAGACTGTTTAAGGAGATACGAAAGTATCTTCTTTTTAATGTTTTATTAAAGAAAATGAATAAAAATAGTTGTAATTTAATATAATATATGGTACAATTATATTCGTTATGGGATAATCCGCCTATTAAAGTATATAGTGATTATCTGAAAAAGAAAGGAAGTGTATATACGATGGACATTATTGAAAAAATAACTGCTAGTCAAATAAAAAAAGATTTACCTGAGTTCAGAGTAGGAGATTCTGTAGTTGTAGGATGTATTATTACTGAAACTAAAGGTGGAAAATCTAAAGAGAGAGTCCAAGACTTTAAAGGAACAGTTATTGCTAGAAAAGGTAAAGGAGTATCTGAAACTTTTACTGTAAGAGGAGAGTACTCTGGTATTGGAGTAGAAAAAACTTTCCATGTACATTCTAATAAAGTTGCTTATATTAAGATTGTTAAACCAGGTAAAGTTAGAAGAGCTAAATTATATTTCTTAAGAGACAGAAAGAGTAAGTATAATATTAAAGAAAGAAGATAATAGTTTTGCTATTGTCTTTTATTTTAGAGGTGAATTATGAAAAATATTATTAAAGAAGTATTACCATATATATTAATATTAGGTGGAGTTATATTAATTAGAAGCTTCATTATTACACCAGTCATTGTAAGTGGTAATTCAATGAAACCAAATTTGCATAATGGTGAAGTATTATTAGAGAAAAAAATAGGTTATAACCATTCTTCAATTAAAAGATTCGATATAGTAGTAATAAAGACAGGTAATGAAGAAATAATCAAAAGAATTATTGGCATACCTGGAGAACATATAAGTTATAAGAATAATAAATTATATATTAATGATAAAATAGTTAAAGAAACATTTAATTTTAGAAATACAGAAGATTTTAATTTAGAAGAAATATGTAATTGTACATCAATACCAGAAGGAAAATATCTTGTACTAGGAGATAACAGACCAATATCTAAAGATAGTAGAACAATAGGTTTAGTTGATGAGAAAGACATATTAGGAAAAGCAGTATATCGTATTTGGCCTATATCAAAATTTGGAAGTATCTATTAAAGATAGTCAATAGTAAAAATCATTTTATCTCTTATTCATAAAATAAAATGAAAGGAGGTTATTATGAATAATAACTGTCTTGATAATAAAATCAAAAACATATTAAATTGCGGAAAAAAGTGTAATTGTACTCCTGTAATAGTAGGCCCAACCGGCCCAACAGGCCCACAAGGACCAGTCAGTATTGCTGTAGGAGTAACTACTACTACCG
>OLQV01000362.1_pt1 | contig 45115 bp, 33 predicted proteins | sample 1672371 | NCBI WGS metagenome assembly OLQV01 (sample SAMEA3136676, study PRJEB25190) | human gut metagenome
ATCTGGTCTTATCATGATCTTCCATGTACGCATACCATGCATCTCCTTCCTATAAGAATAGTAGTTGTTTAAAATCAAGTAAGTTCTTGATTTTGCTTATATTATATCATATAAAATGAATAAACGAAATTCATCACAACAACAAGTAGAATTAGTTTAGAAAAAGTAAAGGCGCATTCATCCGCAGGCAACTGAAGTTGACTGCGGTTTTCTGCTTAAACTTTGATAATAATATTATACCATTAGAAAAAAATGTTTTTACAAGAGCGCTCATAAAAATGTCTTCTTTGAATTTTATAATACGGATGACCTCATTAATAATGACCCCATCGCTATTTTCTCGTCATCGTCTGTGATATTTCCCCTTACTTGGGAGGCATTCATGTATTATTGACAAATATGAATCACGAAGTTATAATAGAGCCACTAGAACATAGCCGTTAACCGGCAGAATAAAAGACATAGCTCCCAGGTAACTGGTGAGCAATATTTAAAGACTTCATAGAAATATGAGGTCTTTTTTCGTTAATTTTAAAGGAATTTTTAAATAAAAAAACAGCTATAAAAAGCTGCTTTTTCCCACTCGGCTGGCGTACTTAAGATACGCTTAATACAAAATATCAGTGATCGAATGTATACAGTGTATTTCTACCTGTATAAATATTATATACTATATAGTTGGAAAAATCAATACGTTTGATGGAGTCATATTATTGATAAATTTATCGAAATGTGATAAGATGAAATCATCAACAGTAAGTCCTATGTCAGTGCCGTTGTCGAGGTAAATGTCATGCGTTGGCATCGCTGCTAGGCTATTGGTAATTTAGACATTAAAGATAGTCGCTTAGTTTTGTTAGGACTTGGGCGGCTATTTTTTTGCAGATGTTACCCATAACATCACTTTCTTTGAAACTCTCTCTCAAATCGACCAGAAACGAAAAATAACTGGTCAATCAATTCGTAATCATCATCTGTGGATTTTAAAATATAATCATATAAGTGAATAAATCCCAAAACTTTTTGTTCTGAATTTTCATCTAATGTATTTATGGTGGAAACAATACCGCTATACGCCCTTTGTTCTAACCAGCTTTTTAATCTTTTAACCAGCATTTTATTCTGATCTTCTCCGTCTAACAGAGCATATTTATCGTATATTTTGTCAACAATATCTGCATAATTTCTATAAAAATCCAATAGTTGGGCTCTGTATCCAACTTCACATTCACCACATGCTGATAAAAATTCTTCTCTATTCATCTTTTCTCCTTTTTTTACACATATTTTTATAATCACTAATTTGATAAATTGACATTTTCATAGCTACATGGTAGTATAATTATAGAAAAAGAGTGCTACCGATAGACGGTTAGCCCAATTTACTATTTGGATATCAAAGATAGTCGCTTAGTTTTGTTAGGACTGGGGCGGCTATTTTTGTGTTTTATTATTATCTTTACCGAATGCATATCCGAGACTGAAGCAGGTTAAACCGAAGCTTACTACTGCCATAAAATCTACAATACTCATTGGTTTAGCCCTCCTTTCCAACGGATTCCCTTGCAGGTTTCTATGTAATCAGAGGGTCACAGTCCCTCTGTTGAAGGACTAACCGCCTACCGTTATGGTAACACCCATGTCCAGATTATAACATATATCCTTTATCGTCACAATATGTCATTTTAGTCCCCACAATTTACATTATGCTATTACAGAAAAAGAACCCACACCATCCGGCATGAGTCCTTTAAAAGAATCTGATTCTTTTCTATATTTATTTAACCTTCAGCCCCTTAAACATCTTCACATAAACTTTCTTCATTTTCTTCGGCACCTTGATAACCATCTTCTTGTTTACGCCCTTAAACGCTTTCTTATTTGCTGTCTTTTTCGTAAGCAGCACCGACTTGATGATTACCGTCTTTAAGCTCCTGCATTTATAGAACGCATTGTTACTGATCTTTGCGATGTTTGCTCCGATCGTTACTTTCTTAAGCTTCTTGTTGCCGTTGAAAGCCTTTGTTCCGATAGCTGTTACTTTGTAAGTGATGCCTTTTGCCTTGATGGTGGCTGGGATGATGACGCTTCTTGCGACTTTGCTGGTCTTATATACCATCACTTCTGCCCCGGCTTTTGTTACCTTGTATGTGCTGCCAGAAACCGTATATCTTGTTCCAACTTTCGGATAAGCAAGTTTCTTTGTAGTAACTGCCTTTTTCTCTTTGCATCGCTTGCAGATGTAAGTGATCGTGCCTTTCTTGGTGTAGGTAGGGGAGATAACGGATTTCTTTTCCCATGTGTGTCCTAACGCTGGGATGTTCTTTCCAATCTTTAAAGTGATGCCGCAGTCTTTGCAGTAGGCGTCCCCTGTATATCCATCATTTTCACATGTCGCTTCCTTTTTGCCTAAATATCCGATGTGGATGTGTCCTGTCGCAGGGGTTTCCTTTCCACTAGAAAGCTTTTCCCCGCAGTCCGTGCAGTAAGTATCGCCGGTGTATCCGCCCTCGGTGCAGGTAGCTTCCTCTTTATTGCGGATTTCGGTGTGTTGATGGTCTGTCTTTGGGAGGACTTCTCTCTTTTCGTCTCCGCAGACCTTGCAGACAAAGAGAATGTATCCGTTCCTCTTGCAGTTTGCTTCGTTGCGCTCCCGCTCTTCGTATTCGTGGGCTTTTTTGGCAATCTCCGTACCAGAGGATAACTTCGTGCCACAGTCGGTACAGTAGACATCTCCACTATAACCCTCTTTCGTACAAGTTGCTTCCACTTTGTTGCGGACTTCGGTATGCTGGTGTCCGGTCGCAGCGATTTCTTCTGTCTTGGTTGCGCCACAGACCGTACAGGTGTAAGTCTTAACTCCTTTTTCGGTGCAGGTAGCAGCTTTTGTCACTTTGCCTGCATCCCATGTGTGTTCCGTGGTCTTGGCGATTGTCTTGCCATCGGAAAGCTTCTCTCCACAATCTTTGCAATACATATCTCCTGTATAGCCCTCTGCCTTGCAGGTGGCTTCCTTTTTGTTACGGATCTCTGTATGCTGGTGTCCGGTCGCAGGAAGGACTTCCTGTTTTTCGTCTCCGCAGGCCTTGCAGACAGAAAGAACATAGCCGTCTGTTGTACAGGTCGGTTTCTGTCGGTCTTTTACTTCATAATCGTGTGCTTTCTTGGAAATCACTTCACCAGAAGATAACTTCGTACCACAGTCTTTACAATATGTGTCTCCGGTGTATCCTGTCTCGGTACAGGTTGCTTCCTTTTTGTTACGGATCTCGGTGTGCTGATGTCCGGTCGCAGGGATCTCTTCTGTCTTTGTTTTCTGGCAGACTGTACAGGTATAGGTTTTTATTCCTGTCTCTATACAGGTTGGTTTCTTAGTCACAGTGCCATCATCATAAGTGTGGTCTGTTTTTGGTGTCTCTTCTTCTTTTGTCTCGCCACAGACGCTACAGATGTAAGTCCTTACTCCCGTGTGTTCACAGGTGGCTTCCGTTGTTACCTTGCCATTATCCCATGTATGGTCGGTCTTAGGTATCGCCTGTCCGGAAGAAACTTTGGTTTCACAATCGGTACAATAGGTATCTCCGGTATAGCCCTCTGCCTTACAGGTTGCTTCTTTTTTGTTACGGATCTCGGTATGCTGGTGTCCGGTCGCAGCGATCTCTGTTGTTTTTGTCTTACCGCAGGATGTACAGGTATAGGTCTTTGTTCCGGCTTCCGTACAGGTCGGCTGCTTGGTCACGACTCCGCTGTCCCAGCTGTGAGTGTGGCTGTCACTCCACTTCGCATAGAGGATCATGTTGTCAGTCGTATTATTGATCGTCAGTTTCTCTACTCTCTTGGTGTAATCTTCATCGGTATACCATCCGACAAAGGAACAATCCGGTTTGGACATGTTCCCGCCAAACGGCAGGTAATTCGAATCCGTGAGAGAGGTGAACGTGTAAGTAAAGGAGTAACTGTCCTGCCACCGGCTGCCGCTTCTGTTTGTATACGTACCGCCAGGGAAGCTTAATGTGACCTTGAATTTTGCTTTTTTCCACTGTGCATAGAGGACAGAGATAGTATCCGTTGTCTTTGTTCCTGCTTTGTATGCCGTGCCACTGCCATCCTTCTTTGTGTTCCAGCCGGTAAACAGATAACCTTTTTTCTTATATTTACAGGCAGGGATCGTCACTTTCGTGCCAACATAACCAAAGAATGGCTCGTTTGCGGTCGTACCATCGGACCCGTTTCCGTCAAAACGGACAGTAAAAGCATTATCTCGGAAGATGACCTGCCGTCTCTTCCATGGAGAGATGTTGTTATCGGTATAACCGACATCCAAAGGGTTGACGTTTTCTGATATAATGGTTGGCATGAATGCAGTATCACTCGAATCCAACGGTACGGAGATGTCAAAGGCACTCTGCCCCACGTTTTTTACAGTATCCGGCAGGTTGATATACATCAGATTATTCATTTCTGCCATCGCATTCTTTCCGATCGTGGTCAGTTTTGTGTTACTAAGGTCGATCTTCTCCATAGCTCCACAGCCAACAAACGCTTTTTCTCCGATTTCCGTGAGGCTATCCGGTAATTTAACGGATGTTAAAGCGGTATCCTTTGCAAAAGCAGAAGCCGGAAGTGCCGTAAAGCTGCTCTTAGACAGGTCTACTTCTTTCAATGCACTGCAGGAAGCGAACGCATTCGCTCCGATAGAAGTCAACTTACAATCAGAAATTCCGGTGATCTCTTCTAATTTCTTACATCCTTCCAAAGCACTTGTTCCGATAGAAGTCAATGTCTTTGGCAGGTGGATACTTGTGAGCGCATACATGTTGCTGCATATCGTATCCGGCAAAGATGTGATCGTAGCAGAGGAAATATCAAACGTCTTTAAATTATAACATCCAGCAAATGCATCCTTTCCAATCTCACTGATCTTACAGTTAGAAAGTCCCTGTATCTCCTCTAACTTCTTACAGTTTGCAAACGCATCATCTGCTATCTTTGTGACCGTAGATGGAAGTTTTACGGTCTTTAACGAGGTACAGTTAGAAAAAGCATTCTCTGGTATCTCGGTGATACTGGAGTTTGACAGATCGATGCTCTCCAATGATCGACAATCAGAAAAGGCTAATGTATCAATAAAATCAATTCCCTCACCCTTGTTATAAAAAGTAACATTTTTCAAATTAGAAGCATTACAAAAAGCCCTATATGCAATTCTCTCTATTGGATTTTTTACAGTGAGCGAAGTAACCATTGCATTATTATAAAATGCTCCACTGCTGATCAATTTAAGCGGAATACCATCTAATTCAGGCATATCAACAACAACATCCATCGGCTCTGTATAATATTTGCCTTGCAGTGAAATAGCCCATCGATCCGTTAAATCCCAGTCATCATATTCTGCATCCGCTGTCTTTTCTGGCCAGTTATAATATAATTTAAAGTAATTGTTATCCTTCTTTAAACCACTAACATCATCTATCTTAAACCAATCACTACCGGCTCTTGAGTATACATTAAAGTTTGGTACACCACTGGTCGGATCACTGTATACCCATTGTTTAGTATCTTTATCATAGGAAATATTGCAGGCATGATCTTCATTGGATACATAACAAGCAGGAATTCCTAATATCTGCACCATACGTTCCATGATCTCAGCCATCTGTCCACATACACCACACTTATTTGTCCAAGCTTGCGTCATTGTCCAGTTTGTATGTCGCTTTGTAACATCATACTTTATCGTTTTCCCCACATAATCACAGATAGTCACGATCTTCTCATAATCCGTCTTACAATTTTTAGTAACCTCTTTTGCCGCTGCCTCCATCTCCTTATAAACCGTTGTTGTCTTATCCACTTTTTCCGACAACAGGTGCTTACTTGGGTCTTTATAGGTGTTGATCAGGTCATTTACTTTTTTCGTTGCTGTCAAGGCTGGAAAGTAGGTTTCGGGCTTGCCATAAGCACTAAATTTTTGCGTACTTTTATCATTTTCTTTATAGCCTGGATTTTCAAAATCTCCCTTATCTAATTCCAAATCAAAATTTCTTACCTGAAATTCTTCTCCATCATATATTGCTTTCCCATAAACTGCTTTTCCATCTGTATATGCATGCAAATCATAAAACTTTACTGTTTTACCATTTTTTAATTTTCTAATTGCTAAAAATTTCTTTCCGTTTGGCAGAGTAAAGTAATCACTTTCTTCTTGTTGTACATCTTGCGTTTCCGCTGCCTGTACCGGATACGTCATAAATAGACTGCATCCCATTGCAAGTGTCAATGCAGTGGCTATCCCATAAATCTTTTTTCTCATAAAATCTTCCTTTCTTAAGTTTTTTATATCATTATTTTTATCATATCATATTTCTGCCGAATTTTTATAAGAAAAAGAATTGAATTCTTTAAAAAAGACCCACATCCGAAGATGTGAGTCTCATTTTTTATATTTCCGGCAACACCTCTTTTGCAAGATCAATCAGCCATTGCTTTCGATATTTCGTTTTTTGTATCAAAGCAGGAAAGCGGAATTCATTAATCTCAAGGTCTAATCCAAACAGTTCTTTTAATGGAAAGATATTATTATTTAAAAATACATTAAAGTGTAGTGTCTCTTTAACTTCGTCAGAGATCACCTGTCGTTTATGCAAGATAGATACAAAATTCAGATTTAAAAATTTATTAGTCTTATCCACTTTTACATATCCGTTGTGTTTTCCAGATGTTAAGCATACATCCTCTCGTTCGGACAAGAAGATCTGTAAAGCAGACCCGTCTTTTACTTCCAGTCCATAACATGGGCGGGGACGCAAAAAATAAAGCAGCATCCATGGAATATTATATAGGGTAGCCCAGTAATACATATGTCCTTCTGCCGAAAGGTAATCTTCCAATATTCTTCGGGCCATTCTTTCCCCTACATATGTACCCGTTTCCTGCTGTATGATATAGACTGCCAGATCAAAATAATCTCGTACCGCATTGTATATATTTCGTTCATAATCAGTTAATTCTTTCTTCCGGGATTCTTTTGTCACTTCACGCGAGTTAGAACTATAAGGGCAAAAGCGATATGCTGTCTCATTGTATGGAGCAAAAGAAAGACTGCGGCTATAATGTTTTCCATAAGTTCGGTCTGTATTCTCTAATTTTTTATATAATCCAATAAGCTGTATCGGGTTATCACAGGCCGGACAAACCCCAAAATCACGGGGAACTCCGTCTTTACCCACTTTATGATAAGGTTCCTGTTTTAGTGTCAGTTTTTCAAAATTTTCCGCATTGATTTCATATGGGTTACTTACCCCTGTGCGTAGCTTAAATTTTCTCATTTCTCATCTTCCGGAACGTCAACATATGTCTCAAGTCTTGGATAAACTTCACTCATTTTCCACCACCATTCCTGTGGCAGTTCCGGTACCTCCCCCTGTTCTTCTGCAAATTTGAGACATTCTAAAATATCCCCTAACCCTATTGTAAATTCATTCGTTTCGTTTTTCAATAGGAAGAAAAGATACTCCTCTCTGTCAACATCCATATCTTTAACCACATCTCCCGTGGGTACTGCTATTTTTTCCATTACATATCCATCCTTTCTGTAATATTTTCTTATTAATATGCTTTCTTTTCCATATAAAAAAGACCCACATCCGAAGATGTGAGTCTTATCTATGTTTTATCGTTCCGGCTCATCCCATGATTGTTGTGGATGCTGCAGGTTGTAGATCTGCTGTTTCAACTGTTGATTCTCTCTTTGGGATTGAGCCAGCTCCTGTTTATAATCTTGTAGTTCATTTCTGGTATCTGCAAGTTCTAGTTCTGTTCTTACGAGTTTCTGTTCTGACTTTTCCAAATCCCGTGTTAAATCACGGACCTGCGTTATATTCTCCCCATTTTTCTGAACTAACGCATCAATATTACTTTTTATCGCTGTAACATCTATTCCTTGTTTTTCTACATCCTTCCGGAAGCCTTCCATCCGGATTGACTCATCATGAAGATGATCGAGCCTTGTTTGTGCCGCCGAAAGCTGTTTTTCCAGAGCAGCATGTTCTTTCGATAAACCAGTATGTTCTTTCGATAAGCCAGTATGTTCTTTCGATAAGTCTACATGGTCTCTGGAAAGATTCGTTTTTAAATCTGTTAATTGATTTTTGTTTGTAAAATAATTTGTTATTAAAACACTAATTATACCAAATACACCAGCTATTAATCCTGTACTTACTGCTGATATAATAGTTGCCTTCATAATAATTCCTCCTGTGTCAATTAATCTTAACGATTGTAACACAGTTCCGCTCATTTGTGTTAAAAACATCATGATTTTGCTCCTTTTACTTTTAATATGTAAAAAGACTCACATCTGAAGATGTGAGTCTTATCTATTTTTATCGTTCCGGTTCATCCCATGATTGTTGTGGATGCTGTAGGTTGTAGATCTGCTGTTTTAACTGTTGATTCTCTCGTTGGGATTGGGCAAGTTCCCATTCACGGTCACGTAACTTTTTCTCTGTATCTGCTAACGCTTGTTCTGATTTTTCCAAATCCCGTGTTAAGTCTCGGACACGATCTGTATTTTCTCCGTTTTTCTGGACTAATGCATCAATGCCAGCCTTTATTGTTGAAACATCGATCCCCTGTTTTTCTACATCCTTCCGGAAACCTTCCATCCGAATCGACTCATCGTGAAGATGGTCGAGCCTTGTTTGTGCCGCCGAAAGCTGTTTTTCCAGAGCAGCATGTTTATCATTTATTTGTTCTTTCAATCCAGTATGTTCTTTCGATAGTCCAGCATGTTCTGCAGATAGTGTATTATTTTTAACATTAACACTGTTTTTTAATTCAGCATGATAAACATCCATTTTTTTATCTAATTTTTTTAATGTATCTTTTTTTGTTAGTAGATATGTTAATAATATACCACCAATATTAAATAATCCAGCAATAATAGCTGCCTCCATGATAATTCCTCCTGTGTCACTTAATCTTAACGATTGTAACACAGTTCCACTTATTTGTGTTAAAAACATCATGATTTTCTCCTTTCTTCTATTAATATGGAAAAGGACGGTTCATAACCGCCCTTTCCATCGCTCTTATTTTATTGGTTTCTTTCTCTTTTTCATCTGATAAATACCTAATCCGATAAACAATGCCATCGCCAATACGATCGGCAGATAGGATAACCAGTTCTCGAATCCACCGGTAAGTGGTGGAGTTGGAGTTTTTTCATTATCCACGTCATAAGTCAGATCGTAGAAGTAATACAGGTCTTTTGCTTTATCGTATTTTCCTTTTGAGGTATCTGCTTTCATATCTTCAGCTTCTTTTGTAGTCAGTGCCATCGGCACGGTAACATTGATCGGATCTTTCATCAGTGTGTAGCCTGGAAGAGTCTTTGTCTCAGTAAGGACATAATCGCCCGGGTCGAGGTTATCGAACAGAATCTCTCCGTTCTCATCGGTCTCTTTTGTAGCAACCAGTTCGGTCTTCTTATCAGCAAGGATTTTTTCGATCTTAAAGGTGACTCCCTTTAACTTCTTCGTCTTGCTGTTTCCACGTTTGATGACCTTGATACTGGATGAGATCGCTGCGTTTTCAAACGTACCTCCGAATTCCTGATGGTCTTTATCTACCGTAAAGGCGATATATGGTGTGCCATCTTCCTCCTTACCGGCTGTCGCATTTTCAAGGTCAGAGATCTTATTAAACTCATACCGGCTTTCTGAACCCGATTCCGTGATCTTATAGTCTCCCCAGTCGAGGTCGTCAAAGGATACGAACAGAACCAGATATTTTTTTCCATTGATTGTTATGACATTATCCTCATCGGATACCGTATTTTTGGTAAAGGTCACGGTCTGTTTATCCGTATACTCTTTTTCATGAACCGTCTCTCCAGTGATTGTAAAAGTAAAGCTCAGATCGCCATGACGGAGATCTAAAGACTCGACCGGGATCATCTTGGATACGGAAACGGAGCCTAACCGCGGGTTGCTCTTATTGATCAGCGATGTTTCTGTCCGCTCTGTGACGGAATCGGCATCTTTTGTAACAGTAACGTTGGAGGATAGTTCGTAGTCTGGTACATCTTCTTCTTCCCATGTATACTCAATCTTCTGGCTACCCTTATACTTCGGCAGGTTGATCGTTTTTGCTGACCAGTTGTTCTCCTCAGATAATACGACATTTCCATCGGTGATATCTGTTGTCGTTCCATCACTCTGTTCTAATGTAAGCTTTTCTACCCGCTCCCCGTCAGCTAATAAATGAACCGTTACGGAATCCGGACGGAGGTTATACAGGTTTTCCTCATCATTCCATGACTTGGCAATCTGTGCGGAAGTATACTGTGCATATGTATTCGTCAGGTCGGTATGGATATATGTGTACTGGCTATCAGAGGAAGTTGTTGTCTTGGTATCTGTCAGTTCATAGTCCTTTGGTAAGCCGGACGTATCCTCTTCCCATGTATAAACATACTCTCTGCCGACATCATCATATTTTGGTAAAGCCTTATCTTTTGGCGAAGTAAAAGTCCAGTTATTTTCTTCATTAAGACACTCTGTTCTTATTGCTACACCATTCTGCATCAGGTTAACCTTAATTTTCTTTGGTCTCTTCTTCGGTGCATTGTCATTATCCTCCCAATACTTGGTAACGGATGGGATGACTGGTTCATCACTTGGTGTCTCTTCCCAGTTGTAGAATGTCACACAGTTTGTCTCACCGTCTTTAAAGTAACCATCTTCATATTCTCTGGTATCCTTTTTCCAGACCGCATCATCCGGTACGACTTCCTCGTAATAATACTTGCTTAAGTCGATATTATCGTCAAACGCGTAGATCCAATCTTTTTCCTTTGTCAGTGTGATAGTCTTATATAAGTTTGTCTTTTCTTTATCCGTATACATGTGGATCGTTAATGAATCTGGTCGATCCTCTTCTTTAACAAAACCTTGTGTCTTTTCTTCTCCCCAATTCTTCGTGATCGTAGGTGTCTTGATATCCGAGAATGTCAGGGCAAAGGTATACGTATTTTCTGCCAGATTGTAGGTTGCTGAGATGGTATCTGGGTTAGCGGCATTGACTTTTGATACAACCTCGTTGCTGCTTAAGTTTAAGTAATCGATGTTCGGGATATACGCTGTGTTCTTTTCTTCCTGTGGATATAAGGAGTAACCTCTTGGTGGTATCACTTCCACAATCTTGTATAAGTTCTTCGCATCCGGGTTTACCGTATAATATCCGATTGGCAGCTTGTCCATACCGGCACGTCCGCCATCGTCCGTATCTTTGTCGATACTTTTGATAGTCTTGATAAAGTCACCCTCTTTGATGATGGTCTTGCCGTCATAACTCTTTAAGTCCGTTGCTGCATAGACTTTAAACGTAGCAGACAGACCGGAATCTTCGGCATCCGCTGCCCCTTTCTTTGCGGCATCGATCTTTAAGAGGGATAAGGAGATGGATCTCTGTGTATCTTCCACATCCGCCTCTGTCTCCGGGTGTTCGTCCACTTTCGGGTCAAGCTTTAAAGTAGCTGGATCTTTGACATCGATCGTGACTTTTAAGATACCCGGATGTCCTTCCCCGCCATCTTCCGCCTTTGCATAATATGGGCTGCTCTGCTTTAACTGGATCGTAACTTCCAGTTTTCCAGATCTTTTACTCTTGTCATCGGCAAAGGTCGGGTACTCTGGACTGATGGATGCGATGTCATCATCTGTTAAGTCTGTGATGCTCTCACCCTCGCCATCACTGTAACATAACGCATAGTTAAAACTGTCTGCTGTAAGTTTTCTTGCTGCTAATGTTTCCTCATCTTCCGTATCCGGGTCTGTGTAGAGGTAGAATTCCTGTTTTGGTACGGTATAGATCCCTGTCTCTATCGGCTCGGTATTTGGTACTTTCTGGTCGGTATCCCCAACATAGATCTTCTTTAACACACCGGAGTTAGCAAACATCCCTACCGTAGAGTTTAAGCTGCCTGTCTCCCAGTTTGAAAGGTTTAATGACGTTAACTTTGTGCAGTAAGAAAACATCTTGTCTGCATGAATCATGTTTGACGTATCGACATGATGAAAGATGACACTCCGCAGCTTCTGGCACTTGTAGAACATGGAAGAAGAGATCTTGTTGAACTTCACTTCCTGTTTTGTTGTCTGCGTGGAAACGTAGAACGTACCCTCATCCTCCGGGTCTTGCCATAACACGACCGTACTCTTGCTGTCGGCTGGGGTCGGGTTGGCTTTTGTCCCTACCCTGTCTGCGGAGACATCATAGACCGCTTTGGCACTTGCTGGTGCTTTTTCATAAGTAAAGATCACTTTCTGGGCGTTGACGATATAAGGATTTAATTGCTCACCTGTACAAAGGAAATAATCCCCGTGGCTTGGCTGTTCTTTAAAGTTCTCATCGTCCGGCTGCCAGGAACCTATATCAAGGTCCTTTGCCCCGGCATCCCATGTGAGAACGACTTCGTGTGTCTCCGTATCGACATCAAAACCGTCCGGTGCTTTTGTCTCTTTGATATAGTAATGCCCCATGAAGAAGTTCTTCGTGTAGCTTGTCTTTTTGTTTGTAAAATCGGCATAGCCCTTGCTGTCTGTTGTGACCTCATCGATCTTTTCATCTTTTTTCCAGATCACATTTCCGGCATCATCCATGATGTTCTCCCCGGCATATAATGCATAGACGGCTCCAGCTACTCCGGTATCTTTGTAAGTAAACTCTTCTGTACCGGAAGCATAGCCTGTCATAACATTTCCTGTCTTATTGATACGGATACGTCCGTAGATCGGAGAATCATTAAATCTGCTGTAGGCACTGTCCGCGTTGCTCTTGTTGGCACGGAAAACGATTTCTCCATCCGTTTCTGCCACATGGTCTGCATCGATCGTGATGACCTTTTCCTGATAAGGGAAATCCGGGTCAGAGGAATCCTTGCCGGTATCTTCCTCACTTAAGAGATACCCAGCCGGTGCTTTTGTTTCTTTGATCTTGTAAGTACCAAAGGAAAGCCCTTTTACCGTCACTCTTCCAATCTCGGTCCCGTCTTTTCCGTCTCCTGTGTAGTATTTTCCAAGTTCTTTCCAGTTATCTCCCTCTTTTTGATACAGGGTAAATTCGGCATCTTTTAATAAAACGCCAGTATGGGTGGAATGTTTTTCGATGGATAATGAGATCGGAAGTTCCTTATCCGTATATCTTCCATCCTCATCCCCCAGTGTAAGGATATGTTTTTCCTGTTCCTTTGTAAGGGTGTTTCCTTTTACGAACGCAGTCATTTCTTTTTTACTGAAAACACAGTCATCTTCCCTTACCACAAAGACGGCATCCTCATTGTTCTCTTCGTTTAATTTTTCGTGGAACTTCGAGCCATCTGTCTGCTTCAAACTGTAGACACCCGGCAGCAGCCATGGGATCGATACCTTTCCCTCTTTGTCTGCTTCACAGATGACCTCTTTTTTATCCGGGTCTTTTAAGTAAGTGCCATCGTTCTTTAAGACCTTAAACTGTGCCCCGGCTTCCGGTTCCACGGTCTTTTCGTCTTTTGTCTTAAACTTCTTAAAAGCAGCGATACCGTAATTGATTTCCTGGTAGTTGTTCTTTTCGCCAGACCACTGCGTGGAGCCTTCATTCTCCTTCCGCTTTAAGTCAGCTGAAAAGATCGGTCCGCTCAGGTAGTAGCCTGTGGTACCGGAGGTCTGCACGATCACAAAACCGTCCTCTCCGATCGCGGAATGCATCCGTCCATCCTTATCTTCTACACAGTCGATATCCACGGAAGCTTTTCCTGCCTCATCGGTCTGCATGGTCGCAAGGACAGCATCCGCATACTTCTGTACAAAAGCATTCCGTTCTTCCTGTGTCCAGTCCTCCCCGTTTTCTCTTAAGTCAGCAAGGTCAGCCTTACTGATGGAAGAGACGTTCATGACAGCAAATCCGGCATCCGGTTCCACGGTCCGTCCCTCTTCATCGTATTCTTCCCTGTCCTGATCAAAAGCAACTTTATATTTGTCAAGATAGATCCGGTCACCCTGATAGGTATTGTCTACGGTATATTCGAACGTAGTCGCTGTCCCATCCTCGTTTCCGAGATCTTCTTCTGTTACCGTAAATGGCTTATCTTCCATGAACTTGTAGGAAGCGGTTCCTTCTATCTGCTTTAAAACATAACTTCCTGCCGCTTTAATCGCTGCACTCTTTGCGTAGCCATTTTCATTCGTTGTAAATGGCTTCCCGATCATGTTTCCATCCGTATCATAGATCGCAAACTTCGCTCCTTTTTCCGGATGGTATGTCTTTGTGCCGCTTAACTCTGTCTTGCTCATCACTTTATGAATGGTTACGGAGCAAGGGAGCAGTTCATCCACGGTCTCTCCACTGTCAGATGTCTTGCCAAGCACAATGTTCCTGCCAGAATAGATATCATTTTTATTCGCGTCCGTATCATCTTCAATGTGAAGGGAGAACGGACCAACTTTAGTCATGTTTTTTGGGAGTCCTTTGCTCGTCAGTGTCAAGGTATAATAGCCATATGGGACATCTTCCCATGAAGCTGTACCATCTTGTGCAGTTGTCTTTGCCACACCATCCGTATATGGAGTATCTTCTGAAAATTTAGAAACAGCTTTTAAGGTGAATTCGATTCCCTTTTCCGGTTTGATCCCCGTCTCGTTCACAAGATCATTGACATATTTTGTGATAGTCACGGTTCCTTTTTTTGCTTCCTCGTTGGAAGTAAGGGAAGTGATCGTCTTTCCACTTTCTTCTTTTGCCAGCAGGGTATCACTGGTCCCATTATCATATAAGATAAATTTATGTGCCTCTGGATCTTTTTCAAATCCGTTTGGAGCCCATGTCTCTTTGACCCAGTATGTACCGGCTGTTAATCTTCCACTGTTTCCTTTATAGACAGTCTTTCCATTCTCTGTCTGTTTGGATATATTGATGGAAGAGACTTCGGTTCCTTTGTCACAACTGGATTTATTATAGACGGTATAAACAGCACCTTCCAGAGAAAGGTCTGTGGAATAGGATTCCTTACAGGTCTTATACAGGCTGATCGAGCCATACTTTGGTGTATCCGAGAAGGTATAACTGATCGATACTGTGTTTCCCGTCTCTTTTTTAGTCACGGATTTTACTTTTCCATTCACTTTGATGATATGATTCGGTACGCTGACCTCTTCGATCTTCCAGTCTGCGGAAAAATTCGCTTTGGCTTTTGCCGCTTCATCCGCTGCATTTTTGGCTGCCTCTTTTTTCGCCGCTGCCTGCGCTAATGATTTATCCGGATAGTTTCCATCGTTTTTACATTTTTCTTTCTGTTTTTCCGTAAGCTTATCCCAGTTTGTCACATATTTCTTTTCCGCACTTCTTTGTGCAGAAAATGTCCTCGTGACCTTACTGGATGCCTTTCCATTACTGCCAGTAGTCAGGTTTACGGTAAGGGCTTTTCCGTCTACATCTTTTGTTGTCGCTTTGAATTTTGCACCACTTACGGCTTTTTTTGTAGTAGAATCGGTCTTGGTCACTTCCACAGATACTTCTTTGGATACTTTTCCTGTTTCTTTTGCTGTCACCGTATCATACTCTGGTTTCGTCTTTACCCAACGGAAATAAGGCTGATGCGTGATCGTGTTGCCATCTTTACACTTGGTGTTCCTATATACAACAACATAGCCTTCTACTTTGCGCTTTTTAACTTTATTATAAAGTGGTAATATCTTTTTTTGATAATTCCATCCCTTACTAGCAGCTAACTGTGTCAAAGCGGTTTTTACATTTTTTCCCATACTCTCAGCCCAGACATAAGTCTGGATAAAATAGGACTCCCGCTCTGTTGCATTAGATGGTTTAACATCTTCATAGAACCAGCACAACCCTTTTGCGATCGCAGTAGTATTATGGATAAATTCGGCATCATTGGACTTCGTAGATTTCCAGTTAGAAGCAAAAACTACTTTTTTTGTATAAGTATCGCCCGGATGTCCACGCCCAACCGCATAGCCGCAAATGACACGTTTGTTACCATCATCCGCATCATCCATTACGAATTTACGAAAAGGGGTCGTTGATTTATGTCCTACTTCATCAATCGCTACTGCTCCCATATCCGTGTTAGAATGCAGTTTATGTCCTGTTTCTTTGTAATCTTTGATCGTGTCTGCTGCCTGTACCTGCAGCGTACCTTTTGAAAATACCCCCGTATTTGCAAAATCTCCAAAAACAAAAGCAAAAATAAAAACAAAGATAAATAGTCTCTGTAACCATTTTTTCACTATCAAATTTTTTCACTCCTTCCTATCTTATATACAGTCGGTAATCTTATTTTTCTCTTTTGCAAAAAACTAGGGTATTTTTTGCGATAATCGATAAAAACGCATTTGTTTTCTCCCCTTTCTGTTCTTTTTATAATCCTTACATTTTCTAATATGTTTTTTTTGGTAGCTCAGCCGTTATGTTTTTTGTGAAAAATTCTGAACAAAAAAAAGACCCATACCCTTTCAGGTATGAGCCTCTTAAGGAACCTATTTGCTCCCCTTACTTCACTAAGCCTTCTTTTAAAATTCCTTCTTTTAAACCATAAACTTTCTTAGGAACCTTAACTACCAGTTTCTTATGAAGTCCCTTAAAAGCCTTTTTGTTTAAATTCTTTTTTGTAAACTTTACAGACTTGATCGTGATCTTCTTTAAGTTCGGACATTTGAAAAATGCTTTATTAGCAATCTTCTTTACATTTGCACCAACAACAACAGATTTTACTTTCTTGTTGTTCTTTACAGCTTTTGTTGCAATAGATGTTACTTTGTAAGTAATGCCTTTGCTTTTTACAGTAGCAGGAATGGAGATTTTCTTCGCATTTTTCTTTGCTGCGATAAAACTTACTTCTTTTCCTGCTTTTGTTACCTTGTAAGTCTGACCTGCTACAACAAATTTTGTACCAACTTTAGCTGCTTTTTTTGCAGGCTTTGTAGGATTTACCACTGTAGTGTTATCCTTCTTGTCTGTAGACGGTTTTGTATCATTCTTCTTGTCTGTAGATGGCTGTGTATCTTCTTTTTTGTCTGTAGAAGGTTTTGTGTCATCCTTTTTACCTTCTGTAGTGGTGTCTGCCGGTTTAGACGGCTTGCTTTCTTCCGGAAGTTTTGCAATCTCTTCTGTCTTTGTTTCACCACAAGTTAAACAGGTAAATGTCTTTACGCCTGTAGATGTTGTCGTAGGAGCCGTTGTCACTTCTCCATCATTCCACTTATGTCCAGTTGCTTTTTCTGTGATTTCTTCTTTTGTCTCATCACAGGTAGAACAGGTATATACCGTTTTTCCATCTTTTGTACAGGTTGCTGGTGTTACTTTTGTTTTCTCCCAGCTGTGTCCCAGAGGCTGTGTCACTCTTTCTTCTCTCTCTCCACATTCCCTGCAGACATAAAAATCTTTTCCAGATTCTGTACAAGTTGGTAACTGGCAGGCATTGCTGTCTTCTTCCCAGTCATGCCCATGTGCTTTTTCATCTACTTCACCTTTTTCCAATAAAGTGCCGCAGGCAGTACAATAGGTATCACCTGTATAACCATCCTCTGTGCAGGTTGCTTCATGGTCATTATAAATACCGATATCATCTTCATCATGAGGGCAGGTCGCTGGTTCTGCAGTCAGTGCCTGTTTTTCTTCTGCACCACATCTTTCACAGACTAAATAAAAATTTCCATTTCTAGTTGTTGCATTGCTAAATTCATGTCCAAGAGGCTTAATTGTTGCGTCTTTCTCAACAATACTACCGCAATCAGGACAATACATATCTCCTTTTCCTTCTGTTGTACATGTAGGCTTAACCGTATAACGCCAGTATCCAAACTCGTGGTCACAATCTGCCGGATCAATCTGTGCTGCAAATGTAGGAACTGCCATAGTCATTGCCATAATACCTGCCATAATACTTGCTAAAATTTTCTTTTTTGCCATTTTTTTCTCCTTTTTTCTTTGTATACCATTTACTTAGTTCTTTCTATTCAACAGGGATGCGGATTTCTCTCCGTCACTGTTGATAATTTTGGTTCCTCCTTCACGATATTTATATCATCATTGAACTACTCAAGAATTTTTATAAGAACTTTTTAGCCCCAAAAAGAAGATTCCCTTTTCAGAGAACCTTCCTTTTCCTATTTTAGAAGCGAGAAATATCCTGGATCATTTGCCGTATCTATATGTGCCATCCTTGAGTCAACGCTATTTTTATTATAGACTGTTCCATTATTGCCTAAGATAGATATTGCTTTATAGAACATATCAGAATCTAGGAATGGTCTTTGGATGAATCCTGTACCCGTCTTTTTCCACTGTGCATATAAAGTTGCCGAGATCAAACGATTGTCGTAAGTCGCTCCATTTTTATACGAAATCGTGTCTGTGTACTTATCAAAAGACCATCCACGGAATTCGTATCCTATTCTCGTAAATGTATTCACAGGAAGTGCATAAGACTGATTTCCTTTATGAGTGACACTATTTAGCTTTCCGGTGCCGCCATTTGCATCAAAGCTTAAGGTAAAATCGTCTACATTGTATAAAGCATACAACGTGACGGTGCCACCGTCTTTTATAGCACTATATGCCTGTCCAGGTGTGTATGATGTTCCTGTTCCATCCGGTTTTGTATTCCAACAGGTAAATTCATAATTATTCTTTTCCGGGCTGACACTATTTATATATAGTCCGTGATCACCATACTGCATACGATCTGGATAATCTGTCTTTGTTTTTTCTTCTAATGTCCAAAGCTGTGCAACGGTATGGTTTGGCGTATACTGTTCTATCCAGGTATTATCTTCTGCTCTGCCATTTACGACATCTAAACATTTGTTTGTCTGCTTATTGTAAATGCTAACCTTACCATTTTCTTCATCGGATAAATACCAGAGATAGTCTGCTTTATCATTTTGCTGATTCCAAAGATTTATTGCTTTATTCGATTGATCTACATTAGGATCACCATCAAGATTCAATGCCAAACCATTATGAACGCTGATGATATAATAATACTGTGTATTTTTATATCGTTCAAAGAGCCACTGTGTTTGTGTAGCAGCATCATTTTTCCCAGAATAGATAACCGTTGCCGGATTTGATCTAGGCTCGTAGTCCATTCCATATACATGCATGTACATATTCGTTCCACAATCCGATTTCATATAATATACACCGTTCGGGATTATCTTGCATCCATTCAGACTTGTTTGATTTTTCAAACTTGAAGGAAACGAACCGCCCTGTAGATTATAAACGAAGTTATGCTTATAAGCTGTCCAATGGGCGTACAGTGTCGTATCTGCTGTGATCTTATTTGTCGATGATGCTTTTGTTCCCCCAGTTTTTGCCGTATACCAACCGTCGAACTTGTACCCTTTCCTAGTCAGATCATCTAATGTGCCATACTCTTTACCAGTTATCAGCGTCCTTGTAGCAGGAGTTGAAGGACCTCCATTCGCGTCAAACTTTAAAGTATACTCTTTCGACCAAGATGCCGTTACTGTTTGGTCACCGTTACAAAGAGTTACGGATGTAACCGCTTTCTTGCTTGAATTGTACCATCCATTGAAATGATAGCCCGATCTTGAGACTTCAGGTAATGAAGTTACACTTTCACCACAATATTTTTTAAACTCTAAATTTTTACCATTCTTAGAACCACCATTTGTTTTGGTAAATGTGCCAGAATCAGGGTTACAAGTCAAAGTATACTGGCCCCTTTTTACAGATGTAGAAAGCGTGGTATGAAACCATGCTAAAACATCTTTTTGACCCTTAACATGTCCTTTAAGCATGGATGTATTGTTGAGATTTAAACGAACTGGTATAGTGATTGTACGATCCGAAGTATTATGTCCAGCGTATTTGCTAAAATTATAAGAAATATCATATGGAGCTTCTTTTTGCCCCTTTGGAACTGTTACCCCGGTACCAGAAACAAAACTAAAGTTACCATCTGGCGTTTGCCCCTTAGAATTTTTGCTTATATTTTGACCATTCAAATAATAATGCGCTTTTAATTTGAATGAAATGTGAAATAAGATAGTATTATAATAATCATTAGAGTCTTTTACCGTATTTTTTTCCCCTGCATCCGATACTTTTAAGTCTGTGACAACACTACCGTTTGGAGATGGATTTGTTATATCAGATATTACTTTAACAGGTCTTGATTTGCTAGTAAAGAGGGTTTTATGATCACCTGATTCTGTAAGTTCTGTTTTTGTTCCTGTATAGTATACATGAACAGGCAGATTAGCATCACCCACCTTTATATAACAATAACCATTGGGATTATAAGTTTTTTCTGCCGCCAGCGCAACATTATAAAACAAAATCTCGCAAAAAGCGATGATCAATAAAAAAGCAATCCCCATTGGCAGCCATCTTTTCCATTTCGGAGCCGCCCTGCTTTCCTGTTTATTTCCATTTTTTAACCTTGTCATGATATCATCTTCTCCTTTCCTGTTACAGAACATCTTATATCCATTTTTCTGACAGGAGATGCCCGTTTTTTTGATGATCTGTTTTTCTCTGTTTTGCTCTGAGTCAAATTTTTCTCCTTTCTGACTTTTAGAAAAAATAAAAGTCTATTTATAGGTTAGTATGAAAGATTAGGAAAATTCAATGAACATATACCCAACCCTTCTTTGCATTAATATGTTTTTTCTTGCAAAACAAAAAGCCCCGGCTTTTGCCAAGGCTTTACAACAAGAGAAACTTACCAGATTTAGGTTTTCTCCACTCATGGTTCCGGCAGGACTATATACCGACAAATTTTCAAAATAAGGAGTTGTGTGTTCTCTTGTTTGTGTTTATATCTTATCATGCAGAAAACAGAAAGATATTTTTATAAGAAAAAATTACTTGTTAACTATCTGTTCCTTATTTTCGAAACGAAGATATAAGCAATGCAACACAATATAAAAATAAATGCCACTACTTTTATGGTATTTTCCCTTTTGATATCTGGTGTAGATGGTTCATAGGTTATCGTTTCATCTTTTGTTGTAACCACGGTTTTCTTAGTTGTTTTCTTTGAATCTTTTTCTTTATTTTTTGAAGTGGATCTCTCACAAAATACTAAATAACGATATTTTCCATGGGATCGGTATGGGTGACAGGTAAGAAGAGTGATCATATCCTTTCCTGGCTGAATCTTTACCTCGTCACTGTCATTTGGATATACAATCTTGATACGTTTTACGATATACGTAAGCTTTTCCCATTGATTTTTGATGTAAACTTTATCACCGATCTGTAGTTTTTCGATTTCCCGAAAATAAGGTGCGCCCTGGTATCCCCTGTGTCCGGCAATTACGGAATTTGTGTTGTTCCCACCAATCGGCAAAGAGGTATTGCCTAAGACTGTTGCGCCTTTTGCCATGTTCTTTTTGGTCGCCCGCACATAGAGCGGCAGCTGTACATCCATCGCTGGGATCTTGATATATCCACACCGTTCTTCTTTAAACCCATTAAGAGGGATAGGGAACCATGTATAGGAAAAAGCATCCTTAAAATCCTTTTGTCCGTTTTTATAAATATCTTCGTTATATTTCTTAATCGACTGGTAAAACGAATCGGATTCCTTTTTCTTCTTTTGTTCTTTATTTTGTTTATAAGCATTGTCTACTTCTTTTTGGTAGGAGATTGCCTCCATATGTATCTTTTCTGACCTTACTGCGGGATAGAGGCTCATCCCTATCCCAAGTACGATCAGACATACACTAAAAAGAAACCGAAAAACTTTTTTCAGCATGAAAAGCCTCCTATCGTTTTTGTAATTTCTTTCTGATGAAAGAAATAATGAACAGGACAATGCTTGTGATGCCAATCCCTAACAGGATTGCTTTCTGGTAAGTCCGCATCCATTGGGAACGTCCTGCTTTTTTCTTTGCACGTTCTTTTTCGTAAGCTTTTGGTGAGTATTTTGTCCGTTTCCCCCTGACTAAGAGGCGATGGGTATTTTGTCCATATGGGGTACATGTGACTAATGTAACAAGGTCTTGTCCATCTACGACACTTAATTTACTTGTATCTTCTGGCAGGACTACATCAATCCGGCAGACCTCATAAGCTAATATCTTATCTAAGACACGGATATAGAACTGATCCCCTTTTTGCAGTTCTGTAAGGTCAGTAAAGAGTTTTGCTTTGTTCAAACCTGTATGTCCCGTAAAAACAGCATGGGTATCTTTTCCACCAACTGGCAGGGATGTCCCTTCTAAGTGTCCGACTCCTTTTTCAAGGACACTGTTTGACGTTCCATGGTATACCGGCAGATCTACATTAATTGATGGAATCTCCAGCGAACACATAACACCGGTATTGTCCAGATTTAAGAGCTGGTAGTATTCTTTTTCGCTTATTCCGCCATTGGTCTCTTCGGAGAAAGGGTCTGTGAGGACAACATGGGAAGAAGCTAGTTTTTCATTATATTCTCTTGCTTTTTCCAGCATTTCTTCCTTTTCTTTTTTATCTGTATGTTTTACTTCGTTCTCATAGGTACTGATTGTAGATTTTGCTGCATGTTCGTTGATATAATTTGCGATCCAGGGGTAAACGAGCAATGCGACTCCTATAAGGATAATAAGTACCTGTATTATCTTTTTTTTCATTTTTCAAATCCTTCCACGTACAAATACGTGGGCTTTTCTTCTTATATTTTTTAAACGTAAAAACCGGGGAAGGGGATACCATCCCCTGTCCCCGGTCAGAAACGAAAGAATTATTTATTTTTATTAGCAGGCTGTTTCTTCTTTCTTTTTGTTTCTTGTCATGGAGTAAACGCCTCCTCCTAAAAGTCCTGCTCCTAAGATTACTAATCCAACAAGACCGGTTCCACCAGTAAGAGGCATATTAAAGCCCTTGTTGTTTTCAATCGCCATCTTTACTTCAGCGTTTGGAGATGTGGTATCTCCTGTAGAAGAAGTAAGGAGTGTGCAAGGTTTACTGTCTACGGTTGCGGTTGCAGCCTGGATGTCACCAACATACATATCTGTCTTACCAATTGTTCTACCGTTTGCTGTCTCACTTGTTGGTCCTGCCACTGCTTTAGACCCGATGTCTGTTGTCGCTGCGTTAACCAGCTGTCCGTCTTCATTCTTGATACCTGTGCCATAATTAGCGATGATATTATCAGCTGCAGCGTCATCTAAACCTGTCGTACCAGCTACGGAAGCCTTGATATCACGTTTTGTTTCTTCAATATTAATAACCATCTGATCTTTTAATAAGGTATAACCGTCATCTGTTGCAACCTCAGTCAGCTGATATTTATCACCCTCTAAACCTTTGATATAGAGTTTTCCTGAAGCAGCCGGAGTAAAGGTTGTTGCCTGTGCCTTGTCCATTGTCTTTCCTGTCACATAGTAAAGCCCATCTTCTGCTTTTTTAGCGATAACATAATATGCATCAGTGGAGTTATACAGTTTGAACTGTACTTTTGTTGCATCTCCTTTGTTATCAGAGAAAGTCTTTGTCAGGTCGATACCATAGGAGTATACATAGTTTCTATCCTGTAAGGAGTTACTGTACTTATTGTTTGTACGGCTCCATACGAGGGAGATATCATTTGCATTACCGCTGTCACCTAATGTAACGGATGCATCAGAATTTACAGTTGCTGTATAATACAGTACCATGTAGTAATCAGAGTAGCCAGCTTTTGTAGCCCCCTTATCACCTACGGCTTCGTATGGATTGGAAGCACCTTTTACATTTGTACCATTGATCTGGTTAAGTCCTGCCTCTGTCAAAGTGATCGTTGCTTTATTGGCTGTCACTTTTTCAGTCCCGTCTTCACCAGATACGGTAACTGTTGCATAAGCAGCTTCATGTTTTCCACCATCAAGGTTCCAGATCTCTTTCGCATTCTTTGTATTGTTAGCTTTTGCATCAGCAGCATTATCATAAAAAGCAATCTTGAAATCCTTGTTATAGTTAACACCAGTAGATAATGCATCTGTAAATGTATACTGGCTTAAATAAGTAGCTTTTGATGTGATATGTGGTAATTTAGATACAACACGGTAATCAAGAAGGTCACCTTCGGATGCAGTTGTTGTATCATCATATTTAAAGTCGTTGCTGTAACCCTTACCGTCCTTGCCGGCTTCTGTATTGTTTGCGCTAGTATATCCGCCTCGGTTTGCAACATAAGCCGCATCTGTAGTATCTGCTTTGTTTTCTGCAGCAGTATCTGCGTTATAAACGATCAGGGATTTGGAGTCAAATGCACCAGAATAATTTGTATCCTTGCTGGAAGTAACTACGCCGTTTCTGTCTTTTGCATCACTGGAATAAGCGTTTCTGACAGCTTTATCGATCGTGGGGTTTCCTGTCTGGTTCTTTGGATAAGATACGAAATCATACAGCCATTTTTCACCACCGATACTGTCTGCCACACCGTCTGCTGCATGGTCTGTGTTTGTATTGGTATCTGCTGCAGTATTTGTAAAAGGCAGGCTGATGAACCATGGGTTAACTGTAGATGTAACCTGTTCCGGCACCTTTGTTTCTACCATCAGATATAATCCTAATGGAAGTCCGCTCTTTGTAGCAAGTCCATTCGCATCTGTCTCGATCACACCAGTATCTGCTGTCTGTACATCATCACTGTCTTTATTCTGATCTTTATATTCAATGAGGTAAGATTCTAATGCATTCTTTGCAGCAACATCATCTGCTTTAATGATCGCAGCTAATGCATCTTCAATCTGTGTGCTTGTGTAATGTAATACACCTGCATTTGTACAAGGTGCAGAAACTCCATCCCCTGTCATCACTGTGGCATCTGCCTCATTTAATTTTAAGATCTGCGCTAATGCAGTTGGAATCTCATAAACAACTTTAATGTTGCTGCCTGTTCCATCTGTCTTGCTGTACTGTTCGATGTTACCGACACGTAAATATGTAAACTGTACACCCTGGATCGCATAATCAGCCAGTGCATTCTCTACGCGGTTATCTGATTCACCGGTTGCTTTATATTGCCCTTCGGTATAATCTCCAGCTGCTTCTGCCGATGTGATATCATATTTATGGACAGTGATGCTTCCTGTTTTGGAGGTATCAATGATATCGGCATTTGCCAGGTCTTTTGTAGTTGCTGTATTGTTTGTGGTATCTTTGGATGATGCAGCGGCTACAGGTACGGCAGAGAGAACGGCAGTATAAGTAGGGGCACATACGGATGCTAACATTGCGGTAGCCATGGATAAAGCTGCGGCTTTTTCTGTAAATTTCTTGAACTTCATTAATTTTTTCTCCTTTTTTATTTACACTTTTTGTTATAAATTAATTAGTTTATCTGGTTTTCGGGGTCTATCTCTCACCCTCATCGTATCTACGTCCTTTCTTTTGTTTAATACATATAATCAACAAGTGATCTTCCTATGCTGTTAATATGTATTTTTTGATTTCACTTCGTATCCCACTGCTGTTACCTCGTGTTATCCGTTTGTAATTCACCAGCAGGCAACAAAAAGCGATTGTGTTTTTTGATTTGCGTTTCGTGATACACCAACGGGCAACTGAAGTTAACCGCGGTTTCTTTACGAGACTTTCGCCTCGCTGGGGGAACACAATCCCTCTATCCTTTGTGACAGGGATTACGTTTTGTTTTAATCCCCAGCCGGTATCCTCGCGAAGGCTGATCGCCGAGCAAAACCCGGCAGTGCTTACTTCTTGTCAGTAGGGGATACCGATATCTCCGCCACTACTGACGCTAGGTTAACTATACAATTCATCTCACTACCTGCATTTCATTTAGAGGTTAGGAGAATCCTTGTTTTTTTATAAAACTGCCCTCCTTCCTAAATCAGATATTTCATATATCATTTTTTAGAAGAGAAACATTTTTATAAAAAAAATTTAGTTGTTAAAACCTGATAGAATTGCATACCTATCAAATTTTGACTACCATATAAAAATCAAATACCTCTCACTCAATCTCAATTACCTGACCTAGATAAGAAGTTCTTGCATTAACCGCTAATAATATGTATTTTTGATTTTGATGAAGATTTGAGAATAAATGCAGGTATTGCAGAGCAAAATTATTTTTGCAATCTCCGATTTGTTTTAAAGGAAAATGTTTAAGAAAAATTCTTGAAAAGTTCACATAAATGACAAAACAGAAGTTATATGAGACGCATAAAAAAGAATCGAATTCCAAAGTTGTCTATCAGTAATAGCAGAGTAACACGCCCATAGGAGCGACTGCACCGCATAGGTGTGGAGACTTCATACAAAAAAGGGACTGTAAAATAAGTCCCTATTAGCCGTTTATAAGAAATATAGATAAGAACTAATAAAAAGGAAGATACAAAAATAATAAGGAGAACTAATATGGGAGCATGTTTTACGGTAAATCTCGAACTTACTTTTTTTAGACGAAGCTGCCGCTGTAAAAGCAATGCAGGAATACATCCATACAGCAAATGCTGATTTTGGATTAGAAAAACATAAGAAAAGAAGCGTTGGAAGGGAAATTGTAAGGAAATATTGAACTGTTTATTATTTACAGAAGATTTTTGGTAAAAATATCCGTGGAAAAAATGCGGAAAATGATCTTATCATAGATTCTCATGGAAATGTCGTACCGTTTACAGCCGCTTGTTAAACAAAGAAGGATCATCTCTATACAGAGATGGTCTTTTTTTGCGGTTTCTTAATCGCACCTATAGGTGCGATTAACATTCGCAGATATACTTGCGATGATAGAAACGCATATATATATGTGTAATATTCTTCGCAGTCAAAAAGAATCGGATTCTTTTCTTAAAGTAACTTTTGTTTCTATTCTGTGTTTTTCTCATGAAAATCCTGCGAAATCGAAATCGGATAACACAATCATATTATACAAAGCTCGGACAAAAAAATTCATCTTATCATGTCGGATACCGTAACATAGCCGAGCATCCCTAACGTATTACCCGGTATCCTATGATACACTGCCGAAAAGCGGCAGAGAAAGGAAAATAATCATGAAAAAGCAGAAGATTATTGTAGGGGCTTTAGCTTCCGTTATGGCTGCATCCTCTTTATGCAGCATGGGAGCCGTAAATGTAAACGCAAGCACATTTGGCACTTCAAACAAAGCAGCTAGTTCCTGGGGCTCATGGGGAAGTGGTTCTTCCTGGGGCTCATGGGGAAGTGGTTCTTTCTGGGGTGGAAACACAGACTGGTCTAAATGGAAAGACGAGTTTGATAAGTGGAACAACTCTACTGTTAAACAGAGCGTAGAAGCAAAAATCAGCTCTTATAGAGTTGGTGCAGGTAGCAGATCATTAGATATCACTTGGAAAAAAGTAGAAAATGCTACTGGCTACAAAATCCAGGTAAGTTCTGATATGCTCTTTAAGAACATCGTTGAAGAAGAAAATGTAGAAGGTTATGTTTCAGGATACAGCCCTATCTATTATGCGGAAGGCACTGACAGTGCTAGTAATAAAAAGACTTATGACAAAGCCATTATCACAGGTGATATGTATGTGAGAGTAAAACCTGTCTTTGATGGTAAAGAAGGCACATGGTGCAGCACAATTTACACCAAAGGGTATGAAGATACTACAAGCCCATTTGGAACAAAAAAACATGATCCACTTAAATTAAAGATTGATAACTATGCCAGCAAGACAAAACATTCGATGAAATTATCTTGGGATCGTGTAGAAGGTGCTACAGGCTATCGTATCGAATATAATGGAAGCGGTGATTTTACAAAGAACAGAGTTGTATACTATACCACAAACAATTATTATAACTACACTGTTGGCGGTAATGGAATGCTCTGTATTGAAGCTAAAAATGATGAATATTACAGAGTGCAGCCTGTTTTTGGAAACCAGGATGGTTCCTGGAGCAATACCGTCCTTGCCGAGGGTTATAAGGGAAGTTTCTATTAAAAAGTTTAAAAATCATCCTTTCTTTTTTAGGGGGCTGTAAAAAAAACTCCCCTAACAGAAAAATCGCCCAGACCGTGTGTGGTCTGAGCGATTTTTTGGTATAATGTATTTATGCTACTAAACCAAAATACCAATCCGAGCAAAACCCGGCGGTGCTTACCTCTTGGCAGTAGGAGATACCGATATCTCCGCTCACTACTGCCGCTATGTTAACTCTACAATTCATCTCACTACCTACATTTCATTTAGAGGTTAGGAGAATCCTTGTTTTCTTATAAAACTGCCCTTCTTCCTAAAACGGATATTTCATATATATATCATTTTTTAGAAGAGAAACATTTTTATAAGAAAAACTTAGTTGTTAAGACCATTGCTGCTGCTAAACTTAATGCCGCAATCTTACTTAATTTTTCTTTGCCATTTGTTTTACCTCTTTTCTTTCTTCTTTTATATTGTCTCCCAGCTGACATCGCAGTCGGAACTCCAACTTTTCTTAATATGTAGATTTTTTTAGAAATCCTGTTGCAAGTTCCGTCCGCATGTATATTATGGCAAATTAAGAAAAATAAGAATTTTTGTAAGAAAGAAAAAACATATTAATAAACGGAAAACGAATCCCCGCAAATTTTTCGTTTTCTAGGAAACTGCCATTTGCGCAGTTAATATAAATCCCCCCGGACTTCTCCAATCTTCCGGGGGAATTTTCTTATTATACAAAAAAAAAGGACATCCATACGGATGCCCTTTCTTTTTTGTGAACTTACCCTATATCGCAGCCTGCATATTTTCTGGTATACCAATTGCGTCATACAATGTAAGTAATTTTTGACGATCAAATTCATGATAATTATCATCCAGAGAATCAAAAACAATAGTAAAATCATACAATGTGATTGCCTGAGCCTGTGTAAAGCAATTCTGCTCTACGCAAAAATCCAATAAATCCTGGAAACTATCTTCCTGTATGATCTCAATCGCTTCTGAAATCTTATCTTTTGGTAATTTTTCTGTAATGTGAATAATCCGATCATATGCCGTATATTTATAATCCATATCTTTTCCTTTCTATCTTATCCATGTAAATACATGCCTCTCAATCAGTCGCTTAACTTTTCAATCTCCGTCAGCATTTCTGCTGTATAATTGATATGATATTCAGAATAACAACCAAAGCCAGAAAATACTTTTTTATCACCGTCTGATTCATCGGAGATTTCATTCTCGTTTTCACTACCATAATCCCATCCACTTTTATCATTTTCCCTATCTTCTTTGATCAAACTTATTAATCGATTTTTAATCTGTTCAACCGTACCTTCGTAATTATAAAGACTAACTCCATCTGCTTCAGAGTTGGATATACCTATGATCCATTTGTAGACAGGATTTTTTTTAGGTTCAAATCCGGAGTCCGAATTTGGTCCTTGCTTATCATAGATTGATTTGAATTTGTAATAATACTCATAGAACACAAGCTCCGGCATTTGAGCTATTACGCCTCTAATGTCAGTTTCATTATACAAAACAGCTTCATCTGTATCCTTCCCCATAAAATCATTCAGCTCTTGATTGTCAGTAGCCTCTAAAAGATGTTTCACAACAAAATCTACTTTTTCTGCATATCTCTTTTCGTCCTTTGCTTTTTCTACAGAACATTTTCCCATTCTGGATCTGCCTCTCGCATTTGGCATTGTGAAGACATTAGAAATGTATCGGAAGTTATTTTCTGCTCCGTAATACTCAGCTTCTTTAATAGCATCCCAGTGTTCCATTATTGTCTCTAAAACTTTCTGAGCCTCTGTTTCTGATGGATAACATCCCAGCTCGACAGATGCTGCAGATGTGTAACGTTTGGATTCTGTCGCATAACATACAACTGGTTTCATTGCTATTACAGTAAAGCCCTCCTGTTTATGATGGATTGCAAAATCGGAATACTTTGCTAGGTTAACATATCCTTTGTTCATTGTTTTGATCATCATAATCTCTTTTCCTCCTTATTTTGAAATATTTTTTGCAAATCTAATATGTATAGATAAGAAATATGATTTTTCAGCAAGAGAAGAATCGAATTCCTTTTTGATTGGAAATATTAACTTTGTTTCTGTGTTCATAGTTCACACATATATCCATGTTTCTTTTACACAGGTATATGTGTGAAATTAAAACATAGATATATGCATGATTTAATGCCACAGCTATATGTGTGTATGACATACACACATATAGCTATGTTTTTTTTTACACAGATATATGTGTGATCTATCTACATTCAATTTATAAAAAAATCCCATCAAGACTTCGAAATTCAAAGCCTTCGACAGGATTTTTCTTGCGTTATTTACTTTTTTGTAAAAATATCATATTGCAATAGCTTCCGATTTTTCTGTATCCGCTTCCTGCTTCTGATAGAAGCTTTCTTTCTGATGATAATATCCCAAAATATAAGTATCACTTAACTTTCCAGTTAATTTAGCTTCTCTTCCATCAATCTTTTCAAAAATTTCTTGAAAGATTTTTTGATACTTGATGTATAAGCCGTTTTTCTTTCGTTTTAATTTATTAAGATATGGTACAATCTTATTTTTAAGTACGATCAATGTAGCGGCAGGACGTTGTACATATTTGTTTTGATATCTTACAGCATTTGGTATACGGGACTTTAACTCTTCTTCTGTATATGTATCAAGTTCAGCCTTTTCGTAAACAGCTAATAACCGTCCCATTAAATAATTAATTTCTGTGTTATCTAAGTCTAAGGTCATTGTGTAAACCTCCTTCCCAGCCTTATCATTTTCATATTTTCGTAAAATTAAGGCGGCGATATAGGTAATATATCTTCTATTTTTCAATGATTTGTATTTTAATGGAGAGGATGCTTTTGTGACCAAAGCATTTTTTAGGGACTCAGATATTGGATGTCCATATAATTTACACCAAAGCAACTCCTCTATTTTTTTAGTGTAAATTCCGGACTCTATTTCGATCCGTTCGTTCCTCTCTGATCCATAAGCATATTTGGAGACCATATATATAGAAGGAATCCATTTTGCTCCAGTAAACGACTCTTTCCATTTTTCTAATTTAGCGACAAAATCATTTCCTGGAGTCTCACTATAATAAGCTAGAGAAAGTCTTCCGGTTGTCATCGCTTTAAAAGCGGCGATTACTATGCAATCGGTGGAGGATAAACTATTATCCTCGGTTGATTCAAAGATGCTCCTATATAAAGTTTCCCTGTCACTTATGATTTCCTCTCCCTCTTTTCTATCTTCAAATGGGGACGGCACGTATCTCCCATTTGGATTCCAATACACAAACATCTCATTTCCTGCGATAATTCCGAAGTTGTTCAAAAGCCATCGGAGCATATTGTGTGATTTCTGAGAAGCTTCATAACCAATCGTTAAAAGATCTTCCGCATTTTTAACAAATGTACCGCGGAAAGTATATTCTGTTTTATCATTAGCAGAGACCAATTTTGCACCAGACTGCAAGGGGAAGATATTTTTGGCATGTAATTCAGTTAAAGGTACATTTTCTCCTGTGAGCATACATAGCCCTGTTTTGGATTCCTTTGCAATAACCATATTGTAATATGCGATATAACAACGGAACATTTCTTTTGATTTCCATGTTTCTATAACCTCTCCGGTCAGCACATCTTTTATTTTCCAACGGACCAAACATTTTTTGTAGGCTGTAGACTGCATTTTCTTCTTACTCATGTCCTCTTCATTTTCTGATTCGAGGACTTCTGCTTTATAAAGGTCATGTATAATACTATTTTTTTCAACATAAGTATGAACGGCATGGGTAAATGCATTTCCATAAGCAGATTCATCCCAATCCATTAACTGTTCCAGATATGATTTTTGTCGTTCTTCATCAAATCCAGACAAATATTCCAGCTGTTCCGCAAAGGGATGCGGAGATGCATGGCTGGTACGGTTTGCAGATTTCAGTGATACGGGTATCAGCGTTCGGTTTTCTTTCTTAGGAACAGCCGCTGCATCAATAAAACAGCCATTGCTGTCAATTGTTATCTCTATCTGTGCGTTTTGCAACGCATGAGATACAGGAGCAAGCGGCTCTCTCATCCCATCTATATATACCCCAGCGTATTTGTCTGCCATAACGTCATATGTTTTGATCAATTTTTGTAATAATCCCACAATGTTTCTCCTTTTGTAATCTTTTTTATCTCTACACTTAGTTTTGATCTCCGTACTTAGAAATGTGCGATATATAAGCACTTCTAGTCTACTTTTTCTTTCTTTTCTTCTGGCATCTCAAAAGTTTTCGGCTGCATTTTACAGATTACTTTTGTCATCACACAATCTTCTGGTTTTATAAATTTGATCACACCGTTATGCATAACCGGACACCACATACGCATAGTTATACAGCCTTGTGTTTCTTTGGAATATGCTTCGTCTGGATAAGTTAAGCCATGATACATCAGCCCAAATGGAATGTCACCATAATTATCAAAGAATCCGATTCCTTCTCCGAATTTACAAGGTTTAACATACCCCTGACATTCACGGGTTCCTAAGAAGATATCCTGTCTGCCGCCTTTTTCGATCATTCTTTTAGAAATCTCTAAATGTTTTTTTTCATTCCAATCGGGTCTGCACTCGGGATGATTTTTATTAAAGATAAAATGAGCCCGTACCTGATAACGACAGTCTCTTAAATAATTATAAAGAGCCATGTCATTTTTATTGCCTTTCATTTTAGGGATGATTTTTCCGGACGCTTCCATTCGGAACGGATTCATGACTCTTACTTCATCAATAATCCAAGTAATTGTCGGTTTCCAATATATGGATTTCAAAATGCCTTTCAAGGCTTCATAAGTAGGAATAGCCATACTGCTTTTTTCTCCACCTGTTTTAAATTCAGGAAATGTAAATAAGGCTTTTCTTCCAGTAACTTCAAATTCTACGTTGTTCATCTTTTCTTCCTCCGTTTTTTAATCCCCGTACCCATGAAGGGTATGATTCTGGTTTGATAGGTTTGTCACCTTCATATGGCTCTGCTTTAATCCCCGTACCTGTGAAAGGTACGATAACAAGGCATTTGCATATAGATTTTGACTTGTTTTAATCCCCAGCCGGTATCTCGCGAAGGCTGATTGCCGAGCAAAACCCGGCGGTGCTTACTTCTTGTCAGTAGGGGATACCGTTTTCTCTCCGCCCACTACTGACGCTAGGTTAACTATACAATTCATCTCGCTACCTACATTTCATTTAGAGGTTAGGAGAATCCTTGTTTTCTTATAAAACTACCCTCCTTCCTAAAACAGATATTTCATATATATCATTTTTTAGAAGAGAAATATTTTTATAAGAAAAATTTAGTTATTGAAAAATTTTAATCCCCGTACCCGTGAAGGGTACGATGGGAATCAGGTGTCTATGATATAGAGCAGATAAATGCTTTAATCCCCGTACCCATAAAGGGTACGATACAATCGACAGAGGCGTTAATGTCAGCATTTACCATTTTAATCCCCGTACCCGTGAAGGGTACGATATTAATCAAACTAGGCTTTCCGAAATAGATACAATTTTAATCCCCGTACCCATGAAGGGTACGATCCCCGTTTACACTCTTTTCTAAATATTTTCTCATATTTTAATCCCCGCGCCCATGAAGGGTACGATTATAGAGAAGGTTGATATCCCCGATAGTCAAAAAGCTTTAATCCCCGTACCCGTGAAGGGTACGATTATTCGCTTGGCACATTTTTATTTTGCCTATATAGCTTTAATCCCCGTATCCACAAAGGGTACGATAAAGCTCACCAAAAAAGGAAAAATAAATTATCCGCTTTAATCCCCATACCCACGAAGGGTACGATGCCCAGAAGCTTTAAAAGAGTTTTTAATTACAAATGCTTTAATCTCCGTACCCGCGAAGGGTACGATAATATCATTTTTGCCAGTAGTAGTTATGTGGAGCATTTTAATCCCCGTACCCGTGAAGGGTACGATCGATATCGGCTGGCAGGTCCTCCACAGATGTACAGCTTTAATCCCCGTACCCATAAAAAGTACAATCAACCCATATCGGGTACAGACAGACTTATGTATGCTTTAATCCCCGTACCCATGAAGGGTACGATATTTCTATTTACCTCCTTACCCTGCTTTCTTCTCGCTTTAATCCCCGTACCCATGAAGGGTACAATCATGATTTTTTTACAAATGAAAAGCTACCCTTTAATAGCTTTAATCCCCGTACCCGTGAAGGGTACGATAATACGTCTAATTTAAAATACTACCGATTTTAATCCCCGTACCCACGAAGGGTACGATCATTGCATTGCACATCTTGTTTTAATCCCCAGCCGGTATCTTGCGAAGGCTGATTGCCGAGCAAAACCCGGCGGTGCTTACTTCTTGTCAGTAGGGGATACCGTTTTCTCTCCGCCCACTACTGACGCTAGGTTAACTATACAATTCATCCCACTACCTACATTTCATTTAGATGGTAGGAGAATCCTTGTTTTTCTTATAAAACTGCCCTCCTTCCTAAAACAGATATTTCATATATATCATTTTTTAGAAGAAAGATATTTTTATAAGAAAAAAATTACTTGTTGAAAAATTGGCAGGTATTTTAATCCCCGCACCCATGAAGGGTACGATTACAGTTCCCCCCGAAAGCCAGGAACGGTTCCGCTGCTTTAATCCCCGTACCCACGAAGGGTACGATATGATAGTATCTGTTAACAATTCTATCATTTTGTGCTTTAATCCCCGTACCCACGGAGGGTACGATTTATTTGTATCATTGTTTAATGTAAGTGTTCCTTGCTTTAATCCCCGTACCCACGGAGGGTACGATGGCGAAATTATATAAAATAAATAACAATTCCACTGTTTTATTTAGATAATTTAGACACAGCATAAGTTGTTTTGCCTTTATCTATTTTTATTTTTAGAAAAACAAAGGCAATATTTCTTGTATTTCTAGTGCGAACCTCTAAGAGTTTTTACGTTACTTAGGATTCGCACTCAATGGTAACCATACAGTTTTTATTTTCCATATCTTATTTGGCAGTAGGGATACTATTATCTCCGCCTGTCAGTGAGATTTTTTGTCTTAGCAAACGCCCTTTACATCTTCGTAATCAAGTCCATATAACTCATCTACAGAGATATCATAATCATGGACACTTCTTGGGATTGTACAACTATCTTTTAAGCGTACTTTAACGCTGCGGTGAACCTGTGCAGAAGAATACTGCCCGTCCTTACAGTTATGTTTAAACCAGTATAATTTAATAACTTCCATAGAGCCTTCTGGTCTTGCAGCAGAAGCATCGTTAACAAACATCGTTGCGATTGCTTTTTTGACAACTTCTGCATCTTCTTCTGTAAAGCCAGTCTTTTCTGCCAGCTGTACATTGATGGCTCCTTTTACAATGTATAATCCGAATTTAACGAAATGTTTTGCACCCATTCGGTCAGAAGACATATGAGAATCATTTTTAGGAGGTAAAGCATTTACTGATTTCGTGATCCCAAAACTGTCGATTGTTACTGGGTCTACACTATAGGCTTCATGTGTCGTAACCGGACCACGAATCCCAAATGAGGTATTTCCCTTCTGTAACGCAAACACCTGACCAAAAGCCCTGACATCCAGCCACTTTTTACAGGCTTCCTCTTTGCACTTTTCTATATTATTTGGTTCTGTAAATAAAGCCTTTGCGCGGTCACTTAAACAAACATAGCCATCTGTTGTACGGTCTTCAGACTGAATAAAAATGTTATGCCCCATATCCTGCATACGGTTTCGAATTTTACGATGGATACATCCGCTGCTTATCTCGCCATACATTTCATCGTCTACACGCGGCATATTTTCGGCATTTGGATCTCCGTTTGGATTAGCTCCGTTTACTGCCACTAATGCAACAAAATCAATCTTGTTTTTTAAAATACTCATCTTTTTTCTCCTTTTTGTTGATATATTTATTTTTTTATAGCGGCAGTTCATTGCGGATGCATTTTGCATCGGTTTACCTGCCTGCACTACTAATATGCCAAAAAAAATCTTAATGGAACTTTTGTAAGAAAAATTTTTGAGAAAAAATCAGAACAGAATGTATTTTTTGTCTATAGAAAAAAGAATCGGATTCGATAAAAATAGATATAAAACATACTTTAAAATTCTAAATAATTATATATAACGGCATGCTACATCTGTAATGAAAAAGAAACCCGTTTCTGGACTTCTCATTTTAGTAATTTTTGCATATCTTGTTTTAATCCCCATCCGGTATCCTCGCGAAAGCTGATTGCCGAGCAAAACCCGGCGGTGCTTACTTCTTGTCAGTAGGGGATACCGTTTTCACTCCGCCACCACTGACGTTACGAATTCTACAATTCATCCCACAGCCTAAAGAGTGGGAAATTCTTGCTTTTTTATAAAGCATGTCTTCCTTTCCTATATAGTATGATAGACTGGCATTTTCCTTTTATCTTTATCTATCTCCCGCTCCCACAGTATGTTTCTGCAGGAGCAAGAAAACAGATACAAAAGATTAGAAATTATGCCGCGATTTTAGCTTGCATTAATAGTATGATAGAATTGAAAAAAATAGTAGAATAACGGAAAAGACATGGAAAATGGACACAAAAAAACAGCCTGGAATTTCATTTCCAGACTGTTCAGACTGTAGACAAAGCCCCGCAAAAGCAGGTTTTTTGCTATTACTAAGACCGTTTTTTTTGATATAATAAATATCAGAAAGGCGGTATTTTTTATGATGACGAGAAATGCGGATAAAAAGAGAGAACAAATGCTTATGTTGCGTATGGATGATATGTTCACTAATTAATGTAAATACGAAAGCAACGAAAGCATATTCAAATTTACAAAAATACTATTCAAATTTATTAAAATTAATATAAAATTTACTAAAATTAATATAAAATAAGATAATAAATCTTTTCGCATTTAAACCTCCTAATTCGATTTATGATTTCCTTTTGACTATGTGTGCTGCCTATAATGGTATTGATTTCATTTTCCGAGAACAAATGTATCATTTTCTTATTTTGCTCTTCTGTGAACGAATTTATTTTTCGCTTAATAGAAAATCGGCTGATGAATGCATCATCGAGGATATCTAATCGATTTGTTGCCGCCAGCACAATGATATTATTCGGTAATTTATCAAACTCCTGCATTAATGTTATCGTTATTCTTCTAATCTCACCATCCGTACCACCTCCGTTTCCATTTTTCCTGTTACAACTGATTTTTTAAACATATAAATTACAATATCCACAACAAAATCACTCCTTTTCTTTTAATTGGAACGCCTTTTTTCTAATAATACATACACCGGAACAATATCTTCATCTTCCCATGTTATATTCTTTTCACAAACATAACAATCCTCTATAGAGAATAGTTTTAATCTATCTTTATCCATCTTGATTAGACTTCCACATTCTGGACAGCGAGCAATATAAACCTTTTCTAACAATCCCTTTTCTTTGCATTTTGCTATTATTTTTTCAGCATCTTCTACCGAGATTTTCATCTTGGAAGCGGTCTTTTTAACTGTGATATATGGCATATCCGGAGCATATACTTGTAAAAATTTCTGTAAATTACAGGAATCATCTTTTTCTTTGGATTCACTTTTACTCTCTTTCATACAAGCCTGATGTTGCAATACTGCATCAATCTCAACTTCTGCCATACTCCCAGGTTTTAAGTTATGAAACATCGAACTTTCTTTCCCCTTTTCGGGTCCTTGTTCCACTACTTTTACAATACGAACAGTTCCATTTAACTCATGATAAATTCTAATTTTCATTTATTTCTCCTTTCTCCTAATTCATCTCACATAGATGTAAATAGGCTTTGCTAAAGTTTTGTAATGGTCTGCAGAAATTACACATTCTACTATGTATGTTTCCTTTTCTGTGGATTTTATTGTTACTTTACCATCGGAAGAAACAGAAATTTTTTCTTCAGTGCTATTACTTGCAATTGTTCCAGTTGCTGGATCTATAGAAATTGCTTTAGAGTTCTCTTTAGATATACGAAATTTACACTTTAAAGTTGGAAGCGATTCATCTGACATTTCGAGTACTTTTGGCGTATCGAGTTGCTTTACACATTTTCCATCTTTAAAATCATGCTTAGAAATAATGATAGATGGTGCCTCTGTTGTTTTTATTTCACCATCATAAACATAAATTTTGACCTTCATTGTACCACGATACTTCCCTTTCCCTTTCAATTCTATAATTCCACCTGTTTTTGATTTTTCTTTAGATGTGTTGTCTGCAAATTCATAATCTTTTTCTGCAAATAACCTTTTAACACCTATTATGTTTGGCCGAATTACTCCAATCATTTCTGGAAGATTTGGCTTACCAGTGTAGTCAAACATAATTGAATAGTATGGCTTCTTATCTAAAACACGAAATTTATCTAAATTGTTACCATTTAAATGTTGTAGAAATAGTATAAATATTAAAATTACTAATACACCCAACCATATTTTATTTTTTAAGCTTTTCATAATGTGTTCTCCTTGATTGTTTTAATAACTGAGAGTATTTTTACGAAGGCTACTAAATCTTTTCTGCCAAAAGCTGTATTGCCCCTCCTTTTTTGCTCTGCATTTCTTTATTCGCAAAGCATTGATTCGTGATAAATTCTAATTTTCATCTTTTTCCGCTTTCTTTCGTAATGGTGATTGCTCCTTTTTTTCTTTAATAGTGAGGAAAAACAGAAATACACAACACAATATAACTGCGATACCCCCGATTATTAGCAATACACTTGTGACTGGATAGAAGTGTTTTGTGTAAAAAACAAGTCCTCTTCCAACTATAATACAGCCGCCTATAAAACAAAGTGTTGGCACGATGTAATTTACGAAAAAATTTACATTTGTTCTATTTCCATATTTCTTCATCAAAAATTTAGGCGAAGGATATCCCGGGTTCTTAAGCCGGGGAGGAATTCGCCACCGTCTTCAGACGGTCCTCCTTTCTATAAGATAATTCTTTCTTGTATCAGCAAAAGTAAGTTTCTTCACGCTGATACTGCCTTTGTTTACTTTTTCTCCGGATAATGTCCGGATGTCAAAAAATCCACTCTTGCGTCTTCCGAAAATGAAATATTCCCTGCCCTGGTATCTGACTTTATCAAATAACCGGTAACCTTTTACAAGGTACTCTGCCTGATTGGACTTTCGTATACCGCCTTTCAGGATCGTCTGTTTATGTATCTGCCGGTTATGGCAGCGGACTTTTTTCTGATAATAGTAAGTCCCATCCGAGACGGCATCTGGATTCCCGCTGATACATCTTGCATCAATATAATGTTCTTTCGGTAAGCCATGTTCGATACGGGTATTCTTTGTCAGATACCCATAAGTCATCGATACCGGAATATCTGGCTCATATTGTTCTTTCAGTGTGTTGTAGAATGTCCAGCGCATGATACCCATAAATGCAGCATCTTTAAATTGCATGCCATGCTTGATATTCTTTGGCAGTATAACAGTGCCATTATGATACCCTTTATGGCAGGTCTCGCATAATGTGATCAGATTATTCGGGGCATTGCTTCCTGTCTTACGGCTTTCAATATGGTGGACGTTTAATATCTTGTCTTTGAATCTTCCCTTACAACACTGACAGATGTGTCCGTCCCGGAATAATACATACTCCCGGATATTCCAAAAGTCCATCTGCTCTCCCTGCTGATATTCAATCCCTTGAATCTCTGGGTCCTTAATCTTCTGGATATCAAAGGAAGCCGTTTCCACAATAAGTTAAATCCTAGCGGTATTTCTATGAAGTCCAACATTAATGGAGCTATCCATCAAATTTTTTCTGCCAAAAGTTGTATTGTTTTACTCATGATTTCTCTCTGATCATGAGTTCCTTTTACGATACGGTTTATTTCCGTTTCATCAAATTCATATCCAATATCACTAAGAAACATCTGTATCATTTTCTGATTTTCTTCTGTTGTAAATGGTTTCATCTCCTGTTTAGTCGAAAATCGACTTACAAATGCCGAGTCGAGCAGATCATATCGGTTTGTAGCGGCCAGAACAATCACGTCATTCGGTATCTTATCAAATTCCTGCATCAAAGTAACTGTAATCCTACTCATTTCCCCATCTGAACCTTTACCTGATGTAGATTTTCTATCACAGCTAATTGTATCCACTTCATCTAACATAAAAATGCATGGATTAGAAGACGCATAAGCAAACGCTTTTGCGATATTTTTCGCTGTAGACCCCATATAACTGTCTATGATTCTGGAAAAATTTAGGTAGCAAAACGGGAGGGCTTTTTTGAAAGCAATATATCTTGCAAACATAGTCTTTCCGGTTCCTGGAGGACCGTATAACAAAGTCGCATTTTTATATGGTATTTGCAGCTCCATTAATTTTTGACTTACTTCTGCCATTCGGAAGATTTTACTTGCTAACTCCATTTGCTGTTCTGATACATAATATCTTGATTCTTTAAATGACATCGAAACATCTTCGCATTGCAAAAGCCCTTTTAATTCTGCCGGAAGCTCATAAAGGAAGCCATGTTCCGATGTTAAAATTGATTTATAACGGGCTACAAAGTTTTTGTTTTTCTGCGTGGTGTCTTCATTAAGGGCACCTAAAGCTCCCTGTCTAGCTTTAAGCATATTGTTTGTGGCGATTCCCCGTATCATCTCTTTTTGTATTTCTGTTAGTCCCATATGAAGTTCTCCTTTCTCCTACTCAAAATATCCTAGTAGTTGTCCTCTACTTGCTGCAATATTTATAGCTACATGAAAATGATTGGCAACTTCTTTTATATTTACCCGATTGCCTTTTGTATATCGGTTCAATATTTCTCCATACTCTTCTTCTGGCATCAAAAAATTCATTCGCTTGATAGTTCGTCTCTGCATCATTATTTCTATAAAACCCTTTCATTTGATTATTCCATTTATCATCGTTTATCCTGAAGCCCATATGCAAAAACAAATGTCCTAATTCATGTGCTATCATGAAATTTCTTCTTTCTATAGTCCAAGATATTTGCACTGGCGGAAGAAAGATTTCAAATGACTCTTTACCGGATTTTCTAATCCAAATATCGGAAAGATCATCTATTGCTGTTTTTTCAACAATTATCCCTCCCATACTGACAACGATACTCTCAATATCAGATATCGGTCCGATTATCTTATATTCTTTTCTGACATATTCTGTAATTTTATCTATCATTATTCTTGTTTTTACATCCATTTTTACCACTCTTTTATCATTCGATTTCCAGATACTTTATGCTCTTCTTTTCCACATATATTGCATTTTCTCACCTGTATCGTTCGCTTAAGCTTCTTATCAGTGAGGAATACCGACTGAATTCTCCGCCACCACTGTCGCTTGATTAATTTTATTATTTTGTTGTCTATGGCTTCCTCCTTTCCATAAAAATAATAAGAATCAAAAATTTTCTTCTATAGAAAGTATGATATATTAATTAATACGACCCGTTTTTCTGTGGAAAAAATTTTTAGAAAGCATTCAGACACAGACAACGGAACGATGAAATAAACTTTTAGAAATTTTTCGAATTTTGTTTTGGGTTTATATCTTTTTTGATATTTCATAAAATCTCCTTTCGCTCATACTTAGCTCTTTCATTTTTGTATCAAATTATTCCAATTGCTCGGCAATAGGCGTAAAAAGTACGAATAGAAGGGTTACCATTTTCGATTTTAGAAACAACTTGCTGTGTTGTCCCCATTTTTTCAGCAACGTCTTTTTGAGAAAGATGTTTTTTTCTTCGGATTCTTCGCAAATTATACAAAATTTCCGTGATGTCTTTTTCAATAGTATCCATATTTTTCCTTTCTATATTTTTGGTGCTGCTCGTTGATTTAGGATTCTTCTTCCTTAATTGGTGTATCTGTGAGCCATAAGCGCCCCGGACCTATTATCTTTTCTTCATATCTTTTTCTTATACCCAGCATCTGGTAAAGTGTCTGAAGAAACTTTCCCTCACAGATTAAGGACGATGAAGCTGCTGCAAGTTTTCTGTTATCTATGATCATAGATTCTCCTACCGCTAACTCGTAGGCAGCAATAGGGCTTTTTGCTTGAAGCAAGATTATGTTCGAACTTTCTGTTAACATACAATAAAGCTTTTCGTGTACAGCAATAAATTCGCCTGCCCGTATTTTTATAGCGTAAAATGTGCCATCAAAACTAGAAGGAAATGTCACTAAACCGCTACCTATCTTTTGCATCTCAATATCGTTTGGAATTCGCTGTACCTTTTTTACATTTTCCAAACACTCTGCAAATGAGTTGATGTCTTTTTTTTGTTGTCTATATCTCTTTACTTCGTATATTATGGTGTAGACATACCAGATGGCTAATGCGATATAAAGTCCTGCTACTAATTGTTGTAACTGTTTATTTCCATAAAATATCGTTAATATTCCTAATAAAATAAATGCTATGTCATCCATCTTTTCCCATTTGATTTCCATTTTCTTTTTCCCCTTACTTTTTTAATACTATTCGTTCTTTCTCAACGGCAATTAATGCAGTATGTAGATTTTGTAATGCCTGATCGCTAATTCCGTCAAATGTAGACCAACTCATATCGTGTAAACTTTTTTCGATAGCTTTGATAAGATATCTTCTTTCTAAAACTTTTTTGGCATCTTCTTTTGATAAATACAATTCGCTTCGAGTGTAGGAAAATGAATCATCTACTTCTTCAAAATTATTTTCCATGTCAAAACGAATCTCCCATCCATGACTATCTTCTACTGTGATATATTTACGACCGACTTTTACGACCGTACATTCTTCTGTTGCAGCATCAATATCCATCGTTTTACGAAAGTCTACGTTTTTCAAAGAAAGTAAAATTGCTTTCTGTCCTTTCTTAAAATCTTTCTTTTCCATATTTATAGTTTCCTTTCTCATGTTCCGTCTTTGTGATTCTTGTTTTAATCACCTTTTTATTCCGGTGCGAAATGCTGTTCCATAAAATCTGCGATTGTGAGATATTCTTTCTGAATTTTCCCATCGAATGTTTTCTTTGTCCATTCTCTAAATCCTTCAAGATTTCCATTAAAATCTCCACAATAAACCATCACTTTTTCATCTTTTGTTCTATAAAATGTTGCAAATTTAAATTTCGTTCTAAAACCTTGCACCGCTGCATAATCTTCATCACTGCAAATTCTTGCATCTTGAGAAATATTTACAACTCCCTGTATCTGTGCATCTCCCAAAGACGCATTCTGATGTTAATTCATATTTTTTCATTGCTTCTCCTTCCTTTTTAGTTCGTAATACACGAAATAATCTTCCTCCCTTTAGTACATTATATAAGATGTATAAAAAATGGAATTTTTGTAAGAAAAAAAGCCTCATTTCTGAGACTTTTTTTCTTAAATATTATGGTTTTACGAAAGAGTGATAATTCGATTGTGAATCTGATTAAGAAATCATTGTTTTATCATTTTTCTGTTTCCACAAGCACAATGTACTTAAGTTCATCGCATTCAAAATCCCATTCACCATCGTATGTGTCATCCGGATCAGTACGTGTAAGTTCATATCCATCATGGAATAACACACCTTCTGTGTATGGAGATTCTTCTTCAGAAATTACCAACTTAATATCTGCTTCAATTCCATTTGTTTTAATCCCCAGCCGGTATTGACGGAGACTGAATGCCGGTGTTTCCTCCCGGCGGTGCTTACCTCTTGGCAGTAGGAGATACCGATATCTCCGCTCACTACTGCCGCTATGTTAACTCTACAATTCATCTCACTACCTACATTTCATTTAGAGGTTAGGAGAATCCTTGTTTTTTCTTGTTAAAAACTTTTTCATAATGACACCGCCTTTCTTTTCGTTGCTTCCTGCACAATTAATTTGAATGATTTGAATTAAAAAAATTTTTATAAAAAAACAGAGGGTAAACCCCCTGTTCTTTATGACAATCGTTTAGCTCAATTTTTCTGAACAATTCGATTCCAACTATGGTATAGATTCTCTTTAATAGCTGATAATGAAAAATCCTTCCCCTGTAAAAACCAGCTTTTATCAGCAGCATAATCTGATATCCTATCCATATATTCTGTTATGGTTTTTCCGTTAATGAAAAATATATCTTCCTTTTTTGTAACTACTCCTGTGCGTATTTCCTTGTAAATTTCGTTATATAAATTACTTAATCTCAAAAAATCCATATATTCATCTGTAAATCGCTTAATATGTTCCCGTAGCATATTCATGACAGTTCTTTCTGAACGTCCTGGTGTTAAGATAGGTATTCTTATATACGGCAACTGTATATGTGCCCGCCAGCAAGTATATTCTTTAGAGACAATGAACTTGATACGACCCGGAATTTTTTTAAAGGATAAGAATTTCTCATAGGATGGGCTGTCTATTCGATGCCAGCAATCAACACAATGGTCATCACTTAAACTAATATCGCTGTATTTTTTAGGTATAAGATCAAACTGAGATGCTTTTACACCATTAGCAAAGGCATTCTCAAACACACGATAAATTTTTCGGTCGTTGCTATAATCACTATGCAGCTTTTCATCTGAATAAAAATAACAGGCATCTACTTTATCGCTATGGTCAATAAGATAAAGCCATTCTTTGGCAGTTATCTTGTCCATTGTAATCAACAATTTGCCATTATTATAGATTTTTAATTTCTCAGCCGAAATAACATATCCATATTCAGCAATATAATCCTTAGCCTCGGATTTCTTTGTAATACGATACCATTCAGGACAGATATATCTATCCATCTCTGTCCTGTCTTTTTCGTTCATTTTCGCTCGTAAGGTATCTAACAATCTTTCCTCATTGTTGTTTAAGAAAGCTTCAATGATTTCTTTCCCATAGCCTTCCAAATATGCATCAGACATCAATGCTGCTGCATGTAAAAGCCCTTTCATTTCTAACACAAAATAACCTCTTGTCATGTTGTTTTCCTCCTGTTTTGAAAATTGGTTTCGTAGATAATATGGATGAGTATGAAGAAAAACTTATAGGCTAAAAAACATATTTCTTGTTTTAATCCCCAGCCGGTATCCTCGCGAAGGCTGATTGCCGAGCAAAACC
>OLQV01000368.1_pt1 | contig 44406 bp, 42 predicted proteins | sample 1672371 | NCBI WGS metagenome assembly OLQV01 (sample SAMEA3136676, study PRJEB25190) | human gut metagenome
CGTTTTGGGTTGAGGCGACAAGCTGGATGGGCAAAGTAGATTGAGCGTTGTGCGCCATGGAGATTGCAGACGCGAGGCGAGAGAGCGACACGGCGGCGGGCGGAAAAATAATCCGGCGAAGTAGGGGAGAAGGCTCCCGCAATGGCGCTCGATGCATCGCAAACCGTGACGCAATTGAAGAACCACTCGTAAAATATCTACTTGCTTTATCACTCTACTGTGGTAAAGTGTGAGCCGTTCGAAAGAGGCACGAGGAGAAACCGCAAGGCCTCGAAACGATGCAAGTAACGTGAACGCAACCTTTGAAAGCGAGCGAGCGTTTACAATGAGTTGCCGCAGCACACGGACGGAAGATGCCACGTCGCCGGTCCTCACCGGAGGAAAGGCGTCGCCAAGCTTGCCGCACGATGACGAAGGAGAAGGTACGACCGTGAATTACACAACGCCCTCGGGGTTTCGCGACATCTTAGCAGATGAGGCCGCGCGCCGCGAGGCAGCCGCGTTCGACGTGCAGCAATTGCTCTCGAAAAATGGCTACGTTCCCGTGGAGACGCCCACGCTCGAGATCATGGACGTCATGAACGCCGGCGGGCGCGTGCCAGGGACCCCGTTCAAGCTTTTCGACTCGCGCGGCGACCTGCTCGCGCTGCGCCCCGACGTGACGCTGCAGATCGCGCGCATGTGCGCAACGCGCCTCGCAGGGCAGCCAGGGCCTTTCCGCTTCCGCTATCAAGAACGCGTCTTTCGCGAGGCAGAAGGCCGTCCGCAAGCGGAAGCACGCGAGATGACGCAAGTGGGCGTTGAGCTCATCGGCGAGGCTGGCCCCTCCGCAGACGCCGAGGTCATCGCCTTGCTCGCCGAGTCGCTCGAACAGATCGGGGTGGGGGACTTCCGCATCTCGGTCGCCACGGTTGGCGTGCTGCGCGCCCTGCTCGCAGGATGCGGCGCCGACGAGGCGTGGAAGTCAGGCGTGCTTTCCGCCTACCACGCGAGTAACTTCGTCAAGCTTGACGAGCTCACAGGACCGGGCGCGCAGAAGGCGGGGGTGGCTCCCGTCTTCGCGCAGGCCATCCGCGCGCTCGCGAACGTCCGCGGCGGACGCGAGGCGGTCGCGCGCGTGCGCGATCTGGTTGCGCCGCTCGGCTGCCAAGACGGCCTCGCCGACCTCGAACGGACCCTCGAGCAGCTCGACGAGAAGGGCTTGACCGACCGCATCTTCGTCGACTTCTCGGTCATGAGCTCGTTCGACTACTACACAGGCATCGTCTTCGTCGCCTTCGCCCCCGCGCTCGGCGCACCGCTCGGTTCGGGCGGGCGCTACGACAACACGATCGGGGCCTACGGCGAGAGCCGTCCCGCCGCCGGTTTCGCGTTCTACCTTGATCAGGCGCTTGCCGCCGCCGCGACCGAGCAGCAGGCGGGCGGGCGTCCGCTGCGCATCGCCGTGCCCAAAGGCTCGCTCAACCCCGACTCCATCGCGTGCCTTGCAGCGTGCGGCCTCGACACGACGGGCCTCGCCGACCCAGGGCGCCAGCTCATCATCCGCAACCCCGGCGTCGAGTACATCATCGTGCGCCCCTCGGATGCCCCGGTGTTCGTGGAGCTTGGAGCAGCTGACTGCGGCATCTGTGGGGAAGATTCCCTGCTCGAAGCCGCAACGGGCACCGTCGAGCTCGTGGACCTCAAATTCGGTGCATGCCGCTTCATCGTGGCCGAGCCCGAGGGGGCGAGGGAGCGCGTCGCCGAGCACTATCGGACCTGCGGCTCCATCCGCGTAGCCACGAAGTACCCGCGCATCACCGAGTCCTACTACGCGAGGAAAGGAGAGCAGGTCGAGATCGTGAAGCTTCACGGCAACATCGAGCTCGGGCCGCTTACGGGTCTTTCCGAACGGATCGTCGACATCACGGCGACGGGCCGCACGCTTCGCGAGAACAACCTGGTCATCGTCGACGAGGTGCTCTCGTCGACAGCGCGCTTCTTCGCAAACCCGTGCGCGTTTCGCACCGACCCGCGCGTGGTCGAACTCGCGGACAAGCTGCGAACGGGCGCCGAAGCGGGCCTGTGGGACGCGACGGTGATTGCCGGAAGCGATCAGCCGCACGCGGACTCGGGCGCAAGCGCGTAAATTACTACTCAGTTATCAAGACGTTTCAATATAAGAAGGGAACACATCATGCGTCGAGTCATTCTGAAGGAAGGCGAGCAGTTCAAAAGCTCGCAGATCAACCGCACGGGAGCGTTCAACGCGGGCGCCATCGCCGCGGCGACCTCGATCATCGAGGAGGTGCGCGAGCGCGGCGATGCGGCGCTGCGCGACTTTACCGCCAAGTTCGACGGCGTCGAGGTAGAAGACTTCCGCGTGCCGCAGGAGACGATCGATGCCGCCGCTGCCCAATGCGACGCGAAGACGGTCGCCGCGCTCGAGCATGCGGCCAAACAGATTCGCGAGTTCCACGAGCGTCAGAAGCAGCAGAGCTGGATCGCCGCGCGCGAGAACGGGGCGATCGTCGGCGCGAAGGTGACGCCGCTCGAATCCGTAGGCATCTATGTTCCCGGCGGACGCGCGCTCTATCCTTCCACCGTGCTCATGAACGCCATCCCCGCATCGGTCGCGGGCGTCGAGCGCATCGCCTGCGTGACGCCCCCGTCCAAGGACGGCTCGCTCGATTCCGCTATCCTCGCCGCCTGCAAGATCGCCGGCGTGACCGAGATCTACTCGGTCGGTGGCGCTCAGGCTGTTGGCGCTCTTGCCTACGGCACCGAGACCATCGAGCCGGTTGCCAAGATCACCGGCCCTGGCAACGCCTACGTCGCTGCCGCGAAGAAGATCGTGTCGGGCGATGTGGGAATCGACATGATCGCAGGCCCCTCTGAGGTGTGCGTCGTCGCTGATGAAACGGCAGACCCCGCGCTCGTCGCCATCGACCTTATGGCCCAGGCCGAGCACGACCCCCTGGCCGCCTGCTACCTCGTCACCTTCTCCGAGGAATACGCCGACCAGATCGAGGCTGCCATCGAGCGCCACGTGAAGCACTCCACGCGCGCGGAGATCACCATGGCGTCGCTCAACGACCACGGCCTGATCACCATCTGCCCTGACCGCAAGGCTGCAATCCAGGCGGTGAACGTGATTGCCCCCGAGCACCTCGAGCTGCATGTGGAAAACGCCATGGACCTGCTCGGATCGATCAAGAACGCGGGCGCAATCTTTTTGGGGGAGTGGACCCCGGAGGCGGTCGGCGACTATGTGGCCGGCCCCAACCACACGCTTCCCACCGGCGGCACCGCGCGCTACGCAAGCCCGCTTTCAGTCGAGGAGTTCGTGAAGAAGTCGTCCATCATCCAGTACACCCCCGAAGCGCTCGCGACCGACGCCGACTCCGTAATGACGATCGCGCGCCACGAGGGCCTGTGGGCGCATGCGATGAGCGTCGAGCTGCGCTGCAACGAGCTCGCTGGCAAACCGACCGAGGTCGATGCAGGTGAGAGCGTTGAATAGCGTGAGACAGTCCGCCCCGCAGCTGCAGGGGCTTGTGCCCTACGACCCGAAGTACCTTCCCGCGCGGGCATATCTTTCCGCGAACGAGAACCCGCGCGACGTGGAGACCGAGATCCGCCAGAAGATTATCAGCGCCATTCGCAAGGTTCCTTTGAACCGTTACCCCGATCCATTGGCCAACAATCTGCGCGACATGATCGCCGAGGCGAACGGGCTTGACCGCGACCAGGTGCTTCTGGGCAACGGCGGCGACGAGCTTTTGTTCAACATCGCGCTCGCCTGGGGCGGGCCGGGACGCAAGTTCTTGAACCTGCCGCCGACGTTCTCGGTGTACGCGGCCAACGCGCGCCTCACGGGCACCGAGGTCATCGACGTTCCGCGCCTCGCCGATTACTCGATCGACGAGGAGACGGTGCTTGAGCGCGTCGGGCAAGGCGACATCGACTACGTCATCGTGGCCAGCCCGAACAACCCCACCGGCAAGCTCGCGAACGAGGAGTTCCTCGCAAAGCTCCTCGACGCCACCGACGCGCTTGTCCTGGTCGACGAGGCATACTTCGAGTTCTCCCGCACGACGATGCGCCCCTACCTCGCGATGCACAAGAACCTGCTCATCCTGCGCACGTTCTCGAAGGCGTTTTCGCTCGCGGGCGTCCGCATGGGCTACATTTTGGGAAACGCCGAGGTCATCCGCGAATTTTTGAAGGTGCGCCAACCGTATTCGGTTGACGCCGTCTCGCAGGCGATCGCGCGCGAGGTGTTCTCTGAGCGCCAGAAGTTCGAGCACGGCATCATGGCGATCATCTCCGAGCGCGACCGCTTGCTCGAAGAGCTGGCGAAGGTGCCGGGCGTCACCGTGTATCCTTCGGACTCGAACTATATCCTGTTCAAGCTCGAAGGCGCCGACAAGGTGTGGGAGGCCCTCTATGCGCGCGGCATCCTCGTGCGCGACTTCTCCCATGCGCCGATGCTCGAGAACTGCCTGCGCGTATCGGTAGGGACCGAAGAAGAAAATGACGAGTTTCTCGCAGCATTGCGGGAAATCGTGGCGAACAAGTAGGAAGGGGTGCACATGAGCGAGCGGGCCGCACGGATTGCACGCACGACGAAGGAAACCGACATCGAGCTGTCGGTCGACCTCGACGGCACCGGCACGACCGACATCGAGACCGGCATCGGCTTTTTCGACCACATGCTCACTGCCTTCGGGCGCCATGGACTGTTCGACCTGTCGGTGCGCGCGGAGGGCGATCTGGAAGTCGACGGTCATCACACGGTGGAAGATGTCGGCATCGTCGCAGGCCAGGCCTTCGCACGCGCACTTGGTGACAAGCGCGGCATCAGGCGTTTCGGTTCGATCGCCCTGCCCATGGACGAGGCCCTCATCCTGGCGGCGGTCGATATCTCGGGCCGCGGCCAGCTCTTCTGGGAAGCCGACGTCCCGGCAGTCATGGTGGGCTCCTTCGACGCGACGCTCGCCAAAGAGTTCTTCATCGCCTTCGCCGCAAACGCGGGCGTGACGCTTCATATCCGCGAGCTTGCCGGGGAGAACACCCATCACGTGATCGAAGGCATGTTCAAGGCGGTGGCGCGCGCGATGCGCCAGGCGGTCGAGGCCGACCCGCGCATGGGCGATGCGCTGCCGACGACCAAGGGCGCCCTGTAGGAGATGCGAATGATTGCGGTAGTCGATTACCAGAAGGGCAACCTGAAGTCCGTCGAGCGCGGCCTCATCGCTGCGGGCGGCGAGGCTCTCATCACGGCGGACGCATCCGAGATAGCCAAAGCGGACGCCATTGTCTTACCAGGTGTCGGAGCCTTCGCGGATGCGGCGGCGACGATGTGCGAACTCGGGCAGATGGAGGCCATTCGCGACCGAGTGCACGCAGGCGTCCCCTTTTTGGGAATCTGCCTCGGCGAACACCTGATGTTCGAGTACGGCGTGGAAGGCGCGCCTGAAGGCAACCCCGCGTGCGGACTGGGGCTTTTGCCGGGCACCGTCGTCGCAATGCCGCGCTGCGATGCGCAAGGCAAAACGTTCAAAGTGCCCCATGTTGGGTGGAACACGATCGAGATGCCTTCGTGTAACGGGGGCGTTACAGTCCCTCCGTGCGGCGAAGTCGGGGGAAATGCCGTGCTCTCGTCCGGCGGAGCCGGGGGAGGTGCCGCGCGCAGTTCCGCAGCGAAGCGAGGACTGTTTGAGCACGGCGCCTTCCCTGACTCCACCCCACAGCCAGGAAGCGACCTCGCCTTCGCCTGCCCACTCTTCGACGGCATAGCGCCTGGCGAGTACTTCTACTTCACGCATTCCTACATCGCGCCGACAGGTTCACACACCATCGCCGAGACCACCCACAGCGTGCGGTTCACGAGCGCGGTCCAGTATGGCGATCGCGCCTTCGGCGTGCAGTTCCACCCCGAAAAAAGCTCCGACGCCGGCGCACGCGTGCTCGCAAACTTCGTGGCAATAGCCGCCCGCAGCTAAGCAGTCGCTGCACCGATTTCAGAAAGGAACGCAGAGACATGTATCTTCTCCCTGCAATCGATATCCTGGAAGGCCGTGCCGTGCGCCTTGCCAAAGGGGACTATGCCCAGGTGACGGTCTATAACGACGACCCCGTCGATCAAGCACGGAAGTTCGAGGCCCAAGGCGCCACATGGATTCACGTTGTCGACCTCGACGGCGCGCGCACGGGCGTGCCCGAAAACATCGCCATCGTCGAGCGCATCGTGCGGGAGACCTCGCTTTCCGTGGAAATCGGCGGCGGCATCCGCACACTTAAAACCCTCGAGCGCCTCGCGGACATCGGTGCCGCGCGCATGGTGCTCGGCACCGCGCTCGTGAACGACCCCGATCTCGCGCGCGCCGCCGTGGAACGTGTAGGGGGAGACAGGCTCACCGCCGGCATCGACGCGAAGGGCGGGGAAGTCGCCGTCTCAGGTTGGATCGAGGGCTCGGGCGTTGCAGCATGCGATCTGGCCCGCGAGATGGGCAAGGCGGGCTTTAAGCACATCGTCTACACCGACATCGCACGCGACGGCATGCAGACCGGGCTCGACGTGCAAGCATATGTCCAGATGGCGGAGGCGTTCGGGCATCCCATCATCGCGAGCGGGGGTGTGGCGAGCGTATCCGACATCGAGCGGCTCGCACCGGTTGCCTCCTCTATCGAGGGTGTCATCACCGGGCGCGCCGTATATGAAGGAACCTTAACGGTTGAGGAAGGCGTCGCGGCCTGCGCTGCGGCCACAAAGGAGTAGGCTATGCTTGCCAAGCGAGTGATTCCCTGCATGGACGTAAAGGACGGGCGCGTCGTCAAGGGCGTGAACTTCGTGAACCTGCGCGACGCGGGCGACCCGATCGAGCTCGCACAGCGCTATGACGAGCAGCGCGCCGACGAGGTCATATTCCTCGACATCACGGCGACGAGCGACGAGCGCGCCACCACCGTCGAGCTTGCCAGCCGCGCATCCGAGCAACTGCACTTGCCCTATTGCGTCGGCGGCGGGTTTCGAAGCGTCGCCGATATCCGCAAGATGATCGCGGCGGGCGCCGACAAGGTGTCGGTGAACTCTGCCGCTGTTGCGAACCCCGAGCTCATCACGCAAGCGGCGACCGCGTTCGGCACGCAGGCGATCCTCTGTGCGATCGACGCGAAACAGCGGGCAGACAACCCCAACAAGTGGGAAGTCTATGTCCACGGCGGCCGCAAGGCGACGGGAATCGACGCCGTCGAGTGGGCGCAAGAGGCGGCGCGACGGGGCGCGGGCGAGATTCTGCTCACGAGCATGGACCGCGACGGCAGCCGCGACGGGTTCGACTGCGCCCTTACGCGAGCCGTAGCGCGCGCAGTGAACATTCCCGTTATCGCGAGCGGCGGCGTCGGCAAGATCGAGCACTTCGCCGAGGGTATTTTGGAGGGCGAAGCCGACGCCGTGCTTGCCGCAAGCGTATTCCATTTCGGCGAGATGACCGTACGCCAGGTGAAGGAGTACATGCGCTCGCAGGGCATTCCCGTGCGCCTGTAACGTGTTTGCCGCAAGCGTGTCGCACGAACCGAAAGGACACTAACATACATGGCAGTAATCGACAGCATTCCCGAGCTCGCCTACAACGAAGCCGACCTCATTCCCTGCATCGTGCAGGACGTAAAGACCCGCGAAGTCCTCATGATGGCGTGGATGAACGCGGAATCCGTGCGCCTCACGCTGAAGGAGCGCACGACTTGGTTCTTCTCGCGCAGCCGCCAGGAGCTTTGGCACAAGGGCGGCACGTCCGGCAACACACAAGCGATCATCGAGCTGCGTTACGACTGCGACGCCGACTGCCTGCTCGCACTGGTGGAGCCCGCAGGACCCGCCTGCCACACGGGCAACACCACCTGCTTCTACCGCGTGATGGGGTAGAACCCGGGGCTCGCCAGTGTGTGCGCTTCTTGCTGTTTCGCCGCACGCAGGGCAACCTTCGGTAGAATCGATAAGTCCTATCCGAGCGCGACAAATAGCGCATCGCGCACGCACGAAAGCTCATACATGATTATCGAAATCCTGAAAGCCCTGCTCGAGGGTATTGTCGAGGGCATCACCGAATGGCTGCCCATCTCGTCAACCGGCCACATGATCTTGATTGACGAGTTCGTAAAACTGCAGGTATCCGACCAGTTCCTCGCCCTGTTCCTCGTAGTCATCCAGATCGGTGCAATCCTCGCCGTCATCATCATGTACTTCCACAAGCTCAATCCTTTCAGCTTCAAGAAGACGCCGGCGCAGCGCAAAAGCACCTGGCGGCTGTGGGGCATGGTCGTCATCGGGTGCATTCCAGCGGCGGTGTTCGGATTCGCGCTTGACGATTGGGTAAACGAGCATTTTTACAACAAGGTCTGCGTCGCCGCGATGCTCATTTTGTACGGCATCATCTTCATCGTGCTCGAACGCCGCAACCATCGTCGTTTCCAGGAGGCCCGCGCAGGACTCGCGCTTTCAGGGCCGCGCCCGCGCGGCAAACATGCCCGCGTCGACGCTCAGGCGCACGCAACAAGCGAGCAGCTCGATGCCCGCGCAGAAGAGCAGCTGTTCAAGATCACCGACGTCGACGACATCGACTGGAAGACCGCGCTCAAGATCGGCCTCTTCCAGGTGCTCGCGATCATTCCGGGAACGAGCCGCTCGGGGGCCACGATCATCGGCGGCATGCTCACCGGCTGCTCACGCACCGCAGCTGCCGAGTTCACGTTCTTCCTGGCCATCCCCGTGATGCTTGGCTGGGGCGCGGTTAAAGCCGCGAAGTTCGTGCTCGCAGGCGTCGCCATGACCACGACCGAAATCGCCGTGCTCGTCGTAGGCGTCGTGTCCGCGTTCGTCATGTCAATCATCTCGATCAAGTTCCTCATGGGCTACATCAAGAAGAACGACTTCACCGCCTTCGGCATCTACCGCATTATCGTGGGCGTGCTCGTCCTTGCCTACTTCGCGTTCGAGACCATGGGCATGCTTCCGTAGAGTCGCAATGCAATCCCAGCTGAACATCCCTCGCGTCACCTACACGCCCAAACTCGCGACGTACATGCGCAAAAAGGGCTGGCGGCATATAGCCATCGAACAAGCGAGCGCATGCGGCTGCTGCGTCGACCTGTCGGAGGTGGCCACGCGGTTCGTCGATGACGCGGCGGCGGACAAGCTGCGCGCGAAGGGCTGCGTCGAGCTGCACGGTGAGCTGGGAAGCGTGCTCGTAGCGCGCGGGATGGAATATGATAATTCGGTTGAACTGGGGCTTCGCAGCTTTTTCGGCGCGAAAGACATCACGGTGCGCGGCATCAGGTCGTGGAGTTTGTAGCACACCCTTGGTTGGCTGCGGGATGGAGCGAAACCGCGAGTTGGCGCGGGATGGAGCGAAACCCTTAGTTGGAGGTCAACTGAGCGATTTGTGCGACGTTATTTTGCTCGATAGAGCCCTTTACGACTGCCTGGAACACCCTCTGATATTAAAACACCAGGTCAACGAAAAGCGAATTTAATTATTCTCGAATATGGCAGCGCATAACTCTCCCAACTGACCACGAACTAGGAGGTCTGTTCCATTCTGCCGCCCGCGACCGCCCACTCCGGACGTCTTCTTACTCGGAATCGACTCTTCAGGGACAGAAAACGCCGATCTGTGAGTCGGAAAGGGACGGTGGGCTTATTGTTCCTTGCGCGCGACCACGAACAAGGAGCACAATGAAACATGACGGCCATAGGGGACCGAATGGCCGAAAAGCCGAAAAGGCCATGGGTCGACTGCGAGAAAGTCGCAGGACAACCTCAAGAGCAGGGAGGACCTTATGCATTACGTCGAATCGCCGCATCGTTTGCCCTACGAGATGGCATCGGGAATCCTTCAGGCGGAAATCGGCTGCTCGTACAACCGCTGCCGCTTCTGCTCGCTGTGCCGCAAGCCGGGGAAGGACTATCGACCCGCGCCGCGCGAAGAGGTGGAAGCCGACCTCGACGAGCTCGCGTCCTACGTGCGCAGGCCCTCGCGCATCTACCTCTACGGCGGCAACCCCTTCGGCATGCCGCGCGACATCCTTATACCGCTGCTCGAGCGCATTCACGAGAAACTGCCCGAAGTGAAGACAATCGGCGGCTTTTGCCGCGTGGCGGACGTGAAAGCTGCGACTGACGAGGACCTCGCAACCTGGGCGCGGCTCGGGGTGCAGGGGCTCTCCATCGGCGCCGAGAGCGCCTACGATCCCGCGCTCAAGTTCATGCGCAAGCCACATACCGCGGCTGACCTGGAGCAGCAATGCGCGCAGCTCGACAAGGTCGGCATCGACTACACGCTGTTCTACCTGGCGGGCATGGCAGGCGCTGAGAAGTGCTCCGAGGCGGCACGCGCGTCGGCCGAAGTCTTCTCGCGCATCAACCCGCTGCGCATCAACATCATGACACTCACCGTGTTCAACAATGCTGACCTCGCACAGGATGTGGCGTCGGGTGCCTTCGTCCCGGCGGCAGAACGTGAAATCGTGCTGGAAATCCGCGACTTCATCGCGGGCCTTTCGGGATGCACGTCCTTCATCGAGGCCGGGCACGATACCAACATGGTGCATTTCGACGGCGTGCTGCCGCGCGACCAGGAAAAGATGGTCCTCTACCTAGAGCAACGCGCCGAGATGATGAGCGAAGAGCACATGAGGCTCCTTCGAAGCCGCTTCCGTACTCTGTAGCAGAAGTGCATGATAAGACGAGGAGCCTGCGTGCGGCCGAGGGCGTCGGGCTGCCGAGGGCGGCGCGAGGCCTATCAAAATGCTAGGATTTTCTGCTTGCCACCCCATTTCACCCGCTTTCGGGTTAGCCGCGGCTTCTCTTTTGCTATCATGTCAAGCACACGAGTGGCCCTATCAGGGCAGATTCTCGTTAAAGCATTGAGGCATGAGAGGAACTATCGATGCCAGAAGAAAGCAAATCGCTTGCTGAAATCGAAGCGCACCGCGCCAAGATCGACGAAATCGACCAGCAAATCGTTGCGCTTCTGAATAAGCGCGCAGGTCATTCGCTCGTAATCCGCGGACTCAAACCAGGAGCCCGCATGGGGCTTTACGACCCCAAGCGCGAGGAGGAAATCTTCGCTCGCGTCAACTCTTATAACGAGGGACCTTTGTATAACGAGAACCTCCGAGAAATCTACGAGGCAATTCTCAAGGTTATGAAGGAGACCCCGTCCGTATGAGCGAAGTGAAACCCGTGTCCCAAAAACTACCCGATTACGGAACGTTGACCGACGAGATCACCATTTTCGCCGGCCCGTGCTCGGTCGAGAGCGAAGAGCAGTTCAACGAAGTCGCCGAATGTATCGCAAGCCTCGGCCTGCATTGGATCCGCGGCGGCGCGTTCAAGCCCCGCACCAACCCCCACAGCTTCCAGGGCCTCGGCGAGGAAGCGCTGCAAATCATGAAGGCTGGGGGAGACAAGTACGGCCTGAAGACCCTGACGGAGGTCATGGACTCCGAGCACTGCGAGATGGTCCACTCCTACGTCGACGGTCTGCAGGTGGGAGCGCGCAACTTCCAGAATTTCAGCCTGCTGAAGAACATCGGTAAGGTGACGAAAGACTCGCACAAGATGGTGCTGTTCAAGCGCGGTTTCGCTGGAACGATTGCCGAGTGGCTCGCCGCGACCGACTACATCACCATGGCGGGTAACGACAATGTCGTGCTCTGCGAGCGCGGTCTGCGCACCTTCGAGACCGCGACGCGCTTCACGCTCGATATCTCAGCCGTGCCCGTCATCCACAAGCAGAGCCTCTATCCCATCTGCGTGGATGTGTCTCACCCGGCCGGAGTGCGCGACCTCGTGCCCGCACTTGCAAGGGCAGCAGTGGCGGTCGGCGCCGACTCGATTATGATCGAGGTGCACCCGAACCCGCCCGCGGCCCTCTCCGACGGTCCGCAGCAGCTGACGCCCGCCCAGTTCACCGACCTTATTGCCGAGCTGCGCGAACTCGCCGCTGTCTTCGGGAAAAAGATCGTCTAGCGCCCCGCGTGCAGCAAAATGACGCCACCGGGAAGGCCGCCTCGAGCGGTCTTTCCGTTCTATAGGGGCAAGCCGGGCCGCAGAGGGTCTCTTCAACACGAGCAATCCGCCCGAACCCTCCACGAAATCGGGCGCCTAGAGCAATCCCTGGGCAGGCATGCTCTTCCCAGGCGGTCCCCCTCTCCTCAAAACCGCGAGGATGCTACAATGGCACGCGTTCGCCCTTGACGCCCTCGACAAATCGGAGCCGCATGACCAACTTTTCCAAACCCATCAACCGCGCGCTCTTCGTGCTTTGCGTCATCGCGACCGGGTCCATCGCCGGCGCGTTCGTGTGGGCGTTCTTCTTCTTGATGGACAAGGGAATCGAGTTCTTCTGGTCCACGCTTCCCGCGCTCATCGGCCAGGCGGCTAATGCGCATCTGCCGGGGCTTGCGGAGGGGCCATTCGGCTTTCTACCGTATCCGCTCATCGTATGCATCGTCGGCGGGCTACTCATCGGGTACTTCGACAAGAAAACGGGCTCGCGCCCCGAAGAGCTCACCGCCGTCATGGGCAAGGTGAAGAAAGACGGCCGCTATAGCTACGAGGGCATCGGCAAGCTTTCTCTCGCGGCGCTTCTGCCGCTGCTGTTCGGCGGGTCAATCGGCCCCGAGGCCGGGCTCACCGGCGTAATCGCGGGGCTCTGCACCTGGGTCGGCGATAGGATGCGGCGCTTCGGAGCCGACTTCCGCGCGCTCACCACCATCGGCACGCAAGCCGCCTTAACCGCCCTGTTCACCGCCCCCTTGTACGGCTTTGTGGCCCCGCTCGCAGGAACGGCGGACGCACCGAAAGACGGCGAAAGCGACGTCGATATCAAGTTACCGCGCGCACAGAAAACCTTCGTCTACCTGTGCGCCATTGCGGGTGCACTTGCGGCGTTTCTGCTGCTTGGAGACGTGTTCGGGGGAGGGATGGGCCTTCCACGCTTCACAGGAATGAAAGTGGGCGCGCTCGAAGCCGCGCTGGTCATACCCGCCGCCCTCCTCGGATGCGCCGCAGGATGGGCCTTCCACGCATCGACCTGGGCATCGGGAAAACTTGCCAGCCGCATGGGGGAGCGGTCCGTCGCGAAGGCCGTGCTCGGCGGGATCGTCCTCGCGGCATGCGGCATGGCGCTGCCCTACACCATGTTTGCGGGCGAGGCGCAAACGCACCTGCTGATGAATAGCTACCTTGCAATCGGCGCGAGCGCGCTCATAGCAACCGGGCTCATAAAGGCCGCGCTCACCCCGTTCTGCATCCAGATGGGTTGGCGCGGAGGCCATTTCTTCCCGCTCATCTTCTCAGGCGTGAGCATGGGCTACGGCTTTTCCCTGCTCACCGGCGCAGATCCTGTGTCGTGCGTGGCCGCGTGCACCGCGGGGTGCATGGGAGCCGTCATGCGCCAGCCCGTGATGACGGCGCTGCTGCTAATCATGTGCTTCCCCGTGAAGGGCGTCGCCGTTACAATCGCGGCTGCGGCCATCGGGGCTGCGATTCCCCTTCCGAAGGCGATTGCGCCTTCCAAGCCGCAGGGGAGCGCCCAGGAGAACAAGTACACCCTGCAAGAAACCAAGGAGGCAGGCGAATGATAAACTTCCGGATGCTCGTGGACGTGCTGAGACACTCGGGGTTCGGGCCGATCACCTGCGTGTTCGCGATCGCCTTCCTCATATGCTCGGCAGCGGTATGGCTCGCCGACCCCGAAACCCTCACCTTCGGCGACGGGGCGTGGTTCTCCTTCGAAGTGGTATCGACCATCGGATTCGGCGACGTAAACGCGACGGGGCCGGTGGCGCGCGTGGCAGCCGTAGTGCTCAGCGTCCTAAGCATTTTCTACATCGCGCTCCTAACCGGCGTCGTCGTGAGCTATTGCACGACCGCGATCAAGGCGCGCCAAGAGGGCACGCTCGCCAACTTCGCCGCCAACCTCGAGCGCCTCGACGAGATGACCCCCGAGGAGCTGGCCGCGTTCTCCAAGCGAGTGAGGGAATACCGCCGCACGCGATAGCAAGCAGAACACAAAGCCCCGAATACAGCCCTTTCAGCATGCGTAACTGTATTGGCGCGTGTTCTGGTGACTTTTTACTGCCACGAGGGCACGATGGAGCGCCGCCTCCACGCCTTTCTGATGTTAAATCACTGGCGTTAACGTTAAATTGCGCGCGCGGTCGGTCAATCTGCGGCACAATGGGGGGCGACACAGAAGCGTGGGCACGAAGTTGGGCCCGCGCGGTGCGGCATCCGCCGCTTGCAGGAACCGAAACGACAAGGAGCACTTTCGTGGCTAAGGTCAATCCGAACTATCAGAAACTTCCGGGCAGCTATCTCTTCTCCGAAATCGCCCGTCGTACGGCCGCATATTCCGAGGCGCACCCCGAGGCGAAGCTCATCAAGATGGGCATCGGCGACGTGACGCGCCCGCTCGCACCTGCCGTCATCGAGGCGATGCACGCCGCCGTCGACGACATGGCTCGCTCCGAGACCTTCCATGGCTACGGCCCTGAGCAGGGCTACGATTTCCTGCGATCGGTCATCGCGGAGAAGGACTTCCACGCACGCGGGGTCGACATCGCCGACGACGAGATCTTCATCTCCGATGGCGCCAAGTCGGACTGCGGCAACATCGGCGACATCCTCGACGTCGACAACGTCATCGCCGTTTGCGACCCGGTGTACCCCGTCTACGTCGACTCCAACGCGATGGCGGGCCGCGCGGGCGACTACGATGCCGAAGCCGAGCGCTGGACGAACATCACCTACATGCCCACCACCGCCGAAAACGGCTTCTGTCCTGCGCTTCCCGAGGGCCGTGCGGACGTCATCTACCTGTGCAGCCCGAACAACCCCACGGGCACGGTGCTCACCGCCGAGCAGCTGAAGGTGTGGGTCGACTACGCGAACGCCAACGGCTCGATCATTATGTTCGACGCGGCTTACGAGCGCTTCATCACCGAAGAGGGCGTGCCTCACTCCATCTACGAGGTGGAAGGCGCCAAGACCTGCGCCATCGAGTTCCGCTCGTTCTCGAAGACCGCAGGATTTACCGGTGCACGCTGCGGATACACGGTGGTGCCTAAGGAACTCGAGCGCGACGGCCAGAGCCTGAACGCCATGTGGAACCGCCGCCAGTGCACGAAGTTCAACGGCGCGAGCTACATCATCCAGCGCGGCGCCGCGGCCATCTACACCGAGGAAGGCGAGCGCCAGATCGAGGAGACGCTTGCGTACTACCGCAACAACGCACGCGTAATCAAAGAGGGCCTCGAAGCCGTCGGGTTCACCGTGTACGGCGCCGTGAACAGCCCTTACATCTGGTGCAAGACGCCCGAAGGGGTAGGGAGCTGGGAGTTTTTCGACAAGCTGCTCACCGAGGCGAACATCATCACCACACCGGGCGCGGGCTTCGGCCCCTCGGGCGAGGGCTACGTGCGCCTGACCGCCTTTGGCGACGCCGACGCCACCGTCGAGGCCATGGAGCGCATCAAGAAGCTCATGGCGTAGCGAACGTCGAGCGGCGTAGCGAGCCTCCTGCGGCGGAAAGAACACTACCCGCCGCAGGAGGCGCTTTTCCCGCGAAAGCTTAGGGGTAAAAACAAAAGGAGCCTCGGGCTTGTGCCCGTGGCTCCTTCCATCTTATGCGGCAGATTGCGCAGGCTGCAGCGCTTACCCTAGAACCCGCCTTGACTTGCGCGCTCGGGAACGAGCGTGCGACGCTTTCCCTTTGCCCAGTTCATGCTGCGAAATTCTTTCACCTCGTGGAAGTTGTAGTTCTCAGCCCACATGAAGCAGAAGCCGCGCAGCTCGTCGAGCAGCTCCTCGGGCGTGCCCGCATGCTCGTCCTCTATGTAGGTCTTGAACACGGAATACGTCTCGCTCTTATCGTGGATGCGCACCTTGGGGAAGCGGATGGAAAGCCACGTGCGGATTGCAGCGTTGAGCTTCTCGGCGCCGGGGTCGTCGCCGAACATGACCTCGATCGGCTCCCAGTATTCCTTGTACAGGCGCGTCTGCTCGTCGTGGTCCATCGCGATGAGCAGATAGTTGCGCACCAGGTCGGCCGTCGTCAGCGGCACACCGCGCGCGTTCAGGCTCTCGAAGATGAGCTGCGGGTTGTCGCCACGGTCGAGCTCCGCGTCGATCACCGTGAGCACCTTCATGCCCGCCCACAGCACGTCGGCGTCGAAATCGCTCTTCTCCATCTCGCCGTAGAAGTAGTCGAGGTTCTCGGTGATGCGTTCGGAGGGACGCTCGGGCATCGGCGCGCCGTTCACCACTGCCTCAAGTGTTGGGCAATCGTTTAGCGACAGGATAAGCTTCGCCGCCGCACCGTCGCCCGTCTTCACGTGGAGGAACATGCCGGAGATGTCGTCGGCAGTAAGGCCATCGGCGGTCGCGCCGTGCGCGCGTAGATACTTCACGAGCGCGGCGATCACGATGGTGAGCGTAGTCATGCGCTGCTGGCCGTCGATCACATCGAGTTGATGCTGCGCCGTCTTCGCGAAACGGTCGGGTGCATAGAGCACCGTGCCGATGAAGTGTGCGTTGCCCGTACGGCCCGAGCGATTGATGTCCTGCCACAGCCCCTTGCACTGCTGCAAGCCCCAGGAGTACACGCGCTGGTACACCGGGATGACGAACTGGGTGTCTTCCGTTCCCAAAAGATCGAGGAACAGCTCTTGTTTGGTTTGCATGCGTAAAACTCTTTCTCCACTTCGCGCCCAAGGTGCCGACCTCGGCGCGGCCTCCATCTTGCACCCGAAGCATAGCCGCGGGTGCGGCCCCAAGAAACCGTGAAGGATTATAGGGCAGGCGCCCATGGATGAGTAGATGCTCGAATTCGATTGAGCAGGAGAATCCGCAAATCGAGCACAGAGAGTGGCATTGATGGGGGAGCAACAGGCGTGCGAGGAAGCCATAAGGTACAATCCTAGAAAACCATGTTCGAAAACGGCGCAAAGGCGAGCTTGAAGGACGGCCTGGGAGCAAATGCATCGCGAGGGGTCCCCTTGCTCGCGCCGGCCGTCAAGCAACAACCAGAAACGCGCCCGGCACCGAAAGATTGGGAGCAACTATGACGAAGAAACGCATCTTGCTTGTCGCCACGGGCGGCACTATCGCATCGAAAGAAGAGGGGAATGGCTTGTCGCCTGCACTTTCAGGCGAGGAATTGACAAGGTACGTTCCCGAGGTGGCAGACCTCGCCACGCTCGACGTGAAACAGGCCATGAACATCGACTCGACCAACATGCGCCCGAGCGACTGGCTGCGCGTCGCCCGCACCATTATGGAAAGCTATGACGACTACGACGGGTTCGTGGTGCTGCACGGCACCGACACCATGGCATACACCGCGGCAGCCCTGTCGTATCTCATCCAGCACAGCCCCAAGCCCATCGTGCTCACCGGGTCGCAGCGCCCCATGGCGAGCGCCTTCACCGACGCGAAGCTCAACCTGTACCAAAGCGTGTTGTACGCAACCGACGACGACGCGCGCGACGTGTCGATCGCGTTCGGCGGCATCGTCATCGCGGGAACCCGCGCGCGCAAGCAGCGCACCATGAGCTTCAATGCCTTCACCAGCGTGAACTTCCCGCCGCTCGCCTATATCCGCACCGACCGCATCGTGCGCTCCGCCCCCTTCGCGCATGCAAGGAAGGCGGAAGGGTCACGCGGTCACACAGCAGATCACCCCGTCGTGTACGACAAGCTCGACCCGCGCGTGTTCGCGCTGAAACTCACGCCAGGACTCGATTCGCGGATCTTCTCAGCTTTGGCGCCGTCTTATGACGCGGTCATCTTAGAGACGTTCGGCATCGGGGGCATTCCCGAGCAAGGCGAGACCGGCCCGTGCTTCCAGGACGCTATCTATTCATGGGTCGATTCGGGGCGCATCGCCGTCATGACGACTCAGGTTCCCGAAGAAGGCCTTGACCTGGGAGTTTACGAGGTTGGCCGCGCGTATGCGAATCATCCGGGCATTTTGCGCGGCGCCGACATGACCCCCGAGGCGATCGTCGCAAAGACCATGTGGGCGCTCGGGCAAACCCGCGATGTGGCAGAGGTGGAGCACCTGTTCAACTGCGAGATCAACCACGACCGCTCGCCGTTCGAGTAGGTAGAAAGCGCGAGGCGGCGCACCGCCTCGCGCACTATTTAGGCAACGAAGAGTTTGCTCACGTCGCCCGCATTGCAATCGGCAAGCGCGACGCTTTTGATGGAGGGGTCGTCGTCGGTCGAGTAGTAGTACGTCTTCGTGCGCGCGGAGAAGCATCCCGTGTAGAGCGTGCGCTCGAAGGCGCCGTCGGCCATCGCCGCCGAGCCTTCCACCATCGCCACGCTCCCAAGCGTATGGAACGCGCGCAGCACGTTTTCCCATTCGCTGGCCTTTTGCGGGTAGTTCGCGTTCAAGAACGCCGCCTTCACGAAGCGCGAAGGGGAGTAGGAATCGCCCGGGATGCCGCGCGCACCGGCGCCTGCGCCGAAGGGGGTAAGCTCGGCGCGACCCCAGGTCGCAGCAGCGGGGAAGTCGCCCGTTGCCGTGATATACGTGCGCAGGTTCGTCATATGCCAGGTGAACTCGGGCTGGTTCGCCAGCGTATCGACCGGGTTGTCCATCACATGCAGGCCGTCGGCCATCTGCTCAATCACGATCGAGCGCGTGCCATCGCCGACAATCCAGTGCAGCATCGATACGCCGAGCTGGTCGCTCACCGGCTTCGCAACGATGTTCGCGTTCGCGAGGGCCGCCTCCACTTCATCGACCGACACGAAGTTCGCGGCCACCCAAACGGGGAACTCGTAGGCCGCGATGTTCGTCTTCCCATCGATAGGTCCCTTGGAATATTCGGCGAACCCGGGGAAGTTCAAGCCGGCAACGCCCAGGCCCGCGTCGTTTCCGCAATCGAAATAGAGCGGGTAATTGTCGAGCACCACCGCCATGCCGATCACGGCGTGCGCCGCCGGCGCATCATCGAGGAAGGAATAGGGGAGCGGAAAGCCCGCGGGCGTCACCACCACACGCTCACCGTAGCGCGTGCTCCAATCGAGGTTGCGTGCCAGATACATGTTGCCCTCGCCGTCGCTGAATCTGATTCCCGTGCACATATCGCATCCTTCCGTGAAGCTTGTCCGTTCGCGCCCGCCCGCGTCGGGTGGACATTTCTTCTATGTCATTGTGCGACCGCATCATTCGAAGGGCAACCGGGAGCTTCCCATCGTTGCCATTTGGTCACCAAAACGCCGCGCAGCCAACAAATTGCGGGGGAAACGCGGCAGACGGCAGACAGCAGCCCGCAGAACTCGTGGACATGGCATGGCGAGGAAGAGGGCAGGGGGGCGCCCCGAAGAACGAGCGCATAGGGAGAAAACGCATGGGAAAGCTCGCCTCGGGAAGGCAGGCGCTCGTGGTGGGCGCGGTGTGCCTGGCGGTTCTGTTTTTGTGGCCGCGACTGGGCACGATGGGAGCAAAGGTGCCCAGCTCGCTTGTCGCCGTCATCGTGGGCATGATCATGGTGCCCCTATTCGGCATGAACGTGAGCACCATCGGCGATCTGTACACCATCAACGCCGGCTTGCCCGAGTTGCACGTACCGCAGCTCTCAATTGATTTGCTGCGCGACCAGCTTCCCAACGGCGAAGGCGGCGTAAGAAGGGAAGGTGGCTTGGAGCGACCCGATTGCAAAAGGCGGTCGAGCACAACGATGCCCGACCGCCAAAGAAGGGAGTTTTTCTAGGGCGCTCAACATTCGCCCTCTACAATTAGTCCCCTCATAAGTCGAAACCAAGCGGAATGCACCTCGGCGAGGTCAACACCTGCCAGCCGGAACCGACACGCTACGCGCGGGCGCCTGATTTCGCTGAGTCGCGCGGCGAGGATCCATCGCCCGTCGCGACGTTTGCAGCCGAAGCCTTCGCAGCCGCACGAGCGGCAGCATCGGCGGCAGCAACCTCGCCCGTTCCCACGTTCGCGCGTTTCTTCACCTTGATGCACAGCGCACACGCGAAACCGACCACCGCAAGTGCGAGAGCGAACGCGAATCCCCAGTGAGACCCCTGCGTGAAGGCGAGCGTCGCGTCAATCCCACCTGCAGCAACATAACTCGCCTGACCTGCGGTGAGAAGGCTTGTCGCCACCGCAGTGCACACAGCTCCAAGCACCTGCTGCATCGTATTGAGTGCCGTAGAGCCATCGGTCGACAGGTTGCGCGGCAACGACGAGAGCGCGTGCGTCTGGCAAGGCGACATCGCAAGCGGAACGCCAATCATCATGACGATATGGCAAGCGACCACGTAGACAAGAGAAGATTCCGGCGTGGCGAAAAGCAGAGCCGCCGCACCCACAATGGATAATCCGAAACCGCACAGCGCAGGCCCGCGCGCGCCGATCCGATCGTAAATGCGACCGGCAACCATGCTCACGAGCGCGTTCACGACGCCGCCGGGCAGCATGACCACGCCCGTCACAGCCACCGCCAACAACATGCTGTTCTGGTAGAACTGCGGCAAGATGTACATTGCGGAAAGCGTGACCCCGAAATTAACCATCATGCACACAGCACCGACGCGAAATCCCTGATGAGAGAAGATGCGCACATCGATGATCGGCGTCTCCATGGAAAGCTGACGACGCGCATACAGCACTAGGCATACAGCACCCGCAACGAGCGCAGCCAGCACGACAGGGGAAGTCCATCCGTACGAGCTCGCCATCCCAGCCCCGAACACGACGCCGCCGAAACCCACAACCGAAAGCACGATGGACAGCCCATCGATCGAAGGCTTGGTCAACTTGTAGGGATTCACCTCGAACTTCAGCGCAAAAACGATTCCCACAAGAACAATCACCGCGAAGCTTGCGAACACGAGGCGCCACGAGCCGGCACCCACAAGCGCGCCCGCGAGCGTGGGGCCGACAGCAGGCGCGAACATGATGACAAGCGCGCTCGTTCCCATGGCGGCGCCGATCTTATGCGGGGGAATCACTTCGAGCACCATGGCAAACATGATGGGAAGGACAAGCCCCGTGCCGACCCCCTGCATCGCACGCCCGACGAGCGCCACGGCAAACGAGGGGGCAGCAGTGCTCACAATTGCGCCGACGAAGAAGGCGCCCAGCGCGAACACGGTGAGCTTTCGCGCAGAAAACCACTTCATGAGCAGGCCCGCAAGCGGCAGAACCACGCCGATCACAAGCATGTAACCCACCACAAGCCATTGCGTGACGGAAACGTCGACGCTGAATGCCATCGACAGCTGCGGCAGGGCGATATTGAGCGCGGTCTCGCTGTACATTCCAGCAAAGCCGCCGCAGAAAAGCCCCATGAGGGCAAGATAAGGGTGCGCCACCTCAACACGGGCGCGGGGAAGGTTTGCATTGCTCGAAGTCACTGTTTCAATTGTTCCTTTCTTTCGGGAATACTCGTCAAAAGACAACGTCGACATAAAAAAATGGCCGCAACATGCTCGTTGCGACCACCTCTGCACATCGTATGCAGCGTCTCACTGCGCCTTTTGACTCCCTCAAGTTAAGCACAAATCGAAAGCGCTTCGTAAGCGAAGACTTTGTGGATTTCTGCGAATTGCAGGCGCCACAGCGAGATTCGCGTGCGCACGCGTCACCCGCCGTCCTTAAGAGCCAGGTGCAGACGAACGGCTACCTTCGAACGCCGGAGAACGCGTAGAAGCCAGGCGTATCCACCAGCGCCTCGATCTTGAACTTGTCCGCCCAAAGTGCGCTCTCCTCGCTCGCGGCGCGCAGACCGCAGCTCACCCCCGCAGCGACTGCCTCATGGTGGCGGTTGATAACGTCCTTGCCCGATCCATGGGCAACGACGAAACGCCCCCCTGTCTTGACCAGTCGATACACTTTCTCAACCAATGCGGCCTTCTCGAAGAAGTGGGGGTAGGCGTTATAGATGACCACGGCATCGAAGCGCTCGCCTTCATCGAGCGAGAGCGCGTCAGAGGCACGAAGCTCCACGGAAGGTTCGCGGCCGAACTTTTCCCTCGCACGCTCGACCATCTTCTCCGACACGTCGACCGCCACGATCTTTCCCGCTTGGGCCGCAAGGTAGAAGGGGATCATCACGCCCGTGCCGCACCCCAAATCGAGCACCGAGTCACCCGGCTTCAGATCGACGAGCGAGAGCACCGCCCCCTGCACGCGACTTTCCCCTGAACAGCCGTTTTCATCCCACTTGTCCGCGCGCTCGTTAAAGTACGCTGCTACCTCGTCCATGACAATCCCTTCATCGCGGAATGACCACCAGTCTCCCGCCGTGTTCGATAATATCTGCGTCCATGCCGTAAATCCGCTTGATGCGCTCAGGCGTGACGCATTCCCGCCCGCCTACGGCATCGACCTTGCCGTCTTTCAGGAAGAGGAAGCGGTCGCAATAGCGAATCGCCAGGTTGATGTCGTGCATGACCGCGCAGGCGGCAATACCGCGCTCGTCGACCTCGCGGCGGACCTCCCGCATGACCTCCTGCTGGTTGGCAGGGTCGAGGTTGTTGGTCGGCTCATCGAGCAGAAGCGTCTCGGCCTGTTGCACGAATGCCCGCGCGAGAACCATCTTCTGGTACTCTCCGCCCGAAAGCTCGTCGGCATAGCGTAACGAGTAAGCGGAAAGCCCCAGCCGCTCGAGCGTCTCGCGAACGACGGCGTGGTCGGCCTCCGTCGGCGCGCCCTGCATGAGAGGATGGCGCCCGACGAGCACCGAATCGTAGACCGTAAGGCGGTTCGCGTGGCTATGCTGGGCAACGAGCGCGACCTTTTGCGCCCGCGCGCGCCGCTTGACCCCGCCCATGGGCACGCCGTCGAGGAGCACCTGGCCCGCATCGGGCTTTCGCAACCCCATCAGGCATGACAAAAGCGTCGACTTGCCGCATCCGTTCACCCCGAGAATCGCCGTGAACGACCCCAGCGAAAGCTCGATCGACACATCCCGTAATACGGGAGTTCCCGCCCGGTAGGAAAAGCCGAGCCCACAGGCTGCAAGCATCAGCGGCTCACCCCCCGAAACAGCAGGTAGATGAAAATAGGCGCGCCGACGAACGACGTGATCGCCGAAATCGGCAAGATCAGCGGCGACACAACGACGTGGCAGAGGATGTCGGACACCAGCAACATCCCCGCACCCGCAAGGGCAGAGGCGGGAAGGAGAAAGCGGTAGTCGGCGCCAAGCACACGGCGCATCACGTGCGGCGCGACCAGCCCGACGAAGTTGACGATTCCGCAAAAGGCGATCACCGTCGACGCCGCCGCACTCGCGACCAGCATGTTTGCGAGACGCACGCCGTTCACAGAGATTCCCAAGCTATGAGCAAGGCCCTCTCCGGACTCGATTGCGTTCATGGCCCAGCGGTTCGCGAAGAAGAACACCGCGCTTACCACCGTAACGAGCGCCATCACGGCGAGCTGGCTTCTGCTCACGCGGCCCAGATCGCCGAATGTCCAAAAGACCACGGCAGCGACCTGGGAGTCTTCTGCAAAGTATTGCACGATCGTGGTACCTGCGGTGAACAGCGCCGACAAGGCAACGCCGAGCAGCACGATGCTCTCGGGGGTCATCTCGCGCACGCGCGACAAAAGCAGGATCACCACCGTCGAGAGCATCGCGCCCGCAAACGCGAAGAGCGCCGTCGTTACGGGGTCGGCGGTCGAGATGCCCTCGTAGGCGGCGGAAGCGCCCGCACCACCTGCGAAGACGATGATCGCAAGCGAGGCACCGAACGCAGCGCCCTGAGAGATACCGAGCGTGCTCGCCGAAGCGAGGGGGTTGCGCAGGACGCTTTGGTAGGCGCACCCCGCAAGCGCAAGCGCCACCCCGGCGACAACGGCCGTCAAGACGCGGGGGAGACGAATGTTCTGAACTGCGGCGACGGTACGCACATCACCCTGCCCGAAGACCGCGCGCACCACATCGGCAGGAGCGATCTGAAGCGAGCCCATGGTCATCGAGAACACGGCTATGCCGACAACCGCGACGAAGAGGACGACAAGCACGAGGCGCTTGCGCCTGATATAGCCCGCATACGCGTCACGAGGTGCTTTCCCCTCGCCGGGTAAGCTCGCGGTTGTAATTTTGTCCTCTTCCATAAGCGGCTATTCTAGCTGAAAGAAAGCGTCGCGAAGCCCATGCCCGCATTCTTCATGGTTTGGTAGAAGTCGACGCCGAGAAGCGTGGTGTAAATCTCAGAATACTTCGCGTCAAGATCGACGTCGGCAAACTTGTCGGGATAGATGGTCGCGCCGATGAAGTACGTGTCACAGATGCCCGTGTCGATGTTGGTGCCGTTGAAGTTGAAGAACGGCTGCGTGTAGAGGTGGCCCTCCTTGAACGCCTTCAGGTCGTCGAAGAAGGCCTTGTTATTGGCATAGTCCGTCTTCATGAGGTCCATGTTGCCCGCGTTCAAGAACATGAAGTCGGGGTCCCAGTTACCGATCTGCTCGAGGTCGACGTCTATTGCGGCTTTCTGGCCCGTCTCGTCGGCAACGTTTTTCGCGCCTAGCTCGGTAAGCGGGGCGTAGTTGGCACACGTACCGGTGAAGCTCTTAGCGCCCTTATAATTGACTGCGCCCACGTAGACGCTCGGCTTGTCGGCATCGGGGATGTCGGCAGTGCGCGCCTTCAAGTCGGCGTCCCATTCCTTGAGCTTCGAGACGACTTCCTGCGCATGGTCCTGCGTGCCCAGCGCCTCGCCGACGCAGGTGATCGAGGTGTATACGTTGTCGGTGAACAGCTGGTTTTGGTAGGTGATGCCGATGACGGGGATGCCCGTGTCCGCCTGGAGCGAGTCGCACTCTTCAGCGCTGCGGCTCGAGATGATCACGTCAGGTGCGAGCTCCATAAGCTGCTCCTCGTTGACGTTCGTCTCAAGCAGATGGTTTCCATTACTCGTCGCCGGCAAGTTGGCGAAAAGATCCTTGTGCGCAATCGTGTACGGACGGTTTAAGGCCGGCTCGGTTTCCATCTCGGTTGCGGCAATGAGCTTTTCCTGCCCGCCCGCGTACACGACGAAACGCGCGCCGCTGCCGACGGTCGCCGCGCTTTGGACATCAGCGGGAACCTCGACACTTCGACCATAGGCGTCGACCACCGTCTTCGTCGCCGCGGCATCCTGCGCCCCGTCCGGCGAACCCGTGCCCGCAGTCACGGAGCAGCCCGCAAACGCGAGCAGGCACGCACACAGACAGGCCGCTATGGCAACCACGCCGCATGCTCTCATTCTCTTCAACATGAGCTTCTTCCCTTCGCTTTGAATCGCATCGAATCGCTGCGACTGATAGTAACACGATTGTTTTATTCGTAACACCCCTATTCCGAGAGCGGCGCCCCGAACACAGCAAGGCGCCGCGCCCCTTACCGGGACGCGGCGCCTTTTTCGCCAGCTCATCTGCATCAGGTGCAGGCGAGCCGAAGATCGAACTATTCCGCTACGGCATCGTAACCTGGAACGTCACGATCTCGTCGTAGGTCTTGGAGTTCGTGACCTCGAAAGAGCCCTGCACGTTCACGAGATCGTCGATGCTCTTGATGCTGTCGTCCATGAAGGTCATGAAGGTCTCGGCGTAAGCGTTCGGCTGAATCGTCTCGTAGATGTAGGGGCTGATCATCTTGCCGTTCACCGTCCAGGTGCCGTAAGAGCCGCTGAAGTCGATCGCCGTGTCGGCGCTCTTGTTCGTGATGACCAGGGTGTAGCCACAGGAGTCGAGCCAATCCTGCTTCTTGTCGACAACCATCACGGAGATGTTGTCGTCGCTGTAAATCTCCTTGTCGATGGCCTCAATCGCCTGGTCGTCCGTCGCGCTCGAGCCGGAAGTCGCGCCATCAGAGGAAACCGAGCTCGAGCCTAGGTCCTTGACCTCGTCGCTCGTCTTCTTGAACTTCATGCCCTCGCCGTCAACCTCGATGGAGAGCACACCGTCCTTAATCGTCGCGTCGACGCTGTCGCCCTCGATCGTCAGGGATACCTTATCAGCTGACTTGGCGTCCCAGGTGCCGTCCATCGTCTCGCCGAACATACCGAGCTTGAACGTGCCGTCCTCGGCGAAGGTCGCCTCGATGGTGAGGCCGAACGCCTTCATCATGGCCATATCGTCTTCGGAAGCGCCCGTGAGCTCGGAGAGCTCCCACGTTCCGACGACCGCCTTCTTGGGGTCGGCCTTGTCACCCCCGCCGCAGCCGACGAGCGCGAAGCATAGCGCGATAGCGAATGCAACAACTCCGAATACCTTCAACTTCGATTTCATGGTAGCACTTCCTTCCCGAATAGCTTTCCCATTCCAACCACTCTATCGTGCACGCCGGAGCTTGCCGCCCCGACGATGGTGCCCGCGGTGTTAAAGCCCGATCGCACCGCCGCAGAACTCGCAGCGCCCGTTCGCATCCGGCATTGTGGTGGCCCCGCAGAACGGGCAGGTCACCGCTACCTTCGGAGCCTTTGCCGCTGCAACGTTCTCACGCACCGTCTCACGCAGGCTCGTGAGCGCCTCGCGGATCTCGTTGGCCTGGCGTTCCGCCTCGCGGAATTCCACCGAATAACGTTCCTCGATGCGGCTATCGTTGACCTTGAACGTGATCTCGTCGAAATAAGGCGAGTTCACGTGGATGGTGAGGTACACATCGTAGTCTATGTCGTAGCGCGGCGGGTCGTAGCTTTCCCGGTGGCCTTCGGAGTTCTCGCGATAAATTTCGGTGCGGGTCTCGCGAACCTCCGAATCGCACCCTGTGACTTGGGAGAAGTCCATCACGTCCGGGTTCGCATCGCGCCACCGCGACGAGGAGGTGACGATGAAGCACTGCGCGTCCTCGTCGAGGAGCACCTTGGTGTCGCCACCGAGCGTGCGCGTCGTGTTGAACCCCGCGACGCGGTCCTTGTTCGCCTCGCGGTAATCGAGCTGCTCGCGAATCTGCTCGACCGTCGAGCGCCTACGCTCGCTGAAGAAGGGGGAGAGCTTCTTGGCGCACTCTTTGCACAGTTTGCCGTCTTCAAGCTTCCTGTTGCCGAGCAAGCCGATTTCCCCTCCGCAGATATCGCAGCTCTTCTTCTCGAAGATCTTTCCAAACAATCCCATACCCGCACTCCTTCCCGCGCATCCAACGAAGTTTTCGTTGATTTCATGGTGAGGGAAAGGGGCTGCCGCGGCAACGACCCTATGGCCCGCAGCGCGGCGCAAAGTGCGACCGCGTGGCCATTTCGTGCGGAAAGGGAAGGATGCGATTTAGCGCGGCTCCTGCTCATCGCGCATTTTCGGGACGATAAGCCCGCTTGAGACCGCATGGACCGCAAGGCGCAGGATGTTGTCGTAGCCAGTCTTCGCGAGAATCTCGGAGATGTGGCGCTTGACCGTGCCCTCGGACAAGAAGAGCTCTTGCGCGATTTCCTTGCGCGTCTTGGTCTCGCACACGAGGCGCAGGATATCGACCTCCACGTCGGTCAGTGCAGCCGCGTCCGAGAAGATGCTCTGCTGGGCGCGCGGGAAGGTGGAGTAGCCCTCCATCGTAGAGCGAATGATGCCCAGAAGGTCGTTCGTGCCGACGTTTTTATACACGAAGCTGTCGACGTGCGCGGCGCGGGCCTGCTCGATGAAGGTAATCTCGGGCATGCCCGTCATGATGACGACGCGCACCTCGGGATGGGATTCCTTTATGCGGCGCGCAGCAACGATTCCACTTGAGTCGTTTTCGGTACACACGTCCAGAAGCGCGCAGGTGGCGCCCGTCTTCTCCACTTCATCAAGCGCGAAGGCGGCATCGGCGAGGGAAGCCACCACCTCCATGTCGGATTGCGCGGCGATGGTCTGGGCGAGCGAGTCTCGCAGCATGGTCTGGTCTTCCACGATGATGATCTTGATCATTGGTCCTCTCCTTCATGCGGCGGCGCGCACGGCGCCTGGGCCTCGATGGTGAACGGGGAAGTCGATACGATGGAAAGCGTGCCGCCCACACGCGCGAGCGTCTGGCGCATCGAGGGGAAGCCCGTGCCCTCGTGCACCTCTCCGCGCGCGGCGGCCCCGTCGTTTTGAACGGAAAGCGTGTAGCAACCTGATGATTCGCCAAGGCGCACATCGACCCGATGCGCCTGCCCGTGCTTGGCGGCGTTGGTCGCGGCCTCGCGGACGACGTCGACGAAGGCGATGGCGACCTCAGGGCGGCAGGGAAGCGGGCCTTCCACTGAAATGACAATTCCCACCAGGGAAAATGAGCTCTCAATTGCGCGAAGGGCGCCCTCGGCGTCGATGTCGTCGGGCTCGGCGAGATCTTCCACGACCGTGCGAGCGAGGTCTACCACGCATGCAAGCTTCTCGGGGTCAGGGTCATCGTCTTCCAGATAGCGGTGAAGGATGGACAGGCGCTGACCGACGGTGTCGTGCACGCGCGAGCGCATGCGCAAGATCGCCTCGTTGCGCGAGACTTCGCGCGCGTTCTCGACGGCCGCAACAAGCTCGGTGTTCGCCACGTCGAGAAAATGGTTCATGCGCTCGATGTCGGAGTTGATGGACTCCTCCTCGGTCACGTCGAAGGCAACCATCCGGCGGTACTCCTTGTGGCCGAGCCTCACCCGGTCGCGCATGAAAAGCCGCGTTTCATCGGGGGATATCTCAAGACGAATACCTTCCGGCAAAACCGCATCCGCGCCCCCTTCCGCCTTGTTCGCCATCTCTTCGAGGTCATCCCACACCCCGCGCGTCTCGGCAAGGTCACCCGCAAAACCGAGCGCGGTCAGACACGAGCGCATCGACTCGTTCATGAAAAGGATGCGCCCCTCATCATCGGCGCAGATGACGCCCTCGGGCAGTGCCCGAATAGAATCGATGATCGACAGCCGCGAAACGGAGAGCCGCCCGGCACGCACATCGAGGGTAAGCGCAGCTCCCACGCGGAAGACGAAGAACGCCGCATCGCCGATGAGGAGATACGGCACCAAATGACCCAGCATATCGATGGACGGCGGGGTGATGAGCGCCATGAGGGCGATCTCACTCGTCATGATGGGGCGTCGGTAGGCAATCGCCAGCGCAAGCCCCAAAAGCGCCGCCACGGCGTCTATCCACAGAAGCGACTCAATGGGGAACGAGAACGTCTTCAGACGAAAAAGCGCCACGCCGTAGCCGTTGTGGACGCTGTTCGCCGTAGCCGCCGCAAGCAGCAGATGCACGAAGAGCAGCACCTCGTAGAGCTTGACGAGAGAGAAGGGACGCGCGCCGCGGCGCGTCGAGAGGAAGAACACATGGAGCAGCTGCCCTCCCGCGGCGACGTAGAACGACACCACGAGCGCAACGATCACGGGGGTATCCAGCTCGAAGAGAAAACCCATGCGATCACCTTCCCTCGAGTGAAACCGAGAGGCTCGCGCTGTCCCTCGACGTTTCCAACGTGAAGGCCGCATGTTGCGAAATCAACGATTTTCGCAGTTCATCGAGCGATTCCTGGAATCTCGGCCCCACGGCGCCGTCCGATTCGAGAGCGGCACGCATCTCCACCTCGCCCGACTGCCTATCGCGCACGAACAGCATGAGAGCCGGGTTTTTCGCAGAGAACGCCGCCGCCGCGAAGTCGTAGAGGCAGTCGTAGAGCACGCTCACCGTGGCCGCGGGGAGCACCCCTGACGTTTCCACGAGGGCCGCGCACTCGATGTCGAGCGAGCGCAAATCGGCAGCCGTCTCGTTGAAGACGAGTTCGAGCCGCTCGCGGTTGAAGTCGGGGTCGCTTTTCTCCGCCAAGATAAGCCCGCCTTTGCGCTTGCAGTACGCGACGAGCAGCTTCACCTCCATGAGCCGCTCGCGACGGGTGGCTGCAGAGACGGGGTCGCTTCCCTGCGGCAGGTCGTCGAGCAACTCGCTTATACGCTGCGTCTTGCTTTCGAGCGCGCGCTCGATCTCGGCAAACAACGCGCGGGCGTCCTCCTGGCGATGGAGGGTCATCGCGAGCTCCCGATCGCGCTTGAGCATGGCGTTCGCGCGCCGCAGCTTCGCCTGCCACTCGGAAAGCAGGCGCCTGCGCTCATCGAGCGCCGTCATGTCCTCGGACAAAAGCGCGTCGCCACCCACCACCGAATACACCTTGAACAGCGTCGAGGGAACGGCTGACGTGCGAAACGACACGATGCCGTAGCGCGGGGTCTCGATTTCCCCGAGCGTCGTTCGCACGGCATCGGGAATCTCAGTCGCGGCGGTGGTTTGGTACACAACGTCTCGCTCGCGCGAGAGGATTTTCAAATCGAAGGGGAGTTTTGAGAAGAATTGGTCATATCGGGCATATGAGGGAAGGATTCCCAGGTCAAGCGATAGTTCGAGCGCAACAATAACCAAGATGCTATAGACGAGGGCAATGTTCGTCGAGAATAGCCCCGCCTTGCGAGCGATGAACAACGCAAAGTACGCCACACCAACGCCAAGGATAATCGCCATCGGCAGAAAGGCGCTTTTCAGCTGGGTCCGAGCAGCGGGAAATGCCGCCGCGAAAAAGCCCACATACTGCACAAGCGCCCACGCGGTCACGCACCAGTAACCCGCCTGATAGGTATAATCCCTGCTCCAATGCGGATCGGATAAGTCGAACGCGAACACGAGGTGGTGGTAGTTGTTCGTCAGCACGAGCACGCAGAACACCGCGTCGATAACCCAAGCAATGCTGACAACCCTTTGCCATGCAACATGCCGATCAAGGGCGGCTGCGTGAAGGGCGCTTGCCAGGAAGAACGTGGGGATGAACATCATCGGCACGTAGTAGAGGTACCACATAATCGAGGCGGCAAGATCGCTTTTCACGGGATATTTCAGCAGCACGTCCAAAAGCCAGCCGGCGAGAAGCGCGGCGATGATCTTCAAATTGCCTCGAATTTTTATGTCCGAGCAGCGCAAATGCACGGAGAACCCCCAGGCGACACAGCCCGAGCCCGCCAAGATCATGAGCCCCGCCGTGCTCGACGGCCCGTTTCCCGGAAGACCGAAGAAGCGGATTTCCGCCTGAGAAGCCAGCTGTACAGCGGCGAGCACGGCCCCAAGGACAAGGGCGAAGACGGCCCAAGCCGCCACTATCCGCCCCTTGAGCGGGTCTGTTCCGCTTGCACGGCCCATCCGAGCTCCCTTTCCGCCTCGCACGATTCCCTTTTATCTAAGTATACCTTGAGCGCCCTATCAAACGATGGCCGCACGGCCAACCGAGCCGCGTTTTTTTGGCCGCATGGCACGGTGAAATCGACAACGAAACCGCGCGAAGGAACGCGCATAAAGTATCATGGGGGCGAACGATGAAACTGCAGCCGCCTACGTCGGAGGTCAGCCAATGGCAACTGAATCGGTAAACTACCAATGCCCTTCATGCATGGGTCCTTTGCACTTCGAAGGAGCCGACGGGAAGCTGCACTGCGACTACTGCGGCGGAGCCTTCACGCCCGCCGAGGTCGAGGCCGCCTATGCCGCCAAGCAGCAGAAAGCCGATGCACAGGCGGAGAGCGACACCGAGCGGGCAGAGGCGGGGGAACGCAGCGACTTCGAGCGAATGGGCGACGAAGCGGCAGGCGCGGCATCGGTGCTGACCAACGAGACGATTTCCGCCGCGAAAGAAGTCTCCGCAAGCGCGAGCGACCCGATTCAAGCGTACCTTTCGCGCGCCTCCTGGAACGAGGACGAACGTGAGGGAATGCGTTCCTTCACGTGCTCCTCCTGCGGCGCCGCGGTCACGGTCGATGCGACCACGGCAGTCTCGGAGTGCCCGTACTGCGGGAACCCCGCCGTCGTGCCCGGCACCTTCTCAAACGAGGCAAAGCCCGATTTCATCATTCCCTTCAAGGTGAGCAAAGAAGAAGCGACTTCCGCACTCACCTCGTACTACAAGGGAAAGAAGTTCCTTCCCAAAGAATTCGTGCAAAGCAACCGCATCGCGCACATGCAGGGCGTCTACGTGCCGTTTTGGCTTTACGACGGGAACGCCGAGGGAAGCGCAACATACGAATGCAAGAACATCCGCGTCTACACCTCGGGCGACGAGGAAGTCACCGAGACCGACGTCTACGAGGCGTACCGCGAGGGATCGCTCGACTTCGAGCGCATTCCCGCCGACAGCTCGGCGAAGATGCCCGATGCGCACATGGACGCGATCGAGCCGTTCGACTTCGATGAGCTCGTGCCGTTCTCCGTGGCTTACCTTCCAGGATATCTGGCCGAGCGCTACGACCAGGAGGCCGGCACCTGCCAGCCGCGCGCCATACGGCGCATGAAGGGCAGCTTGGAAGACGAGCTGCAGGCCACCGTGACCGGGTATGACGACGTCACGCAGGAGTCGATCAACGCGAACAGCGAGGTCACGGGTCTTTCGCAAGCACTTTTCCCCGTGTGGCTTTTGCACACGCTCTACAAGGACGAGGACTACCTGTTCGCCATGAACGGCCAGACAGGGCGGTTCATCGGCGACTTGCCGGTGTCGCCTTTGAAGGTGGTGCTGTGGTTTTTGGGAATCTTCCTCGCGTGCATGGCGATCTTGATCGGACTCGACGTATCGGTGTTCCAGTTCGACGACGAGCTCACGAGCGTGCTTGTCGATTTTGGAATCCCGCTCGCCATCGCGACCTTCGTGTGCATCGCCTTCTACAATCAGATGAAGACGGCTCGCGAGCAGACCGACGCGCGGGGCTACATCACGATGGAAGGGCTCACGCTCACCGAGTCCGATGACCGGTACGTGACGACCCACATCACGCGCGTGCGCATCAGCAAGGACGACAACTAGCGGCAACTACGGGGCACGCGGCTTCGGACGTGCGCCCCGAGCGAATATACGATCAGGCAAAACGACGGAAAGGAAACGATCATGGGTCTTCTGAAAGCGGGCACGGGCGCCCTGGGTGGCGTGCTTGCCGATTCTTGGCGCGACTATTTCTACTGCGACGCCCTCAACGCCGACACGCTGGTGGTCAAGGGCATGAAGCGCACCTCCGACAAGGGCCGCTCTTCGAACACCAAGGGCGAGAGCAACATCATCTCCGACGGCTCGATCATCGCCGTGGCCGACGGCCAGTACATGATCATCGTCGAGCAGGGCGCAATCGTCGACGCATGCGGCGAGCCTGGCGAATTCGTGTTCGACAACTCTTCCGAGCCGAGCCTGTTCTTCGGCGACGACAAGATCACCGACCGTATCAAGACGGCCTTCGAGCGCGTGGGCGGTCGTTTCACCTTCGGCGGCGACACAGGCAAAGACCAGCGCGTATATTACTTCAACAAGAAAGAGATCATCGGCAACAAGTACGGCACGGCAACGCCGGTTCCCTTCCGCGTCGTCGATGCGAACATCGGCCTTGACGTGGACATTTCAGTGCGCTGCAACGGCGAGTACTCCTACAAGATCACCGACCCGCTGCTGTTCTACAAGAACGTGTGCGGCAACGTGGAGGAGCCCTACACGCGCGACAAGATCGACTCGCAGCTGAAAAGCGAGCTTCTGACGGCGCTGCAGCCCGCCTTCGCGAAGATTTCTGCCATGGGCGTGCGCTACTCCGCCGTGCCCGCGCACACCACCGAGCTCGCCGACGCCCTCAACGAGGTGCTTTCCGAGAAGTGGGCCGACCTACGTGGCATCGAGGTGGCTTCCTTCGGCGTGAACGCGATCGCCGCGTCCGAAGAGGACGAGCGGATGATCAAGGACCTGCAGAAGGCCGCGGTCATGCGCGACCCGGCTATGGCTGCTGCGAACATCGCCGCTGCTCAGTCCGACGCGATGCGCACGGCTGCCGCGAACGAGTCGGGCGCCATGGCGGGCTTCATGGGCATGGGCATGGCGAACATGGCCGGCGGCATGAACACCGGCAGCCTCTTCAACCAGCAGGGCGGTGGCGGCACACCGCAAAGCCAGTACAACGTTGCCGCAGGTGGCGGCTTTGCTACCAGCAACGGCGGCGGCAACGGCGAAGGCGAGGGCGGCTGGACCTGCTCGTGCGGTGCGCAGAATACCGGCAAGTTCTGCAGCAACTGCGGCTCGCCCAAGCCCGCGCCCGCCGGCAGCTGGACCTGCTCCTGCGGGGCCGAGAACACCGGCAAGTTCTGCAGCAACTGTGGGTCGAAGAAGCCCGAAGCCGGCACGTGGACGTGCTCGTGCGGCGCGCAAAACACGGGCGCCTTCTGCAGCAACTGCGGCTCCAAGCGCCCGTAAAGCTCTGAGGAACCGAAACTGATTGTTCGCTGGCGAGGAGTTTTTCTCACTGGCGAACCTGAAGGAGGGCAGCCCATCGTCTTCTACGCGATTGGGCTGCCCTTTATTCTTTGCGTGGCGCCGAAGAACAGAGCGACTTGCGAATGAGCCGATTTACTCGGTTGCCTTCTGCATGTTTTCCCACGAGCTTTTCGTGAGCACCGAGACTTGCTGCGTGCGCACCACGCCCGTGACAGGATTGGTCGCCTCCTCGAGGCGCACAAGCTCGAAGCCGAGCTTGTCCTTCGCGCGGGCAGATGTCGCATTTTCCACGAAATTGCAGACCCAGATTGCGGAAAGCCCGCGCTCACCGAATCCGTAGCGCAGCATCGCACCCGCCACTTCGGGAGCGATCCCGAAGCCCCAAAAGGGAGCCGCCAGCCAGATTCCCATTTCCCGATCGTTGTCTTCAATCGAGCAGTTGGCGTGGTCGGGCTTGACAAACCTGATACTGCCGATGGGGTTCAATGGGGCCGAAGCCGCCTTCTTGCGCTCACGCAAAAACGCACGCCCCGAAAACCCGCGCGTCATGTCGCCGAAGTCGGCTGCGCCCTCGATGCGCGCGATGGCGGCGGCATCGAATTCTTCGGGATGCTTTGCGCAGATGGCAAAGGTGTCGGGCACGCAATACACAGCGTGGAGAACCTCGCGGGCGTGCTCGATGCTCACGTAGGGCGCCCAATTGGCGGGAGGCCCCACCCGCGGGTCGCTTGCCCAGCGGAACAGCGTCGGCGCGTCGGCATCGCGCCAGGGACGCAGGATGAACCGTTCTGTTTCGAGCATGGAAACCTCCTTGCCGGTGAGGGATTCGAGCAGACGCGACGCCCGAAGTCGGGGGGCGGCTTCGCGGTTCGAGATGACCTCTGTACAAAAAAGACGATAAGTTGTGCAGAACTCGTCTACTTAACAGATTATCAGCATTTTTGCCCAAGAATAATCCCCACTATCGTCCTATTTGGGGAATAACTCGCTTAATATTTGGTAGATTCCTACTTATTTTTGCAAACTATCGTCAATCTTGCACAGGCAGGGAAATGAGACAAGGGCTTGGCGATCCGTCTCGTTCCCAAGCGCTGCTAATCGGCAGAAAAACACGCGCACCTTTCTCAAACCTGATGGGAAAAGACCGATAGTATTCTCAGTCCTACGCGGTCACTTTGACGCTATGTTCTAATTCCAGGGATTCGGAAACAGATATGGCAAAAGCTACAAATTCGAATTGAGACGGTGTACCATTTGCGGTATACGCCACGGGCGATGGGCCCACGGCTGGAAATCCAAGAAGGGGGATTCAACATGTCCAAATACGCTGGAACCCAAACTGAGAAAAACCTGCAGGCTGCGTTCGCTGGCGAGTCGCAGGCGACCAATAAATACACGTACTTCGCGTCGGTCGCGAAGGGCGAAGGCTACGAGCAAATCGCCGAAATCTTCCGCAAGACTTCGGCAAACGAGCAATATCACGCCAAGATGTGGTTCCGCGAGCTCGAAGGCATTGGCAACACGGCGGAAAACCTTGCCGCTGCTGCCGATGGCGAGAACTTCGAGTGGACCGACATGTACGACGAGTTCGCCAAGACGGCTGAAGAAGAGGGCTTCCCCGAGCTCGCCGAAAAGTTCCGTCAGGTTGGCGCCATCGAGAAGCACCACGAAGAGCGTTACCGCGCGCTGCTGCACAACGTTGAAACCGCCGCTGTGTTTGAGAAGAGCGAGGTCAAGGTGTGGGAATGCCGTAATTGCGGCCACATCGTCGTAGGCACGAAGGCTCCAGATGTGTGCCCCGTCTGCAACCATCCGCAGGCATACTTCGAAATTTCGGCTGAAAACTTCTAAGCCCTCGAATTGAAAGGCCGCAAGGAGGGATCCGCCATTTGCCCAGGTCGTCGGTTTTCTCGACAAGGACGTAGCCCCGCGCCAGGCAGCCAAGCGCCGTCGCGGGGTCTTCTTCTCGAAAGCCTGGGACGTCGTGGACAGAAAGCGCCGATATGTGAGTCTCCGAGCGCTAACGAGACCGCCCGCTCGCGCTTCCGTCGGCATCTCCCCAGGTCAGTTTTTTCGAAAGCAAGTTAGCCTATCAATACTCCTCACATATCGACGATTTCTGTCCACGAGAGGCAAAAATCGGGAAAGAACGCATTCGAAACGCCACCTTTGGGAACACACGCCCTCTGAGGCAGAGACAGCCTCACTAGGTGAGACAGGGGGTCGGGTGGGCGAGGCAGGATCAGGTGATTCGTCCCACGGGGGTGGGGCGAAGGGTCGGATGATTTGCCTCGCTCCCAGCAAGCCCATGCTACACACGTCGCTAATCGGTCGGAAGCGGCGTCGTCTCCGAGCGCTTCCCGAGGCGGACCTGTGCGATGCAAACTCCAGCGAGAATGATCGCCACGCCGAGCCATTCAACAGCGGAAATCGGCTCCCCGAGCACAAGCATGGCGAGGAGCAGACCCGCCGGCAGCTCGGCCGACGTCATGATGGTCGACATGCCGGGCGTCAGGTGCGGCGTCCCCAAGCCGAACAGCAGAACCGGCAGCGTCATGCCGAACAGCCCGCACACGAACGCATACGGAGCGAAACCGTCGAGCAGCACGCCGGAAACAATGAAGTCAGGACACACCAGGTACGACGCGATGACCACGCCCGCGCACACGATTACCCCGCGCTGCTCGTTCGAGCAGGGAGCCTTCACCCTCCCGGAAAACGTCACGAAACACGCGCAGCTGATGGCCGCGCCAAAGCCGCACACAAGCCCCAGCGGATCGTAGCCCGCGATGCCCGTTTTATAGACGCCGCTCGCGAACACAGTCCCGACAATGACGACCGCGGCCGCAATGACCTGGGAGAGCGCAGGCGGTTTGCGCGTCAAGATGATCTGAAGCACCGTGCCGATCCAGGTGAACTGGAACAAAAGCGTGAGCGCCACCGAAACGGGCAGAACGCTCATCGCGTAGCAATAGAGTATCGAGGTGCAGCAGGTGAAGCAACCCAGCCCCATAAGCGAAAGCGCCGAGCGGGCACCGACGCGCTGCCAGCGTTTTCCGCGCACCATCGACACCGCGAAGGCTATTGCGAACAGGATGAGGCCGAACCACCCTTGACCTGCGACGACTTGATTTGAAGTGAACCCCGCGGCGTAAGAAAGCTTGTAGGTAGTCGCCATGAAACCATAGCTTGCGCCGCCGAGAAACACCTCGAGAGTCGCAATCGCGCGCACTTTGGTCGCTTCGCTTGGGGTCGCCTTGCACGAGGCGGCCTCGCTTGGGGCAGTCACGTTCGCCACCGGCATCGCTGGGGAAACCGCGGCGGGCATATTATTCGTTTTCACTGTGAGCTCCTTTTGCACATCGGCGCCCGAGGAGCGAGAAGAAAAACCACGCAACCGAGCGTTCGGCTACGTGGCGAAAAGTGACGCGCTGTCAAGGCAAAGGAGAAGACGGCTTCCCGTCGCCGTTCCTCCGAGAAAGAAACCTTCTCGCCGCGCGCCCAAAAAGTCCACGTGGGGTTTTAGCGAAAGAGATGATACCAGGTTGCGAGCACAAATGCGAACGGAGGCTAACAGGCGGGGGCGGAAAGCCGAGAAGCGGGCAGAAGCCAAGCAGCGGGGACCGAGAAAAGGGGCAGGGGCCTCGCGGGCAGAAAGTAAGACAGGAAGCGATCGGACGCCTTGCAGGCGGCTAGCGCAAGGCGAGTCGAAGCGGAAGTCGCGCTCGATTTTCGGGAATCTCACGGGCACCAAGCAAATGGAGCAGCCCCGCCGCAACGCCACCCGGGAGACAGCCGCCGCCCGACATGTGCGCGCGCAGCGGCCAACTTAGGTGTACCATTGCCCCAACAAGTTCGATGCAGGGGTGCCCATCGTGCAAAAAAACGCGCGGTCGGCTGAGAGGGCGCAAGCCTAACCCTTTGAACCTGTCAGTTAGTGCTGGCGTAGGGAGCATCTCAGGTTCTATCTGGGGCGCCCGCTTATGCTGGCGTCCCATTTTTATGCCACGCTCCGCAGACGGAGCGGGTCCTTGAAAGGAATGCGCATGATTGAGATGAACCAGTTGCAAAGCGGAATCGTAGAAGCGGCGAGCAAGGTGCGCGCCAACAATCCCATGGCGGGGTCAATCACCAACAGCGTGACCATCGACTTCGTGGCGAATGCGCAGCTCGCCGTCGGAGGCTCGGCTGCCATGGTGTACCTGCCTGACGAGGGCGAATGTCTCGTCGCCGCGGGCGGTGCCGTCTACATCAACATGGGAACGCTGCTTCCCGTGTACGAGGAGACGCTTCCCCGCACTGCCGCAGCAGCGCACGCAGCGGGCAAGCCCTGGGTGCTCGACCCGGTCGGCATCGGCATCGGCAGCCTGCGCACCGAGCTTTTGCGCGGATTTAAGCCCTACAAGCCCGCGATCGTGCGCGGCAACGCCTCCGAGATCATCGCGCTTGCAGGCCTTTGGGACCTGGAAGGCGACGCGAGCGAGCTTTCCCGTGCCCGCGGCGTCGACACCACCGACACGGTGGCAGCAGCGCGCGACGCAGCCGTGGCCCTTGCGCGCTACACGGGCGGCGCGGTGGCCATCTCGGGCGAGTCAGACCTGGTCACCGATGGGTCGACCGTGGCATACTCCACAGGAGGCAGCGCGCTTATGGGCAAGGTGACGGGCTTCGGATGTTCCCTCGGTGGCGTGGCCGCAGTCTATGCCACGCAGGCCGACCCCTTCACCGCGGCGCTTGCCGCCGTCGCACACTACAACGTGGCGGGAACGCGCGCAGCAGCTGCGGCGGACGCGCCCGCAAGCTTCAAGGTCGCCTTCATCGACGAGCTCTACCGCGCAACGCCCGACGACATCGCGAACAACCCGCTGCGCATCGAGGAGGCCTAGCATGAACACGCTCATCGCCGTGGCAATCGCACCCTTCGGCGTGGGAGACGAGCTGTCCTCCGAGGTCGCCGAGGTCGTAAAGGTCATCCGGGAGTCGGGCCTTCCGAACAGGACCTATTCCATGTTCACCGAGATCGAGGGTGAATGGGACGAGGTCATGCGCGTTGTGCGCGACGCAACGTTCGTACTTGCCGAGAAGGGTATTCGCACCGAGGTCATCCTGAAGGCAGACGTACGCCCCGGCTTCTCCCGCATGATGGACGAGAAGGTGGCGCGCGTGAATGCCCTTCTTGACGGCGAGGGCAACAAGGGTGCGCAGGATGCAGACAACCCGAACGGCGAAGGCAGCAAGACCAACGGGAGCAACCCTAACGGCAGCGACGATCCAAGCGACAAGTTCGCAGCCAACGAAAACAAGGAGGTTCGCGCATGAGCATGAGAGATGCGCTCGATATTTCGTCCTACCTGGTCATTGGCCCAGAGAACACGTGCGGCCGTCCCGTGGGCGATGTAATCTCAGCAGCACTTGCAGCCGGGTTCACCTGCGTGCAGGTGCGCTCGAAGGTGTGCTCGGCGCGCGAGCTCATAGCTTGCGCAGACGAGGCTGCCCACGCCATCGAGCGCGCGGGCGCGAGCGAGAAAGTCGCGCTGCTCATCGACGACAGACTCGACGTGGCCTTCGCCGCGCGGGAGGCGGGCGTGAAGGTCGATGGCGTGCACGTCGGGCAGTCCGACGTTCCCGTTGAAGCGTGCCGCAAGCTCCTCGGTCCCGATGCGGTCGTGGGACTTTCCGCACGCGCGGACGAGATGCTTGAGTACGTGAAGACCGCGGACATGAGCCTTGTGGACTACCTGGGCGTTGGTCCTTTGCACGAAACGCCCACCAAGCGCGACTGCGGACTCGCAGCCGACGGCACTATCATCACGAAAAGCATTGATGACCTGCGTGAACTCGCCATCGCAAGCCCCGTCCCCATCGTGGTCGGCGGGGGAGTGAAGGTTGCAGACATCCCCCTCGTGGCGCAAACGGGCGTCGACGGGTTCTTCGTCGTGTCCGCCGTCTGTGGCGCGAGCGATCCGGAGGCGGCGGCGCGCGAGCTGGTGTGCGCATGGCGGGAAGCGAAGGCGAGCTGAGTCAGCCGCAAAGCGCCCGCAAGGGTATAATGGGCGAAGCCGATATAGTGTCGGTTTCTAGTCAGCAGCAACGCGCAACGCAGCGCACGAAAGGGGCACGCGATGACTTACATGGTTCGCATCAAGGAATTCCATGGCACGGATGCGGTGTACACCTACACGTTCGACAACCTCAACGATGCCCTCGCACGCGTGTCCCGCTTCCTCACGCCCGGAAACCTCTTCGACGAGCGCGTCGAGGTCGACCCGACCGGCTTCAAGGAGACCATCCGCATTGAGACCATCCAAGTGTGGCTCGGTGAGGCCAACGAGGAAGGTACCGAAATCGCGAAGGATCTGGGCTACTGGAAGTTCAAGTCCAAACTTGGGGAATAGCTTTTGAAACCCGCAAGCTTCCGAATGCCGCCCACGAGCTTCAAGTTCGCGGGCGGCATTCTTTATATCGCAAGCACGGCCTGGGCAACATGCGATAATGGAAGGCCAGACGAGAAGAGCAGGCACGGGAGAAAACCATGGGAAGCAAGAAACGATCGGCGCGGGCACGCGAAGTGGCCGATTTCAAAATGCAGCTCGAAAACGGCCTTGGGGGATTGGACGACCTGTTCGCAAACGAGGAGCGGCGCGAGCAAAAGCGAGAAGCCGATCATGATGCTGCAATGCGCTGGAAGTCATGCGAGAAGAAAAACCGCTACGCGACCAGGGACGAGGCGGAAGAAGCGCGCAGATGGTGCGAGAATCGCGGGACGCGCGGCCTTGAAATCTATCGCTGCGAATACTGTGGCGGGTGGCACCTGACGTCGCACCCCTTCGAATAGCGAGGAGGAGCCCCCCCTAGCGCTCCGACAAGACGAGGCCCGTCACAGTAAGCGCCACACCGAGCACGATTTGCCAGGTGAGAGGCTCGGCGAGCACGATAACGGACGCGACCACTGTCACCACGGGAGTAAGGTAGAGGTAAGCGCTCACGCTCACGACGCCGACAATCGAAGCCGCCTTGTTCCACATGACATAGCAGGTGGCAGACGCAACCAGCCCCAAAAACAGCAGATTGCCCAGCATGACAGGATTGAGAAGCCCCGCAAGGCCCGCGCACTCGGCTCCCTGGCCAAAGCCCATCACCGGCAAAACGGCAGCATGAACACAAGGCCCCACGCGAACGTGCGCTTCGTCGTAGCCACCGTCGAGAGGCCCAGCTTCGCAATGCGCTTGCCGATAGTGGAATAGACTGCCCAGGCCAGCGCCGCAAGCACGGCGAGCAGGCAACCCGCAAGCCCCGCGTCACCTGCGGCAGCGCCCGTGAAGCTGATGAGCGCGATGCCCGATATCGCCATCACGAAGCCCGCGAAGAACTTCACGCCGACGCGCTCCTCACGCGTGACAAACGTGGCAATGAGCGCGATGAACAGGGGTGCGATGGCGACGATCACGCCGACGTTCGAGGCGCTCGTCATGGTGAGCGCGATGTTCTCCATAAAGAAGTACAACGTCACGCCCGTTGCACCCGCCAGCGCGAACAGCGCCTCGACGCGCGCGCCCATGAAGGGGGTCACGCGGTGGTGGATGACGCACAGCGCGAGAAAGCCCAGCATGAAGCGCAAAAAGAGAATCTCTATCGGAGTCACGACGGTGAGCAGCACCTTCGTCGACACGAACGTAATGCCCCAGACGAACACGGTGAGGAAGGCGAGGAGATGGCCTTTGGCGCGGCCTCGCGCGTTTAGGGAGAGTATCGCTTCTTGCATAGTTTTCGAAAGGGTCCTTACCACTCGTGAATCGTTTGTCTGCGGCATTATAACAAGTCAGGCGCAGCGCAAACACGATGCAGCGACAGTCGGCGAGGCGGAGTCGGACACAATCCTTTCGCCCCCTCCGCCAATAATGCATCGCAGTTAGTCGGCAAGCCCCGCAACCTCAACGCCGCCGCAGGACAAACCGACGCACGGCCGCTGCCTCTCCACCACAAAGATAGCGGGGCAGTCGCTTTCCCCAAGGTAACCCCCATTGTTTCCGACAATTGAATTATCCCAAACCCGTCGCTTTATAAGCGGAAATGAAATATGATGGAAGGTGCGACCGTTATTCATATCAGTTTTCAGGATATCGCGGGAAGGGGCATTGATGCCAACCGGATTCGAACTGATCAGGCAAGTCGAGACGAAGAAGCTCGGGGAAGAGATCCCTATCGTAGGATGGTTCCATTTTTCCCTGGCAGACCCTGTCGCCGACGATTTCTACGCTGAAACCGTCAACACGGCAACCGCTGGACATTGGGACCTCATCAAGATTATGACCTGCGGAAACTATATGCCCGTCGCATATGGCGCCGACTATGAGTTCTTCACGAACCCGCAGAAGTGGGACGGCGTCTTCCATTCGCACCCCATCACCTCGGCCGAGGACGCCGGCAAGCTCGGAGCACTCGACGCGACGAACGACATGCTTGCGCAAAACGATGGCGGCGCACTCATCTTCGGGCCTGGCTGCACGCTTCCGCTCGATGTCGACCGCTCGCCGTTCTCGCTCATCTACGAGGTGGTTCACGAGGCAGGACTGCGCTAACCCTTCCCATCGTGCCCAAAGATAAGCTGGAACAAGCACACATCAAAAGGAAACAGCCGTCATGAACGAAAGAACCTACAAAGCGTATGTGCAGATTCTCGAAGACGAGCTCATCGTCGCGACAGGCTGCACGGAGCCTATCGCCATCGCCTTTGCGTCGGCGAAGGCGGCGCAGGTGCTCGGCAGCGAACCCGAGCGCATATCCATTTCCGTCAGCGGTAACATTATCAAGAACGTCCATAGCGTCACCGTTCCGAACACGGGCGGACAGCATGGCGTGAAGACCGCGGTCGCGGTCGGCATCGCCGCGGGCGACGCCGACAAGGGGCTCGACGTGCTCTCGGGGCTCAACGACGACGGGCGCGCCTACATGGCCCGCTACCTGGAAGAACACGAGATTCGAGTCGAGTTCGCCGACACGAGCGAGCCGTTCTACATCGACGTGCGCATGTTCGGCGGCAACGGCGGGTCGGCGCGCGTCGTCATGGCGAAAAACCACACGAACGTGGTTCTCGTCGAACGCGACGGCGAGATTCTCCAGGACACGCGCACCGAAGACCCGAGCGATGGGGAAAACGCGCTGACCGAGCTCCTCAACGTTGCCGATATCATCGAATTCGCCGACACTGTTGATTTAGCCGACGTGGAAGAAGTCCTCAGTCGTCAGGCGGAATATAACTACGCCATCTCGTGCGAAGGGCTCAAAAACGACTGGGGCGGGCGCGTCGGCAAGCTTTACGCGTCCGACGCCTACCCCGACGACCTGCTCACGCAGGCAAAGGCCGCAGCAGCAGCCGGCAGCGACGCGCGCATGGGCGGCTGCCCCATGCCGGTCGTCATCGTATCGGGCAGCGGGAACCAGGGCATCACGGCCTCGGTCCCCATCGTGGTGTATGCCCGCGCGCTCGAAATCCCGCGCGAGAAGATGCTTCGCGCGCTTGCCGTGTCTGACCTGATCAGCATCTATCAGAAATCGGGGATCGGATGCTTGTCTGCATTCTGCGGAGCCGTGAGTGCAGGCACCGGCGCAGCATGCGGCATCGCCTATCTCCTCGACAGGCGCATGGAGGAAATCAAGCACACGATCGTCAATTCACTCGGAACGGTGTCGGGCATGGTCTGCGACGGCGCGAAGCCTTCCTGCGCCGCCAAGATCGCAATGGCCATCGAGTCGGGCGTGTTCGGGTATCGCCTGTTCAAGAATGGAAACGAGTTCTACGCGGGCGATGGAATCGTCACCATGGGCGTCGACGAGACCATCCGCAACGTGAGCCGCATGGCCCGCGAGGGCATGAGGGAGACCGATCGCGAGATCTTGAGCATCATGATCGACTCCGAATAGCCGATTAATAGTTCGAGGCCGCCTGGGCTTGCAGGTTGCGCAAAGCGATTCGTGACCTGCAAGCCCAGGCGGCCCCAGCTGCAACAAAAATCCAGGCTACGCGAAATGCTGACTTTGACCTGTCAATCAACCGCCAGGATTCCCCTTCTGCATTTTTCAATTCGTGATAATCGAGATTATGTAAACTATCGTCAATCAAGGTAATAGTCCCTTTGATGGCCGGCAGCAGCGTGGTCATGTCGTTGCGGTTGCCGGGGAAGAGCTCGTAGC